>ERZ891134.1446-NODE-1446-length-16238-cov-4.171167_pt1 | contig 16238 bp, 8 predicted proteins | sample MGYA00520888_ERZ891134 | MGnify/ENA primary metagenome ERZ891134 (study PRJEB32303, sample SAMEA104408692) | aquatic metagenome | biome: Brackish water; feature: Coastal; material: water | place: Baltic Sea | collected 2014-10-23 | depth 10 m ... | reverse complement strand
TTGTAGCCAGTGAGTCGATGTGTGGGGTCTGATAAAAAGTTGAGCCATTGCAGCCGACATCAGCCCAACCGAGATCATCGACAAGGAAAAAGAGAAAGTTTGGACGATCATCACCTCTGGCAGTAGCGGTTGCCAAAAAGATGAAAATAAAAATATTGACTAATTTCATGGAGTAATTTTTCTGTGAAAAGCTACTATCACTCACTTGATTAACTTACATAATCAAGAAACTATCCTTGATAAAATACTTACTCACCAAAAGACGTTTCCAGAAATGTCATAGCCACCAGCGATTTTCATGCCGGAGGGGGGTAGTTTTATCTTGGTAATAAAACCCCACACCCTTTATACAGAGAGAAAATATTGAGAGTAATCTTTGTTGAGTGTTATCTTGAACACTCGTTAGAACACAAATGGTGAGCTTGTTTGAAAACGTGTGTGCAAAATGTGTGCAAATGGTTCGCGCTGGATTCGCTGTTTTTGGTGCTTACTTTATAAAATAAGTGCGAAACACAATATCTTGTTAGAGTGAGTGACTGATTCACTACACTTAGAAAAGTTCCGCGAAGGTTTTAATCCTGCCGGGGGTATTAGTTAGCATTATTTTACAGGGGCTTACGAACATTGGCCAAAAATTGGGCCGGTTCTTGGCCATCGCTCTGTAATTCCCTGCTGGATTGTGCAGAATCACGGAGGAACGGCCGCTCATTTCTTGGGAGCCTTACCGAATCGCTATACTGCAGCTTCCGGCAGGAGCGAGCTTATTCATGACCATGGAATGCAGTAATCTTCAAGAGCAGGCTGTGGAGAAACAGCCGCCACTTATTTGCTTCCTGCTGCTGGCAGCGCTGAACGCTGGGTTCGCAGGCTGCAGCCAGCCCAAGCCTCAGACGTCTTCTGCTGTAACGGTGATGGCTGAAGTGGTCGTCACAAATCCGCGTGCCGTTGAGCTGCCTGAATATCTGGAAGTCACCGGTCGCATTGACGCTGAGCAGGTAGTTGATATTCGCAGTCGGGTTACCGGGTATCTCACCAAGGTTAACTTTCAGGATGGCCAGTTCATCTCCAAGGGCGACTTGCTGTATGAAATTGATGACCGGCCAGCGCGGGCAAAGCTTGAGGAGGCCGTTGGTGTCATCGAACGACTGCTTGGTGAACAGCGGTTTCTGAAGGTGCAGGTCGAGCGGTTTGAAAAGTTGGTCGCCAAGGGGGCGGCAAGCCAGCAAGACTATGACAGCTACAAGGCAAAACTTGATGAGAACTCCGGCAGCTTAATAACGGCACGAGCCCAGCACGAGGCAGCCCGACTCAATGTCGAGTTCTGTTCAATCACTGCGCCGATCACCGGGCAGATCGGCCGCACCCAGCTACAAGTCGGCAACCTGATCACGCAAGACAATACCACCTTGACGACAATCGTATCGATCGACCCGATCTTCGTCTATTTCAATGTGGATGAACCAACCTTTCTGCGTGTGATGAACCATGCACGCGAATCTGGCCGGGGCCCGGGGATCGGCCAGCAGGCGACGCTGGCTGATGTCGGACTGGTCGATGATGTTGACCGGAACTATCCATACCGAAGCGCGATCGACTTTCTCAACAATCAGGTCGATACCAGTACGGCAACTATCACTATGCGGGGCCGGCTCGATAACCCCTATTCAGCTGACCCGTCTGCCCCCCGCCCGCCACTTTTTCGTCCGGGCATGTTCGCACGTATACGGCTACCACTGGGTGACTCAGTCGAGCGGATATTTGTTCCGGAGGCCGCAGTTGGCAGCATCCAAGATCGCAAGATTGTCTGGGTTGTGGGCAATGACAGTCTGGTCTCAGCCAGTGAGGTAACCCTCGGGCAAAAACTTGGCAGTTGGATCGCCGTGGTTGCGGTCGATTCATCCCAGCCTATTTCGACTGCGGAGCGGATCGTGGTTCGCGGACTGCAGCGGTGTGGGGAGGGCAAAGAGGTTCGCCCGAGCGTGGCCACTAAGAACAGTCTTGATTTGGAAAGCCTCGCTGTACCAGTGACGGTGACACGGGACCGGCAGGACTCAGAGCTTTCTGGCGGCAAGGTGGCTCCCCAGCCAGCGGCTGGCCCAATTCCACCCCCAATCGTTTTGCCCCAGACTTCTTCTGCGGTTGAGCCACTGCCCCCGCCAAGTAACCAATCGCCGTGATCTCACGATTCTTCATCCAGCGACCAATCTTTGCGTCGGTGATCTCAATTGTCATCACGCTTGCCGGTGGAGTTAGCCTGCTCTCACTGCCGATCGCCCTGTTTCCGCCCGTCGCGCCTCCCATTGTGCAGGTGACATGTCTCTATCCGGGTGCAAATGCTTCCGTCGTAACCGACACGATTGCTGCCCCGATTGAGCAGCAAGTCAACGGGGTCGACCAACTGCTTTACATGCAGTCTCAGGCGACGAATGACGGCTACTACGTACTCCAACTCACCTTTGAAGTAGGAGCCGATGCCGACTTGGCGCTTGTACAGACGCAAAACCGTGTGCAGCTTGCGATGCCACTTTTGCCGCAAGTCGTGCAGAGGCAGGGCGTAAGCGTCAAGAAGCGGTCACCAGACATTCTCATGACGGTTGATTTGTTTTCGCCCGATGGGCAGTACGACGACGTTTTCATGAGTAACTACGCCACCGTTCACCTCCGTGATGAACTGCTGCGATGTCCTGGGATTGGTGACATTCTCTTGCTCGGGCAACGAGACTACTCATTGCGCATCTGGCTCGACCCGGAGCAACTCGCCTCGCGTGGACTGACCTCTCAAGATGCGCACGATGCGATTGCCGCACAGAACGTCCAGGTACTTGGAGGTGTCAGCGGCCAGTCGCCCACTGCTGATGGCCAGCAGCTTCAACTGACTGTTGCCGCCACGGGGCTCCTCTCCACACCAGAGGAGTTCGGGGCGATCGTTCTGCGGGCCGATCCGACGGTGCCGGGGACGCCCTTGGTACGGCTGCGTGATGTGTCCCGAATCGAACTAGGGGCGGCCAGCTATGACCAGACCTGTCGCTTCAATGGCAAACTGGTAGTTGGACTGGCCGTGTTTCAGCTTCCCGATGCCAATGCGCTCGAGACCTCATGGGCGGTTCAGGCAAAAATGGCAGAACTTGCCAAACGGTTTCCAGCGGGACTGGAATACCGCGTCACCTACGACACGACTCCCTACATCACTGAGTCAATTGTAGAAGTGGTGAAAACCCTCCGTGATGCGATTCTGCTCGTCGGGCTGGTCGTGCTGCTGTTTCTCCAGAACTGGCGGGCGACGCTGATTCCACTGGTGGCTGTGCCAGTGGCGATTGTGGGCACCTTTACCGCCATGGCAGCCATGGGCTTCAGCCTCAACACGCTTTCCCTCTTTGGGCTGGTGTTGGCAATCGGCATCGTGGTCGACGACGCAATTGTCGTCGTTGAGAATGTCGAACGCTGGATCCGGCAGGGCCTTGATCCCTACGCGGCAGCCGAGCGGGCGATGACCGAAGTGACCGGCCCGGTGATTGGTGTGGCAGCGGTGCTCTCGGCCGTATTCATTCCCTGTGCCTTTATCGGTGGGGTGACCGGCCTTTTCTTTCGGCAGTTTGCCCTGACCATTGCTGTGTCGACTATTCTTTCGGCAATCAATTCGCTTACCCTGAGTCCGGCTCTTGCAGCCATCCTGCTACGGCCGCACGACGCCCCTCCTGATTTCTTTCAGCGACTCCTTGGCTGGGTGCTGGGCCCAGTGTTCTGGGTCTTCAATTATTTCTTCGACGCTCTCAATAATGGCTATGCCAGAGGCGTGGCGGCTTTTGTGCGGCATGGACGGCTGGCGATTATCGCCTACTTGTTTTTGGTGTTTGTCACCTGGCGGCTCTTCGCGGTCTATCCGCAGGGTTTCGTGCCTCTGCAGGATCAGGGGTATCTAGTTGCTGCAGTCGAATTGCCTGACGGCGCATCGGTGCAACGCACCAGTGAGGTGCTCGAGCGGGTCGATGCTCTGGCCCACAAAGTGCCTGGGATCGCTGATGTGTTCACTGTGGCAGGCATGTCACTCGTCTACAACGCGAACGCTCCTCATTGGGGCTCACTCTTTCTCATGCTTGACAAGTATGAAAATCGTCGCACCCCTGAGACCTCAAGCTTTGGCATCATTCGAGCGCTGCAAGCCCGTTGCCGAGAAGAAATCCTCGACGCGGAAGTGGGTATCTACCCGCCACCACCGGTCAAGGGCATGGGCATGGCCGGCGGGTTTAAGTTTTATCTGCAGGATCGGGGTAGCCTTGGTCCACAGGTGATCCAAGAGACAAGCCAAAAGCTTGTAGCTGACATGGAGGACTGGAAACTACCGTTTGTCGCCGGTGGCTATCGAGCCGATTCGCCGCAGTATTTTCTTGACATTGACCGTGACAAGATTCGGGGGCTGGGTATCCCGCTCTCAGCGGTTTTTACTGCCCTGCAACTCGACGTGGGCTCGTTGACGGTGAACACCTTCAGCCGCTTTGGTCGGACCTGGCAGGTCAAGGTAATGGCTGACCAGAGCTTCCGCCGCAATCTTGAAGATCTCCGCGAGTTAAAGGTGGTTGCCCGTGATGGTGGCCTCGTGCCACTGGCCTCGGTCCTGAATGTTCGCCAGTCCATGGGGCCGTCGATCATGATGCGATATAACCTCTACCCGGCGGCGCCGATTGTAGGCATTCCGAATCCCTTCGAAGGTGGGTCGGTACTCATTGATCGTGTCGCTGCTGCGACCCAGCAGCGCCTGCCCGAAAACTTTTCCTATGAATGGACCGAGGTGTTTCTCCTGCAGATTGCTGCGGGTAATACTGCTGGGCTACTGCTGGGGCTTGGTGTGATCCTGGTGTTCCTCGTGCTGGCAGCACTCTACGAGAGCTGGACGCAACCCCTCGCTGTGATCCTTGTTGTGCCCCTCTGCCTCTTGGCGGCAGTCGTCGGCCTGTTGGTGGCATTCCTGCCGATCGATATCCTTGCTCAGGTTGGGCTGGTTGTGCTGGTCGGGCTTGCCTGCAAGAACGCCATTCTCATCGTGGAGTTTGCCCGGCAGCTCCATGAAGAGGGGCACGATGCCCGCTCCGCGGCAATTGAGGCTAGTCGGCTGCGACTGAGGCCGATTCTGATGACCTCGCTGGCCTTTATTCTCGGAGTGGTGCCCCTGGTGGTTGCCCAAGGGGCCGGGGCCGAACTTCGCTGGTCATTGGGCATTACCGTTTTTGCGGGCATGATCGGGGTGACACTCTTTGGTATTTTCTTAACGCCGGTGTTCTATGAAAAGCTGACAGGGATCAGTGACCGCTGGCGAGGAAGCCAGCCTGAACCGGAGGTGTCGCGGTCATGATTGCAGGGTTCTTCATCAAGCGGCCGATCTTCGCGTCGGTGATCTCAATCGTGCTGGTCCTCTGCGGTGGCGTGGCAGCGGTCACCCTGCCGACTACCCAATACCCTGACATCACGCCACCGACCATCGAGGTGTCGACGGTTTATCCTGGCGCAAATGCAGAGCTTGTCCGTGACACGATTGCTGCGCCGATTGAGCAGCAGGTGAGTGGTGTCGAAAATGCCCTATCGCTGAGTTCTCAGTGCACCAACGACGGCCGTTATCGCCTCACGATCACTTTCGCTCCGGGCACTGATCTCAACATGGCCCAGGTGCTCACTCAGGTGCGGGTCACGCTGGCGATGCCAAGCCTGCCCGACCTGGTGCAGCGGGAGGGGGTGGCCGTGCTGAAGAAGTCACCGGCGGCGATGATGATTGTCAACTTCACTGCCGCCCGAGATGCATCCGGTCGGCCGGTCTACGATGAAATCTTCCTGTCGAATTACGCCACAATTCAGATTCGTGATGAGCTGCTGCGGGTCGAGGGTGTCGGTGACATCGACTTCATCGGACAGCGTGACTACAGCATGCGAGTCTGGCTCAACCCAGAAAAGATGGCCGCGGTTGGCCTCTCGGCAGGAGATATTCGCACTGCGGTTGAAAGCCAGAACTATCAGATCACTGCTGGCAGTGTCGGCCAGCAGCCGGCCCCGACGGGGCAGGCCTTTCAGATTCCACTATCGGCAGTTGGCCGATTAATGACAGTGGAGGAGTTTGGCGACGTCATTGTCAAAGAAACACCATCAGAAGATGGTGATGTTGCGGCAGTGATTGTCCGGCTGCGGGATGTGGCCCGGGTGGAGCTCGGCGCGCAGTTTTATGATCAGGTCTGTCGGCTTGATGGTGAGCCGAGCGTGGGCATGAACATCTATCAGCTGCCTGGCTCCAATGCGATTGCTGCCGCGGCGGCGGTGCGGGCCAAGCTGGTCGCTCTCGGCGAACGGTTTCCCAAAGGTCTTGAGACACGGGTGGTCTACGACACCACACCTTTTATCGAGGAATCGAAGGCCGAGGTGCTCAAGACGCTCCGCGATGCCACCATCCTAGTAGCATTAGTGGTGCTTCTGTTTTTGCAGAACTGGCGGGCCACGCTCATTCCTCTGATTGCGGTGCCGGTGGCAATCGTCGGCACCTTTGCGTTTATGGCTGCGCTTGGGTTCAGCCTCAATAATCTGTCGCTGTTCGGGCTGGTGCTGGCGATTGGCATCGTAGTCGATGATGCAATTGTGGTGGTCGAAAATGTTGAACGCTGGATTGAACACGGGCTGGCTCCCCGGGCAGCTGCGTTCAAGGCAATGCAGGAGGTCACCGGGCCAGTAATCGGGGTGGCCCTGGTTCTGTGCGCAGTATTTGTGCCATGCAGTTTCATTGCTGGCATTGTTGGCCAATTCTTCAGGCAATTTGCCCTGACGATTGCGGTGTCAACGCTCCTTTCGGCGATTAACTCACTCACCCTTTCACCGGCGCTTGCGGCAATACTCTTGCGGCCACACGGCTCAGACCCCGACCCCCTTGATCGTGTTCTTAGCTTTTTCTGCGGATGGATTTTCCGTGGATTCAATGTCGGGTTTGCGTTGCTTATCCGAGTTTATGGCTGGGCGATTCGCGGCTCACTTCGGGTGGCGTGGCTAATCCTACTTGCATTTTCTGGGTTGCTCGTTGTCACCTGGCAGTTGTTCCAGCTCACACCGGTGGGCTTCATTCCAGAACAAGACAAAGGCTATCTGGTTGCCGATGTGGTGCTGCCAGAGGGGGCGAGTGTCCAGCGGACGGCAGCAGTCATGGCAGAACTGGAACGCCGGGCACTCGAGGAGCCAGGGGTGGCCCATGCGGTTTCGGTCGCTGGCCGGTCGGTGGTGCTGGGTGGCAATTCACCAAACTGGGGTGCCATGTACGTGATGCTCGATGGCTTCGCTGAGCGACAGGGGGACGAGGTGTCGGCCGAGGCCATTGCCACGCGACTGCGACGGGACTGGCAGGCGGTGGCCGACGACGCACGGGTGGAGGTATTCGGGCCTCCACCGGTGGACGGCCTGGGAACAGTGGCTGGCTTCAAACTGGCAGTAGAAGATCGCGGGAACTACGGCGCCGCTCAGCTCGAGCAGGTGACGGCCTCCCTGATTGCCGACTGCCGTGATGACAGCCGGCTCACGGGCCTTTTTACAAACTACTCCGCCAGTGCTCCGTGGCTGTTTCTCGACATTGATCGTGAGAAGGCTGCAGCAGTGGGTGTACAGCTTGCCGACCTGTTTGAGACGCTGCAAGTGCAGTTGGGTTCTTACTACATTAATAACTTTAACCGCTTTGGTCGTTCCTGGCAGGTCAATGTGCAGGCCGATGCCCGGCACCGTGGTGATCTCCGCCGGGCCATCGAAGACCTCACCGTGCCGGGAGCCAATGGGCAGGCTGTGCCCTTGGCGACGCTGGTTCAGGTGAAAGATCGTGTCGGCCCGTCACTGGTGATGCGGCACAACCTCTATCCGGCAGCAGCTATCTATGGTGAGCCCGCCCAGGGCACCGGCAGCACCTCGGCCTTAGCTGTTGTTCGCGAGCACTTTGACCGGCTTCAGGAGCAGGCGACTATTCCATCGCTGTTTGCCGCCGAGTGGACCGAAATGGCCTTCATGCAGATCCGCTCGGGGGCAACAGCCACCTTCTTATTTGTGCTGGGAGTCGTGCTGGTGTTTCTTGTTTTGGCCGCATTGTACGAGAGCTGGGCCTTGCCACTGGCAGTGATTCTTGTCGTACCCATGTGCCTGCTTTCTGCTGTTGTGGGAATTCGACAGGCAGGCATGGAGATCACAATCTTTACGCAGATCGGGTTTGTTGTGCTGGTGGGGTTAGCCTGTAAAAATGCGATTTTAATCGTCGAATTTGCCCGCCAGCTCGCCCGCGAGGGTAAGCCACTGGTGGAGGCTACTGTTGAGGCCAGCCGGCTTCGACTGCGGCCTATTTTGATGACGTCGCTGGCCTTCATTCTCGGTGTGCTGCCACTGGTGGTGGCCGAAGGGGCAGGTGCCGAGATGCGGCGGACGCTTGGCCTTGCTGTTTTTAGTGGCATGCTGGGGGTAACCCTGTTCGGCATTTTTCTTACGCCGGTCTTCTTCTACAGCCTGCTGCGGGGGAGCGGCCTGGGAAAGCCTCAGCAACCAGCTTCGTCTCCAGTGGCATAGAAAAGCCGACCTCTTAGCGTGGTTTCTTCCCACGGAGCCATTCCGTCCAGAGGCACCAAGCATCAAAGCCGGCCGGCGGCTGCTTGCCGATGTAGTCGTCACAGTGTGTGCCCTCCACGCGTGGGAGTGGCTTACAGCACTGGCCGCTGGCGGCGAGGGCGTCAAGCCGTAGCTGCCAGCCACCACCGAGGGCGCGGTAGATCTTGATCATGCCCTTGGCCACACCGCCAACACTGGTATTGAGCCGAATCTGCTCGGTCACCTGCGTCTGCTGCACAACGAAGACCCGATTGAAGTCGCTGGCTCCTTCCTTGTACTGGATCTCAACGAGCTCGGCAGATCGGCTGGCAGCAGTTACAGCCTCTCGCTGTTTGTCGGCGGCAATGCGGGCCTTGATGGTCGTGACGATGCCGTCTTCAGCCTCACGGCCAGCTCGAAGCACTGTCTGTTGGTACTCGGCAGAAAGCGCCAGGAACTTGGCATCCTGCTGGCGAATGTTATTGAGCAGCCTGCCATAGTTGAGAATCTTCCAGTCAACCACTGGTGCAACGAAGCCATACAGAGAATCTGATTCAAACAACTGCCCAATTTCATTGGCATAAACACCGAGGTACCCATTGATTGAGAAGGAGGGGTACAGCTGGGCCTCGGCTACCCCGATCTGGGCACACTGGGCGGCCACCAAACGTTCCGCCTGCCGAACATCAGGCCGTCGGCGAATGAGTTCCGCTGGAATACCGATGACGAGCGAAGCAGGTACGGTGGGAATATCAGCCTCACCCAACCGCAGGGCCAGATCTTCGGGAGGGATTCCCAGCAGCATGCAGAGGGCATTGGTCGCCAGTCGCGCCTCTCGTTCATAGTACGGGATGAGAGCCTCTGTCTTGGTAAGGTTCAGCCGCGCCTGAGAGACATCAAGCTCACTGGTTATGCCACCCTCAAAGCGATCAATGGCAACCTGCAAAGAATCACGCTGGATTTTGAGCAGTCGCTGCAGGTCAGCTACCTGATGACAGGCGACTCGATAATCGACGTAGCGATCAGCCACATCAGCAATGAGCGTGACCAGTACACCGTCGTATTCCTCGACACGTGCCTGATACTCTGCTGCAGCCGATTCGATCTTACGGCGAATCTTGCCCCAGAGATCAAGTTCCCATGACAAATTGAAGCCGGTCTGCCAAAGGCTAAATGGGGGAATCGAAAGATTTTGAAAGGCACTGACATTGTTACTCAGTTGCCAGCGGGCATATTCAGCGATGGCTCCCTGCGCCTGTGGCATGAAGCCACCCACGGTGATGTTGTAGGCCGCCCTCGAGGCCAGCACTCGGAAGCCCGCCTCACGCAGGGAGAGGTTCTGCTCGTAAGCATGCAGGACCAACTGGTCGAGCATCGGGTCGTTAAACTGCCGCCACCACTGGGATTCGACCCCGCACTCTGACCGCACCTGCGGGTCATCAGCATCGATCCATTCCGGCTCAACTGGGGCGATAGGTCGTTGGTAGGTTGGGCCTACCTTCATGTTGTTCCGCCAGTAGTCTCCCCACGAGGTGCACCCTGATGCAGTGAGCATGCCGGCGACAACAAACAGGGCCAACTGCCCGCGTCCATGCGGCTGACCCCACCGGCTCGCTGTCTTTGGGAAAAGCTGTCTACGGCCTTGTTCTACGTGGGCAGCCTGCCACGATGGCAACAGGGTCTTTTCGGATCGCCTTGTGTATGTGCGTGCCCACGCAGACGTGATCCAACGGAAAAAAATTTGGGGAATGATGGCCACAGGTCGCTCGCATAAGCGGGTGCGAAAAGGTCCTTCAGTCGCCGCGCAACCCACAGGCCTGAATGACACAAATAACGGTGAGATCGAGTGTTTGAAAACAGTTCTTGAGGCTTTCTGCCGCTCAAGAGAGGCAGCAGATAACGTGGGTGCAGTGGGGGACGTGGTGAGTTTCAGCCGTTTCCCGGGCCGCCTAAGTTCCCAGCAGTAACGGCGGTCTTGAGGGGCTTCAGGCGACAGGGGCAAAGTACGTGTGGCGGACAAGATGCCGCTTTAGACCAGTCTTTACCAAGGCTGATCAGCTGGTCTCGCTGCCCGGTTTTCTTGCCCAGTGGGTCGAAGGATGAAACGAGTCGCTAGCGAGTTGAAAAAGCTAGGCTACGTTTTCGGTAGTGATCGGCAAGGCTTTTTGCCACTCATCAGTGGTGAACCATTGAATTGATTTCTACGTGTAACAACCCAGGACTTGTATTGTTGTTGGCCACCGACGAGAATCGGTTGTTCCGCGGTCAGGAGAGGCCGTCAATCGAAGGAGTCAGCCCAATGGGTAACCGACTGTTTTGCTTCATCGTCATGTTCGTGGTCTCGTTTGTTGGTTCCACGTTAGCCGTGTTCGCCGACGAGACGTCGTCAGGCACTGCTGGTAAAGCAGTTCAGCGTACACTCACAAAGCTACTCACTGCCCAGTCACTCGACGAACAGCCGGTGTTATTTGCTGACCTGCTCGGCAGCGACGGTAAAGCCGTCTGTTTCACCTTTCTCCATCCCACCTGCCCACTGGCCCAACGGTATGGGCCGGTGCTGGCCGAACTTGATAACGCGTTCGACAAGCAGGGCGTCCACTTCGTTGGTGTAGTCTGCGAGTTTGACGAGCCTGAGGAGATCACCTCCTATCGCGACGAGTATGCTATTCACTTCCCGTTCCTCACCGACCGCGACTTCCACCTCGCTGAAGCACTCGATGCCACGACGACCCCAGAGGTAGTGCTTGTCGATGCCAGCGGCCGCACACGGTATCAGGGTCGGATTGACGACCGGTATAAAGAGCGGGGTGAAAAGTCACCTGGCGTTCCTGAGCCCGATCTTAAGAACGCAATTCTCGATCTGCTCGCCGGCCGTGAGGTGAAACTGCCGTTCACCGAAGCCGTCGGCTGTCCGCTTGATCGGCCGGAGTTACCGACCATGCCGAGCCAACCTGATCACGAAGTGACGTACGCCGAAGATGTGCTGCCCTTCCTGCATGACAAGTGTCAGCGGTGCCACAGCCCCGGCCAGGCCGGGCCATTCACGCTGACCTCCTACGACGACGCGGTTGACTGGATGGAACTGGCGATCGAGGAAATCGAAGCCCGACGGATGCCACCGGCTCAGGTGGAAAGCGATTTTGAGCTGCTCGGCACCAAGCCACCAACGGCTGCAGAAGTTGCCATGCTACGAGAGTGGGTGAAGATCGAGATGCCCGCCGGCGATCCGACGAAAACCCCGAAGCTTGCGGCGCTGCCAGACTACGGCGCCTTTCAGGAGGATCTCGGGCCGCCCGATCTCGTACTCGAGCAGCAGAGCCCCACGCAGTTGGGTGCCCACGGTGAGGACCTCTATCGCAACGTGATCTTTCCGCTTGGCAACAAAAAGGACCTCACAATCCGGGCGATGCAGTTTCTGCCGGGCAATCGGCAGATCGTTCACCACTCCCTCACCGGCTACCTGCCGCGGGAGTCTGGCGAGGAGGCCATCGCCGAATGGGGCGGCCGGGACGGCATGAGCCATCCGGATGATCGGGCCGGTGGCTGGTACGACCCGCATGGCTTGGGATTTCGGCCGCCGCCGTTGCGGGATGACGGCATTCCGCGAACCAGCTTTCTCGGTGGCTACGTACCTGGTACACGGGCGGGCGTGGCGGGCTCGGGCTCCGTGTTTCTAGTGCCCGCTGGATCCGATCTGACCGCACAGGTGCACTATGCCCGTACTGGCAAGACCGAGACCGATTCTAGCCGAATCGGGGTCTGGCTGGCCGACGAAGCAATCGCCGCAGACCCAGAGCGGAAGCAGATGAACATTATCTATCTGACCGGCAGCTTTGGCGTTGTTCCGCCTGGGGTGAAGGATTATCGGGTTACCGGCAACTACACGTTATCGCAGGACGCGGAGTTGGTGACCATTACGCCGCACTCGCACTTGTTGGCGAAGTGGCTTGAGGTCCGGGCTTGGCTACCCGGCAAAGAAAAGCCCCAACTCGTCGTGCGGGTGCCGAAGTGGGACTACAACTGGCAGTGCCCTTATTCGTTAAAAAGGCCGCAACTGTTTCCGGCGGGAACACGATTCGAAGTTGAATGTTCCTATGACAACTCAGACGCCAATCCGCAGAACCCGTTTAGTCCACCGCAGCCTGTCTGGCATGCCGAGCAGGTTGTCGATGAGATGGTGCTGCCCATGATGCTGTTCACTTCCAAAACCCCACTCGACCCAGACGGCGGTAGCTTTTTCAAGTTTTACTCAGAAACGGTGCGATCGGGCTTTCTCAAGCGGCTTGTGCAACACCGCCACAAATACATTTCAGATGCCGAGGGCAACGTGACCCTCTCACCCGACTTCGAGGATTCGAAGGAAGAATAATGAAGTCCGAGGAACATCCCTGCATGGACGACAAGAAAAAACCGGGCCTCTCTGTAGTTGCCGAGGCCGTGACGGTGACAGTAAAGACGGACGCTAGACATGCCCCGAAAACCCTGCTCAAGGATATTTCCTTACGGATTAAACCGGGGGAGTTCATTTGTGTGTTAGGGCCCAGCGGTGCCGGTAAAAGCACGCTGGTGCGGGCAATGCTGGGAGAACGTGCGATCGCTGCGGGCCGGCTACTCGTCGGTGGCCACGATGTCTCCTCCAAGGGCGACCTGCTCCGGGGTGAGATCGGATATGTCCCGCAACGGGACATTAACCCAACGACTCTCCCGGTGAACCGGGCGCTCCACTTTGCTTCTCAGGTCAGGCTGCCCGCTGATTCGACTCCTACTCAGCGGCTCGGTGCGATCGACCGAGCTCTCAATAATGTGGGGCTTACGGCAGTGCGGAAAACAACGATCGGTAGGCTGTCAGGAGGCGAGGCCAAACGGGCAAGTCTGGCGGCTGAACTGCTTGCCGATCCGGGCCTGCTGGTGGTCGATGAAGCCACATCCAGCCTCGATCCTGCCACAGAAGCACGCATCATGATGCTCCTGGCAGACCAGGCGAAGGCTGGAACGACCGTGATCACTGTTACCCATCACCTCGACAACGTCGATCAGGCAGACAAGCTTTTGATTCTTGGTCATGGTGAATTGGTTTGGTTTGGCTCGCGAGTGGAGGCGCTGAGCCATTTTGATGTCCATCAACTTGCCGACGTCTATCTGGCCATCGAAGACAAGCCCGTCGGCTACTGGGGCACCCGCTGGCGGGAGCGGCAGGAGGAAGACCGCAAACTGGCTATGGCCGGGACACAAAACGATGCAGAACCCCAGTCGCGAGCCGGTGATTCTGCAGGAGCAACTGTCACCCTTGCCAACCTTTCGATCCCAGGCTTCCGCCGTCAGTTTCGTACCTTCATCACCCGTGAAATTGAAACGACCGTCCGCGATACCATCGGCCTCAGTATGGCGCTCTTATTGCCACTTGTACTTGCCGCCGTGGTGCTATTCGGATTCTCAACAACGCGGTTTGAACAGCCGCTGATGGTGACGCGGATGCTTGATTCTGATGAAAAGGAAGTGCTCGCTGATGTGTGGGGAGAAGTGCGGGAGGCGATCTCTACTGAGACGGTGTCCCAACTTGATGCCAGCATTCCCGGACAGATTCGTGTGTTTCTCGATAGTCACCCGAAGATCCTGGCCCACCTTCGGGAGTCCTCCACTGAGCGACTCGTGACGGATGCATTGGCTGACACGATTCCGCTTGCTCCCGAAAAGGAAATCACCGATCCCGGCGGCACCTTCAAATGGGTCGCGTTGATGAGCACCTGCATGGTGATTCTCGGGTTTGTCACCGGCTTTCGTGAGATCGTCAAGGAGCGGCCAATGCTCGATCTTGAGCGGCGGCATGGCCTGCGATTCACGGCGTACGTGTTGGCAAAAGTGCTTGCATTGGCCGTTGTACTGGCAGTTCAGGTGGCGATCTTTACTGCCACTGTAGAGCTGGGTTTCATGATTCGCGACGCGCTCGGTGGTCACAAGCCGGAAGCACTCTATTACCGTGGCCCACTGCTTTCCGGTGGCTTTAACTGGCTGGCAGCGGTTGCGTGCGCCGCAATCGGTCTGATTGTCTCAGCCTGTGTCCGCACGACCGACAAGGGTGTTCTCGCGGTGCCACTGTTGATCATGCCCCAGATGTTGCTTGGCGCCACGATCCTGCCAATCACCGGTGGCATCCTCCAAGTGATTGCCATGCTCTTCTCTCCCCTCTACTGGTCCCATCGTGGCAGCCGGAGTGAGGGCGATGGGGTGCCATATTTTTGGCAAAATCTCGGTGACTATGACCCAGCCCTCTGGATTCCGTTTGCTGCCCTTGTCGCCCAGATCGTTGTCGCGACGGCAATCACGGTCTTCATTCTCCGCTGGCAGGAGCGGGCTGCACTTGGCCGGAACCGCCCTGTCAAGTGACGCATGAGAGCACTGCTCAGTCGTTTAGCCTGGCTGATTCAAAAGATGGCCGGCCATACGGCTTCGATAGCATGGATGAGCTACTGCAACATTGGAATGCGGAACAGCTCACGGGGACGGATGCGACAGTGTTATTAAAAGACTGGTATCACAAACAAGGATTTTTTAATGGTTGCATTCATGATGAGGGAGAACACAAGGCAAGGAGAGGTGAGAGTTTAGATCGACAGTTCGTCTACATTGGTGAGAATTACTCTGGTGTGGCAGAGGGTGATGAGGATTACCAAGAGCGACTTCCTTTACATGTTGATCACATTACGCCGCGATCCAAAGGCGGGAGTAATGACTTAGATAACCTTCAGGCTCTCTGTCGGGCTTGTAACCTTGGAAAAGGGAATCAAGACGATACAGACTTTCGTTAGAAGGCTGTAACGCCCCTCTTTAAGACACAATTCGTGTCACGTTGAGCCTCTTTTAATTGAGTTGTAAACTACGTTCATCTTAAGGAGGGCTTACTGTGCGATTTCAAATCAACTGGATCTGTTTGGCTTTATTACTTTCAACACCTGTTTTTGCAGTGGAAAGAGTGAGGCCAAAATTACAAGGTGAGTGGTCAAGGCAGTTTTTTCCAACTCGGTTTAAAGTTGCTAACGCCAAATTCACAGAATTCGGAGCAAAGAATCCAAACGTACCGCTTCAGACGGGTGCGATTAGATATCCATTCGGAGAATCTTTCGCTGTTGTAACTTTCAAGAATGGTGAGAGGCGAAAAATATATTCTGCTGGTCAAGATACGGTTGCTGTTGAGTCTTTTAATAACAAAGGTGATTTGATTGGCGACGGTATCATTTTCTATAGGCACGGCAAAAAAGATCAGATTAATTCTAATAAATCATTACAGTCTGCAGAGCAAGCGTATATAAATGCAATCAAAGGTGTGGCCGAAGAATATGAGTGTAACCTTGTCGACTTAAAAGATCGGGTTCCGCAAAATAGTGATCTTGCAGAGGCTGATCAAATCAATGAACAGATCAAGAAGATAAAGCTAGAAATAGAACGGTTGGAACAGTGGCCAAAGCTTAAGAAGACAACTTGGGACATGTGGCCCGACGGGGGGAGAGTAATTAGAAGAGATTTTTGGAGCGACGGCAGGGTATTTGATACTGGCGAAATGGAAAAAGCGGTGGATCCTAGATATACCAGAGCTTGCTGGATTTCTTGGATTGATGGCGACACGAAAAAAATCCAATTCGTACAAAAAAAGGACATTTCTTAAA
>ERZ891134.1443-NODE-1443-length-16252-cov-18.607458_pt1 | contig 16252 bp, 18 predicted proteins | sample MGYA00520888_ERZ891134 | MGnify/ENA primary metagenome ERZ891134 (study PRJEB32303, sample SAMEA104408692) | aquatic metagenome | biome: Brackish water; feature: Coastal; material: water | place: Baltic Sea | collected 2014-10-23 | depth 10 m ... | reverse complement strand
ATATTATCACAGTCGTAGGTAAGAAAATGGAAGGAGCATATTCTGTTATTGATGATGATGGAGAACAGGTTCTTTATATCTTTATGGAAGAAGATGATGCAACAAGATACTCTATGCAATTAGAAGAACTTGGTTATCCTGAAATGACTGTGTTAGAAGTAGATGATGAAGCAATGATAAAAACTTGTGAAATGCACGATCACCGTTATACTGTGATCACCCCCAATGACATTGTAATTCCACCTGACGAAAAATATGATAACCTTTAAGAAAATTTCCTGGGCCAATTTTTTGAGCACTGGTAATCAGCCAACCGAAGTTATTCTTGACGGGACCGCAACGACACTGATTATTGGTGCCAATGGTGCTGGTAAGTCAACTATTCTTGATGCATTGACATTCGTCTTGTATGGTAAGTCATTTCGTAAGATTAATAAAGCACAACTTATCAACTCTACAAATGAGAAGAGTTGTTTAGTTGAGATTGAATTTGATGTCAATAGTGTTGTGTGGAAAATTCAACGTGGTATCAAACCAAACATCTTTAAGATTACTCGTAATGGTGAGGAGTTAGATCAATCACACTCTGCGATAGACCAACAGAAGTGGTTAGAACAGAATGTTCTCAAGATGAACTATAAAAGTTTCACACAGATTGTGATCTTGGGTTCTTCTACCTTTGTGCCCTTTATGCAACTACCTGCATCTAGTCGTAGAGAAGTTGTAGAAGATCTTCTTGACATCAAAATCTTCTCATCAATGAATGACCTAATCAAATCTAAGATTCGTATCATTCGTGAAGAAACAAAGACTCTACAGTTGAAGAAAGAATCAATTCAAGATAAAGTCGATATGCAAAAAGACTTTATCGATAAACTTGAGAGTCAAAGTAAAGACGACATTACCGTAAAGACTAATAGTATCAATTCTATCAATCTAGAAATTGAAAATTTGTTTCAGAAAAGTTTGACTGAAGAAGATAGACTTGCAGAACTCAATAAATCTTTAGAAACCTTTGAAGGAGTTCAACAAAGACTTCGAGAATTTGGTAATGTCAAAGGTAAATTGTCACAACGAATACAGACTATTGTAAAGGAACATAAATTCTTCAGTGAAAATACGGTTTGTCCTACCTGTGACCAGGACATTGAAGAATCATTCCGTGTAAATAGAATTAGTGATTCTCAAAATAAAGCAGAAGAGTTGCGTGAGGGGTATGAACAACTCCAAGATGCAATTAAAGACGAAGAGTTGAGAGAATCACAATTTAATCAACTCACCAAGGACACTACAAAAGTACTTAATGAAATTTCTTCATTCAATGTTCAAATCTCTAGTCTACAGAAACAGGTTAGGGGACTGGAATCAGAAATTCAAACTGTTACCAGTCAGATCCAGAATAGAAATACTGAACATGAAAAGTTAGAAACCTTAAGAAGTACCCTTGATCAAACATACGATGAACTTACTAAGCGGAAAGAGAATATTTCCTACCATGATTTCGTATACAGTCTTCTTAAAGACGGTGGAGTCAAGGCAAAGATTATTAAGAAGTATCTTCCTCTCATCAACCAACAGGTAAATAACTACCTTCAGATGATGGACTTCTACATCAACTTCAAACTTGATGAAGAATTTAACGAGACGATTGAATCTCCGATTCACGAGGACTTCTCCTACGCATCTTTCAGTGAAGGTGAGAAGATGAGAATCGACTTGTCTCTACTCTTTACCTGGAGAGAAATCTCTAGAGTTAAAAACTCTGTCAACACTAACCTGATGATCCTAGACGAGGTTTGTGATAGTAGTCTGGATGGAAGTGGATCAGATGACTTTATGAAAATCATTCGATATAGACAACCAAATACAAATGTGTTCGTCATTTCTCATAAGGATGGTATTGAAGATAAGTTTGATCAAGTCATTCGATTTGAGAAGTTTAAAGGGTTCTCTAGAAAGGTATGACTAGATTTTCGGATTGTCTTCTTGATACGAATATATTTCCTAGTTTCATTGTGTCCACTGATTTGACTTCTCTTATCAATACTGATGATGTCAGATCCGACTTTATTAATCTTAGGAATAAAGATTCTGGAGTAAAAAGAACCAATATTCATGGTTGGCATTCAAAACCATGTAGTTATGATGATGGACAGTTTACTCTTGGAACTGAGTTTCAACATATAAAAAAAATATTTGATCTTACTGAGGAGTTTGTTAATGACTTCTTAGAATCAAATCATACTAATTTGTTTGCCGATAAAATATTTTCCTGGTTATTAGAGAATGGACCCGGTGCTTATAATGTAATTCATAATCATGGAAAACTAGATCTTATCGGTGTCTACTATGTTGAGGTCCCAAAAAAGTCTGAAGGATTGACATTGGTTAGAACCGATGCATTTACTCATACCGCTCTATGTTCCTCAAATGGTTCTAAGGAATTTGATTCTGAATTTACGATAGACGCCATCGTTGGAAGATTGTATATTATCCCTGGAAATTTGTACCACTATGTAAAACCCTTTGACGATGAAGGATACAGAAGATCAATAGTATTCAATATAAACTGTTCACAAAAATAATGTTTAGTTAGTTTACAAGTATACAAATGTTAGTAAACTAACACAAAGTAGACTATATAATACAGTGATACGGAGAATACTATGAAAGACCTTTTATCACGGAACGAACTAGCATCTTGGCAATGGAACGAAAAATCAACTAACGAGGAGACACAAGATCAAGTGACAGATTACTTTCAATGTATTTCTGATTGTGAAATTATCGATAGTACCGCAAGGAGGTTCTGCCGTCACATTCTTACCGAATAAAAACGACTAAGGAGTTTAAAACCAAAGTCCCCTTCACCTAATAAGTGGAGGGGATTGGTCTATGTGCCAATAATAGAACTGTACAACCCGTCCATTTTTTGGTCGGGTTTTGTTATATACTATGTCTATCGGAAACGAAATGACTATGGTCAACTACGAAATCAAATCACAACTTGCAAAACTTCTTGCCACCGAAGATATTTTAGTAGAGAATCGTAATATTGAAACTGCACAGTTTGATGTAGAGCATAGAGTCCTGACTCTTCCTATGTGGAAACGAGCAAGTGAGAGTGTCTATGATATGTTGGTGGGTCACGAAGTTGGTCACGCACTTTATACACCTAATGAATGGGATTGGGAAGATCGAGTTCCTCAACAGTTTGTGAACGTCACTGAAGATGCTCGTATTGAGAAACTGATGAAACGTCGGTATCCTGGTCTAGCAAAGAGTTTCTATAAAGGTTATAAAGAACTATCTGACCAAGACTTCTTTGAGCTTGGTGATAGAGATATTCAAGATATGAATCTTGCTGACCGTATCAACCTTTACTATAAGATTGGTAACTTCATTAATGTGCCTATTGATGATGGTGAAGAGAAAGATATTCTAGACATTGTAGGTAAGACAGAAACTTTTGATGAAGCAGTTCTTGCAGCAGAAGTTCTTTATAAGTATTGTATTGGTGAGGTAGAAGAACAACAGACAGTTAAAAATGTACCTACCACTCAAAACAGAGAAGGTTCTGTTGATAGTGAACCAGAGAAAGAAGAAACCTCTGGTACTGAAACACCAGAAGTTTCAGGTTCTACAGAAGGTTCTACAGAAGGTTCCAGTGATGATACTGTTAAGGAAGAACCTCAAGTTCAGACAGACCAAACTTTCAATGAAGGTACTCAAGAACTCAATGGTATAACTGAACAGGGTAGAAATCCTGAATACCATGAGGTTCCTGAAGTTGATGTAGAACAACTTATCATTTCAAATACTAAATGTCACAAAGAGATAAGTGAACACTGGACAAAACTGTCTATTGAAGAAACTTATTGGGACGAGTATTCAAGAACATACCGTAAAATCCAAGCAACAGATTTTACCTATGTTGACAGTGAGTATATTAAGTTCAAATCATCTACTCAAAAAGAAGTCAACTATCTTGTAAAGGAGTTTGAATGTAAGAAGTCTGCAGATGCATACACACGGTCTCTGACTGCAAAGACTGGTGTATTAGATTGTACTAAACTTCATACCTACAAATACAATGAAGACCTATTCAAGAAGGTAAATGTACTACCTGACGGTAAGAATCATGGTCTTATCTTTATTCTTGACTGGTCAGGTTCTATGGCTACTACTCTTCTTTCTACCATAAAGCAACTCTTCAATTTGATTTGGTTCTGTAAGAAAGTAAATATTCCATTCGATGTATATGCATTCAGTAACAACTACATCGAAAACCGACATACAGAAAAGCGGTACACTCAAAGTGTTAAATTTGAAGATATCGAATATCAAGATGTGAAAGATAACATGTTGGTAGTTTCTCCTGACTTCAATCTTCTTCACTTCTTTACTAGTGACACAAGAAAGGCAGAACTTGATAAGCAGATGTTGTCTTTGTATCGAATCGCATATTCCTGTTCAATGAATGCAAACTATGAACCTCCATTGAACTTCTCTCTTTCTGGTACTCCATTGAATGAAGCAATTGTTTGTCTTCATCAGATTATTCCTCAATTTCAAATGAAGAATAAAGTTCAAAAAGTCAATACAGTTATTCTGACTGACGGTGAAGCCAATCACTTACCAGTATTCAGAACTTGTGATTACATGGGCGGTAAGATGTCCATTGCTCGAATGAGTCCTAGTGATTATATTCGTAATCGTAAGACTGGACACACTTATAAAGTTCCTGGTCAATACTATGAATTTACTGAACTTCTATTGAAAGACTTGAAAGAAAGTTTTCCTGATGTAAATCTTATCGGTATTCGTATTGCTTCTAATTATGAATTCAAACCTTTCTTACGTCGGTACATGGAAGTGAACGATGAACTTATGAAAGTTGTTCGCAAAGAAAAGTTCTATGAGATTAAGAACTCAGGTTATACTTCTTACTTTGGTATGTTAGATACTGGTCTGAATAATGACATTGAATTTGAAGTTGATGAGGGAGCATCTAAATCAAAAATCAAATCGGCATTTGCCAAAAATCTTAAGGCCAAGTCTCTAAATAGAAAAGTACTTAGTCAATTCGTCAACCTGATCTCCTGACCAGTTTGACAACTGTCCCAACCACCCACCACTACGGGTGGTTTTGGACTATATTAGCTTTGTTGACCACACCACATACATCATGGCACTATCAAAAGAATACGTAGTCACTTCTCTTCAAGCACTGTACGGTGAAAATGTTACTTCTGGTGACCTTCGTGCCTGGTGTTCAATGAATGACTGTAACTATCAGACTGTAACTAAAAAACTAGACGAGTATAAGACTGGTCGGGGTAAGTGGAATCTTACCGTTCAAGAACAACTAGAACAAACCTATCAAGCAACTCCTGCAACTCCTGCAGTCGAACAAGATCTCATTCCTGTAAAAGATAATACCTTCGTCAAGTTTGGTAATTTTACAGACATCAAAAAGATTATTCAGTCCCGTCTGTTCTATCCATCATTCATCACAGGTCTTTCTGGTAATGGTAAAACGTTCTTGGTTGAACAGGCTTGTGCACAACTCAAGAGAGAACTAATCCGTGTCAACATTACTATCGAGACTGACGAAGACGATCTTATTGGTGGCTTTCGTCTTGTTAATGGCGAAACTGTTTGGCATAACGGTCCAGTCATCGAGGCTCTGGAACGTGGAGCAGTGTTGCTTCTAGATGAGGTTGACCTGGCATCTAATAAAATCCTATGTCTTCAATCTATTCTTGAAGGTAAAGGTGTTTTCTTGAAGAAGACCGGTAAGTTTGTACAACCCAAGGAGGGATTCAATGTTATTGCAACTGCAAATACTAAAGGTAAAGGCAGTGATGACGGTCGGTTTATTGGAACTAACGTTCTCAATGAGGCATTTCTAGAACGTTTCTGTATTACTCTTGAACAAGAATATCCAACAACCAAGACAGAACAGAGAATTCTAGAAGGGATTGCTTTAGACCTTAGTATTGAAGACCGACAGTTCTGTAAGCATCTCTGTGACTGGGCTGATATCATTCGTAAGACATTCTATGATGGTGGTATTGAAGATGTTATCTCAACCCGTCGTTTGATTCACATCGTCCGTGCTTATAGTATCTTTGGTGACAAGAGTAAGGCAATTCAGGTCTGTATTAATCGTTTTGACGATGAAACCAAGTCTTCCTTCTTGGAACTTTACGACAAAGTAGATGCCGATTTTGAGATGAAAGTTGACAACGAGGAGGATAATTGATAGAATGACCGCATGGAGTTTATTATATGATCACATGAATTCTTTACCAGAGGAGGGGTATGAATGGACCCCTCTTGTTTCTAATGAGGACAAAATTGAATTGACGGAACCCAAACAAGTTGAACCAAACCTTAGTGTTAGTAGTAGACCATGGAAGTATAATGAAGAAGAGATTGTAAGAGAACTTCTTCAGTATATTAGAGGGACCTATGGTCAACACTACGCTGCCAATGACCAGAACATTCAAACACTGGATTTCATTGAGGCTTCTCATGGTGACGGGGAGGCATTTTCTAGAGATAACATTCTCAAGTATACTTCCCGTTATGATAAGAAGGGAACCCCAAAACGTGACATTATGAAGATTATGCACTATGCTGTTCTTCTAATGTTCTTTCACAACAAAAACTCTCAAACTACTAGTAACTACGAAACCTTTTAATTATGAAACTGTCTGAATCCACTGTTGGTCTTCTTAAGAACTTCTCTTCCATCAACCAATCTATCTTGTTCAAGCAAGGTAGTAAGTTGCGTTCAATCTCAGTGATGAAGAACATCCTGGTTGAAGCTAATGTTGCTGAAGAATTTCCTAAAGATTTTGGTATCTATGACCTGAACCAATTCTTGAATGGTCTGTCTCTTCACTCTTCTCCAGACCTTGACTTTGAACGAGACCAGTATGTTGTCATCAAAGAAGGTAAGTCACGTTCGAAGTATTTCTTTGCAGACCCATCTGTAATTGTTGCTCCACCTGAGAAAGAGATTACACTTCCTTCTGAGGATGTATGTTTTGAACTAACCAGTCAACAACTTGAGAAACTCAAGAAGGCTGCATCAGTTTATCAACTCCCTGATGTATCTGCCATTGGTGAGAATGGTGTCATCAAACTTGTCTCTCGCGATAAGAAGAACGACACTTCTAATGACTTCTCCATCATTGTTGGTGAGACCGATACTGAGTTTGTATTCAACTTCAAAGAAGAGAACCTGAAGATTATTCCTGGTAACTATAATGTAGTTGTATCTTCTAAACTGCTGTCTCGTTTTAGTAATCAGAACTACGACGTTCAATATTACATTGCACTTGAACCCGACTCTACCTTTGGTTGATTATGACTGACTGGACAGAACAATATGGCAATCTTCCTGACTCTGAGTTAGATAAGATTGCAGTTCTTCGTGTCATGGAATGTACTAATGGTGTTATCCAATATGCATTCCGTGATGGTTTAGACCATGCATTACCAATCGAACAAACCCGAGAGGTAATGAAATTTAGTATGTCATGTATTAAGAACATGGCAATACCTCTTAGAGAAGAGACTATTACCTTTCTACCAGAAACTGAAGAACTCATGCGTCAAGCAAGAGAGTTCTATATCAATGGTGTGAAGAAAGGTAGTGATAAAGACTATGCTGAGTTTATGAGAATTTCTGAAGCCACTGCACAAGTATGTGGTATGGAAAGGATTGTAACAGCATTGAAACTCTTGGAAAAGGAGGTTGACGTTTTTCCTGAAGGCACACTAAACTGGGGTGTGCAATACTTGATGCAATTTTTTAGTAATGAATATCTTCGTGACTTCTTCGGATCCATGGCAGAGCGCCAGGGTACTACCTGACAAGCACATTGTCAAGATGCCTCTAGAGACGTGTCAGATGCTCTCTATTGTCTGTTCAGACAAGTGGGGTCATGGGTTCGGTACCTTACCCAAGGCCGATGGAACCCCATACAGCACAGAGAAAGGTGCCTTCCGTAACCACCCCTGTACCATCTGGGCCAATGAGTACGTGATGAACTGGCAGTGGTTACTTGCACACGGGTTTGCTCTTTGTAGTGAGTATGCCGCAAGGTATGGTAAAGTACACACATGTTTCACTACCTTGAATGCCGCAAAGGAAATCCTACCAACTGGAGATCCTACCGGTAGGTCTGGTAAAGAAACAACTCCTTTTGTATTTGCTGGACCTGATGAGTTCAAGTATGATACAACAGTTGATATCTACACAAAGTACAAGATGTACATTGCATCTAAACCATGGGTGAAAGATAACTATCTTCGCCTCCCCCATCGTAAACCTGATTGGATTTGATAATGAGTCGTAGTGAATTTGTCTGGGTTGAATCTTATCGACCTGAGACTATTGAAGATTGTATTCTTCCTGATGGGATCAAGAATACATTTAAACAATTTGTAGAGAAGGGTGAAGTCCCCAATCTACTTTTGTCTGGACCACCTGGATGTGGTAAAACCACAGTGGCCAAAGCCCTTTGTTATGAATTAGGAGTAGATTATTATGTCATCAATGGATCCGATGAGGGACGATTCCTCGATACTGTCAGAAACAATGCGAAGAATTTCGCTTCGACCGTCTCACTTTCGTCAAGTGCTAAACACAAAGTCATTATCATTGACGAAGCTGACAACACAACCCCAGATGTACAACTCTGCCTACGGGCGTTTACTGAGGAGTTCATTGGCAATTGCAGATTCATCTTCACCTGCAACTACAAAAACAAGATCATTGCTCCCCTCCACTCCCGATGTGCAGTCATCGACTTTGCCATTAAGGGAAAAGAAAGACAGGAACTTGCAGCCAAGTTTTTCAACCGTCTCAGGACTATACTTGAGAAGGAGAGTGTGGAATATGATCCGAAAGTACTTGTCGAACTAATTCAGAAACACTTCCCTGACTGGAGACGAGTTCTTAATGAACTTCAACGATACTCCGTAAGTGGTAAGATTGATACAGGTATTCTTGCAGCGTTTAGTAATGTCAAAACAGATAATTTATTCCAGAGTCTCAAAACTAAAGACTTCTCTAAAGTCAGAAAGTGGGTCGTTGATAATCTGGACAATGATCCTAGTGTACTTATTCGTAGTATTTACGATGCTGTATACACACACTTGGAAGGTTCTGGGATTGCTGCTGCTGTCCTCATTATTGCTAAGTATCAGTTTCAAAGTGGATTCGTCGCGGACCAAGAGATAAATATGTTGGCTTGTCTCACTGAAATAATGGTGGAGTGTGATTTTAAATGAAACAATTTCTACTAATTCCTCTTTTGCTAATCTCTGGGACACCAGCTTTGGCTGACTATCGTCAAGAAGGTGGAACACAACAAACGAACTGTTATGAGACAGTTTATCGTGAAGAGTACATTCCTGGAACAAGAGGAAACCCTGGTAGAGTCAGAACTTGGAATGAAAGAGTAGAAGTTCCTTGTGAGAATACTTCCTACCATAATGAACCCAGAACTTCACATTCCAATGTGGATGATAACTCTTGTTTAGAGGGTAGTATCATTGGTGGTATTGCTGGAGGTGCAGCAGGTGGAACTCTAGCTACACAAGAGAACTGGATTTGGAGTATTCCTACTGGAATTATTGGTGGTGCTCTCGTGGGGTGTCAGATTGACGGAGGTTGATTTAAATGACATCAATCCCAACTAAAGTTGGTATGGCTCTTATAACAATCTATTGGTTAGTTATGGGTGGTATGGCCATCAACTTGTATTATCACAACACAAATATTGAACAAAATTATGAACGTTAAAGTATTTCGTATGTCTTCTGGAGAAGATGTAGTTGCAGAGGTCCTTGAAGATAAGGATGAAAGTCTTATTGTTATGAATGCAATTGTTGCATTTAATCAAGGTGATGGGCAACTTGGTTTCGCACCTTATGCACCTCTTCTAAAACGAACCGAGAAGGAACTAGAAATTAATAAGAAGTGGATTGTTTACATTGCTAATGTAAATGATGAACTCGTTGAAAAATATGAGGAGATGTTCTCTCCAATTGCAAAACCAAGTTCAAAATTGATTCTCTGATATATGACTACTGAATTGAAGGATTGGTTGAACTCAATCAACTTTACCAAAGAGAATCTTATCGAAGAAGATTCAACTCTTGTTAAAGAATATCCCCCCTTTATTATTAATAAATGTTTGTCAGGTCACTTGGATTGTGTCTTGTTTTCTAATGAAATGAATAAGTATCATTTCTTAGATAAAGATATGCAATATAATTTTTATCTAAATATATTGAGAAAGAGGAAGAGATTCTCTCCTTGGCTTAGAAAGGAAAAGGTATCAGATTTAGAGTTTGTCAAACAATACTATGGTTATAGTAATGAGAAAGCATCTCAGGTACTGAAAATACTATCTAATGAACAAATTGAATTTATCAAACAACGACTTGACACTGGTGGAAAAAAATGAATCAGACTGCTGAACCTCAGGTAGATTGGTCTCAGGACCAAATGGTTGAGATCCGATTGAATGAACCCGATGACTTTCTTAAAGTTAGAGAAACTTTGACTCGTATTGGTGTTGCTTCTAGAAAAGAAAAGAAGTTGTATCAGTCCTGTCATATTCTTCATAAGCAAGGTAAGTATTTTATCGTTCACTTCAAAGAGTTGTTTGCTCTAGATGGTAAATACGCTAATCTTACTATTAATGATGTTCAGCGTAGGAATCGTATTACTAAGCTTCTTGCTGATTGGGGACTCATTACGATAGTCAAAGAAGATTCAATTCTTGATATTGCACCACTGAATCAAATTAAAGTTCTGTCCTATAAGGACAAACAAGACTGGATTCTAGAACAAAAATATAACATTGGTAAGAGAGGTAAGACTGAAGAGTCTGAATAAATAAGTGTGAGACTCCTTTCGTGCGGTCTCTACAAAAGTCGGAAACCCCCATAAGGGAGTAGGGTTTACACTCTACTCTCTTTTTTTGTATCTGTTATAATTAGTACATGGATGCCGTAAGGGTCCACACAACACAAACTCGCTTTAACAAGGAGCTCAAAATGACCAATCTAACGAAGTATAATGCTGCCGATTTGGATCAGCTAATGCATCAGATTACCAGAAATTCTATTGGTATGGATGATTACATTACCAGAATTTTCAACGCATCTACTCAAAACTATCCTCCATATAATGTAGTTCAGGTAAATAGTACTGAAACGCGTTTAGAAATCGCACTAGCAGGATTCAAAAAGGAAGAAGTAAATGCTTACACCGAGTATGGAAAACTTTTTATCAGGGGGGAAAAAGAGGCATCTGACGAGACAGGGACGTTTATCCACAAGGGTTTGGCTCGAAGAAACTTTGAGCGATCCTGGACCCTCGCTGAAGACACCGAAGTCTCCAACGTCGTATTTGAAGACGGACTTCTATCAGTGACCCTTACAAAGGTTGTTCCAGAACATCATCAGCGTAAAGAGTATCTCTAAATAGTAGAGTATCGTCGTCGCATAGACAGCGGGGTAACTGGCAAAATCCAGTTGACACCCCGCTTTTTTATTGGTATAATTAAACTAGGAAATTATAAAAAAAATGACCGTAAAACTTTTACTTCTGAAGTCTGGGGAAGATGTAGTCGCAGACATTCAGGAAATGGTTCTTGAGGAAAAGGTAGTTGGTTACTATCTTAAGTATCCTTGTAGGGTAAAACTTGTTGCTGATATGAGTCAGACAGAAGGTAATACTAAAGTTCCATCTAAAATTCAACTTCAACCATGGATGCCACTAAGTTCTGACAAAGTAATTCCTGTGGTTTCTGACTGGGTAGTTACAATTACTGAACCAGTGAATCAACTAAAAACAATGTATCAAGATGGAGTAGACCAGTATGAAGCTAGAGAATCTCAAAGTGCTAGTTCTGACGAATCAACAGATTCTGTTAGCACAGATTGAAGAAGTAACCTGTGAACTTGGTGAACCTGACTGTAAAATGACGGAACCATTTATTTTAAGTGACGACTTGGCCATGACATTACAACCTTGGTTAATCAACATCACAACTGAAAATACCTTTATGATTCACTCGGACAAAATCTTGACGATTACGGAACCCAATAGTAAACTGAAGGACAAGTACGAGAGCCTGGTGAAGGAATGAAGTTTTACACGAACATTCAATTGGTTGGAAACAATGTTCTCGTCCGTGGTTATGAAAATGGTAAGAGTGTCATGTTCAAAGATGAGTTCCAACCAACTCTCTTTGTTAACTCCAACCGAGAGTCAAAGTATAAAACACTAGAGGGAGATAACTTAGAACCTATTATTCCAGGTTCTATTCGTGACTGCAGAGAGTTCTACAAAAAGTATGATGGTGTAGATAACTTCAAGATTTATGGTAATGACCGATATGCATTCCAATACATCTCAGAAAAGTATCCCGAAGATGAGATTAAATTTGACATTACAAAGATCAATCTGATTACGATTGATATTGAGGTTCAGGCAGAGAATGGATTCCCTGACCCAGACTCTTGTTCTGAAGAGATGTTGACTATCTCTGTTCAGGACTATACAACCAAACAGATTACAACCTGGGGTAGAAAGGCATATACTCCATCCCAGAGTAACGTAACTTATTACCACTATGAAAATGAGATTGACATGCTCAACTCATTTATTTCCTGGTGGAATCGAAACCCACCAGAGATTGTAACTGGATGGAATGTAAAACTGTATGATATTCCATACCTGTGTGGAAGAATCGATCGCATAATGGGACTCAAGAAGTTGAAACTTCTTTCTCCTTGGAATATTGTGAGTCAAGAATCTGTCTTTATCAATGGTAGAGAGTTCAATACTTTTGATATTGCTGGAGTTACTACTCTAGATTATCTTGAACTTTATAAGAAGTTTACTTATAAGGCTCAGGAATCATATCGACTTGACTACATTGCAGAGGTAGAACTTGGTCAGAAGAAACTTGACCACTCTGAGTTTGATACCTTCAAAGACTTCTATCGTGGTAACTGGAAGAAGTTTGTAGACTATAACATCGTTGACGTGGAACTTGTTGACCGTATGGAAGACAAGATGAAACTGATTGAGTTGGCATTGACCATGGCATATGATGCCAAGGTGAACTATGTTGATGTGATGTTCCAAGTTCGTATGTGGGATACCATCATCTATAACTATCTCAAGAAGAGAGATATTGTTGTACCTCCTAGAGATAGGAGTGAGAAGGAGAAGAGGTACGAAGGTGCATATGTAAAACAACCTATTCCTGGTGTCTATGACTGGGTGGTGTCGTTTGACTTGAACTCCCTGTACCCTCACCTGATGATGCAGTACAACATCTCACCAGAGACCCTGGTGGAGGAGAAACATCCCTCTGCAACCATTGATAGGATCTTGAATAAAGAGATTACCTTTGAGATGTATAAGGACTACGCAGTGTGTGCAAACGGTGCAATGTTCCGTAAGGACATCAAAGGGTTCATGCCCGAGTTGATGGAGAAGATGTATGCAGAACGTAAGATTTACAAGAAGAAAATGCTCCAAGCCCAACAGGAGTATGAGAAGAAACCTACCAAACAATTAGAGAAGGATATTGCCAAATACAATAACTTCCAGATGGCTCGTAAGATTGCATTGAACTCTTGCTATGGTGCAATTGGTAACCAATACTTCCGTTTCTTCAAACTTGCCAATGCAGAAGCTATCACGCTTTCAGGACAAACATCTATTCGGTGGATTGAGAACAAGGTAAACGGGTATCTAAATAACCTATTGCAAACTCAAGATACCGATTATGTCATTGCATCTGACACTGACTCAATCTATATTAACTTTGGACCTATTGTTGATAAATTTCTTTCTAGTAAGTCTGATAATAAGGTTGAGGTTGTGTCCATACTTAATAAGATCTGCGAAGAGAAGTTGGAACCTTTTATTGAGGAGTCTTACCAGGAACTTGCGACGTATGTAAATGCATATGACCAGAAGATGCAGATGAAACGGGAGAACATTGCAGACCGTGGAATCTGGACAGCAAAGAAGAGATACATTCTCAATGTATGGGATAGTGAAGGTGTAAGGTACTCAGAACCTAAACTAAAGATTATGGGTATTGAGGCAGTCAAGTCATCAACACCTGCACCATGTAGGAAGATGATTAAGGATGCTCTTAAGTTGATGATGAATGGGACTGAAGATGAAGTAATTAACTTTATCGAAGACTCTCGAAAGAAGTTCAATAAGATGCGACCAGAAGAGATTGCATTCCCTCGTTCAGTATCTGATGTAAAGAAACATAAGAGTCATTCAACTATCTACGGTAAGGGTTCTCCCATTCATGTTCGTGGGGCACTTCTATATAATCATTATATTAAAGAGTGTGGATTGACAAACAAGTATTCTTATATCAACAATGGTGAAAAGATTAAATTTATCTACCTCAAGAGACCAAACATTATTCGGGAAAATGTGATCTCATTCATTTCAGATTTCCCTAGTGAGATTGGTCTTGACAAGTACATTGACTATGACCTACAATTCAGCAAAGCCTTCTTAGAACCACTCAAGACTATTCTTGACGCGATTGGATGGCATGTTGAGAAAACCGTAAACCTTGATTCATTTTTTGCCTGATGGACTTCTTAAAAGATATTGTAAAAGAGATTGGTGATGAGTACACACAACTTGCCTCAGACATCGACGAAACCGAAACCTATGTGGACACGGGTTCTTACGTTCTTAATTCACTGGTCTCAGGTAGCATATTTGGTGGTGTTTCTGGGAATAAGATTACTGCCATTGCTGGTGAGTCTTCTACTGGGAAGACTTTCTTTAGTCTCGCTGTGGTTAAGAATTTTATGGATAGTAATCCTGACGGTTACTGTTTGTACTTTGACACTGAGGCAGCAGTTAACAAATCTCTTCTTTCAAGTCGTGGGATTGACTTAACCAGACTGGTTGTTGTGAATGTTGTCACAATCGAACAGTTTAGACAGAAGGCACTACAGGCTGTTGATATATATTTAAAAACACCAGAAGACGAACGTAAACCTTGTATGTTCGTGTTAGACTCTTTGGGTATGTTATCGACTGAGAAAGAGATAACTGATGCATTGAATGATAAACAAGTTCGAGACATGACTAAATCTCAACTTGTCAAAGGTGCATTTAGGATGTTAACATTGAAACTTGGTCAAGCAAACATTCCAATGATTGTTACCAATCATACCTACGATGTTATTGGTTCTTACGTTCCTACAAAAGAAATGGGTGGTGGTAGTGGTCTCAAGTATGCCGCTAGTACTATCATTTATCTTAGTAAGAAGAAAGAGAAGGATGGAACGGAAATCGTTGGAAACCTTATCAAGGCAAAGACTGCTAAGTCGCGTTTAAGCAAGGAGAACAAAGATGTTACTATTCGACTCTATTATGATCATCGTGGTCTTGATCGGTATTATGGTTTACTTGAGTTAGGAGAACTTGGTGGACTATGGAAGAATGTTGCTGGACGGTATGAGATGGACGGTAAGAAAGTCTATGCCAAGGCAATCCTGAAAGACCCTGAAGTATATTTCACCCCAGAGGTGATGGAACAATTAGATCAAATTGCACGGAAAGAGTTTAGTTATGGAGAAGGTTGAATTTCTTGTACTCAAGAATCTATTACATAATGAAGACTTCTTAAGAAAATGTATTCCCTTTATCAAACCAGATTACTTCCAAGATACTAATCAGAAGATTGTATTTGAGGAAATAACTGACTTTGTAAATCAGTATAATGATGTTCCAACTCAAGAGATTCTTTCTATTGAGATTGAGAAAAGAAGTGACATCAATGAGTCTAACTTCAAGGAAGTTACTCAACTCATTAGTTGTCTAGAAAACGAACCAACCGACCATGATTGGTTGTTAAATACCACTGAAAAGTGGTGTAGAGAAAGAGCCATCTATTTGGCTTTGATGGAATCAATTCAGATTGCAGACGGTCAGGATAATAATAAAGCTCCTGATGCAATTCCATCTATTCTTTCTGATGCACTCGCTGTAAGTTTTGATAATCATGTTGGCCATGATTATCTTCTAGACTACGAAGAGAGGTATGAGTCTTACCACAGAAAAGAGAATCGAATTCCATTCGACTTGGACTTCTTTAACAAGATTACAAAAGGTGGTCTTCCTAATAAGACACTCAACATCGCCCTTGCTGGG
>ERZ891134.1440-NODE-1440-length-16274-cov-4.760589_pt1 | contig 16274 bp, 20 predicted proteins | sample MGYA00520888_ERZ891134 | MGnify/ENA primary metagenome ERZ891134 (study PRJEB32303, sample SAMEA104408692) | aquatic metagenome | biome: Brackish water; feature: Coastal; material: water | place: Baltic Sea | collected 2014-10-23 | depth 10 m ... | reverse complement strand
GCGCACACGCATGGGGTGCGTGGGGTCGCAGGTTCAAATCCTGTCATCCCGACTTTTAATCTTATTAATTTACTGATTTAGAAGAGATTAACATCTTTTCTTTTACCCCCCCACATAACTCCCCAAATGATATAATCTGTTATTTTTTGCTGTACAGATGAACTCAAATCTGTGTCTGAAAGGTTTTGGTATTCATCATCTTCATTAGAAATTCCATCTCCATCAATATCATCATCATATTCATCATTAATTCCGTCATCGTCAATATCTGTACCATTATCATCAATGCCATCATTGTCGTTGTCAACATCCGCTAAATCATTAATACCATCACCGTCACTATCTTTACCATTATCTATGTTTCCGTCACCATCTACATCAGCATCCGCCTCGTTATTGATTCCGTCATTGTCAGTATCTTTACTTGTAGTTGAACTCGATGTATCGGAGTTATCTTGCTCACTTATGTCGTGGGATTCTATTTCATTGATTAAATTTTGATCATCAGAGACATCCTCTGTAGAACAAGAAAATAAAATAATTCCTGTTGTAAGTAGAATAATTTTTTTCATTTGATTTAGTATTTAAAAATTAGTTATTTAATCATATAACAATCAAATGATATTTTACCCTACCATTATTTTAATTTTTTTTCTATAATCAAAAAAATAACCCCGATACAAAACCTACTCCGAAAAGGGATTATGGAAAAGTATTTCTGAACTTAGGTTATTTCGACCCCTCACCACAAATACTCGTAATAAAGTAATCATTGGAAATAGAAGATTTGAATCAATCAAAAGGTTACATAACAGGATCACAATCTGAATTGATGGAAGTAATAGATGTTTATGAAATGTGCACTAAAATAAAAGTATATAAAACTGAACATTTTGGTATGAAAGAGCCTGATAATGAATTTGAAAAAGAATCCTTCTTTTCTAAAAAAAGAAATTTAACATAAATAATTTAATTGATTCGACAAGAGATTTATCAGATTAAACAATAATGCTTCAGCGGATTTATAAGGTGTGCGAAATTTATTTTCTTATTTGAAAAATCAAATACATTTTTTATCACTTTAATTACTCTCTTTTGTACATTTGGTTTTCACATAATTCGTAAACAAATGAAAAGTTACTTATCCTTAATTGCCTTTAGCTTTTTTTTAGCTAGTGGTTGTGCTCAAGAGAATACTCCAGCAATAGAAACTCCTACAGTAGTAAATTATACATATGAAACCCTTGTAGGTGACATCAACATCCCTTGGGGAATGGCTTTTATTGGTGAAAATGAATTATTAGTCACTGAGATCTCTGGAACTCTATATCATGTTTTAAATGGTGTAAAAACTTCTATAGAAGGCTTACCTGAGATTTACACAAGAGGTCAAGGTGGGCTTCTGGATGTTGCTTTACATCCTGATTTTAAAAATAATAACATTATTTATATGACTCTTGCAGCAACGCTGGAAGGAGATGAAGGTGGAAATACCGCTTTGTATCAAGCTAAGCTTGTTGCCCATCAGTTGGAAGATGTTAAGTTGCTATACAAAGCAACTCCAAACACTAAAAAAGGACAACACTTTGGTTCACGTATTGCCTTTGACAGTGATGGTCATGTATATTTTTCAGTGGGAGATCGTGGAAATAGAGATGAAAACCCCCAAGATATAACACGAGATGGAGGTAAAATTTACCGTTTAAATTTAGATGGTAGTATTCCGGAAGACAATCCCTTTGTTTCAAATTCGGAGGCAAAACAAGCAGTATTTTCTTATGGCCACAGAAATCCTCAAGGAATGGCAGTACATCCTAAAACGGGTGCAATATGGGTTAATGAACATGGACCTCAGGGAGGAGATGAAATTAATGTGATTTCCAAAGGAAAAAACTATGGATGGCCACTTATCACTTATGGAATTAATTATAGCGGCACTCCCATTACGGACAAAACTACAGACCCCAATATGGAACAACCACTATATTACTGGGTTCCTTCAATCGGTCCAAGCGGAATGGCTTTTTCCACTTCTGATGTTTATGCGGATTGGAAAGACAACCTTTTCGTAGGCTCCCTAAAATTTGAATATTTAGAACGTCTTGTTATTGAAGGAGGTGATAAGATCGTAAAACGTGAAAAAGTGTTGGATAAAATTGGTAGAGTAAGAAATGTAAAAGAAGGACCAGATGGTTTTCTTTATGTTGCTGTTGAAGGAAAAGGTATTTTAAAAGTGGTTCCAAAAGGATGAAAATTTTTACTGTAATCTATTTTATTATTATTGGACTCCTTTCATTTCACCTTTTTCAAGAAAAAACAAAAGCTGAGAGTATTGAAGCAGGAGCAGAAATCTATCAAGACTTCTGTGTGCAATGTCACCTAACAAACGGAAAAGGTGTTTCCGGAGTTTTTCCTCCACTTCAAGCCTCAGACTATTTACTTGCTAACATAGATCGCAGTATTGCAGGAATTAAATACGGTCTTAAAGGAAAAATTGTGGTGAACGATGAAGAATATGACGGTGTAATGAACAATCAGGGGCTGGATAATGAAGAAATAGCAGATGTGATGAATTACATTCTAAATCAATGGGGAAACAAAAGCGATTCCTTTGTTACTTCGGAAGCTGTTGATCAAATTCAAAAATCAATCTTGGAATAATGGAAAAAAATTCCATTTGGATATTATTCAAGAAAATTAAAAAAAACTATCTGCTCTATGGAGGTATTCTGATTGGGTTTATCGTTTGGATGCTTTTTTTAGACACACATTCCTGGACTATTCATTCCGAATTGAATGGTGATATTGATCAATTAGAATTAGAAAAAGAAGCCTTGACAAAAGTTATAGAGTCTGATAAGAATACGATCAAACAATTACAAAATGAAGATAGTTTAGAACGTTTTGCTAGAGAGCAATATGGTCATAAAAAGAAAAATGAGACTGTTTTTATAATTGAAACTACAAAGACCCCATCTAAAAACTGATTAATTCTTCTTCTTTTTTTAACAAAACAATTGGTGTCACTAATCTTTTTAAAGCAATTAAATAATTGTATTTTTAGTGGCTTATAAATCAAATTAATGGGTAAGATAATTGCCGTTGCGAATCAAAAAGGAGGAGTAGGAAAAACGACCACAGCCGTTAACCTTGCTGCCGCTTTGGGTGTGCTTGAAAAAAAAATATTACTCATTGACGCAGATCCTCAGGCCAATGCTACGTCGGGCTTAGGCGTTGATGTAAATAAAGCTACCTATGGAACCTATCAGCTATTAGAACATAGCATTGAGGTTACAGATGCCATTGTAAAAACAAATAGCCCAAATCTTGATTTAATTCCCTCCCACATTGATTTGGTGGCCTCAGAAATTGAATTGGTCAACCAAGAGGCAAGAGAATACATGTTGAAACAAGCACTACAGACCATAAAAAATGATTATGATTATATTCTAATTGATTGTGCCCCTTCATTGGGATTAATTACATTAAACGCTTTAGTGGCGGCAGATTCGGTTATAATTCCTATTCAATGTGAATATTTTGCACTAGAGGGGCTTGGGAAATTATTAAACACCATAAAAAGTGTGCAAAAGCTACACAATACAGATTTGGATATTGAAGGTCTTTTGTTGACTATGTATGATACGCGTTTACGCCTATCGAATCAAGTCGTTGAAGAGGTTAAAAAGCATTTTGGGAAAATGGTCTTTAAGAGTATAATCCAGAGAAATATTAGGCTTAGCGAAGCCCCTAGTTTTGGAGAGGACATCATTACCTATGATGCCTCTAGTAGAGGCGCAAAAAGTTATCTTTCACTAGGAAGTGAAATTTTAAAACGGAATAAATAAGAATCATGACAAAATCTAACCGTAAACCAGCTTTAGGTAGAGGACTTTCAGCTTTATTAAACGATCCGGAAAATTCAATTGAGTCTGTTAAAGATAAAAATGCAGATCAGATTATTGGAAACATAATTGATATACCCATTGAAAAAATAAACGCCAATCCGTTTCAACCCAGAACTCATTTTAATGATGAAGCATTAAACGAATTGAGTACTTCTATTTTAGAGTTAGGAATTATACAACCTGTTACTGTAAGAAAAACAAAAGAAGGTGTCTTTGAGCTAATTTCTGGAGAACGTCGCTATAAAGCTTCAAAAATGGCAGGCTTGAAGAGTATACCTGCATATGTAAGACTAGCCAACGATCAAGAGTCACTTGAAATGGCTTTGGTTGAAAATATTCAACGAGAAGATTTAGATCCTATTGAAATTGGACTTTCTTATCGTCGCTTAATTGAAGAAATTAATCTAACGCAGGATCAACTGAGTGATCGTGTAGGTAAAAAAAGGTCAACTATCACAAATTATATGCGCTTGCTCAAATTAGATCCAATCATTCAGACTGGAATACGAGATGGGTTTGTTAGCATGGGACATGGAAGAGCATTAGTAAATGTTGAAAAGGTGGAAATACAATTAGATCTGTATAAACAGATTGTAAAAAAAGGGCTCTCAGTAAGAGCAACAGAAACTTTAGTTCGAAATTCCAAAAAAACAAAATCGTCTGAAACCCTAACCTACAAACCTCCTTTTATTTCGCAAGCTGCCGCCGAGCTCGAAACTCTATTTAAAACATCTGTTACTGCAACAGCAAACAGCCAAGGAAAAGGGGTATTGAAGATTGCTTTTGAATCTCAAGAGCAACTCCAACGTATTTTAAATGAGATTAAGAAGTGAAAAAACGAGCTCTTTTAATTTTTTGTTTTGTTTTGGTGAGTACTTTGCTATTTGCTCAAGAAAAAGAGGTCGAAAAAATAGTTAAAACTGAAAAAATAAAAAAAAATAAAAAAAAGAAGAAAGTTAATCCAGAAGAAAAAACTTTTGCTGTTCCTGATACTGTAGGAACACAAAAAAAATACTCCACTAGGGTTCAACGCTTAATTGCAGACCCATTAACTCCGTCAAAAGCTGCTTTTTATTCAGCTATAATCCCAGGTTTAGGACAGGCTTATATTGGGAAAGCATGGAAGGTTCCTGTAGTATACGCAGCTATTGGTGCTTCTCTTTATTATTACGATGTGAACAATAAAGAGATGAACAAATACAGAACTGCCTATAAACGGAGATTGAATGGTTTTTTTGATGATGAATTCCTAGATACAGACATTCCAATCACCACAGAACAGCTATTATTGGGAATGGATTTTCATAAAAACTACCGCGATATTGCAATGATACTAGCCGCAGCTGCATATATGCTAAACATACTTGAAGCCAATGTAAGTGCACATTTACTACAATTTAATGTAAGTGATGATTTGAGTGTTACCCCAAATTTTGTTTTGGACCCCCAACAAACGGGGATTCGTGTAGCCCTTAAATTTTAAACTAAAGAAAAATGAAAATTGCATTATTAGGATATGGTAGAATGGGAAAGACTATAGAAAAGTTTGCCCAAGAAAGAAATCATGAAATCGTCTTTATTTTAGATAAAAATGAAGAAAAAGGTTCCTTGGCTGAAGCTGAAGTAGCAATAAATTTTAGTGTACCAGAAGCAGCAGTTAAAAACATAAAACTCGCTCTAGGGAAAAAAATTCCTGTTATTTGTGGAACTACAGGATGGCTTGATTTTTATGATGAAGTCACTTCCTTTTGTAACACAAATAAAACTGCTTTTTTATATGCCTCGAATTTTAGCATAGGGGTTAATTTATTTTTTAAAATTAATGAATTAGCAGCAAAGCTTATGAAACCTCACAGTGAAGAATACAAGCCAAGCATACAAGAAATTCATCATATACACAAGTTAGATGCCCCCAGCGGAACAGCCATTACAATAGCTGAATCCCTTGTAGATACGGGTCATTTTTCCACATGGGAACTAAATGGAACTACTGATAAAAAACTCAATATTGAATCAGTGAGGGAGGGTGAAGTTCCAGGTACACATTCGATAACCTATCACTCACAGGTAGATGAAATTAGTTTGAAGCATGAAGCCTTTAGTCGTGATGGATTTGCGTTAGGAGCTGTAATTGCAGCAGAATGGATTTTAAATAAAAAAGGTGTCTTCAGCATGCAAGATGTTTTAAATATTTCTTAATTCCACGATGAATATAGCATATAGGTTTATCTTTGAAAAAAAAATAAAATGACACTAACACAGTGGATCCTTTTTACCCTGGCCATTCAGGTAATACACTTCTTAGGAACCTGGAAACTATATAAAGTCGCAGGATATAAGTCATGGCAAGCTGCTGTACCTATTTACAATGCTATCATATTAATGAAGATTATCAAGCGCCCTCTTTGGTGGGTAATCTTACTTTTTATTCCTACCATCAATTTAATTCTCTTCGGTGTAATCTGGGTAGAAACACTACGAAGTTTTGGAAAAAATTCAGCAAAAGACACTTTTTTAGGTATTATTACCTTTGGTCTTTATATATATACTATCAATTATAGTAGCAATCCTACTCATTTTCCCGATCGAAGTTTACAGGCTAAAACAGGTTTAGGTGAGACTGTTAGCTCAATCTTATTTGCAATTGTTGCAGCCACTATTGTTCACAATTATTTAATCCAACCCTATATAATCCCTACAGGTTCGCTTGAAAAGTCTTTATTAATAGGTGATTTTTTATTTGTTAGTAAATTTCATTACGGTGCGAGAGCACCAATGACTGCAGTATCTTTTCCCATGGTACATGATACAATACCAGTGATAAAGACAAAATCTTATTTAAAAAAACCTCAACTACCCTACTTTAGACTTCCAGCTTTACAAAAAATAAAACGGAATGATATTGTAGTCTTTAGTTGGCCCGCAGATACCGTTCGTCAATTTTTTGTGCGAGAGAAAAGAGTAGATAAGCCCATTGACAAAAAATCAAATTACGTAAAACGATGTGTGGGTATTCCTGGAGACACTCTAGAGATTATCGATGGATTTATTCATACTAACGGAATAAAAAACATACTGCCTGAACGTGCTGAAGTTCAATATACCTTCAATGCTTATGCAAAAAAAGGGGTATCCTCAAGGAAATTATTAGACGAGGGGTTCGAAGATTTCGACCGTATCTATAAAATTGAAAACATTACCGAAAGTAGCTTTCAACAAATCATCCCTTACATTACTGGAAGAAGGGGTACCGCCGATAACTTTTATGTTTATACTGGATCGAAAGGTTTGCCGACAGACCTAATCCGTAAACTCGGACTTAGAGTAAGTGAAACCCTTGAAGTTGATAAACAACTGACAATTACACTTGAAGAAGCGGACAAGTTGAGAAAAATAACCTGGATTGATAGTGTAAAGCAACGTATAAATTCAATCAAAGTACCTAACGAAAGTTTCTTCCCAAACAAAATACCCTATAATTGGAATGAAGATAATTTTGGCCCTTTGTTGATACCTAAAAAAGAGATGTCCATTGAATTAACTAGGGATAATCTTCCACTATACAAGAAAATCATTCAAGAATATGAAGGGAATCAGTTAGAGCTTAGTCCCACACAAATTAAAATCAACGGGGAAATTGCAAGTACGTATACCTTCAAAAAAGATTATTATTGGATGATGGGTGACAATCGTCATAAATCAGAGGACAGTCGCTTTTGGGGGTTTGTACCCGACGACCATATTGTTGGAAAACCTGTTTTTATTTGGTTTAGCATAAAAGGAATTAATGACGGAATTAAAAACTGGAGTATCCGTTGGGATCGAGTTTTTACAACTGTAGATGGTCCTGGTGAACGTCGTTCTTATTTCCCTTATTTCTTAGTCTTTGTTGTATTATGGCAAGGGTATGTTTTTTACCGAAAACGAAAAGCTAAAGCTTAATGCGTGCAGTAATCTGTCCAGCATACATTCCTAATGTTGCCTATTTCAGTTATCTATCAAAGCAAGAAAAAAGCTACTTTGTCTCTGACACCCATTATCAAAAACAAACCTTTAGAAACAGAACGGTAATCTATGGTGCTAATGGGAAACTAAACTTAATCATTCCCATTGTTCATAAAAAACAGCCTTATCAATTAGAAAGTGAAGTTGAAATAAGCTATGAAATCAATTGGCAAAAAGAACATTGGAAATCAATTTGTTCAGCCTATAGATCCTCCCCTTACTTTGAATTCTATGAAGCAGATTTAGCTCCTTTTTTTAATGAAAAAATTATTTCCCTTTATGAATTCAATCTTACGCTAATTGAAAAAATAATGTTCCTATTAGAACTTCCCTTTTCTTTTGAGAGTGTATTATTTGATAAAGAAAATGATCTTCGAGAGGATCGACTAGTTCTAGCTAAAAAAATCCCTCCCATCATTCAAGAAAAATACACACAAGTATTTGAAGATAAAGCAGGTTTCCTCTCTAATTTGAGCGTCCTTGACGCCCTTTTTAATCTAGGACCCAATTGTGATTATTATGTGAAAAACGCAAACCTACCTGCCTAGTTAAGGGTTTTGAAATATAATGGAAATCGGTTTGTGATCTGAAAGGTTCACCTTATGAGTTTTATAAGACAAAATATTTATTTTTGGACTAGACATAATAAAATCAATCCTTAAAGGAAACTTTAAAAAGTTATATGTCGCTCCAAACCCCTCCCCTTTTTCAAGAAAAGAATCTTTCCTTCCCCTTGATAAATTTAAGTAGCTTTTAGAAAAAGCATTATTATTTAAATCAGTACAGATGATTTCTGGATACTCATTAAGATTTTTTATATCATTAAATTGGGCAACCTGCTGGTTCTGGATTTTAAAAACTTCATTTATTTTTCTTCGAAATTTTTGAGAATATTCAGCCGCTATTAAAGTATCCTTTGAATCTATTCGCAAGGACTCAAAATGTACATTATATAAACGTAGTGTGTCCTTTTTCCATAAAAAATCGGTATACATTCCTCCATTTTTGGATTCCTTAAAAGAAATAGATTTAGAATTTAAAAGAGGAAACTTGGAGATAATACAAGAACCTATTTGACCGGACCCAACATAGGGTTTGAAAATTTTGTAAGGATATTTTTCAAAATCTGGAGCTTCATTTTGAGCATATTCTTGAAAGCAAACAATATCAGGTTGCTCTTTATTTATAAATCCTTCAATCTCCGCAGGAATATTCTTTGAATCTATCCAATTAAAGCGATTGAAAGATCGAACATTATAACTCATCACAGAAATTCCACTTTCAATCCTAATTCCTTTATCTTCAAATTGATATAGTAATTGTAATTCATCATACCCAATAGTCACTGCAAGTATAAATAGTAACAAAGGCCATTGAAAGCGTACCACCCAAAAAATAAAAAATACTAGGTTTATAAAAAAAAGCAGTGGAACTACTAAAGAAAATAGAGGAAGTTCAATCCAATAACCTAAGCTCCCCATTGCCAAGAGTTGAATGAAGAGTAAACCGGCATTGAAAAGGGCTACAATACCAATAAATATTTTTTTTTGTTTCATTAGATTTGGGTTATTCTTTTCCTGCTTGAAAAAGAAAATCTTTCTCATCCTTCGTTAAACTATCATACCCTGAGGTACTGATTTTGTCTAATATTTCGTCTATTTTCTTTTGACGAGAGGAACTCGTAGTTACAGTTGAGGGTTTCTTGGTAGACGATTTACTTTTATATACAGTTTTTAAGGAAGGTTTTTTTCTAAAAAAATCAATTATATAAGTCACGAAACGCTCAAAAGGTAAACCAATATCTATTCCCTGCTGAAGGCGTTGAGCATAAAAAAAGCCTAAAGCAGCTCCACCTAAATGCGCTAGATGTCCACCGGCATTTCCATAGGGAATTTGAATAACATCCAGTAAAACAAAAGCCAATCCTAAGTATCGCAACTTAACATTAAAAAGGATAATTCGCACTTCATGATCTGGACTATAGGTACTCATAAAAATAAACACAGCCATTACTCCAGCAGAAGCTCCTATCATAACAGGGGTGCTGTTTTGAAATGCAGGAAATAGGGAATAGCTTAACAAAAAGGTTAATCCTCCAATAATAACCCCTATAAAATATACATTAAAAAAAATTCGTGGAGGAAACAGGTTTAAGAACAATCGCGAAGCAAAAAACAAGAGATACATATTCCAAAACAAATGAAAAAATCCTGAATGAATAAAACTGTAAGTCACTAGAGACCATGGTTGGAACAAAAGGATACTCCATTCAGAAGAAAGCTCAAACCAACTCAAAAAAGCATCAAACGGAATGGCTAACAGAAAAAATAAAGTCCTTAAAAATAAGGGTAATACAAAGCAAACAACATTGATTAAAATCAATTTTTCTGCACTATTGAGCCGCTGAATACGGTATTGAATTTGATCTTTAAAGTTCATTAATTCCAACGGTTATTATCAAATTGACTTTTCTTCCAATACCAAAGCATTATAAAACCTGTAATAGCACCACCTACATGAGCAAAATGTGCTATTGGCCCTATGGAATATGAAGTAAATCCGAAAAATAAATCTCCTAAAATCAAAATAGGAACTAAAATTTTTGCTTTTACAGGAATTGGTGGGAAAAGTAACATCAATCGTGCATTAGGAAATAAAAAGGCAAAAGCAACTAAAACACCATACAAAGCCCCAGAGGCTCCGACCATGACTCCATTAAAAGCGGATAAACCACTAAGTAATTTTTCTCTTCCCAGTTCTTCAACAATGGAAAAAGGTAAGTCTCTTGTGTTAAAAAAGTTAGTGATTTGAGTGACTGTCAAACCTTGAGATGTCAATAAATCTGAAACATGACTTACTTGGTAATAATACAATCCCAATTGAAGCGCAGCAGCACCAAAACCTGTAGAAAGGTAAAAGAAAATAAATTTTTTACGTCCCCACATCTGTTCAATTGGAGTTCCAAACATATACAATCCGAACATATTGAAGAATATATGTCCCAAATCACCATGCATAAACATATGAGTCAAGGGTTGCCAAAGCTGAAAATTATCATTGGAGGGATAATGTAATGCAAACCAGTCATACATTACATCGCCTAATGATAATGAGGCAACAAAAAAAATCACATTGATAATTAAAAGATGTTTTATGGTCTCCGTAATGTTTCGCATCAACTTAATTTTTGTTCAATTTCACCTTTCTCCAAAGTAATGAAAATCTGCTTATTAAAAGGAGATACTGTGGTTTCTTTACACCCAAAAAAGTCATCTAATAAACGCTGTTGCTCTTCCAACTTAAGTGTTTCTCCTGGTCGAATTGCCAAGCTTTGAGCCATTGACTTTGCTACTTGATCGGCATAACTAAAATGCTGATTCTCTGATTCCTTGTCATTTTCTAAAAGAAGGGTTTCGATAACTGATTCAATTTTTGATGGTGGACAATGCTCAGGAGCTCCCATAACTTCGATAGATTTTTCAATGTGCTTAATTTCAAATCCTAAAGCTTCTAAAATTTCATATGAACTTTTAAATTGTTCTTCTTGCTGAGGGTTTAACTCTATTGTTAACGGAAAGAGAAGCTGCTGACTGATTCCCTTTTTAGTTGTGATAGCACTTAAAAAACGCTCATATAAAATACGCTGATGCGCCCTACTTTGATCAATTAATAACATGCTGGTTCTAAGTGGACAAACAATATATTTGGAGAAAAGTTGAAAGACCCGTGTAGCTTGAGGCACTTCGACCAAGGAATGTGTAGATGAAACTTCTTCTGTAGGTAAGGATTGAATTCCGCTGTATAAACCTTCCCATTGCTCCATTTTAGGTTTCCTGTTAGAGGCTGAATCCTTGAATGGGTTAAAACTAGAATCCACTTCTATTGGAGGAGATGTAGGAACTTTATTTTTAAATGCATAAGGAACTTCCATTGTTTGGTTTTGTTCAAAATCAAGCGTTGGAATAACCTGAAAAATCCCTAAACTATGCTTAATTGTAGAACGTAAAATAGCATAAAGACTCTGTTCATCTTCAAATTTCACCTCCGTCTTGGTTGGATGAATATTGATGTCGATTGTTTTGGGGTCCAATTCCAAAAACAAAAAATATCCTGGATTAAATCCTGGTCGTAATAAGCCTTCAAATGCTGCCGATACTGCATGATTCAAAAACGGACTCCTTATAAAACGATTGTTAACAAAAAAAAATTGCTGCCCACGTGTTTTCTTGGCATGGCTGGGTTTCATCACAAATCCATTAAGTCTTGCTAATGAGGTTGTTTCTTCAATGGGCACAACAAGTGAATCCAACTTATTTCCAAATATGGCAACCAGTCTTTTACGTAGGTTTGAAGAGGGTAAATCGAACAGCTCAGAACCATTATTAAAAAACAAAAACTTAATTTCAGGGTGTGCAAGTGCAACCCTATGGAATTCATCAATGACATGCCTTAATTCAACCGTATCTGATTTCAAAAAATTTCTTCGTGCTGGTATGTTATAAAAAAGGCTTTTTACCGCTATCGAGGTACCCTTGGGTTGTGTAGATAGTGTTTGCTCAATTACTTGACTTCCCTCTATTTTTAGACAATGTGACACGTCTTCATTTTCAACACGGGTATGCGTTTCAACATGAGCGATCGCAGCAATTGAAGCAAGTGCCTCACCTCTAAATCCTTTCGTTTTTAATGTAAATAAATCTTCCGCTATATTAATCTTGGAAGTAGCATGTCGTTCAAAGGCTAATCGAATATCTGTACTATTCATACCCGTGCCATTGTCAATTACTTGCACGAGAGTTTTTCCAGCATCCTTAACAATTAACTGAATGGTGTCCGAACCCGCATCAACAGCATTTTCCAACAATTCTTTAACAACAGAAGCGGGTCGTTGAATAACTTCTCCTGCCGCTATTTGATTGGCTACGTGGTCGGGTAAAAGCGATATCCTATTTGTCATTAAGCAGCTGAAGAAAAAATAGAAAGATCAAAATCTAATATATACAAACACACAAAAACAAGTGCTAAAATAATAAGTAAAAGGCGTAAAGAAATGGATCGATTCTTTCGAGATCGCATTTGTACTCTGGCCTCTTTCCATTGTTGACCAAAATCATTGGAGTTGTAAGTATCTCTGTATTTTGAAAATTTAGAATCAAATTCATATAGATTACCCTCTTCTTTCCCTTTGTAGTAACGAGGCGTATAGTTATACCGTCTGTTTTTGGATAGCTTGAAAAGATTTGACTTCATCATAAAATCAAAGGTACAAGAAAGCTATAAAATTAGAAACTCTCTCTTAAGAAACTTATGATTGAATTTAAGGTACCTTACGAAGTGCAATCATTTGCATTGCAGCAACAGCAGCCTCAACTCCTTTATTGCCATGCTTCCCTCCACTTCTATCTTGTGCTTGTTCAAGTGTATTGTCTGTGAGGACACAGAATACAACAGGCACTTTGGAAAGAACATTCAAGTCCTTAACCCCTTGAGAAACTGCTTGACATACGAAATCAAAGTGTTTGGTTTGTCCTTGAATTACACTCCCAATGACAATAACTGCATCGGGGTTATACGATTGTGCTTTTTTAGCACCATAAATTAATTCAAAACTACCAGGAACATTCCAAACTTTGATGTTGGATTCCTGAACCTTGTGCTTTAAAAGTGTGGTTATTGCTCCGTCTAGAAGCGAAGAAGTAATCGACTCATTCCATTGGGATACGACAAGGTGAATGATAAAAGGCGTTCCGTCGGGAACAGCTTCAGAATTATAAGCAGAAAGATTGCTTAAAGCTGTTGCCATTTATTGTAATAGTGTTTCCAGTCTTCCAATTTGAACCGCAACTTGTTTTGCTTCCTCTGATTTTGGAAATTCTTTTTCAATACGCTTTAAAAAAGATAACGCCTGTTTTGTCTTACCAATTTCTGTACCTACCATAGCTGCCTTATAAAGGTACTTGGGGGTACTAAACATATTGTTGTTTATTTCAGATGCAGCTAAATAATAATCAAAGGCATCTTCCTTTTGATCCAACTGAAAAAAAGCATCACCAATAGCACCTTTTGAGAGAGCACTCAACAATACGTCATCAGCAGTAAATTGATCTAAATAAACGATTGCGTTTTGATAATCTTTCAAATTCAAATAAGACATCCCAGCACTATAAGTTGCAAGTTTTGCTGCTGGAGTCCCTTTATAGTTTTCAATGATATCTAAAAAACCATACTTCCCTTCTCCTCCTCTAAGTGCTCTGGAATATAAGGAATCCGAATCAACACTATTGACAGCCAGTTCAAAGTAATATTGTGCTTGATTTAATTCACTTACGGCTTCGCGCTGCTTGGGTTCTACCACAAAATTGTTATACCCTAAATACCCTAAAACACCAATGGCAACTACACCTATGATGGTTAAAATTATATTTTGATATTTAACTACCCATTCTTCTGTCTTGGAAGCAGAACTATCTAAAGCTTCAAATACTTCAGCTGTTGTGCTTTCTACAGCAATATCATTTTCTTTGGATGAAGAGATAGATTTCTTTGCACCGCGTTTTTTATATGTTGCCATGGTAAAATAAATTAAGGGCACAAAATTAGTCTTTTTATTCTAATTCAAAAAGTACTTCGCTACCTTCTAACTTATTATTTTTGTATTCTATGCATTTAAAACAAATTACACTTACTAATTATAAGAATATAACCTCTAAGACTTTTGACTTTAATCCTAAAATCAATTGCTTCATTGGAAACAATGGTGTTGGAAAAACAAATATTTTAGACGCAATCTATCATTTAGCTTTTGGCAAAAGCTATTTCAACCCTATTTCAATTCAAAATATTCAAATAGGTACTGACTTTTTTGCGCTCGAAGGACGCTATGAAACCAATGAAAGAGAAGAAAAAATTATTTGTAGTGTAAAAAAAGGACAAAAAAAAACCTTAAAACGAAATGGAAAGATTTATGATCGCATTGCAGACCACATTGGACTTATTCCCACAGTAATAATTTCACCTGCTGATCGTGACCTTATTTCTGAAGGGAGTAGCACTCGTAGGAAATTTATAGATGCTGTGATTGGTCAGACCGATGCAGAATTTCTTAGAAATTTAATTGAATACAATAAGATTCTTTCTCAACGTAATGCTTTATTAAAATATTTTGCGCTCAACCACACCTTTGACGCCGATACACTTGAAATATATAATGAGCAATTAACCACCAGAGGACAGCCCATCCATAAAAAACGTAAATTATTCATGGAACAGTTCATTCCTATTTTTAAAGAACGTTACCACAGCATTAGCGATAAAAAAGAAACGGTTGACTTATCCTATGACAGTCAGTTGCATACTATTTCACACAAGATACTTTTAGAAGAAAGTCTTTCCAAAGATCGTATGATACAACATACCACTACAGGAATTCACAAAGACGACATACACCTCCTAAAAGACGAACAACCCATCAAAAAATTTGGAAGTCAAGGCCAGCAAAAAACTTTTTTGGTTGCTTTAAAATTAGCACAGTTTGATTTTTTAAAGGCAGAAACAGGAGTTGCACCCATACTCCTTTTGGACGATGCTTTTGACAAGCTAGACCAACAACGTGTTTCTCAAATTATTTCTTTAGTGGATCAAAATGATTTTGGTCAAATATTCATTACTGACACCCACGAGGACAGAACATTACAAGCACTATCTAATACGCAATCAAGCTATGAGTTATTTAAACTTTAAAAAGGGATCCCAACTATTTTGTATACTAATGCTGTTGGTTGGCGTAAGCTGTACTAATCAAAAAAAAATAGCCCCTGAGGAACTAGAGGGATATTGGGAAATTGATTTTATCTCACAACATGGAGAAACTTTTAAATCCTCCTCTGCAGCACCTTTATATGATTATTATGCAGTAGAGCAAATGTCTGGTTTTTATAAGAAAGTAGCTCCTTCATTCAGAGGAACATTTGAAACATCCGAAGATGTGACTGCCTTTAAGATAGAAATGACAAAAGCCGGTTATTTCTTACATTTTAAAACCCCATGGGATGAATGGGAAAAAAAAATAATACAACTCGATAGTCAAAAGCTTATCTTAGAGCATGAAAAAAGAACTTTTCATTACAAACGACCTAGGTTAATTAATGTTCTCCCATGAGTGATTTCCAAAAAAAATTTGATCCCAAGCCAATCAAGAGTGTTCTCCAAGATATCGTGGGACAAAAGTCCCTCAAAAAGGGAGTTCAAAATGTAAGAATATGTAATTCCTGGGGAGAAATAGTAGGTGAAAATGTTATGAAATATACTGACGAAGTCCGCTTTTCTCATAATATCTTATACGTAAAAATCCATTCTGCTCCT
>ERZ891134.1439-NODE-1439-length-16288-cov-5.844884_pt1 | contig 16288 bp, 18 predicted proteins | sample MGYA00520888_ERZ891134 | MGnify/ENA primary metagenome ERZ891134 (study PRJEB32303, sample SAMEA104408692) | aquatic metagenome | biome: Brackish water; feature: Coastal; material: water | place: Baltic Sea | collected 2014-10-23 | depth 10 m ... | reverse complement strand
ATTTCTCTGGCAGAGTTTTTATTTCATAATATAAATGTTGCATATCAAGATCACTATAAAATTAGATTTAACGACTATTCCTCTATAAGATGCTTCGGTACGATTACTGGAATTGATCAAATTGGTAATGTATTTTATATATCAATTGGTACAAATGCATTGATAAATTTGTTTCTTCAAACCTTTTTCTGGTTAACGCTTGTGTCTTTTATTAGTAAGACTAGGAATTACGTGCTTTCACGTAAGTTGTTTTTATCTTCAATTATTTCAAGTCTTTTATTTTGTTTTGGGATTTATTCAGAGTCAAGATATTATGAAAAAAAACTTTTTGAGATTGATCTAATACTTTTTAGTTCTTATATCAATTTATTCATGTATTTTCTTTTCATCAGTTTTTTAATATCTGTTGTTATTGATTCTCGTGAAAAGCAAATTATTCAATACATACCTTTTTTATTCTTATTAATGGGTGTTTATAGTGGATTTAATTTCTACATTTTCTCATTCTTTTTTACTACATACGGAATAAGCCGAGTATTGATAAATAAAAAATATTTAAAAATATTCAAATATACAAATTTTGTGCTTCTAGTTTGGTGTTTGTTGTCTATAGGAAACAATTACTATCTTGCTCCAGACAAAATAAGAGGGTTATCAAATACTAGTTTTAATTCAAACTCTTTAATTTTTTGGACCTACCTCATAGCTTGCATTTTCATTGGTATATATGAATTTTCATCAGAAAAACAGGAAGAATTTACATTCAAAAAGACAAATACCAAATTCTTGTCAGTTGGTTCATTTATATTAATTTTTGGGTATCTAGGTTCGTCAAACCCAATTTTTAATTTTTTTAACTATTACTTTTTAGGGCTTTCAAAATATGGAACTAGCAATCAGACTTTGTTTGGTTTTGATATGTGGAATAGCAGAGTTGCTTGGAGGGGAATGTTTCCAAGTGCAGAGACAATAGGAGAATTTTTCTCGATTATTATTTTGATATATTTAATCAACTCAATCAACACAAAAAAAATAAATTCAGAAATATTTTTGCTAATATTCCCAATCATAGGATTATTGGCTTCAAATAATAAAGCCGCTGTAATCTCACTCATATTCTGTATTTATCTAAAAATAAATAATTCTTTTTCTATTAAAAAAATTTACAAAACTCTCTTTTACTCTGCTGCATCAATTTTATTTTTATTATTTATAGGATTTGAAAATATAGGATACTCATTTGCATTTACGGCTAATAATTTTATTAATATAGGAAATGATTATATATTAGATCAACAATCTACGTCTCTTTCATATATAAACAATTTAGATCCTCAATCAATTATTAATTTTTTACTATTAGCAATTGGCCAAGTGGCTTACTTTATAAATAGGTCTGAATTATGGGGCATATTTCTTTCTCGATATAGTCCTGATAGCTTAAATGTGTTATTAGGAAGTGGACCTTATTCACTTGCAAAGCAATACAGTGAAATAAATATATCAAAATATAAGTATGCATCAAATATAGAGATGGGCTTCTTACTTCCTCATTCTTCAGTGCTTTTAATCTTTTTATTTACAGGATTAGTCGGGTTAATTGCATTTCTTTATTTAATTATCAAACAACTTAACATTCTTAAAAATATTGAGTACGATGCTTTTTTAGTAATCCTACTCCTTACTATAAGTATGGTTAAAAGTGATTCAATCTTATATATGCCATGGTTAATAATGTATTTATGCTTACTTTTTATTTACAAGTCTAAATACACGAATGGGATTAAATCATGAAAATTGGATTTTTAGATATGTGGTGGGGGTTTGATGTAAAAAACAATTTTTTTATAAACACTTTAAAACATAATTTTGAGAATGTTGAAGTTGTTGAGCCAAAAGAAGCCGATACTTTAATTTTCAGTGTTACTGGCCAGGAAAATAAAAAACTGAGATATAAGTTTAAGAAAAAAGTATTTTACTCTGGAGAGCCTTGGGATAAAAACAAATATACTTTTGACTATTAATTGACATATGAGCCAAAAACTAAAAAAAACTTTCAACTTCCTGTTTGGATATATTCCAATTTTTTCAGGTGACAACAGTGTTTATGAAGTGTTTGATGGGGATGGTTTTTTAAATGTAACAGGTATGCCTAATGAACAAATTTATGATGAGGTTCAAAGTATAAACAGTAATAATATGATCTATAAATCCATGACAAGTCAAAAAATATTTATAAACGAACCCACAATGGACGGTGTTTACAGTTCTTTTTATAAAATTAAACAAGCATTTATATTTACATTAAGTAATATCATTAACAAATATGAAAAAAATTAATCCAGATAAACTAAGGATTTCATTCTTAGAGAACTATCTTAAAGAAAGTCTTGAAGTTGCAAAGGCTCAATATAGCTATTCTGAAAAAATTATGGATATTACAGGTATAACTATAGAGCACCTAAATAATGACGCTACCATTTTCATATGTGGTAACGGTGGTTCAGCATCAGATTCACAGCATTTTGCAGCAGAACTAGTTGGTAGATTTGAAAATAATAGACAACCATTACCTGCATTAGCTCTTACAACGGACTCTTCTGTAGTCACTTCAATAGCTAATGATTTTGGTTTTGAGCATATATTTTCAAAACAACTTGAAGCTTTAGCAAAAAATAAGGACATTCTTATTGTTTTAAGTACATCAGGTAAAAGTCAAAATATAATAAATGCATTAGAAACTGCAAGAAAATTAGGTATGCTTACAATTTCACTAGTAGGCAAGAATATTGAAGAAATTAAGAAAGATAGTGATCACATAATATCAATCCCTTCAATTAGAGCAGGAGTTATTCAACAAGCACACATTACAGTCTTACAAGTTATAGCAGGCTTGATAGAAACTTGTATTGAATAATGGCAAAGCTAGCTGTATTTGGGGACTCTATTTTAGATAAGTACAGTTTTTTTAAATCATATAGAACATCACCTGAAGCACCTGTACCGGTAATTAATGATGAAGTAAATGAATATTATTTAGGTGGTGCAGCCTTGGTTTCTGACAAGCTAATTGATTTAGGAAATGAAGTCGACCTCTACACAATGATTGGAGATTCATCATATTCTAAAATATTCACATCTTTGATTAAAGATATTAATGTATTTGATTTTGCTGAAAAAGGTTATGATGTCACAACCAAAGAAAGAATTATTGTTAATGGAAATTATTTTTTAAGAAAAGATGTTGATTCAAAATTAGCACCAAATTTATCCGACGTAGTAGCTAAGTTTTCTGAATTAATTAGTACTTATGATGGAGCAATATTTGTTGATTACGATAAAGGGTTTTTAAACCAAAACCTATTTAATTTGTTGGCTGGTCTTACTTCGGAAAATAATATTACTTCAATTTTGGATCCTAATATAAATAACATTCAAAATTTCCATAACTTAGATTTTATAAAACTTAATGAAGCAGAAGCAAAACACTTTTCTAAAAAGAAAAACCTAGAAGAAATATTTAGTGAGCTTAACAAAATAAATGTATTGTCAATTATTACCTTGTCATCAAAAGGTGCAGCAACTCAAATTGAAGGTGAAATTTACTATGTTAATTCAAAAGATATAGAAGTAATTGATGTAAGTGGTTGCGGGGATGTTTTTCTTGCCAATTTTATTTCAAATTACATTTTAAATAATGATGTTAGATTATCAGTTGAATTAGCAGTTAACAAATCTACTGACTATGTAAAGTTTTTTGGCAATAAAAAAAATGATAGTTAACTCAAATAGAAGATTAGATAAATTACTTACACAGATTAGTAAAGAAAATCTCAAAACAGGAGCAATCTCTGGAGGATTTGATATTTTTCATGACGGCCATAAATTAGCATTAGAATTTGCAGCAAAGCATGTTGACAAGTTATTTGTTTTAATTAATTCAGATAAATCAATTAAAGCCTATAAGGGAAAACAGAGACCGTATAATCGCTTTGCTGAAAGAGTTGCTGTTTTAAATAAAGTATACCCCAACAATGTATATATTAAAATGGACGAACTTACTCCAAATCATCTCCTTGAAAAAATAAGACCCAATATGTATTTCTTATCCAAAGAGTGGACCACATCTCCAGTTGAGCTCAAAGCATTGCAACAAATTAAATGTGAGATTGTTTCTCATCCACAGGCAGCAGGAATTTCGACGACAGCTCTTTCGAAAGAGAAAATATTCTCAAATAGTGCAGTTTTTTTTGATAGAGATGGAACAATTAATGAAGATTTTGGTTATATCAAAAGTGAAGAGTTAGTAAAAATTTCAAAAAAAAATCTGCAAACTATGAAAAAATTTGCTAGCTTACCTTGCTTATTATTTATTGTTACAAATCAAAGTGGGGTATCTAAGAAGATAATTAAAAAGAAAGAATTTATTAAAGTGAACAATAAAGTTATCAATCTAATTGAAGATAACGGAGGAAGGATTGACAAAGTTTATTATGACTTTTCATCTGATAAAAAACCATCAAAATATAGGAAACCTAATATTGGAATGGTGCTGAAAGCAGTAAAACAATTTGATATTTCTCTTGTCAACTCTTGGGTTATTGGCGATAAAGATAGTGATATCGAGTTAGGTAAAAATAGCAACATGAAAACTATCTACTTAAAGAATAATAAATATAAATATAAATCAATACTAAAACCTGATTTTACTGTAGATACTTTGGAGGAGTGTTATGAAATTATTTCTCAAAAATAATTTTTTATTTTTTTTTGGTAATAAAAAATTTTCCTATGTTGATTTATGCTTCTTCTCATAGCCTGTGTTATATTTTGGGACTCTTCATAATTTGTTTTCTGAGCACTTTTTTCATCTATAATTATTTTGTCGTAATCAACATTATCAAAATAATATAACCCTTTTTTGTTCAGGATTTTATTTTTTTCTATCTCAACATCAAAGTCTCTTATGTCGTTAAATGAAATAATTTTTTTTGGATAGCCTGTCATGTTCTTTAAAGTCGAAGCTAGTACATGTGACCCAGAGTTTAAACAAACAAAGGTATTTGTCTTTAATAATATAGAAACTAAGTCATTCAGATCTTTTATTTCCAGTTTATTTTCAATATTATCCTGAGATTTATATAGGTTCGGGTAAGATAAACTGTACGAGCTTTTTTGTGTGTAATAATTTATTTTTTCATGCAATGATGTTTTGTTATATTCATAATCTGAATGATTAAATACGGAATATGCCTGAATGTCGACAACATGATTAAAATTTTTAGCATCAGTGTTTTTATAACCCTTATCTAGATGTATTTCTGGATATCCAAATCCAGGCTCGAATCCATGTGCAACATTAGCATTCTGAACAGAGTTATATGTTTCTTTAAATACTTTATAACCAGATTCTTCAAAAGTTTTAAAGCCAATATTAGGTATTATTTTTTTTAATCTTTTTACATTTTTATTATTTCTCCAACACAAATTATAAATATCTTTGTTTCTTGAGTAATTCATATAAGAAATATAAAAATTTATTCCCAATTCACTAAACAATCTTGGTAAATTGGTACATGCTAAATTATCTCCTAAACCTCCCCAGGGTTGAGAGAACACAGCCTTTTTCATGAAAATCTAACCAATTTGCTTCCTTTATTTGATTATTTAATACAACCTTTTAAATTATATTACTAACTCAATAGCTACAATAATTATAGATGATTGGATATAATTTAATTGCTTCACCCGGCAGATTAGCTAACCAAATGTTTAAGTATGCTGCTTTAAAAGGTATAGCGAAAAATATGGGCTACGAATATTGCATACCTCCATCGTATCCGATTATTGAAAAAAATAAATTATTGTACAAAACAACTACGAAATATTTATTGAAAAGAAATAAACACAATCACAAACTCTTTAGTGCCTTCCAAATGAAAAGTTTGAACAAAGTTCAGATTAATTATCTTAGCTCTGATGAATTAATTCAAGAAAAATCGTTTGAGTTTGATGAAGAGATATTCAATAATTGTCCAGATGATATAAATATTTGGGGTTTCTTTCAATCTGAAAAATATTTTTCTAATGTCAGAGAAAGTATTTTAGATGATTTTTCTTTCAAAAAAAAATTTAGAGAGAAAGCCAAGTTAGAATTAAGAAGATTTGAATCTCCTATCTCGATTCACATAAGAAGATCTGATTATTTAACAAATGAAAATCATTCACCTTTAGGAATTGATTATTACGATTCGGCAATATCTAACTATCCTAAAAATAGCACATTTTTGATTTTTACCGATGATGTAAGTTGGGTGAAGAATCAGAAATTATTTAAGCAAAATAATATGTTTGTAATGTCTGAATTATTAAAAAACAAATATTTAGATTTATGCTCTATGACAATGTGTGATAGCCATATTATTGCAAATAGTTCATTTAGTTGGTGGGGTGCATGGTTATCAAATCAAAAAAAAGTAATTGCTCCAAATTATTGGTTTAAAAAATCAAAACTTGAATACTTGAATACTAAAGATCTTATACCCAGTAATTGGATAAAGGTAGATAACTAAAGTGAAGGATATAACTGTACTTACTGCGTGTAAGAATCGTGAAAAAAACTTAAACATGTCTAGGAAAAATATAGTCAATCTAGATCATGTAATAGAGCATTTAATAATCGATTGGTCATCAAATAAAACAATTCAATTAGAAAATACAAAAAACTCAAGGGTAATTGTAAAGGATAATGAAAAATACTACTGGGCTTCAAGAGCATACAATTTTGGGGTTAACTTTGTTCAAACTGATTACGTATTGAAATTAGATACAGACACTTTAATTGACTCTGACAAATTTAATAAGTTAAATTATCAAAAATATGACCTAATTATTTTTTATAAGGAAAAACATGATCCCGGCAATTTTTTGGTTAATAAGGAATTTTTTCATAAAGTTAATGGGCTCAATGAATATATATATGGTTGGGGCTGGGAGGATCACGACTTAATTAACAGATTAAAGATAATAATCGAACCTACAAGAGTTTTAGAGGTAACGGGGTATATTGATAAGATTGCACACAAAGATTCTAAAAGTGTTGCGATAAATGACTCTAAATCAAAATTATTAGAAAATAGGCTTTATAGTTATGGGATTAAAAAAGCATTTAATCAAACCAATTCTTATTTATCAAGTCTAAATTTATGGAAAAATCAAGTGCTTCAATACAATAGTTCCGAGTTTGAAATTAATCATTTTTATTCAGTCGAACAGCTTCATTTTTTGATTAGATTAAAACACAGGTTTTATTTTTTTAAAACTTTATTTATGATTTTATATCCTAAAAAAAGATTCTACAGAAGACTCGCACCTCTGTACTTTTCTTTTTATAACAATGATTTAATTATGAGTAAATTTGGAATAGAAATTTATCCATCGAATTAGTTGTCCGCAAAGAATTTCGCCTTTTGTAAAAATTTCCTACGGTTGAGAAAATAATTTAAATAGTCTTTTGTACCATGTCCATAACTTCTTACACTTAAAAAGGGAAAGCCGTACTGTTTATCAGGTCTATTTTTAAACTCAGTTTCATTCTCAATTACATAAGCTGAATACTTTTTACTCAGTAAACTAAATATACTCTGATCATGCCTATGTTCAGAGAAGCTATCAATTTGGGTTTCTTTACTATAAAAGTCTGTTATTAAATTGACATCACTGTCAATCAGTTCTTCATAATCATTAAAATAACTAGTTGTTTCATTACATTTTTTATAAAATTGATGTCCTGCTTGCAATTGGGTACTATTAGCAAAATCTGAATCTAGATCAATATCAAAATATTCAAACAGTTTTTTATTTGTATAGTTTTTTTCAATGAAGTGATTTTCACATTTCATTTTCAACTGTGAGGTATTAGGATTACTCAAAATTTCAATATATTCATTAAATCTATTAATTGCAATTTTGGATGTATTTAAACTTGCTCCAGCATCGCAATATATAACAATGTCATTTTCATTAATCTGGCTTAAAAGAGTTTTTATAATTTCAAACTTCCACAACCAAAAGCCACCACCTTTTGGTTGATGCAATATTTTTTTATATTTTTTTTTAAATTTACTGTCTAAATCTTTTGGTCCTAATGAAATTACTCTATCAAATAAACCACTATTGATTGCTAAATATTCCAAGTGTTTTTTTGAGAGATAAAATCCATTATCACCATATGTTACGAGATATATTTTCATATTTTTTTATCTAAATTCACCCAGAATTTATTATGTTCTGTTGACAAAGAGGCTAAGCGTATTTCCTTATTGAAAATATTAAGATTGTATATGAATTTAGCCCACTGCCCACCACAACAGCTGACTTCCAGTAACGTTGAACCATCTAGGTTATTCTTTATATACCCTTCAAGACCTTTTTGATTTTTCTTAATAAAATAACCAGCAAAATAACCCGTATACCCTATATTTTGGAACTGTTCTAATTTTTTTGTAAGCTTATCTATTTTTATAGCCATATGTTATTGCTGTCTGTAACTAAGCTTAGATAAAGTAAAGTTTTATTATGAAAAAAATATTTTATTCAATTTTAAAAAAATTTGGATTAAGGGTTTCAACATATTCAAACTTCCAAAATCAACAATTAAATATCAATAATCTAAAAAATTATATTTCTAAATTAGAATTCCTTATATTACACTTCAATAAAGTTGACGCAGCAATCATGCTTGAAAATATCAGAAGTTCAAAATCACAAATTAATCAAGATCTATTTGTATTAAGTGAATTAAAATTGAAAAAAAATGGGTACTTTGTTGAAGTTGGTGCTGCAAATGGAATATATTTATCAAATACTTTTATTTTAGAAAAAGTATTTAACTGGAATGGCTTATTGGTTGAACCAGCAAAAATATGGCATAAAGAACTAAAACAAAACAGAGAGTGCAGTCTAGATTTTAGATGTGTTTTGGGGGATAATAGTGGCCTAGTCACATTTACTGAATCTGAAGATTCGGAATACTCAACTGTTAAGAAATTTAAATCAAATGATCTTCATAAAGATTTAAGAAAAAAAGAGGTTTCTACATATAAAGTCCAAACTGTATCTTTAAAAGGTTTATTAGAAGAAAATAACTGTCCTAACAAAATTGATTATATGTCAATAGACACTGAAGGAAGTGAGTATGAGATTATAAAAAATTTCGATTTTTCAAAATATGATATTTCATGCTTGACTATTGAACACAATAACACAGTAAACAAAAAAAGGATTGATGATATCCTTATAAATAATGGCTTTCGAAAGGTATTTGAAGACATTTCTCAATTTGAGAGTTGGTATATTAGACTTTAAACATTTATGAAAAAAGAAATTAATATAAAATTTAAATACATCTCAAAAAGCAAACCCCTCGTATCAGTAATAATACCTAGTTTCAATCGCTTTGATTATTTGAAAAACGCTGTTCAAAGCATTTTTAAACAAACTTATGATAATTTTGAAGTAATAATAATTAACGATGGGTCGACTGACAAGAGATATCTAGATATTGACTTTGGATCCAAAGTTCACATGGTTCATTTAAAACAAAATCAAAAAGAAGTTTATGGTTTTGGTCCTGGAAGTATCAGAAATCACGGAACAAATAAAGCAAATGGTGATTTGCTTGCATTCCTAGATGATGATGATATTTGGTTAGAAGGAAAATTAGATCGGCAACTCCAAGAAATGTCTGTTAATAATATCGGAATGTCTTCAACTGAGGCTTTTTTTGGAAAAGGAATTTATGATAAAAATAAGAAGTACCCTTTGTATATTGCGGATAAATATATTAAAGACATTAAGTATCTTTATAGAAAAACAAATTATATTAAAAAAAATAATTTGCCAAAGTTATGGGATTATGAATTTACAAATATACACAACTGCTTTATCACTTCAAGTGTAATCATTGAAAAAAAGACCTTTGACATTTTAGGTGGCTTCAGAGGTCTCCCTCTTTGGGCAGATTATGATTGCTGGCTCGGTTTACAGGAACTTACTGATAGTGTTTTTGTAAACGAACCACTTGTGTACTACGATAGCCTACATGGAGATGGTAGAAACTATGAAAAATAATCTATAAAGTATTAATATCGTTTTTTATTGATTTCAATATGTATATTAATCTGTTTTTCAGATTCGATATATTGTAATGAACATAACCTAAAGGCGCTGGTATATTCCAGTTTCTTAAGATATATAAATTACTAAAGTTATCATTAAAATTAACATGCTCAGATACCATATCAACATTATGAAAATCAGGTAAATATCTGCTGGTTAAAGAATTTAAATTATCAATCTTGTACACCCCTATTCCACCAAAAGCACTCGTTACTTTTATAGCATCTTGTTTGAAATAATTTTTATCGACCTGTTTTTTAAAAATATAAAAATAATTAATAATAAAGGAACCAATTTTTATTTTATTTTTAAGTTGCCTTGCTTTTAGTAAGCTATTATTTTTTACCCATCCAGATTTTCTAAGAGCAAAAATATCGTAATAATATGGTGTAGAAAATGGAAATACTCCGTCAATATTTTCACTTTCAACTATATTGTCTATAATTTTCTCAAAATCTGAAAAATTTGTATTTTGAAATATATCAATATCAGAATCAATTGGTACATAAATTATATTATTCAGGTTGTATTGTTTTATTTCACCTAACCCTGCATTTCTACATATTGTTAATCTTTCAATCCTTGAAGAATAAAACTTTTCAAGGTTATCAATTTCAACCAATTTATCTATTTCCGACATTTTCTCTAAACTAGAACAATATTCTTTAGTGTTATCAGTTGAATCAGAATCAACTACAAGTAATTTGACTTTGAATTTCGTGAATTTTTTAAATTGAATTAAATAATCCAAATTTTTTTTCAAATTTTCGAAACAATTTTTCGACATACAAACAAAAAAAATTGTATTTAAATTCTCCATATGCATATATTCTATATGTAGATATTTACAAAAGGAAAGAAATTAGATTTATAGTACTCTAATTATTAGGTATCTAAATAATAATGAAAAAAATTCTAGTAATTCATAATAAATATCGAATTTTCGGAGGTGAAGATTCAAATATTCTCGATGAATTAAAAATACTTAAAAAAGAATATGAAATTGATTATTTAGAATTTGATAATAGCGACAAACTAAAAATTATCAGCATAGTGTATCTAATTTTAGGTATAAATTTTAGATCTAACAGACTTTTGAAAAAAAAGATTAAAAATTTTCAACCCGAATATGTCTATGTTCACAATACTTGGTTCACAGCAAATTTAGGAATATTCAACATATTAGAAAAAAATAGTATAAAAACATTATTGAAAATTCATAGTTTTAGGTATGAATGTTCTAGATATTTTCTAACAAAGAATCATTTAAAAACTTTAGAACAGTGTCCAATGTGTGGATATAGTGGGAAAAATCTTTTCAATAAATACTTTTCTGATTCATTTATAAAGTCATTTTTTATGATTTTGTATGGAAAAAGATACTTTAAAGTTTTATTAAAAAATAACTTAAACATTTTAGTTTTAAACAAATTTCATCGCCATAAAATAGTCGAATTTGGAATTCCAGAGGAAAAAGTAAAGATAATAAACAATCCTTTATTAATTGAGACACAAACATTTAGCGACTACAGTCCAAATTCGAATTATGTCGTCTATGCTGGCTCACTCTCAGACTCAAAAGGAATTACCCAACTTGTTGACACTTGGAAAAGTTTAAAAGATGAAAAACTTGTATTGAAAATAATAGGAGACGGTCCCTTGAAAGAGTATGTAATTTCTAATAGCAATCAAAGAATTCAATATATTGGTGTATTAGATTATGAAAAAACTTTAGAATTTATTTCCAACGCTCGGGCAGTTCTGTCATTCACCCAAATGTACGAAGGGCAGCCAAGACTTCTAAGTGAGGCTTCCGCTTTGGGAGTTCCATCTATATATCCTAATACTGGGGGTATATCGGCTTATTTTCCTGAAAACTATCCACTTTCATTCATACAATTTAATTATTTAAATGCAACCGAAATAATAAAGCTGACACAAAATATCGATCTTATGCTCAAAGTAAGCAAGGAAGTCAAATCTTTTACTTTAAAAAATTATTCGAGTGATGTAATTCTCGAAAAGTATAAGGGCTTAATAGATGAGTTATAACAACACTCCAGAAATTTCAGTTTTACTTTCAACCCATAATAATGAAAATAGTATTAATAATTCAATCAAAAGTATTATTAATCAATCTTTTGAAGATTTTGAGCTTTTAATAATGAATGATGCTTCAGATGACACCACATTAAAAGAACTAAAAAACTTCGATGACAAACGAATTAAAATATTTAATAACAGATCGAACTTAGGGTTGACTAAATCATTAAATCTCTTACTGTCTAAATCTAGTGGGAAGTATATCGCAAGACAAGATGCTGATGATATTTCATTAAAAGATAGATTTAAAATTCAGAAAAAGTACATAAAAAATAATAACTTAAAGTTCTGCTCAGCACGCGCTAGAAGTATGCATAGTAATAAAAAAATTCCTGGGGTTAGCTTCTATATTCCCGAAAAAGTACTTCTTAAATATAAAAATCCCCATATACACGGAACATTATTTATGGAAAAGAAGATATTGGAAGAGGTTGGTGGATATGATGAAAACTTTTATTTTGCCCAAGACTTTAAGCTCTACTGTGATCTAATTAAAAAAAATATAAAATTAGCCAGGATTAATAAGATTTTATACCTAATGAACACCAAAGACAATATATCAAACAAAAATAAGGATGAACAGAGGTACTACTTTGAATGTGCAAAAAACAATATACTCCCAAAGGTCAATTAATTTTTCTTGAAATACACCTTATTACTAATTCTTCAAATGAGATAGTAGGTCTCCAACCAAATTCATTATAAATCTTTGCTGGGTTAGATATTCTTACTTCGGGATCATTTTCTCTGAGGATATCTATATTTTCTTTAACAAAATCTGAATATTTTAAATCAAATTGATTAAAAATTATAGAAACCAACTTTTGTATAGAGTTCCCCTCACCGCTTCCAATACAATAAACGCTGTCTTTACCATAAAGTGTTATGTCGTAGATAGCATCTACGACATCTCCAGCAAAGCACCAGTCTCTTATATATTTGAGACTACCCAGTTGAAGAACCTCTTTTTCTTTTGCGCTAGAAGCAAAGTTTATTATTTTCATAAATAAATAGTCATCAGTCCTAAATTCAGATTCATGATTAAACATAATCCCTGACTTGAGATTCAAGCCTTTATTAGCATTTAATTCAATAATTTTCTTATGAATATTATGTTTTCCTTCTGCGTAAGGAGAGTTTGGGATAAGATCATCTGACTCACATAGAATATTTTTATTATTTAAGCCATACATCTCAGAAGAAGAGGCTTGAAAAAAGTTTGGAAATTTCTCAACACTAAAACATGCATCCATCAAATTATTAAATATTTCTATCATTATATTTTTACTCAATCCATCATCAAAAAATGAGTTATACACTGAACTTGGACCGCTTAAGTTAAAAATTATATTTGGCTTAATATCAGTTATAGCTTTCTTCACAGATTCTTTATCACATAAATTAATGTTGAATAAATCTAAATTAAAATAATTATCTTGACTTAGAGATGATAGCTTTTCTTTAATATGACTATCAGGGCTTCTGGAAACTCCATATACTTTAAAATTTCCCTCATTTAGCAATTTGTTGGTGAGAAAAATACCATCTTGGCCTGATACTCCAGTAATCAAAACTTTTTTCATAACAATTCTTTTATAATCCTAATACTATTAACAATTAGATATAGAATTAAATCTAAATATGAAAGTATATCTATCTAAAATTAACGAATCATGGATTATTGATAGAGTTCGTAAAGAATGGTATGAGTACTGTGTAGAAATCTCTACAAAAAATATTAAAAATGCAGATTTAATTTGGATAATTGCACCATGGGTATGGAAAGAGATACCTAAAAAATACTTATTAGATAAAAAGGTAATTTGTTCATATTACCATTTTGACTTTGAAGAATTCTCTATGGATGATTTTTTAAATTTAGATCAGTATGTTGACGAATACCATGTTATTAGTAAAAAAACTAAAGACGATTTGAGAAAACTAACGCAAAAAAAAATCACATCAATTCCATTTTGGGTTAATAATAATATATTTTTTGAAATAGAAAATAAAACTCACCTAAGGAACCTATTTAGTTTCGATATGGACGATTATTTAATTGGAAGTTTTCAAAGAGATACCGAGGGTAAAGACCTTCTATCTCCAAAACTAATAAAAGGACCAGATATATTTTTGGAGGTAGTTAAAAAATATCATTCAAAAAATTCAAATACTAAAGTTGTTCTTTCTGGCAAAAGAAGACAGTATGTCATAAACAAGTTAGTAGAATTAGGTATCCCTTATGTATACTTTGAAATGGTTGATTTTGATATTTTAAATAAGCTTTACAATGTTATTGATTTATATGTTGTCTCTTCAAGAATTGAAGGTGGTCCCCAAGCAATACTAGAGTGTGGAATCACAAAAACACCAATAATTTCAACCGATGTAGGAGTTGCACCAGAGATTTTAAATACTAGCTCAATTTATGATTTAGAAAATGTGATGTCTGGAGTTCCTGATATTAAATTTGCATATGAAAACACAAAAAAATACACTATTCCAAGTGGAATAAACTTGTTTAAAGATATGTTGGAGAAATTTAATGAAAGTTAGTATTGGCTCAAAAATAGTTCTTGGACCATGGGGAGGTGGAAATTTATTTGCAATAAACCTAACCAACTATTTGTTAGATAAAGGACATGAAGTAATTTATAATTTGACTGACTCAGATATAGATTTAATTCTTCTTACGGACCCACGAAGCAGACGAGAGTCATCATCAACTTTTAACCATTACGATATTGAGCAATACAAAAAATATGTAAATCCAAATGTAAAAGTTGTTCAAAGAATTAACGAATGTGATGAAAGAAAAAATACAAATAATATTAATGATTTTTATCTAAATGCTACAAAAGTTGCAGATCACGTAGTGTTCGTTAGTTCTTGGCTACTAGAAATATATACTAATATTGGCTTAGAAAAGTCCAAAGCTTCAGTGATATTAGCAGGCGCAAATCCTGATATTTTTAATTCCCAAGGATTTAACAAATGGGATTCAGTAGAACCATTAAAAATTGTAACTCATCATTGGAGCTCTCATGAAAATAAAGGATTTGATGTTTATCAAGAAATAAATGATTTAATTTCTGAGAGTAAATGGAAAAACAAGATTGAATTCACATATATAGGAAATATGAATAATAATTTTGACTTTAATAACTCAAGGCTTATTACTCCCATAGCAGGAAATGAGCTAGCTTCAGAGCTAAAAAAAAATCATGTTTATGTTACAGCGTCTATAAATGAACCCTCTGGTAACCACCATATCGAAGCAGCTCAATGTGGGCTTCCAATTTTATTCAAAAATAGTGGCGGAATACCTGAATATTGTGAGGGATTTGGCATTTCTTTTGATGAGAGATTTGAGAACGCTTTGACTGAAATTTACAGTAATTATCAAATGTATCATAAAAAATTACAAAAATATCCATTTAACTCAATAAAAATGTGCGAAGATTTCTTAAACTTATTTATAACTCTTACTAGTGACAAGCAAAAAGAAAATCCTGAAATAATTCATGTTATGAAGCACTATACAATTTTTAAAAATAAATATATTTCAATTATAAGAAACTACTCTCTAGCAAATTTGAAAAATAAGTTATTAGATTTATTAAGGAGGAGGCTTGCGTGAAAGAATATTCTGAAGTTTTTGATTTGCTAGACAACGCAAAAGTATTTACTAAAAGCCTAAAAAGAAGTGAAAATTTTGAATTTAATCCTGTGAACAAAGGTGGTTTAGATTCTGTTGAAAAACTAAGCCTTGGATTCAGTTCCTACGGGATGAAGCTTTATTATATGTTGGGAATGTGGGATGAGCTTCAAATTGATCAAAAGGAAGCATGGGTAAAGTACATTAATTCTTTCCAGGTTGCTAAAAGTAGTCATGGAATAAATTATTTCTTAGATCCTGCATTAGTTGATTATTATGCAAAAACTAACACAAGTGAAACTGCAAAGAATGTTGTTAAATTTATTTTAAATACATTTGGTACTACAA
>ERZ891134.1438-NODE-1438-length-16289-cov-5.143095_pt1 | contig 16289 bp, 17 predicted proteins | sample MGYA00520888_ERZ891134 | MGnify/ENA primary metagenome ERZ891134 (study PRJEB32303, sample SAMEA104408692) | aquatic metagenome | biome: Brackish water; feature: Coastal; material: water | place: Baltic Sea | collected 2014-10-23 | depth 10 m ... | reverse complement strand
TCCTATGGAAATTGCTTCAATTGAGATGTGGCAGTGCAGGGTTTATAACGAATTGATGCTCCCTTTAGCTATGGGTTTTAGGCATCTTCATCCAGCAATGGCAGGCATGGAAAATCAAAATGCAGAATACGGGGAGTCGCAAAAGCAAATAGCCATTAAGTCTCTGAAATACTTTAATGGGGTGTTAACAGAGAGTCAGTTTGTGGCTGGAGATAGATACACCTTTGCTGATATCCAAATGATCACCACCACTGATTTCTTTTTAAAATTAAATCGTTTAGAGCTATCAGAATATCCAGAGCTCCAACGGCACGCAGAATTAATGTCTACCAGAGAAAGTTTTACAGCCTAGCTTATTTGCCTTTATCGGCTTGCTCAAAAATCTTAATGGTTTGCTCGCCGCCTTGATAGATAGCTCTAGCGTCTTCCATGTCTGAAATCTGGTCCCAGTTAGCTGCAATATTTTCAGGCGTCATATCCTCGCCTGTTCCAAAAGCTACTCCCATAGTTTCGTGAATATGAACTCTGGTAAACACTCCAGCGCCAGCGCCAATCATCACGCCATTGGGCGCATCTTCACTTGCAAGATAAATGACCGCAGGTGTTACAAACTCAGGCAGCAATCTCTCGCCCACCCCTTCCTCTGGAAGTAAGTTTTTAGTCATTCTGGTGTAGGCTACGGGAAGAATAGCGCTTGAATAGACGTTATTTTTTTGACCTTCGATTTTTAAAGTATTCATTAGGCCAATTAAGCCCATCTTTGCCGCGCTGTAATTCGCTTGCCCAAAATTACCAAATAAGCCGCTAGATGAACTGGTATGAATGATTCTTCCATAGCCCTGCTCTCGCATAATCGGATAGACAGCATGTGTTGTATTAACGCTACCTTGAAGATGAACATCCAAGACCATGTCCCATTCCTCTAGGGTCATTTTATGAAAGCTTTTATCTCTCAAGATTCCTGCATTATTTACAAGAATATCAATGCGACCCCATTTCTCCATGGTCTCGGCAACCATTTTAGCCACGCCAGGTCTATCAGATACACTCGAGCCATTAGCAATGGCGTCTCCGCCTTCTGCTTTGATTTCCTCTACAACTGCATTTGCTGCATCGCTCGCTCCGCCTGAGCCATCGAGGGCTCCACCAAGGTCATTGACCACTACTTTTGCTCCTCTGCGCGCAAACTCTAAAGCATGCTGCCTACCAAGTCCGCCACCAGCACCAGTTACGATTGCTACTTTATTATCAAATCTTATGGTCATAATTATCTCCGTGTGAGGTGTGTAGTTTAACTAATTTGAACCAGAAAAAATGCTCTCTGGTTGAAAATCTTTATTTTTGATCAAGCTCATCTCAAGCTTAAAACCATTGCTGAGAGCACGCTTGAAGAGCATAAACTGCTTGGATTGATTGACGCTATCAACAGCAGCAAGATACCCGGCTTTGCCATAACACACAATAAATTCAGCAGCCTCTATGTCACCAAGAATAATGCTTTCATCGTACCCATTAGATAGACCTGCCATCTGGAGCTTTAGATCGTATTGGTCTGACCAGAACCATGGTAAATCTTTGTTGTAAAGCTCGTTGCCAACAATAGATGAAGCAACCACTTTTGCTTGCGACAAAGCATTGGGCACGCTCTCTAATCTAATATTTTGATTTAACAGGGTATTAAATGAGTTAGCACAGTCGCCTGCGGCGAGAATATATGGGTTCGCTGTCCTGCAATATTGATCTGTAACAATGCCGTTGTTGCAATCCAAACCAGCATCTTCGGCAAGCCGTGTGTTTGGGATCGCTCCAATGCCAGCTAAGACTGCATCTGTGGGAATTTTTTCTCCAGATTCCAATTCAACACAATTGATAGTTTGGTTCTCTGCAAGCAAGCCGCTTACTCTGGAGTTACAGATTACTTTAACTCCTTTCGCTTCATGAAAAGATTGGTAGAAAGCAGAAAGCTCGGGGCTAGTTACTCTCTTTAAAATACGCTCTTCAGCCTCTAGAATTGTGACATTTGCCCCAAGCTCTATCATTGCAGAGGCAACTTCTAAACCTATGTAACCACCTCCAATCAGCACAATATCTTTAACCGAATCAAGTTGAGAATGAATCTCTAAAACATCTGTGATTTTGCGAAGATAAAATAGGTTTTTTGCATCTGCATTCGTCATGGGAAGGAGTCTCGGAGAGCTGCCAGTTGCAAAAACTAGGTAATCAAAAGCATAGTTTGAGCTATGCGTACTAATTTCTTTGACTGTTGTATCAATATAGACGACTGAAGCATTGGGATGAAAGGTTATGTTTTGTTCTCGATAAAAGCTATCAGGCTTAAAAAAAAGTTTTTCTATCTCAATGTTTTTCTTTAAAAATTCTTTAGAGAGCGGGGGGCGATGGTAGGGTAAAAAGTCTTCATTGGAGAAAATATCAATCTCGCCTTCAAAACCATCTTTACGAAGACTAAATGCTACATTAGCGCCTGCATGACCTCCTCCGATAATAATAACTTTACTCATGAAGGCTATGTGATTGGATTTAATAGAAACATATTTATACTAACTCTTTTATGCTGAATGAAATTGTAGCCCACAACGATCTAAAAATTCGAGTCCACGAAGGATTTTTTACGGCTTTTGAGGGCAATGAGTTGCTCTCAAAATTTATTGAAGCCCTCCCCTGGGAATCTATGAAAATTAAAATGTTTGGCAGGGAGGTTGTGATCCCTAGGCTTCAGTGCTGGGTTGGTGATGATGGTTGTGATTACAGCTATTCTGGTAACAAGCTAAATCGACAGCCCTGGACCTCAGAACTACTAATGATAAAAGAAAAAATTCGTTGCCAAGCCAATCTAGAATTCAACTCAGTGCTTGTGAACTATTATCGAGATGGCCAAGATTCCATGGGCTGGCACGCTGATGATGAGCAAGAGTTAGGCAAAAATCCGACGATAGCTGCCCTGTCATTTGGAGGTGAGCGCGACCTGGTATTTAAAAATATTCTATCCAAAGAGACCCTTGCGATTCCTCAACTGCATGGCGCTCTCATCATCATTGATGGCCAAACTCAGAAATATTGGCAGCATTCAATAAAAAAGACTAAAAAATTCATCAGTCCGAGAATTAATTTAACGTTTCGGAATATAATGTTTTTAAATTAATAAAAGAGGTTTTCAATGAAAGAGAGAGTTAAAGTCGTAGTGACAGGCGCAGCAGGTCAGATAAGCTATTCCTTAATTCCACGGCTGGTTGATGGTCATACCTTTGGAGATAAGATCGTTGATCTTGAGCTGGTTGAAATTCCTCAAGTGGTTGAAAAATTAGAAGGGTTGGTTATGGAGTTGGAAGATTCTAATTTTCCAAATATGGGGAATGTTAACTACACATCAGATTTTGAAAAAGCAGCAAAAGATGCGGATTGGTTTTTGCTGGTCGGCAGTATTCCTCGCGGCATTGTCTATAACGGCAAGAAAATTGAAGAGCGTGCTGATTTATTGCAAATCAACGGTGGTATTTTTGTCGGCCAAGGTAAAGCCATTGGGGAGCATGGCAAGCCAAATGCAAAAATATTGGTCGTAGGTAATCCGGCGAACACCAACGCATTAATTGGAAGACATGCAGCAAATAATGAATCTCAATTATGGATGGCCATGACTATGTTGGATTCAAGCAGAGCGCAATCTGTTCTTTCAAAGAAGCTCAATACAGGAATCTCAGATATCAGCAAGATGATTATATGGGGCAATCACAGTCCTACTATGTACCCTGATTTTGAAAACATGGACTGCAATGGGCAGTCTGGAAAAGATTTAATTGATGACATGGATTGGATTAATGGTGAATTTTTGCCCACTGTGCAGCAACGAGGTAAAGCTGTAATTGATTCTAGGGGAGCCTCCTCAGCCACTTCTGCGGCTAAAGCAGCCTTAGATACTGTTGTAGCATGTGAAAATCCTACTGCTTCAGGTGACTGCTTTAGTGCTGCGGTCATGACTGATGGAAGCTATGGCTTACCAGATGGAATTATTTGCGGTATGCCGTTGAGAACATTGGCCGATGGAAGTGTTGAAATAGTTTCTGGCATTGAGCTTTCTGATTTTGCTAAAGAAAAAATTCTTATTTCTACCAACGAACTGCTAGAGGAAAGAGCAGCTGTAGAGGAATTATTGCAGTAAATGATCACCCAAGGCTCAGTTAAATTTCTTGTAGATGTTGCTCAGTCTGAAACCACTAAATCTGCTTTAGTTCTAACTTCTCAGGATATGAGTCTGCTAGGCGCATCCTTGGAAGGTGTGGTGAATCACTTAAGCATCCTGCCTGATCCTGACATATCACATGATGAAGTTTATGATCTGTGTATTATTTGTGATGATATTGATATCAACAAAATGCAATTAGGGTTGATCAAAAACACTGTTGCTCAAAAAATTCTAGTGATCAAAAATCCAAAAGAAACTCAGGACCACAAGTCTTTATTGGAACTGGGGTTTGTGCTTGACTCAGAAATATCAAATAAAAATATCTATTCCTATAATCTCAAAACCTATAACACCAAGCGTGGATGGAATAATTCAGAGGGCTGGGCAAACCCAGAAAATTTTGAAAAGTTTAGATGGTAGGCTAGCTCTTAAGTTGAGGGAAAAGGATTACATCGCGAATAGAGCTTTGATTAGTTAGCATCATAACCAATCGGTCTATTCCAACCCCCACCCCTACCGCTGGAGGCATACCGTGCTCTAGCGCTGCTACATAATCTTCATCGTAACCCATAGCTTCATCATCTCCATCAGCCTTGGCTTGGACTTGCTCTTTAAATCTTTCGGCTTGATCATCCGGATCGTTGAGTTCGCAGAACCCATTGGCAATCTCTTTGCCTCCAACAAACAGCTCAAATCTATCAGCAATTGAAGGATCCTCATTATTTCTTCTGGAAAGAGGTGAAACCTCAACAGGATATTCTATAACAAATGTAGGCTGGATTAATTTTGACTCTACTGTCTTTTCAAAAATTTCGAGTAACAGCTTTCCAGGGCCCCAAGAATCCTTGAATGATAGTTTGATTGAGGCAGCGTGAGCTCTTAACTTTTCTAAATTGCTGAGATCCTGTCTACCCAAAGCAGTATTTTCAGCCAACACCAATTCACTTAAAGTTTTGGTAGTAAAGGATGAGAGATCAATTTGATCGCCATCCCATTCTATGCGATCACCATTGCCAATGGCTTTAGATGCGGATTGAATCAGGTTGGTTGTAAAGCTAATTGTGCCTCCAAAGGTTGCAAAGGCTGCATAAAATTCTAGCATGGTAAATTCAGGGTTATGTCTTGTAGACAGGCCTTCATTCCTAAAACTGCGGTTAATCTCAAAAACTTTTTCAAAGCCACCAACAAGCAATCTTTTTAAATGCAGCTCAGGGGCTATTCTTAGAAAAAGCTCTCTATCTAATGCGTTATGATGGGTCACAAAAGGCTTGGCTACAGCTCCCCCAGGAATGGAATGCATCATGGGTGTTTCAACCTCTAAGAAACCATCCTCAATCATGGTCTGTCGCACCGATGCTACAATATTAGAGCGCTTAACAAAGATTTCTTTTGAATCAGGGTTGCTCATCAGATCGATGTATCTCTGACGATATCTGGTCTCAATATCAGCCAGCCCTTTATGTTTTTCTGGCATAGGCCTCAAGGCCTTGGTGATTAATACAATGGAATGAGCCTCCAGGGTCAGTTCTTCAGTTTTCGTTTTAAAAAGATTACCAGTGGTTCCAATAATATCGCCCAAATCCCAAGTCTTAAAATTCTTATATAGATCAACGTCTATGTTGTTTTTGCTAATATAAATCTGAATATCACCAGAACCGTCACGGATAGTAATAAAGCTGGCATTGCCCATCACTCGTTTTAAGACGATTCTTCCAGCCAAGGCAAGATTATGTATCTGTGCTGTCTCTAAATCTTCTTTGGATAAATGACCATGTAGCGCATGCAGCTCGAGCGCATGCTTGGTAGGAAAAAAATTATTAATGTAGGCTTTGTTGTCTGCTCGCAGTTCTTCTAACTTTCTGCGTCTTTCTTCTAGAATTGATGCTTCGCCACCTATGTTTGAATCAGTCATCTATACTCCTTGGGTTAGACTGGCTTTAATAAAAAGATCTATATCCCCATCTAAGATGGAAGAAATATTGCCACTCTCTACATTTGTTCTGAGGTCTTTAATACGAGATTGATCCAGAACATATGAACGAATTTGACTGCCCCAACCAATATCGGACTTACTGTCTTCCAATATTTGCTGCTCATCTTTTTGTTTTTGTAATTCTAGCTCATAAAGCTTTGATTTCAGCTGCTTGAATGCATTATCTTTATTTTTATGCTGAGATCTATCGCTCTGGCACTGCACAACTGTTCCTGTGGGGATATGAGTAAGACGAACAGCTGAATCTGTTTTGTTTACATGCTGGCCTCCAGCGCCTGACGCCCTATAGGTATCGATTCTCACATCTGCTGGATTTAACTCCACCGCAATTGATTCATCAATTTCTGGAGAAATAAAAACAGAAGCAAAGGAGGTATGCCTTCTACTGCCGGAGTCAAAGGGTGACTTTCGCACAAGGCGATGTACCCCTGTTTCAGTTCTTAGCCAGCCATAAGCATAACTCCCCTGAATTAATAAGGACACTGATTTGATGCCTGCGACTTCTCCAGGTGAATGCTCTATCACTGAAACTTTAAAATCATGTTTTTCCGCCCATCTGGAATACATGCGAAAGAGCATCTCTGCCCAATCTTGAGCCTCCGTGCCTCCAGAGCCAGATTGAATGTCAAGAAAAGCAGAGTTAGGATCCATTGGATTAGAAAACATTCGATTGAATTCTAAATCCTCTATTGCTGCAATAAGATTAGAAGCCTCTTTCCCTATCTCTTCCACTGACTGTTCATCCTCTTCGTCAAATGCCATTTGAAGCAATTCAATGTTGTCGCTCAGGCTCAGCTCTGTAGCATCAAAAGCTTGGAGGAATTTCTCTAGAACTGTTTTATTTTTATTGAGCTGCTGGGATAGGTCTAAGTCAGCCCAAGTTGCCTCTTCTGCAAGAGTGGCTTGAATTTGAGCGAGCTCAGTCTTTTTTTCATCTACGTCAAAGATACCCCCTAAGCTCATTCAAGCGAAGATGAAGGTTCTGAAGCGTTGATTTAATTTCTGTTGATTCCATGTGAGTGAATATAAGATATATTTAATTTTACAACGAAAGTTGGTGGTTTATAAATTCTTCTCTTTGATGTAATTGATGATAGCTGTTTGATCGGCTTCGCATGAAAATGAAAATTCCTGCTTATCCATGACGTGGCTTAGGGACTTGGGAATATTAGAGGCCGTCAGGCCAACTGTTTCTAATGTTTTAGGGAACTTTGCTGGGTGCGCCGTAGCAAGAACAATGATGGGCCCATCAACTGAGCCTTGTAATTTTTGAGCAGCTTTAAAAGCCACAGCTGTATGGGGATCCAGGATATATTGGAAGTCATTAAAAACTTCAGTCATAGTTTTTAGTGTTTCAGCATCATTCACTCTTGCGCTCATGAAGAGACTCTTTGATTTTTGCCAAACATCCTTATTAAGGCTGATAGAAGAAGAGGGAAAATCACTAAATAAACCATTGCACACTTTAGAATCTCTCTCGCAGTAGAAGTCATAAATCAATCTCTCAAAATTACTGGCAATGCTAATATCCATGCTGGGAGAAATTGTCTCCTCAACCATCTTTCGAGCATATTGATTGTCTTTAAAAAATCGATACAAAATATCATTCTCATTAACGGCAACAATGATTTTCTCAAGAGGCAATCCCATCTTAAGCGCTGAATAACATGCAAAGACATTTCCAAAATTTCCTGTGGGTACTGAAAAATTTAGTTTTGAATGCTCATCTTTAAGTTGCGCATAGGAATAAAAGTAATAACAAATTTGCCCGATGATTCTCACCCAGTTAATGGAGTTCACGGCAAGAAGATACTGGCCATCATGCATGAAATTTCTATCCCTGAAGGCTGATTTAACAATGTCCTGACAATCATCGAATGTTCCATTGACCCTTAGGGTGAAAACATTAGGCTGAACAACCGTGGTCATTTGTCTTCTTTGAACCTCTGACATATTGCCGTTAGGCAGTAAAATAAAGCTCTTAATTCTGGCATATTTTTTACAGGCATCAATGGCAGCAGAGCCAGTGTCTCCAGATGTAGCTCCCAAGACAATTGCAGTCTTATCTTCTTTTTCTAAAATATCATTAAAAAATGCTGCAGCAAGCTGCAGCCCAAAATCTTTGAAGGCAGCAGTTGGGCCATGAAAGAGTTCTAGAATTAAAAGCTTTGAGTCTACTTTTTTAATTGCGGCAAATTGTTTGTCTTCAAAATCATGCCAAGTATTTTCTAATATCTGGAGCGTCTCTTCTTTTGAGTAAGAGGAAGCGGTGAATAGAGGAACGATCTGCTTGGCAACATCAATAAAGGAATCTGATTTTTTAAATTTTTCAATGTCAATTTGAGGCCATGCATCTGGCATAAATAAGCCGCCATCGCTTGCAAGGCCTTGCATAACAATATCAGCAAACTTTCTATCACTGTCATTGCCTCGAGTGCTATGAAACAACATTATGAATCTCTCTCAATTCTTATGAGCTTCGAAGAAGACACGGGGCTTAAATTAGAAAGTTCTTCCAAGGTGGCTTGCGCATTTTTTTCAGACGTTGAGTCTGTTGTGATAATTATTGGCGCTTTATTGTTCTGCAGATGATCTTCTTGAATAATGCTTTCTAGGCTAATGCCATATTTTGCAAAACAAGAGGTGATAGAGGCTGCTGCTCCTAACTCATCATCTACTTCTAGATAAAAATAATACTTAAAAATACTTGAGGAAAACTCAACAATCTTCACTGGCGGATGATCGGGTCGACTAGGTAACTTATTATTAGACCTTGCAAGGCTCATTAAATCTGAGATTAGACCTGAGGCTGTTGATTCTCTGCCTGCGCCTGAACCTGCCAAATGAACTTTACCCACTAGGTTTGTATCGAGCTCTATACCATTCCTAACGCCTTGCAACGAAGCAAGGCTTGATTTCTCATCCATGAATACAGGATGTACACGCATCTCCACCGCATCATCAACAAGCTTAGCAACGGCAAGATGCTTGAGAGCTAACTTATGATTTTTTGCATACTGAAAATCTGTGGAAGCAATATTTGTGATCCCCTCTACGTAAAAATGCGCTGGAGGCAAGGAAGAGCCATAAGCTAAATAAGCTAAGATTCCAATTTTATGGGCCGCATCCATCCCTTCTATATCAAAAGATGGGTCTGGCTCAGCATAACCCTCTTCTTGAGCAATAGTTAAAGCCTCATCAAAGCTCATTCCCTCTTCCATGCTTGAAAGAATAAAATTAGAGGTTCCGTTAAGCATCCCGCTCACTTTGCTAATTTTATTGCCGCCTAATTCATTCTGCATGAGCTTTACTATTGGCGTGCCTGCACAGACAGAGGCTTCAAATAGAACCTGGACTCCTTGCGCTCTGGCTGCATCAAAAATTTCATCGCCATGATTGTAGATAACAGCTTTGTTCGCTGTAACAACATGCTTGCCTTGAGCAATAGCTTTAAGAATTAATTCTCTTGCTATTTCAACCCCGCCAATGAGCTCAATCACAACATCAATATCTTGCTCTGGAATATCAAAGATATCTCTAAATACCTCAGTATCTCCATAGTCGCATCGTGGGTTGTCTCTCCTCGCTCCTATGCATGTTACAGAGATCTTGCAATCTGCTAATTGGGCAATTTTTTCTCCATGCAAAGCTTCGTATAGGCCTGTTGCCACATTGCCCCATCCGCAAATACCAACCTTTAATTCAGTCATAGTTGTCTCAATCTTTTTAATAATTCCATGGGGGGTAAGTAACCTGGCAAAAGATCTCCGTTGGCTGAGATGATTGCGGGAGTTCCAGTGATCCCTATTCTTTGTCCAAGCAGAAAGTGTTCTTCAACAGGATGATCTTGGCAAAGGGGTAGCTCAGGATCCAAGCCTTGCTTAAGCGCTGTTAGCGATTCTTTGGGATTAGGTGAGCACCAAGCTCCAACAATTTTATTGTATGACTCTGATTCAAGGCCCGATCTAGGAAATGCAACATAATTCACTGTAATTCCCTGGGCATTATAATCATCAATTTCTCCATGAAATTTTCTGCAATAGCCACAATCTACATCTGTAAACACAGTAATAACATATTTTTCATTCTCTGCTTGAAACGTAATAAAGTCTTTTTCTAATAATTCAGAGTCTAGAATTGCTCGTCTGTTTAAGCTAATTTCTTGCTTGGTGGTATTGAGAAGAGAGCCTCTTTCAATTGAATACAGCTCTCCATATAAAAAGAAATTTCCATCTTCGGAAGCATAGATAGGCTGCAAATCGCCAATATCAACAACATATAAGCCTTTAACCTGAGACTCTTTGATGCTCTGAACTGACCTACCTTCTGGGAGAATATTATTAATCTTCGAAATGATGGGGCTCTCCTCTGCTGCCCCTAGAATAGAAAAGGTACAAAAAAAGATAAAAAAATATTTACTACGCTTCATTCTAATTAGCCTCGAGGGTGATGTTTTTTAAGCATTTCGCCAAGCCTTTGCTTAGCTATGTGAGTATATATTTGTGTGGTTGATAAATCACTATGTCCAAGCAACATTTGGACAGATCGAAGATCGGCTCCATGATTTAATAAGTGTGTGGCAAATGCATGCCTTAGAGTATGTGGGGAGATTTCTGGAGATAACCCAGCTTTTGATAAGTAGTGCTTAATTCTATGCCAGAAAGCTTGGCGAGTGATTTGCTTCCCCTGCTGGCTAATAAAAAAATCTCTGGAATTAAGTGAGAGATTATTAGCTCTTCGAAAATTAATATAGTCCACCAAGCATGCAAATGCATTCTCACCAAAAGGTATCATTCTCTCTTTGCTTCCCTTGCCCATGACTTTTATCAAGGATCTATTCAAATCAATATTAGCGTACTGAAGATTGGTTAGCTCGCTAATTCTTACGCCAGTAGCATAAAGCAGCTCTAACATTGCCCGATCCCTAAGCCCAATAAAAGATTCGCAATCAGGGGATTGAATTAAAAGCTCAACTTCACTCTCAGACATTGATTTTGGGAGGGACCTAATATTTTTTGGTCCCGCCATGCCGGCAATAGGATTGAAAGAAACAAACTTCTTTTTCTGTAAAAAAAGATAAAAATGTTTTATTGAAGATAGCTTCCTGTTGATTGTAGCTCTTGCGAGACCTTGAGCCTGAAAGCTTTTAACGTAATGCTCTATCTGTTTCTCCTGAAGGTGAAGAATGTCTGCGTGGGCAACCGATTCAACCCAGTTGACAAAGGATTGACAGTCACTGCCATATGCATTGATAGTATTAGTCGATAGACCTTTTTCTAAACGAAGGTTCGCCAAAAAGGAATCAATGTATTGATTCCTTTGCAAGCGGGATGACATAATATTAGTCTAATCTTTCTTTGATTCTTGCTGAACGGCCTGATCTTTCTCTAAGGTAGTACAAAGTGGCTTGCCTTACATCACCTTTTCTCTTCACAGCAATGGATTCAATTAAAGGGCTATGCATTTGAAAAGTTCTTTCAACGCCTATGCCGCTAGAAATCTTTCGCACAATAAAAGCAGAATTTAGGCCAGCTCTCTTGATGTTCATGACAACACCTTCAAATGCTTGTAATCTAGTTCTATCGCCTTCTTGAACCCTTACTGATACAACAAGAGTGTCTCCAGGTCTAAAGGAAGGGATATCATCTTTTAATTGATTGGATTCGAACGCATTAATAATTTGTGCAGGAGATTTTTCGTCAACTGTTATTGGGGCAGCTTTCACCTCTTCAACGGGGGCTTCATCAGCTGGCTGCTCAGCAGTTTCTTCTGCAGTCTCTGCAGATATTTCGTCCACTGATTCAGTTGCCTCTGAGACTTCAAGTGGAGCCTCCACAGACTCTATTGCTTCTAAAGCATCCTCTGCAATTGTCTCGTTAGTTTCAACCACTTCTTCTGTTGGATTTTCCATATTTTCGTTATCTTTATCTGCCATGACTTTGCCTAAAATGTGCTATAGGATACGCTTAGAAGCTGCATCTTCCAAGAGTTTTTTCTGTTTTTTTGTTAATTTTATATTATTTAAGAGCTCGGGTCTCCTTTCGAAGGTTCTTAATAGTGATTGGGTCTCCTTCCATTCCTGAATTTTTGCATGATTACCTGAAAGCAGAACCTCGGGTACGTTTTCATCATTAAATTTTTCAGGCCTTGTAAATACAGGTCCCTTCAATAAACCTGAGCCAAAAGTATCTAATTCAACAGATTTTTGGTTACCTATGACCCCTGGAATGAATCTCGAACAAGCATCGATGAGTGCTAGTGCAGCAAATTCGCCGCCGCTAAGAACAAAATCTCCAATTGAAATCTCTTCGTCTACAAATTGGTTAATAATCCTCTCGTCGATTCCTTCATATCTCCCAGCAATAATTGTTAAATCTGTATATTTAGAAAGTTCTTGCGCTTTCGCTTGATTAAGCTGCTTTCCTTGCGGGGATAAATTTACCAAGTGACTTTCATGTACATTAGGAATACTTTGAATTGCTTCTTCCAAAGGTTTGGCCATCAATACCATGCCTTCTCCTCCTCCATATGGCCTGCTATCGACCTGACCATATTCATTTAAAGCAAAATTTCGAAGATCAATTAAATTGATAGTAATATCTTTTCTATCAATGGCCTGGCCTAATAAGCCTGCATTCAGTGCTGAGAATATCTCTGGAAATAAAGTAATTATATTGATAATCATTATTGCCTTGAGGAATTAATACCCCTCTTCCCAATCTACTAAAATTACGTTCTTTGACTTATCTATAGAAATAACAAATTTATTTCTAATAAAAGGTATGAGTAATTTTTCATTTTTAGTTAACTGAGAATTAATCTCTAGGATATCACTAGCTCCATAATTATTAACAGTATCAACCACCCCTAGAATCTCATCATCAAGATTTATTACATTCATGCCAACTAATTCAAACCAATATGCTTCATTGTCTTCGAGCTCAGGAAGCTCAGACCTAAGAACGTAAACATCTCTTTGGCCAAAAATCTTAATTGAATCTATATCATCAATGGCTTTAATTTTAGCAACGATATTAGAGTTTGCTGTTTTGATATATTCAAAATTTACCTCTTCCATCAAATTAGATGCAAGGGTATAGAATTTTGTGAAGCTGTTTAAGCTATCAGGGTTTTCTGCAAAGGACCTTAGGAAAAACTCGCCTTTTAAACCTCTAGTCTTACCAATTCTGGCAATAAGAAGAAATAATGATAGATCTGGAGAATTATTGTTTCTCATCATCTGAAGATTCTTCTTCAGATTCTTCTGCTACTTCTGGAGTTTCTTCTTCAGCCTGAGCTTCTTCTGCTGCCACTTCTTCTGCTGCGACTTCTGGAGCTGCTTCTTCAGCTACTGCTTCTTCAGCCGGAGCTTCTTCTGCTGCCACTTCTGGAGCTGCTTCAACCTCAGCTTTAGCTTGGGCTGCAATCTCAGCTACTTTCTTGGCATCAAGCAATTCTTTCTTTTGAGTTCTTTTAGCCTGTTTAGCATCTAGCTTAGCCTGCAGATCATCAGGAGATAAACGTGCATCTTTTGCAAGCTCAGCGACCTTATCTGACGCCTGTGCTCCTTGTGTAAGCCAATGATCAAATCGCTCAATATTAAATCTTAATCTTTCCTCTGATCCTTTTGCTGATGGATTAAAGAAACCTAGGCGCTCAATAAATCCGCCATCTCTGGGTCTTCTGGAATCAGCAACCGTTATAAAGTAATAAGGGTTTTTTTTGGCTCCGCTCTTTGCAAGTCTGACTACTACCATATAATAAATTTAGTTTTGTATTAATATAAAAAGGTGTATTTTAGGTTAACCTTGATAAATTTGATAGTGTTAAAATATAAAGAATACAAAAAAATAATATTACTGTGTCATTCATCTCAACAACATTCATTGCTCTTCTTGCGTATTTCTTGACGCGGCTGATCCTTAGGTCTTCAAAGCAGGTTTTGGCCGGAGTAATACTCACATTTTTAATCATCTCAATCTTCATGGCTATATCATATGGAGTAACTTTTCTTGCAATGCATATATCTATCACGAGTTTTAGCATAGCAATACTAGCAATTACTTTTTTTGAGACTACCTTGTTAGAAAGGCATATGACTAAGATCAAAAAAGGTGAAATTGGAACTAACGCCAAATCAATTGAAAGAGAATATAGTGAAATATTTAACCTTGTTGGGATAGGCTTGGGGTGCATTCTTCTCTCTTTGCTATCCGGGTTAATAATTGGTGCCGACTTTTCACTTGAGCTCATGCTTAAGATTATGTTTACGCTTTTCTCTTTAATTATTTATTTGGTAACCTTTTTAGGAATTAAATATGCAAACCTAAAGGTTAAGTATGCTGTTAGAGGTATAATGGTATCTTTCGCAATGATTCTTTTGGCCTACTCAGTAAACTCTATTTTTTTAATTAACTACCTTTAACAATACTTCCTTGGGAACTAACTCAATATCTTTTTTGCTAACAGCGCTAATTGTCCTGTTAATTTTTTCTGCTTTCTCGTCGGGCTCAGAAACTGGCATGATGGCCTCTAATAAGGTCAAACTTAGAAATCTGTCAAAAAAATCTAAGGGGGCAAGGAGAGCTCTAAAGCTGCTAGAAAGACCAGATATCTTGCTTGCTTCAATACTAGTCGGAAATAACTTTGCTAACATTCTGGCTTCTGCTTTAGTCACAATTCTAATGATTGATTACTTCGATGGGAATGTTTTGCTAGGCTCAATGATTCTTACGCTGGTAATTTTAATTTTTTCTGAAATAACTCCAAAAACTGTCGCTAGCGTGCATCCTGAAATTTTTGCAACTAAATCCTCGTGGATACTTAAGAATCTAGTATGGATTTTTAAGCCATTGGTCTGGCTCACAAATATTATTAGCTCGCGATTATTGAATGCTTTGAATATTGATCCTAAGCAATCAGCCTCAAATGATAATTTAAATTCTGATGAATTGCGGACTTTACTTGATGAGCATGGAGAGCTAATCCCAAGCCAGTCTCGTGACATGCTGTCTTCTATACTTGGAATGGAGGAACTGACAGTAGAGGATATCATGACACCTCATGCAGAAATAATAGGCATTAATCTGAACGGCTCTGTTGCAAATGCCCAAGAGATTATCGCTTCCACATATTACAGCAGACTGCCAGTATTTTATGACACTATAGATAGTATTGTGGGAATGCTCCACTTAAAGGACTCTCATCAGTTTATAGAAGCCATGGAGAGTAAGATTGATGTTAAGAGCATTCTTTCGGATGCAACATTTATCTCTCAAAGCACTACTCTATCAAGGCAATTAAGCCAATTTCAAAAACAAGATAGCAACCTAGGTTTGGTGGTTGATGAGTATGGTGAAATACAAGGTCTGATGACCATGGAAGATATTTTTAATGAGATCGTTGGAAAGTTTGGTGCTGCCAAAGATGATTTAGATAAAGAGTTTGTTCAAAGGAAGGATGGGTCTATTATTGCTGATGGAAATTCTAAGATTCGAGACTTAAATAATCATGTGGGCTGGGATCTAGATGAGGATGGATCGAAAACTATTAATGGAGCTATCATCGATCATCTAGATCAAATTCCTCAAGAGAACGTATGTTTGGAATTGGGGGGGTACAGAATAGAAGTTCTCCTTATAGAAGAAAATTTTATTACTAAGGTGAAGATTAATAAAAAGGGGAGCTAATGCTCCCTTTTTTAAATAGCTAAAAAATTCTACTCAATCATAAGTAGTGAACTAAAGCTCCGAATACCAAAGTCAGAACCACGCCTGAGTGAATTACAGCTTTAACTGAAGCTATTGCTGGATTCATTTTGCCAACCACAGCATTCAGTTCAACAGCAACAATCAGAGCTAGGCCTACCCACAGACCAGTTAAACTTGTCTCAGCAATCAGAGGTAAGCCGCCGCCATGAGCTGAGTAAACCATCAAGTAAAGCATAGGTATTGAAAACAAAGTATTGGTTCGAGAGGCTAGTCCAGCCTTGGCTCCAGCGTCAGCTGCGTCTGGTGCACCTGCGATAACTTTCTTCTGATTTGGCCAGATAATAAACCAAACATTTGCGGCCATAATAGTTCCCATTAATGAACCCAG
>ERZ891134.1435-NODE-1435-length-16292-cov-6.748722_pt1 | contig 16292 bp, 15 predicted proteins | sample MGYA00520888_ERZ891134 | MGnify/ENA primary metagenome ERZ891134 (study PRJEB32303, sample SAMEA104408692) | aquatic metagenome | biome: Brackish water; feature: Coastal; material: water | place: Baltic Sea | collected 2014-10-23 | depth 10 m ... | reverse complement strand
CTATATTTTCTTCGGATTTTCTATCCTGTTTGCTAGACCCTTTGTTGGTTTATATCTTTTTGGGTCAAGACTTGGAGAATTAACAATTGGCATTCTAGTTATAATCTCATTCTTTTTTCTAGTATTACCTAGAAAAATATTCCCAAATGAATTAAAAGTACCAGTCAATTTATTTAGATTGATCATTTTACTCTTTTCCTTAACAGCTGTTTTAACTGGGACCTCATTCATATCCACCTATACATTCAAAACAAGCTCGTATATATGGACAGTTTCGTTAATTTTCATAGGCTATACACTCTTAGCTGATTATGATTATTCAAAAAAATTAAAAAACTTTGTTCCTTTTGTTCCAATTTTTACTTATCTGATTTCTACCGGTAATTATCCGAATGCAGTTATTGATTTTTTTAACAAATATTCCGATAAATTTCAATTTATAAAAGCTTCAGATTTGGCCATCGGACTTTTTATCTCACTTCTTATAATAAATAAACACTTTCAGAATAAATTACTGGCTACTAGCTATACATTGGTGATGATTTCAATTTTCTTACCTGTGATGCTTTTTAACTCAAGAGGTTCATTCATTGCAACAACGCTATTTCTCGGTGTTTTTCTGCTACAGAATAGAAAATTTATACTAACTAAAAAATTGCAATTCTTGATTATTATTTTATTTAGCATTGCAGCATTCTTTTTATCTACTTTCAGGGTTTATGGAAATTTTGATTTCTACAAGGATCCTGAATCTATTACTACCGAATTAGTTGTTGAGTCTATTAAGGGAATTTCAGAAAATAAAGATCCAGCAAAAGTTTTTCTCTCTTTTTATATTCAAGATGGCTATCTAATGTCCTGGGACCCAACAACAGACTGGAGATTAGATATTTGGCAAGATGTAATATATGATTTGATTGATAAGAATCAAATTTCTTTCGGTTACGGGTATAAAGAAATCATCCCTGTAATGCTCGACCCTTCTGCTCCGGGAAGGCTTGGTAGAGATGGTTTGAATGAAAATGTACACAATTATTTTGTAAACATTCTTGCACGGGGAGGGTTACTTCAATTAATAATATTTATTATTTTTTATTTTAAAGCTATTCAATTCTATAAAAATAAATTTGGGGATTACAAAATTTTAATCCTATTATTTCCTATTATGATATTATCATCACTTGATGTGACTATGGAAGGTGTAAATTTCCCGGTAATTTTTTATAGTTATTTAGGATATACAATGAAAAAAGGAATTTAGATGAAAACTGCTTTTATAACAGGGATAACAGGACAAGATGGTTACTATCTTTCCAAATTACTATTAGAAAAAGGTTATATTGTTCACGGAACAATAAGAAGATCATCTTCCATTAATACCAGTAGAATTGATGATCTAATTTCTGAATTCCAACCTCAAGAGAAACTTATACTTCATTATTCAGATCTTTTAGATTCTGCATCAATTTTTAATTTGATAAACTACATTCAACCTGACGAAATCTATAATCTTGCTGCGCAATCGCATGTTTCTGTATCCTTCCAAAATCCAATTTTCACCACACAAACAGGAACCTTAGGATCGTTATCAATACTTGAGGCAATCAGAAGATCGAATAAAGAAATTAAATTTTACCAAGCTTCATCTTCTGAGATGTTTGGCGGAGCAGCAAAGGTAAAATTAAACGAACAATCAATCCTGGATCCAAAAAGTCCTTATGCTGTTTCTAAAGTATTTGCACATCACATGACCAAAGTGTACAGAGATTCATACAGTTTATTTAGTACAAATGGAATTCTCTTTAACCATGAATCTCCTCACAGGGGTGAAACATTTGTCACTAGAAAAATTACAAAAGCTGTCGGTAGAATTTACCATGGACTGCAAAAAAAGTTAACTCTTGGAAACTTAAATGCATCACGAGACTGGGGATTCGCTGGAGATTATACAGAAGCTATGTGGATGATGCTTCAACAAAAGTCACCAGACGATTTTGTAATAGCTACAGGCGAGACTCATACTGTAGAAGAATTTGCACAACATGCTTTCAGCTACGTTGGGCTTGACTACAAAAAATATATCCAAACTGACAAAAAGTATTTTAGACCCAATGAAGTTGATTATCTCCTTGGAGACTATGAAAAAGCACAAAAATTGTTAGGCTGGAGACCGAAAACAACTTTCTTACAACTTGTCGAAATGATGGTTGAAAGCGATTTAAATAATGCAAAAAGAGAAGAAATTCTTTTTAATGAAGGCCTGCTGAGCCCTACTTGGGAAAACCCCTCTTAAATATTCTCAGTAAACCAAGTATAAGTTTTTTTAATACCTTGTGTGAGACTGGTTTTTGCACTCCACCCAATTTCGTTTATTAAAGAGCTATCTACCAGCTTTCTTGGATTGCCATCAGGTTTACTTTCATCAAAAATCAAACTTCCCTCGTAAGAGGTCACTTCTTTAATAGTATTCGCTAAGTCCAATATGCTTATTTCTATCCCTGAGCCAATATTGTAAAGGCTTCTATTAAGTTTTTTATCAAGTACAAATTCAATTGCATCAGATAAATCATCAACGTATAAAAATTCTCTTAAAGGTTTGCCGGTACCCCATATTTTGAATTCCATTTCATTGTTTAATTTAGCCTTATGCATTCTATAAATTAATCCAGGAATGACATGACTATCATTTTCAGAAAAATTATCTCTAGGACCATACAAATTTGTTGGCATCAAATTAATAACTTCATGCCCGAATTCCTTTTTTAATGAGTCGGCAATTTCTATTGCTGCAAGTTTCGCAACAGCATAAGGTGAATTTGTTTCTTCAAGTTTTCCTGTCATAATAGAGTCTTCTTTTATTGGATTTTTAGCATTGAGAGGATAAATACAACTTGAGCCTAAATTTATAATCTTAATTTCTGGAAAATCAACACATGATTCATAAACATTCAAATTAATTTTTAAATTATCTATTATGAAGGAAGACCTATTTGTATTATTCGCAAGTATTCCTCCAACTTTTGCTGCTGCATTAATAATTATTTCAGGTTTATTTGAAGATATAAAATTCTTTGTTTGATCTAAAGAGAATAAATCGAGCTCTTTTCTTGATGGTTTGTGTATATAGGAAACTTTGGAAGAATTTTCTAATGTTCTTACCAATGAACTACCTACTAATCCATTAGATCCGAGAATTAATACAGAATATTTCTTCATACAGTATTTTATCCTAGGTTTGTCTATTATTTAATTAGTTAGATTTAAAACAAAAATACAATAAACAATATGAAAAAATTTGAAAAATGGATTGATGAACTTTTTTTGAGTACGGATATTTTTTTAAATAAGCTTAGAAAAGATGACCATAATTATATGTTTTTTCCGATGGAAAAAAATTTAACTAGATACGGAGAAAAATTAAATTTAGGATTTAGTTGCTACGCACTTAAAATTTATTACATGCTGGGTTTAGATGAAGAACTGAGTACAAAAGATTTAGATTCTTGGACACAGTATATAAATTCTTTTCAGAAACCCTCTGATGATTTTCCAAAAGGATCATTCATAGATGAAAATTATCTTAAATATTTTTCAAAAAAAAACTATTATTACAACTACAAATTTCAAATAAAAAATATTCTTAATGATTTTAATTTTTCAAAAGGCTCGTCACTAGAATCATATATTAATAAAGGAGTACTTGCTGAATCAAAACAAGCTATCTCAACACTATATCAAGTTGGATCTTCTAATAGTAAACCTTATCAATTTATGGATGCCAATAAAGAAAATATTGATAGTTTTCTAAAATCGCTAAATTGGAATAATCCCTGGGATGCAGGTGCTCAATTTGCTAACATCAGCTTGTTTACTTCTGTAGATATTTATGACAATGATGAAAATAAACAAATTCTTTTAAATTATATTGAGCAACTAGCCTCATCAGATAACGGTACCTACAGCATGGGAAATTATCAAAATACTAGCCAATTAATAAATGGTTCAATGAAGGTTATTACAGGGCTAGATTGGCTTGATGAAAATCCACATTATCCAAATAAACTAATTGACCAGTGTCTCTCAGTAAATCCTAATTCGGAGGGGTGTGACTTAGTCGATTATGTTTATGTTTTGTTCAAATGCAGCTTAATCACTGACTACAGAAAAACTGATATAAGTGATTATTTTTTACAAATACTTAAAACAATCCAACTTCATTACTTTGATGAGGGTGGATTTTCTTATTTTAAGGATAGTTGTCAGACCCATTATTATGGAGTTAAATTTTCTAAATCATCTCAGAGTCCAGACCTACATGGAACAATTTTATTAATTTGGGCAATTGCAATGATTGATGAATTTTTTAAAAAGAAAGATACTAGGTTTAAAGTAATAAAACCTTAGTTATTTATAGCCTATGAATACAGAATGAGGTATTTTGTAACCATACTTCTCTATTTTTATTTTATATGAACTTAAAATACTTACTTTTTTAAAACCCACATTGCTCATCATTTGAAGAACTGAGTTTTCACTGTATTTGAAAAAATTACCACCAGTATTTGTATATTCAATATAGGGTTTTTTACCAATGCGTAAACTCTTGAAGGTATTTGAAATATCGATGATACAGAATTCCTTCGTTGTAAATAATAATTGCTCCATGGCAGTAACAGGATCTCTCAAATGCTCAAACAAAGAACCACAAAAAACAACATCTCTTGGGTGAAATTTTTCAAGTTCATAGATACTTCCAGATTCAAAACTAATATTTGGTATTTCATATATTTTTTTTATAAAATTAAACTTATTTGAATCTTTCAAAGATAAATCTGAGTAAGCATCTGAAAGTCTTTCAAAGTCATTATGTATTTCGTACTTTTCTTTAAATTGGGGCTTGTAACTATCCAAAACTTCAAAAGCTACTTCTCCGTTGTAATTATTTATATCAACACCGGTAACATTTTTTGCATTTAGTGATTCAACAAAATATTTTGAAAAGAACCCATCGGAGCATCCAACATCCAAAACTTCTAAATCTTCTAGAGATGGTAAATTAAGGTCAGACATGTTATTCGTATAGTCAAACGTACCCTTAGTTTTAATATCGTCGTACAAAAAAGTGTGGTACCAATTTCCTTCATTAAGGATTTTTCTTATGCTATTTTGTGACATATTTTTTCAATTTTTTTATTCTTCTAAGATTATATATTAATTTCTTAAGAAGGCTGTGTGTTTTTTGTTTACACGTTAACTTTAATAAAAAAAGTTTTTGATACATAGTATTAGAGTCAATTAAAATATTTTCAGATGTTTGCTCTATTTTATTTTTTCTTATATTATCTATCCACCAATCTAGTTCAAGTTTCTTAAAATCAAGGTCTTGATAACGCAGGTCTTCAAGTCTATTTAAAAGATATTGCTCTGTTATATTCTTAAAATCATCAACCATTATTACAGGAAGGTCATTAAGGCAATTAAAAGTAGGGTGATTCATTACTACAGGAATTGATCCACTATAAAGTGTTTCCCAAATTCTATGAGAATCAAAACCATTTCCAAATGGACATAGTACAAATCTATAATTAGTTAGTTTCTCTTGATACTCTCTTAAATCTAAAATAGAATTTTCAATATAGGCGAATTCTTTATTTGAAAAATAATCTTTTATCCAAGTTCTTTCTTTATAATTTGTATTTTCATTGAAATTAATATATAGTTTGTTAATTTTTTGTGAATTAAAATTATATTCCATTTCTGAAAAAGATGATTCAGTAAGATTTTTCTTTGATATATTATTAGAAAGTCCTAGTGGAATTGGAATTAAATCTTTATCTATATAGTTGACATTTATTGCATACCATTTTGATATACAATGTGGACGCTTTAAAAAAACTGATTTATTAATTGCTCTATCAGATTGATTGGTTATCAAAATTATATTTCGAAAGTTCACATTTCTTAGGTGATTAAACAAATTTTCTATTAAATCACTATTGGTGTAAATGATGCAATTTTCTGTTAAGTTAAAATATTTTAATTTATACGTAATAGCATCAAATAGTGGGTTTTTAGTATAATTAACAACTTCTATATTCTTTTCATTGCTGTAAGTTTTCTTAAATTCTGTGTAACTAATAGTTTGTGAATAAATTAAGTCTGAATGACTAGCAAAGTTATTACTAAAAATTAATTCTTTTTTCTTCATAAATTTATTTAATTCTATTACATTAGAATACTTATTATTGAAAATGTATTTATAAAGGAAATTATATTGAAAAAATTTTGGGTTAATGAATTAGAGTCTGGTTATTATGATAAACTTTTTCAAAATGGGATTAAAAATTCAAGAGGATTTCAGGCCAATTGGCACTTAACAACTTTCACTCACATTAAAGAATATCTTAATAAAAATCTAAATCATCTCGATTATGCGTGTGGTCCGGGCACATTAATAGGTAATTTTTCTCTATCTGAATCAATAGGGGTAGATTTATCTCAGAAACAAATTGCTTATGCTCAAGAGAAGTATCCAAAATTTAAATTTGTAGGTCTAGAAGATTTTCAATTTAAAGATTTTCAACATAAATTTCATGTTATAACCGTACTAGGCCTTTTTGAATTTTTGAGTGAAGAAGAAATTAATGAACACTTAAATCGTTTTTTTTATATGCTTAGGGATGGTGGAAAGCTAGTTATAACAACGCCCAACTTTAGTGTTTTTCTTAGGGCTTTGTTATTCCTTTCTCAGCTTATTGGAAAAACAAAATATAATTCTTTATACGTATCAAAATTTAAAAGAAAAAATTTGATAACTTTTTTAGAAAAGCAACAAACTTTTGATTTAGTAAAAGTAAAAAACTTTATAAACGCTGGATCTTTACTTTCGATATTTTCCCACAAGTTCTCTAAAAAGTTGGAACAAACAGTTTCTTCATATTCGTCAGATAAATATGGATTATTGTTGTTGGCAGAGTTAAGAAAAAATAACCTTAAATAAATTTAGAATTGTTGATATCATAAAATCATGGAAAAAGAATATAATCTGACAATAATATTTCCTGTATTAAACGAAAAAAAGAACCTAGAGATTTTAATTCCTCAGTTTTCAGATGAATTAAACAAATGTGTTGATAATTTTGAGATATTAGTTGTTGATGATAATTCAAATGATGGAACCCATCTTCTAATAGATAAGCTTCAAAGTAATAACAATCATCTTTCATATTTCTTAAGAACTAAATCAAAATCTCTTCCAATGTCTATATATGAAGGTTCTCAAATTGCAAAGTATCAAAATATTGGGTGGCTAGATGCAGACGGATCAATGCACATCGAAGCTCTAAAAAAGATGATTAATAGACACAAGGATGATAAATCTAGTGTAATTATAGGTTCAAGGTTTGCTGATAACGGAGGGTATAAAGGCATGAGTAACGCTGAAAATAAAAACCCTATCAAAATTTTATTAAATCTAAGACATTCAAATGACACAATTATAGGAATGGTTTTATCCAATATATTTAACAAATTACTTTTAAAATTTTTCAAAACTAATGTCAGAGACCTTACAAGTGGCTTCATCATCACAAGAAAGGATTACTTAACAAAACAAATATTTGAAAATTCAATATATGGAGAATATTTTATATTTCTAATAAGTAAATTAAAAAAGGAAAAAATAAATATAATCGAAATAGGATATATTTGTGAAACAAGATTATTTGGTGAATCAAAAACAGCACCAAATTTTAGAGTTTTGTTTATTCGAGGTCTAGCTTATATAAAAGCAGCTATAAAATCTAGGAAGGAACTCAATGAAAATTAAAGATAGTAAAGGTAATCTAATAGCTCAGATTATTAATGTTCATGAAGCAGACGGATACAAACAGTTTTATACTAAAAACACAGAGGATATTCAATTTGGTATTTTTAATTTACCTAACAGTGAGAAAATTCAAAAACATTATCACCCAGAGCAAGCAAGAAGAATCAAAACAACTTCAGAAGTATTAATTTTACTCTCAGGAAGAATGAGGGTTTCTTTATATGACGAATCTCAAAAACATCTTCAAGATATTACTTTAAATGAAGGGAGTGTTCTAATCACTGTCTCTGGTGGACACGGAATAGAAGTTCTTGAAGATTCTAAATTTATTGAAATTAAACAAGGTCCTTACGATGAAAGTTCAGATAAAGTGAGGTTCTAAATTGATTAACGTTTTTTCACCAAATATTAGGCTAAGTGATATTATCTCAGTATCCAAAAATCTTTTTAAGACCTATATATCTGGTACAAGTCCAGTTGTAAAAGAATTTGAAAAAAACTTTGCCAAATACATTGGAAAAAAATATGCTGTTTCAGTTTCAAATGGAAGTGTTGCCTTAGACTTAGCATTACAAAGTTTAAACCTTGAAGAAGGAGATGAGGTAATTATTCCATCATTTACTATTATCTCGTGTTTGTCAGCAGTCATGAGAACACCAGCCAAACCTGTTTTTTGTGATGTTGATGAGTACTCTTGGAATACAAACTTAGAACATATTGAAAAAATAATCACCTCTAAGACAAAGGCTATCATACTGGTTCACACCTATGGATTAGCAGCTGAGGTACATAAAATTAAAGAATTGTGTAATAAAAAAGATATTTTTTTAATAGAAGATTCTGCAGAAGCTCACGGACAGTCAATTAATGGAAAAATGTGTGGAAGTTTTGGGGATATTTCAACATTTAGTTTTTATGCAAATAAACATGTAACTACAGGAGAAGGAGGAATGATCCTAACAGACTCGAAAGTATTTTATGACACCCTCATACAAATGAGAAATTTAGACTTCGATAATAGTAAAAGATTTATCCATAATAACTTATATTGGAATTATAGATTAAGTGGTCTTCAGGCTTCACTTGGAATTTCACAATTAAAAAAAATAACATTAACCATTAAGCAAAAAATTAATCAAGCAAAAATATATAACGAATTATTATCTAGCTTTGAAGAAATAATACAGTTGCCTCTTGAAAATAATAAATTTTCAACAAATCATTATTGGGTATATGGCATTGTTTTAAAAAATAAAAATATACGCAATGATTTAATAGCATATTTATCCTCTAAAGGAATTGAAACAAGACCCTTTTTTTATCCGCTGCATCTTCAACCAGCCTTAGGGGGTAAATATCAAAACTCTAAATGTAAAGTTTCTGAAGATTTAGGAGAAAATGGTCTTTACCTACCTCTTGGAAATAGAATTAACAAAAAAAAGCAAAAATTTATCGTAGAGAATCTTTTGAATGGAATTCGTCACACTACAGCAAAAGAAGAAAATTGAAAAAAATTTCGGGATGTAAATAATATGGATGATAAAATACTGGTTGTTACACCCACGTACAATGAAGCAGAAAATATCACTAATTTTTGTAATAGTATTTTAGATCTAAATCTTGATTTGTTAATTGTAGATGATTCTTCTCCAGATAAAACATATGAAATAGTTCAAGAATTGCAGAAAATAAATGAGAAACTATTTTTGATATTACGTTCAGAAAAAAAAGGACTAGGTTCTGCTTACAAAGAAGGATTTGAATGGGCTTTAAAACAAAATTATGACTTTATAGTGGAAATGGATGCAGATTTTTCACATAGTATAAAAGACCTTGAGCGTATGCTACTAAAAAAAAATTCCGCAGATTTAATTCTAGGTAGTCGATATATAGACGAAGGTGGCTCCGAGGGTTGGGATTTCAAAAGAAAAACTCTATCTTATACTGCTAACTTAGTCACAAGAATAATCATCGGTACAAATATTAGGGACTTAACAACAGGATTTAGAATTTACAAATCAGAAAAACTACAACTAACTGATTTTAAAGATATAAAATCTGATGGATATTCATTCCAGATTGAAATGGCAAATCTTTTTTTAAAAAAAACTTTTACTATCTTAGAAGTCCCAATAATTTTTTATGAAAGAAGACTTGGAAAGTCTAAAATGGATTCCACCATAATTATTGAAGCATTTTCTACACTACTTCTTTTATTTCTAGATAGATTCAAAAATGAAAATTAAAAATCTTATCGAGAAGAATTTAATATTTTCTGCTTTGGTATTTTTACTAACTTTACTCCTTACCCAGACATACATTAGTAATTTTTATAATATAACGGCTAGCCCAGATTTTATAAGATATTATGACTACTTTTTATATTTTAATGGAAGTAGAGAAACTACAGGATTAGAACAGGGGTTGATATATTATTATATTTGTTTTTTAGTCTTCTCAAAAAATTCTACTAATTTAAACCTGTATAATTTTGAGGAGCTTATTTCGGTAAGTGTACTTGAAGCAAACTTCTATTTTTATCTAATTACTTTATTTGGCTTATATAAACTACTTACTTTTTCTGGTTACAAATTAAAAGATATCTTTATAGTCTTTTCAATCTTAAACTTTTTCCCACCGGGTTTGGTATTAAGAATAATCTTCAAGCCTGAAGTTATCATTACAACCCTATTTATTTGGATAATATTTTTTATTAAAAAATATTTAACCTACCGAAAATCTATCTATGGCCTTTTCTTGGCTTTAAGTTTCACTTTGATTGCTTCAATTAAAATAAGTTCAACTTTAATTGTACTTTTTGCACTGATTGCTATTTTCAAAAGAGAATTATTACATGTAGTATTAAATAAATATTTTGTAGCACTGAGTTTCTTGTTATATATACTTGTCAGTTATGAAAACTTTACTGCAAACGGATTATTGTTATTTCAACACCAAACTCCAATAGGTTATCAAAACAATGCACCACTGTCATTTATATATAATTTCAATATAAACAATTTAATTGTTGCCCCAGTTCGAAATGAACATGCTAATTCTTTAGTTTCCATAATATTACTCGACACATTCGATGATTATTTTAGATTATTTTGGATGAATGATAAAAGTGTTTTTAGTATAAACAGAGTAAATTTTGTACATCCATATCTACGGCAATATATTGGAATATTTATTTCGTTCATCTTTTACTTTACGCTTATTATTAAGTATTTTCTAAAAAGCAAAGAAAAAGAATATACAATTCTACCGTTTTTAGGAATTTTATTTATGGTTACCGTTTCCCTGACTATACAATTCGATCCTACGAGTGGAGACATGTTAAAAAACTATTATTTTGGTTTTTTGTTAGTTGTTGCTTTTGTTTTTATATTAATTGAAATTAATAGTTTCAAAAAAAAATTAGTAGTACTTATTTTATTTGCTCCTATTATGATTTTCATTTTTGGATTTCCAAAAACACAAGACAACTTAATTATGGAAAAAGTAAGTCTTCAGAATCAATTTTCAATTACTTGTGCTATTGGCAAGGTTGTAGATAAAAATGTTAGTTCTGATTGTTATAATTTTGATATAGATTATTGCCTTAATCAATTCACTAAAAATAACAAAATAATTTTTTCAAATGGAGAAATTACAACAATATCAGTAAAAAACTATAAAGAAATTGTAACTGAGCTTTACGAATTAAGAGAAGTTAACTTCCCGGCTGATAGGCAGTCTTGTTTGAATAGCGATAATAACTTTAAAAATGTTAAATTTGTCACTAAAAGCCGCCTTCCATTTGTAAACTTAGGATTATTCATTTCATTTTTCTTTGGAGCATTATATAATCCTCGGAGCACAAGGAGGGATAAAATATGAATACAATTTCATTTCTTATTTTGACCTTATTAAACTATTTTGTAATTTTGATGAGTGAAAACATTGATTTAAATCAATTATATGTTGAGGTGAACAATGCTTTTATAATCCAAATTACTTTAGATAATTTGAAAATAATAGCATCCTCTCTAATTTCAGTTGTAACAATTATTTTGCTTAAAGTTTTTCATCCATTTATAGAAATATATCTTTTACATTATTATAAATTTAGTTTTTATTTGCTTGTAAACCTCTCTTCACTATCGAGTGTTTACATAGTCCTTCGTATATATGGTTACTCTCGGATTATTCTTATTATCTACTTAGTAGTATCAACGTTTACTCTATTAATTCTTGAAAAGATTAAGAGGCGACTGAATTAATTTTTTACTGAGTTTCTAAAAATTAATAGTGCTAATACAAAACAAACATTCAGTAAATAAGGTTATCGTACAGTCTTATTGAGAGTGAAAGTTTGAATTTTAATTTAAAACTTTATTCGCAACCCTAAATAAAAGACCATCTTTTAGTACAATTTCCTTTTCATTGGTTGTACATTCTATGTTGACCCAACACCTGTCTCCACTTTCAGGTTTTGTCCAGTACTTAATGTTATTAATATTTTGTTCTTCATTTATAGATTCAATTTCAATTACTAAATTAGAATTCATGATAAAACTTTTATAAGAGTTTAATCTAGGAACTAAAGCTACAGAAAAAAAGAATAATACATAAAAAACCATTACAGGTATTTTCAATCTTGATTCTTTGGCATAAAATCCAATAGAACATACAGAAGTGGTCAATATTCCAATTGTGTACCTAGGGATCGGTCCATAAAAAACAAGGTACAACAACCCAACAAATACATACAAAAAAAGTATTGTATTGAAAAATTTACTATTTTTGTGATGCTTAAAGAAGATATTTTTAATTATTATCAACACAATAAAAGAAATAAGAAAATTTACATAGACATTTCTATAAAAATTTGAAAAACTATTTCCATCAACTCCAAAAAAGTTATTAAACCAATCAATAAAATTTAGATTTGGAGATAAAAAATATTCCATAAAAGCAAAACTTGTTCCTGTAGTATATTTTTCTATAGATTGAGTTGATCCAAGTTCATACCACGAAAAAGATTTGTAGCATGTTACTGTGACAGGAAACACCAAACAAGCTGTAGTCAGAAAGCTTTTAATGTACCACAATAAAGCTATTAAAAAAGTAGGGATACACATTCTTAAAAGCTCCTTTATGCTTGACTTGCCTACTTTTAGAATTTGTAAAAAATAAAGTGCAACTAAAAAAAATATGAAAACACCACTGACTTTTATTTCATAGACTAAAAAAGCAATTAAAAGAATAAAAATTGTATTTATTTTTTCAAATTTGTATTCTTTAATCAGTTTCAAAATAATAACACTTAAGAAAATCGACAAACAAGCTACTGCTGTATCTTGTTTTCCTACTTCTTGAATGTATATAAATCCATTTCTTCCACCTCCAAATCCAAAATTATCAAATACTGAAAAAATAAGGAAAAATATCCCCACGTTATTTAAATCTCTATCTTTTGATATAAATAAGAAGTAATAAATTGAGCTAAATAAGAAATGAATACAAATTAAATTTAAATAATGGAGAAGTATAAAAGAGCTATCGAACCATAAAAATGCTGATAGATATTCATATATTGAAGACATTCCGAATGGCCAAAAAATATTTACCATGCCCACTATTAAGTTTGATTCTCTCAACCAGTTTTGATGATTAAGATGATAATATGCTGCATCGTAGTGAAAAGTTATATCTGAAATACTAACAATAAGAATTGATGGAATAATCAAAAAATAAACAATTTTGTGTATGTCAAATTTCGGTATTTTGTAGTTAATTGAAACTAATTGCTGAATTATGATAATACCTATAATTAAGTAGACTATAAAATTCTTTAGTGGCAAAAAGTAGTTTAGTAGTATGAGTAAATTTCCTGTAAACAATAATCCAATTACAGGAAAAAGAATTTCTTTTTTTATTAGTAACAGCTTTTCATTGTTTATATTTTCTTTCGCGTAAATACTACAGATTAGTAAGTAAAAAAACCGTCCTAAAAGCATAAAAAATAAAAGCAAAAGAAGGTATTTAAAATAGTTTGATAAATAAAAGGTTATAATTTTCAATAAACTCATTATTTTGTTATCTTTTCGTGTTCTTCAATTAAAATAGCACATATTGGAATATTAAATTTTTCAAATATTTCAATAAAAGATTTAAGTTTTTCTGGCTTCCCCCATCTACTTGGCGAAACAAGGCATATTTTAAAACTTTTTAAAACCTCTGCTATTTCAGAATTTATAGTCAATGATTCATAAGTATCTACCCAGAGCCAGTCAACGTAATCCTTGAAAGGGACAACAGACTGAATACTCTCGTAGGTTGAAAAGCGTAAACTTAGTGAATTTCCTTGATTTTTATAGTTCATTAGCAAATATGGAAACTCAATATCTAATAGGAAATAGTCTTTGATATTATTTTTTTTTAAAATAGAAATGACTTGATCCTCAATGCCACTTTCTTTTATATTGAGCACGAGTAATTTATGTTTGTAGTGAATAAGAAAATTTTCAAAACTTTCTGATTCTGGAGATATTTCATGGTTCAAAATAATTTGACCATTATTTTGTCTTAAATCAATTTCTAGCCCATGATTTGTTGGAATTCTTTTAAGAATTTCAACATCATTTACCTTATGTACAACAGGAATCATAGATATTTCTTTCATTAAGTACTTTATGGAAGGGTGACAATTTTATAATTACCTATCATGGTTACAGTATAATCTAATTTATTTGATGAGCATTTTATGTCTATCCAGCATTGATCTCCCGAGCTAGGATAAGTTCTATTGTAAAGATTTACATTTGAAAACTGAGGAACCGTTACTGAAGCAGAATTTTTAAAGTTGTTAATATCATAATCTCCTAATCTTGGGATAAGAATAGATGAAGTCATTAGAAGAATTATGATTATAATTTTATTCGTCACTACAATCTTTTTCATGTATACGCCAATCAGGCTAACTAAAACGATTTGGAATCCCATTAAATACCTTAAATCTGGCCCAAAGAAAATGTAATAGGTTGATCCAATAAGTAGATAAGAAAAAAGAAATAAATTAAGTTCTGAATTTTGAATTTTTTTAAAATTCTTAATATTTATAAAACAAATAATTATAAAACTCAAAAGGAAATTGTACAGCACGTTCTCATTTATTGGATTTTCTATATAATTTTTAAACCATTCATTGAGACCAGTATTAAAAACATATGAATCACTAAATGCAACAGAAATATCTTGTACCGTTTTTATATAATTGAGGTCTACCCAACTTAAAGTTTCAAAACATAACGGACTGAAAGGGAACACTACACATCCAGTCTGAATAACAGATTTTATTATCCATGTAAAACCAAGAAAAATAAATAAAAGATTATTATTCAAAAATGTGTACAAAGTATTCTTACGCACATATTTCACCAGGTATACTACATAGGCAAATAGAATTGGAAGTGCTGATACCTTCAATTGAATTAAAAATAAGGTCAATAACGAAAACATCTTCATATTTTTATGATCAAAATTATTAGACAACATAGCTTCGATAATCAAAATTGAAGCAATAAAGAACAAAATTGCGACGGAAGTATCAAAATTACCAACTGATTGTAGGTATATGAACCCATTTCTACCTCCACCAAAGCCAAAGTTGTCTAAAATCGAATAAAAAATTACAACTAATGAAGCCTTCTTCAGAAAATCTGATGATTTGTAAAGCAGATTTACGCTTAAAAAATAGTAGAAGATACCGATGAAGAGGATATTTAAAAAATGCAGAAAAATAAACGTTTCATCGAACCACAGAATACTTGATACATACTCAAAAAGAGAACTTACTCCAAATGCTCCATATATATTACTAAATCCAAATACAATATTATTTTCATTTAGCCATAGCTGATTATTTAAATGATACAACCCAGCATCGTAACTAAATGTTGCTCCAAAGCTTGTTACTAAAAGAGCTGGGAAGAAAATGGTGGATAGTAGAAAAAACTTTACTTCTGAAAAACTTATACCTTTGGTGAGGTTGTATAAACCAATCAGTAAAAATAAAGAAGCAATTAAAAGGTAGTTATTTAACGGCAGAATAAAATTAAAAATTACTGCGATGTTTCCTATTACAAAAAATCCAACCAAAGGATAAAAAAATTCTAACCTTACATTACCTAATTTATAAAATAATCCTTTTTTAAATTCGTTTCTAAATATTATTAAAATACCGGCCCTACCAACTAGCCAAACTGAAGAATAAAATATTAAAAATTTTGTTAGAACTTGTAAAAAGTTTAAGACCATATATTTACCTCTAAATGAGTCTAATAAGAATTTAAATATGAGGTGAGTTGGATAAATTTAGATTCAATTATTGTTGATATAATTTACTCTGTTAACAATTACTATACAGTTTCTAAACTTCTTAAAATTTTGAACTTTTAAAAAATATTTTTTTTTAAAT
>ERZ891134.1431-NODE-1431-length-16324-cov-5.548405_pt1 | contig 16324 bp, 13 predicted proteins | sample MGYA00520888_ERZ891134 | MGnify/ENA primary metagenome ERZ891134 (study PRJEB32303, sample SAMEA104408692) | aquatic metagenome | biome: Brackish water; feature: Coastal; material: water | place: Baltic Sea | collected 2014-10-23 | depth 10 m ... | reverse complement strand
GAGATATGACGATCGCGTGGGCACCGCGCGCGATAGCTGCCGAAGTGCGCTCGATGCTCAAAGGCAGCGAACCGACACCCCGCACCGAACTGGCGCCTACCGCGCTCGCCATCGTCGAGGCGCTCAGCGGCGGCGGTGCCTTCGATTCAGACGCTATCCACGCGAGCCTCGTCCGAGTCGGCACCGTCGTTTCCCTGGAGACCGTCGAGTCGACGCTCTGGGAACTGGCAGCGGGTGGCTGGGTGACGTCCGATTCGTGGACGGCACTGCATGAACGGGTAAGTGGCCGCCGTCGGGCCACAGCGCAGCGTCCAGCCGCTCGATCGCGCGCTCGCTCGCGATCACCACGCCGTACCCGCATGGTGGTTCGGTCCGGTGGTCCTCGGTGGTCGCTTGCCGCTGGTGCCGCATCCGCAGTTGGTCATTCCACTGCGAACTCCACTGCGAACTCCACTGCGGCGAATGGCATCACCGAGTCGGCAGCACTCGAATACGCCGGCATCCTGCTGGAACGCTGGGCGGTCGCTTCGCGGGTGAGCGTTGCCGCGGAGCAACCCGTTGGTGGTTTCGCTGGGCAGTACCGGGTGCTGTCGGCTCTTGCCGAAGCGGGCTCGTGCCAACGCGTCTACGCGGTCGACGGTGCCGGAGGTGCCCAGTTCGCCGTCAACGGAGCGGTCGACGCCCTCCGCGAGGTGTCCAGTGATCTACAGCAGGGTCGATTTTTGCTTTCGGCCATCGACCCAGCTCAGCCATTCGGCACGTTGTTGTCGTGGCCGGATACAAAGACCAGCGAAAAATCGAACGCGCCGCGACCGGCCCGACGAGCCGGAGCGTTGGTGCTGCTCGATGGCGCCGCGTTACGTGCCTACGTGGAACCCTCCGGTTCCTCATTGGCGACATGGGCAGTGGAATCAGACGATGCCGCCAGCGCCTTGCTGTCCGACATTGCCAGAGCCCGCGAGCCGATGACGAACCGTCCGCGCGCTCTGCTCACAGCAATCGATGGGATCTCCCTGCTCGATGGAGCGGCAATCAGCTCCGACGGTGCAGTGCGCTGGAATGTGGCCATTACCGCGGCAGGATTCACTCCCACCCCCCGCGGATGGCGCTGGCCGACCTATGCCTGAAGGTGACACCGTCTACTTGGCGGCCAAGCGGCTAGATGCAGCCTTGGGTCGTCGCACCGTGACTTCATCGGACTTCCGGCTGCCGGCACTTGCGACAGCGCAGCTGAATGGGCGCACGGTGAACGAAGTAAGCGCCTACGGCAAGCATCTACTGTTCCGCTTCGACGATTCCCGCACGTTGCACACGCACTTTCGCATGGACGGAACCTGGCACCTGTACCGATCCGGTGAGCCCTGGCGCGGCGGCCCAGGGCATGAGATCCGCATCGTGTTGAAGGCCGGGGATGCAGTAGCCGTGGGTTACCGACTTCACGACGTAGCCCTCCTGCCCACCGAACGCGAACATGAACTCATCGGACACCTCGGCCCGGACATCTTGTCCGACGATTGGAACGTGTTGCCGGTTTTGGACAAGCTGGCGGCGCGTTCTAGGGCGACCATCGCCGCCGCGTTAACAGATCAGCGCATCATTGCCGGGATCGGAAACATCTACCGCTGCGAATCGCTGTTTCTCGCCGGAGTCAACCCCTGGTTGGCGGTGAGCGACGTACCCGAGGTTGACCGACAAAACACGCTGGAGAACGCACGCCGACTCATGATGGGAAACCGTGATCGCGCATCGCAATCAACCACTGGGGATGAGCGCCGCGCGCACTTCGTCTACGGCCGAGCCGGCCGAGCCTGTCTGCGTTGCGGCGCGACAATCGCAGCACGCAACGTCGACAGCAATATTCGTGATATCGGTGCCGCGAACGAGCAGCGAGTCACCTGGTGCCCTGTGTGCCAGCAGCCACCAACAACGGCCCAGGTCTAGGAAAGCGGTCGGGCCCAGGCAGCAGGCTGTCCCGCGGTCACCATTGCCGGCAACCGGGTGGTTGGGGCGGTGTGTTGCAACTCCGCCTGCGCCATCTGGGTGCTAACCGAGGCGAGTAGTTCGGACAGCGAGACATCCAGTGCTTCACAGATGGCCGCTAGCAACTCTGAGGAAGCTTCCTTATGCCCGCGTTCAACCTCTGAGAGGTAGCCCAGCGAGACCGCTGCTGCACCCGAAACCTCGCGCAGCGTGCGACCTTGATCCTGCCGACGTCGGCGCAGTTCCTCGCCGATCACTTCACGCATAACGATCATTGGCCCAGCCTCCCTTCGACTCCACCATAACCGCAGCCGCCTGATGCGGCGCTACGGAGCCTTGCCCGATCACTTTCGCATCTGTGACAACACCCCACACCCCTCACCTATTCCCGGGGTTCAGTAGTGAGGGCGAGGGCGGTGAGGGCGAGGGCGGCGTCTGCCACCTGCGCCCGTACCTGCTCACGATCACCGTCGATGTGGAGTTCTTTCGTCCAAGGCTGCCCGCCGGGCACTGACACAGCGATCCATGCGCTCCCGGGGGCTGCGCCGTCGTGCGGATCCGGACCGGCCGCGCCCGTGGTGCCGATACCGATCTCCGCGCCCAGCGCCGCTCGCGCCCCGGTCGCCAGGGCGATGGCCACCTCCTCGCTGACCAGCCCCTGCGCCAGGACGTCAGAGGTGACCCCAAGCGCCCGTTCCTTCACCTCCGGCTGGTAGGCCACGATTCCGCCGCGCAATACCGCCGAGCACCCGGGGACCGACGCCAACTGCGCACACACCAATCCCCCGGTCAAGGACTCCCCGCACGCGATCGACCATTTCCGCTTGATCGCTGCGCCGATGATCATGTCGACGTCACTCATGACGTTCCCCCGCTTTTCGGTGCTTTCGATGTGCCCGCTGCTTGCCGTAGGTTCCATGCTCGACGCAGGTAGTCCACGCCGGTCACCACCGTGAAAACCACAGCTACCAGCATGATCACCTGGGCGATTTCCACCCACCACGACGGCCCCACCGCCAGATACATCGCGATGGCAATTATCTGTAGCACCGTTTTGGCTTTCCCCCCGGGCGAGGCAGCAATCACTCCGTGACGCACGACCACCAATCGAACGATCGTGACCACAACTTCGCGCACGATGATCACCACGGTGATCCACCAGGGCAAGTCACCGAGCCAGGACAAGCCGATCAGGGCCACTCCGGTGAGTGCCTTATCTGCGACCGGGTCGGCGAAGGCCCCGAAGGCCGTTTCGGCACCGGTCCTTCGCGCGAGCGCACCATCCACGAGATCGGTGATCGCCGCAAGAACAAAAACAACGGCCGCGATATCTCGGCTAGTCGGGTCATCGCGCCACAGCAGGACGCCCACAATCGGCACACACAGCAGCCGCAGGGCAGTGAGTGCGTTGGGCCAAGTCAGCACCTTGGCCTTCGCGTTCGTCATTGATCGAGGCGCACGGTCAAATCCACACCCTGCGCGTCGATAACCCTGCCGGTGACCCATTCACCTACGGCAGGGACTGGGCCGTCACTGCTCTCGATGACACACGCGCCGTCGTCCGGCCCCTGATGCGCAGCACGCCCCACAGCGAGGCCGTCTTCGTCGATGGATTCGATCAGGACTTCAACTCGCTCGCCGATTCGCTCGGCCGCCCGTTGGGTCATTAATTCCTCAACCAGATCGGCAATCCGTGCTCGACGGCTCTCGATGGTGTCGTCGTCATTCTTATCTGGAAGAGATGCAGCCGCGGTGCCGTCTTCATCGGAGTAGGCGAAGACGCCCACCGCATCCAGGCGCGCGGCCTCCAAGAAGGTGGCCAGTTCGTCCACGTCCTCCTCGCGCTCACCGGGGAAACCGACGATGACGTTGCTTCTCAGACCGGCCTGTGGCGCAAGTTCGCGAATCGCCGAGATGAGTTCGAGGAAGTCCTCCGTGCTGCCGAATCTGCGCATGGCACGCAAGACCGTTGGACTAGCGTGCTGGAACGAAAGATCGAAATAGTCGGCCACCGCTGCAGTGCTGGTAATCGCCGCAATAAGACCCGGTCGCATCTCAGCCGGCTGCAAGTACGACAGTCGGATCCGCTGGACACCGGTACCGGCGGCGAATTGGGGCAGCACGGTCTCGAGCAGTCTCATGTCACCAAGGTCCTTGCCGTAGGACGTGGTGTTCTCCGAGACCAGGATCACCTCTTGAACACCTTGGCCGACTATTTCGCCGATTTCCGCCGTGACTTCCGGTGGCGTGCGGGACACGAACGAGCCACGAAAGGCTGGAATGGCACAGAACGTACAGCGCCGGTCGCAGCCGGTCGCCAACTTGACCGAGGCCACCGGTCCTGACCCCAATCTGATGCGCGGCACTGGCGGGACCCATCCCTCGCGCGAGCGCGCACGCTGCTCTTGCCGTTCAACCGGGCTGATCGGCAACAACGTTCGCCGGTCTACGGGTGCGTGCGCCTCGGGAATCTCCCCGGCCAACACCGATTCCAGCCGGGCGGCAATGCTCGGGTAGTCATCGAATCCCAACACGGCATCCGCCTCGGGTAATTCACCGGCAAGCACCTTGCCGTAGCGCTCAGCCAGACACCCCACAGCCACTACCGCCTGCGATCGCCCTCGCGCATCGGCCGATTCGCGGGCCGCAAGCACGGTGTCAATGGACTCCTTCTTGGCCGCATCGATAAACCCACACGTATTCACCAGCACCGCATCAGCAGCGTCCGCGTCGGCTACGAGCGTCCAGCCTTCGCTGGCGAGACGACCTGCGAGTTCCTCGGAGTCGACTTCGTTGCGGGCACACCCCAACGTGACAATTGCCACGCGGCGTTGGGGCTCGGTCGACTGCTCAGGCACCGGGTCAGCCTACGGACTGACCCGACCGGGCTATCGCGACCCGCGACGGTATTCGGAAATGACCTCGTCGGGATCAACCCCGACCGCCTGAGCGATCATCCGTAAGTGGCCCACCACGTAGGCATCGCCTCCGGACAGCTCGAAGCTATCTGCTTCGATCGCCTCAACCATGGAGGGTCGCAAGCTCGTCTTGGCAGCAATGTCGTCGACGCTTAGTCCACGGGCGAGGCGCGCTTCAGAAAGGCGCTTACCGACCACAGCCACCTCCGCGCCGCCACCGGATGGCCGTTCCCAATGAACGACAGGCCTGATGCTGCCACGCCAAAACGACTATTGCGAGCAAATGGAAAAGCCAACACGACGAACATGCCTAGTGGACCGAGGGTCTACTAGCCCCGGATGCTGGCCAATACGCCTGGTAGATCATCGGGCGTGACCAGCACCTCGCGCGCCTTGGATCCTTCACTTGGGCCAACAACACCCCGGGACTCCATCAAATCCATCAAGCGCCCTGCCTTGGCAAAGCCCACGCGCAACTTGCGTTGCAGCATCGAGGTCGAGCCGAATTGGGTACTGACCACCAATTCGACTGCTTGCAGGAGGACGTCCAGGTCGTCACCGATGTCCTCATCGATCTCTTTCTTCGCCGCCGCGGGGCTCGTGACCTCGGTCAGGTAACGAGCGTCCGTCTGCTCCTTGCAGTGATCCACGATTGCTCGGATTTCCTTCTCCGCCACGAACGCACCTTGGATGCGTACCGCCTTGTTCGCACCCATCGGCAAGAACAATCCATCTCCTTGACCAACCAACTTCTCGGCCCCAGGTTGGTCAAGGATCACGCGACTATCCGCAAGCGAAGAAGTCGCGAAAGCCAGCCGAGACGGAACATTGGCTTTGATGAGCCCGGTCACCACATCCACGCTTGGTCGCTGCGTGGCAAGCACCAAATGGATACCCGCCGCGCGCGCCAACTGCGTGATCCGCACGATCGCATCCTCAACGTCCCGTGGCGCCACCATCATCAAGTCGGCCAACTCATCGACGATGACTAGCAGGTACGGGTACGGACGCAGCACGCGTTGGCTGCCAGCCGGCGGTTTGACTTTGCCCGCGCGCACGGCAGCGTTGAAGTCGTCAACGTGGCGGAAGCCAAAGTGCGCGAGATCGTCGTAGCGCTTGTCCATTTCCGCTACAACCCACTGCAACGCATCTGCAGCCTTCTTCGGATTGGTGATGATCGGGGTGATCAAGTGCGGCACGCCCTCGTAAATGCTCAGTTCCACCCGCTTGGGGTCAACGAGAATCATTCGAACTTCATCCGGCGTCGAACGCATCAAGATTGATGTGATTAGTGAGTTGATGCAGCTGGACTTGCCCGCGCCCGTCGCACCTGCCACCAGGATGTGCGGCATTTTCGCCAAGTTGGCAACGACGAATTCGCCTTCCACGTCCTTGCCGAGGGCGACCACCATCGGGTGTTGATCAGCTGCTGCGGATGTGCTGCGCAATACATCGCCAACCGCCACTAACTCGCGATCGGTGTTCGGGATCTCGATGCCGATCGCCTTCTTGCCCGGGATTGGGCTAAGAATCCGCACATCGGCGCTCGCGACGGCATAGGCGATGTTCTTACTCAGCGCCGTCACTCGTTCCACCTTCACCGACGGCCCGAGTTCGATCTCATAGCGCGTAACCGTCGGCCCACGAAGAAATCCAGAAACCTCGGCATCGATGTTGAACTGCTCAAGCACCTCCCGCAGCGCCTTAACCACATGGTCGTTCGCTGCAGTCGCCTTCTTGTGTCCGGCGCCTGCTTTCAACAACTCCGCCTTCGGGAGCCGATAGCGACCGCTGGTCATGACCGGAAGTTGGGTCGGCGAGCCATCGGGCACAGCATCGATCACCGGCTCGAGCGATGCTCCCGCTGCTTGCCCGACCGGCAAGTCCACCACGGGGGCTAGTGCTGCGGTGTCGTCGTCGCTGCTGATTGGAGTCAAGGCCGTGGTGTCGTCGTCGGGACCTACCACCGCAGCGATGATGTCGGTGTCGGCATTGGCGTTGGTATCGATGTGGGCGTCGTCGTTAGCAACATCACCGGGGATCAACAGCCCGGCTGCAGGACGCTCGTCATTCATGGCCAGCGGAGTTGCGAACGGTTCGTCGCCGACCAAGGGGGTGTCACGCAGTACCTCGGCATCACGTAGGTCGATGACGGCCTCATCCATGAGGTCCTGTCCATGACCGGGCAGTTCAAGCTCGGAATCCTCCAAATCAACGCTGTCAGCACCCTCGAGCATCTCGTCACTCAAGGCCGATACGACGCCATCTTTGGCGCCTTTCGTGTCATCGAGTTCGCGTGGATCCGGCGGGACAAGCAGCGCTGCTGCTCCGCGCATGCCTTGCCACCACGAAACGACGTACCCCCGTAGTGCCTGAACGGATGTTCCGGTCACCACCAACAACCCGAAGGCCAAAACGATGCCCAAAACGATGCCGGACACGATCGGTCCCACCGCGGCGACGATCGGAGCCGTGGCGATCCAGCCCACGACCCCACCTCCCGCGTTCATCGCTGCGGCTCCGTCGGAGGGAGTCGCTGACTCTTGAGTCAAATGCCAAATGCCGACGATGCCCACGATGATTGCCGAGGTGCCGATAACCAAGCGGCCGGTCGTCGCGTTTTGATCCGGGTGACGCAGGTAACGCCACGCCAGCGCCAATAAGCAAATCGGTGTGATCCACGCCAGCGCACCGAATATTGCGGTGGCCAAACCTGCCGACCATGCGATGAACCAACCGTCCACGCTGAACCAGGTTGCCGCGGCGACAATCACCGCACCGGCGATCAACGTCAAACCCAGCCCATCACGGCGGTGCTCAGGATCTAGGTCGCGCGCTCCCTTGCCAATGCCGCGCGCGATCGTGCCGATCAGCAGGGCCAGTGATGTCCATATCGCGGCGATTCCCCGGCCAATGGCGGCGAAAGATCGAGCGAAGACTCCACGGCCCGCCGAGCGTCTCGCAGGGGCCTTCCGAGAACTGGCCTTGCGTGCGGCGGGCCTGGCCGAGGGCCTCTTGGCCGACCGCCTTGCCGACTTCTTGGCCGGTGGCCCAGAGCGCGAGCCTGAGGCGCGCGAAGGACGATGTGAGGAACGGGAAGAGCCGCTTGCCGAGCGCGTACGAGACGAACGTGGGGAAGCGGACGTACGAGACGCCATGTGGGCAGGCTAGGGCCAAACCCCACCAAACACACGCGTAACACGCGCACCAACCACTGCTCCTGGTTCCGGCGTCGGTCGTGGCCGCGAAATTGCCCCAATTTCGGCCACGACCGACGCCGGAACGAGGAGGATCAGGCTTCGACCACGACCGGGACGATCATCGGCCGGCGCCGGTGCGTGGCATTGACCCACCGGCCCACCACCCGACGGATGCGCTGCTGGAGATCGTGAACATCGTCGATCCCGTCGGCTAGGGCCGATTCGAGGGCCTCCCGCGCGGCCGCAGTGACTTCCTCTACTCCACCGGCGAGCACCTCGGGACCGAAGCCCCGCTCGTGGATCTCCGGACCCGCGACGACTTTCCCGGCCACGGTATCGACCACAGCGATGATCGAAATGAACCCTTCCTCACCTAGGACGCGCCGATCCTTTAACGAGGCTTCCGTCAGATCACCGACACTTGAGCCGTCGACGTAGACAAATCCCACGGGTGTGTAGCCACTAACCACAGCACGATCGTGATCTAGATCAACGCTGACACCGTCATCGATAAGAAGGATGCGCTTTTCGGGAATACCCACGCTCTCCGCTACCCGCGCATTCGCCAACAGGTGGCGCCATTCCCCATGCACCGGAAGTACGTAACGCGGCTTGGTGATGTTGTAAACGAAGCGCAGCTCCCCCGCTGACGCATGACCGGAGACGTGCACCAATGCGTTGCCCTTGTGGACGACATTCGCACCAAGTCTGGTGAGCCCGTTGATGACCCTGTTGACCGCCGTCTCATTCCCAGGAATCAATGACGACGCCAATACGACGGTGTCAGAGGGCCCAACCGAAATCGTGTGATCGCGATTGGCAATGCGGGACAGCACCGCCATCGGTTCACCTTGCGAACCGGTGCAGATCAGCACGGCCCGCTCATCCGGAAGATCAGCGAGGTCATCCGCGGACACCAATGTGCCTTCCGGGATGCGCAGGTAACCAAGATCCCGCGCTATAGACATGTTGCGCACCATCGATCGACCAACGAAGGCGAACTTGCGCTTGTGGGCGGCCGCCATGTCGATGATCTGCTGAATACGGTGCACGTGCGAGGCGAATGAGGCGACGATGACCCGGCCTCGGGCTTTCGCGAACACCGAGTCCAAAACCGGCATGATGTCGGTCTCACTGGGGATGAAGCCTGGAACTTCGGCGTTCGTACTGTCGACCATCAAGATGTCGATGCCTTCATCGCCGAGCCTGGCGAAGGAGTTCAGGTCCGTCACGCGCCCATCGAGCGGCAACTGGTCAACCTTGAAGTCTCCGGTGTGCAGCACCCGACCAGCCGGTGTTGTGATCGCCAGCGCCATTGCATCAGGGATTGAATGGTTGACGGCGAGAAACTCGATCCCGAACGGCCCTACTTCGACCTTTTCCCGATCGACTACTTCGCGAAGTTCCGAGGAGATGCGATGCTCGGTGAGTTTCGCCCGCAAGAATGCAAGGGTGAGTTTGGATCCATAGACCGGGATCTGTGGACGCATTCGCAACAGGTACGGAACCGCACCGATGTGGTCCTCGTGCCCGTGCGTCAAAACGATCGCTGCCACATCCTCAAGGCGATCGGCGATCGGTGAAAAGTCCGGCAGGATCAAATCCACGCCCGGCTGGGATTCCTCCGGAAAAAGCACGCCGCAATCCACGATGAGCAGCGAACCGTCGAACTCGAACACAGCCATATTCCGGCCGATCTCGCCGAGTCCGCCGATCGGCAGGATGCGCAATGCCCCTGGTGCCAGGGCGGCAGGCGCCGGAATGTTCTCGTGGTGCACTAGGCAGTGCCGCCGAAACCTCGAACCCCGCCGGCAGCGAGGTCCACGCGCAGCTGATCTTGCTGCTCTTCGGTGGCGTCCACCAGCGGCAGACGTACCGGTCCGGCCGGCAGACCCTGCATCGCGAGCGCAGCCTTCGTCAAAATCACTCCCTGTGTCCTAAACATCCCGGTGTAGACCGGCAGGAGTTCAGTGTTGATAGCGCGCGCCGCGGCAAGATCACCCGCGGCAACCGCCTGGGCCATCTCCTTGAGGCGATCGCCCACGACATGCCCCACCACCGAGATCAAACCCGAGGCTCCAAGGGTGAGCATCGCGAGGTTCAAGATGTCATCACCGCAGTACCAGCCGATGTCGGTGCGCGCCATCGCCCATTGCGTGGCGTCCAGATCGCCTTTGGCGTCCTTGTTCGCGACGATCCTCGGATGCTCGGCGATGCGCACCAAGGTTTCCGTCTCGATCGCAACACCGGTCCGCTTCGGGATGTCATACGTGAGCATCGGAAGGTCGGTGGCATCGGCGAGAGCGTGGAAGTGCGCCACCAAACCGGATTGCGGTGGTCGGTTGTAGTAAGGGGCAACCGCCATCAATCCGTGGGCACCAGCCTCTGCGGCCGCTCGAGCGCTGGAGATGGAGTGGGCGGTGTCGTTAGTGCCGACCCCGGCGACCACCCATGCTCGATCTCCCACCGCTTCGACAACGGCTGCCACGAGATCTCGATCCTCAGTATCCGTTTTCGTCGCTGATTCGCCGGTGGTGCCGTTCACCACCAAACCATCATGCGCAAGCTCGTCGACGAGGTAGGCCGCAAGCTCTTGGGCTCCGTTCAGGTCCTGGGAGCCGTCGGCGTGGAACGGCGTGATCATCGCGGTGAGCATCACGCCGAATGGCGTCGGTCGGGTGGTGTGACCGGAAGGTTGTGCGCCTGGCATAGCGATCAGGCTAGCGCTCTCACGGCGCCACGCGCCCGGCTGCCACGAAGGCTTCATAGGTAATCGGCATCAGCTGGGCGAATTGCTCTTCATATGCCTCCGCCACCATCTCGATCTCTCGTTGCGGGTAAGAGGGATAGGTGGCGTCGTCGCTCTTGCGTCGCAGCGACAGGAAGTTCATCAACGCACGGGCGTTCATCGTTACGTAGGCGCTGGAATAGATCGTGACCGGCAGCACCATGCGCGCCACCTCCCGTGCTATGCCGGCCTCCAGCATGCGCTGGTACTCGCGGTAGGCAACCGTGCACGATTCGCGAACGGCGGTATCAATGACCGCGTACTGCTCAGGTGTTCCAGGGTGGAACTCATAAGCGCCAGGCTTTCCTTCTTGCACCACAGAACGTTGCGAGTCGGGAACATAGAACACCGGCTGCAGTTCCCGGTACCGACCAGATTCTTCGTTGTAGCTCGCGATTCGATGCCGCATGTGCTCACGCCACACGAAGATGGGAGCCTGCACGAAAAACGTCATCGAGTTGTGCTCGAACGGGCTGCCGTGCCGCTCGCGCATGAGGTACCGGATCAACCCCCGAGAACGTTCAGCGTCAGCATCCACGTCCTCGACACTGGACTCCCCCACGGTCGAGACCCGAGCAGCGAAGACGACATCGGCGTCTTGCGCACTAGATCGAACCAACTCGACAGTGACATCACTGCGGAACGCGATCTCCTGATTTCCAGCCACCGAGGAACCCTACCGACGACCCCCGAAACCGCCCGCGCACAATGGCGGGGTGTCTGAACCTTCCACTGGATTCGTCCGCGATGCCACTGCTGCCGATGCCGGCAGCGTTGCTGAGGTTCAGTTGGCAAGTTGGCATCAGACCTACGCCGACCAATGGCCGGTGGATGTGTTCGAGTCACTCGCTGCGCAAGACGTCGAGATGCAATGGGCGCGCGCCGTTATCGCTCCGCCGGGACCGGGTTTTCGGGTTCTCGTCGCGACCGACGGTGGCAAGCAATCAGTGGTCGGCTTCGCCGCCTTGGCGCCCAGCACCGACCCTGATGCGGTGGTCGGGGAAGCCGAGATCGTCGCGTGGGAGGTGGCGCCCGAGCATCGTCGTGCCGGTCACGGCTCTCGGCTCCTTGCCGCGTTGGCCGATCACGCACGCTCGGTGGGGGCGCAAACGCTCGTTATCTGGGTGGCGCCGGATGACGAGGGTCGGCGGGTCCTGCTGACCCAGGCTGGCTTCGGTGCCGACGGTGCGCACCGCGAGGTGGCGTTGGGTGAAGGCTGGGCCGCCTCGGAGGTGCGGATGCGCCAGGTCCGACTCATCGCCGCGCTGTAGCCGCCGGTCAGGTGCCCACTCGACGCTCCACATTTGGCCGTTCGGCGGTGTGAGATTGGCGGTTCGGCAAAAAAAGTCCGGCGACTCCCCCGCGGCCGCCGGCAGATCCATAGTTGCCTGTCGTGCGCATCATCGGAAGGCTCTCGACGTCCCCAATCGGGGGGACACAGCCGTCAGATCCCTCCTACGTGCCAGGTAGGAGCCCATCGGATCGAGCCTCGGCGTAGAGCTCGGTTCGGGTTCGGGCGCTGCGGCCGACAGCGGCGTATTTGGTACGAACGCGATCTATGTATTCCTTTGCGGTGTGCGGGGAAATTCCCATCTTTCTGCCGACCGCTGTCATCGACAGTCCCGACGCGTAAAGGCGCAAGGCATCGAGTTCACGCGGACTGAGATCTGGCGCTTGCACCGCCGCCGCCAAGATCGCCGCCAGGTCCACCGATAGGTACAACTCTTGCGCAGCGACGGTAGCCAACGCCTCCTGCAGCACATCGAAAGACACCCGCTTGGGCACGAAGCCGAGGGCGCCGGCAGCCAGGCCCTGCTGGATGGAGCGCGCATCTTCGAAGGCACTGATCAATAAAACCGCCGCACCGGCCTCAACCAACAAAGTCACGGAGGCATCGACCGCCGGTGAACCTGACCCGAGGTCCACATCTAGTAGCGCCACATCGATTCCTATCGCGCTGCATTCGCGGGGATCTTGACCGCAGTAAACGACATCGACTCCCGCGGAGCCGGAGTCGATCAGCAGGGAACGTAATCCTTGCCGGACCAACTCGTGGTCATCAATGATGCCCACACGGAGCTGGCCACGGCCTATGCCGTTTTCAGACTCCGGCGGGAGAATCACGCTGGGCGCCATGGGTGCCAAGGGTAGACGGATCAGCGCACACCTCCTCGAAGGCCACAAGCTCCGCTGCCTCATCGAGGACTTCACAGGATTCAGGTAGGCGTGCGGTGTCCGCTGAAGCGATAGTGACAACGAGCCGAAACACACAAAGCGAACCGGACTTAGCTGTGCTTGCTCGGGCAGTAGTACCCGGGCGACCTAGCGCCATTAACGCCCAAGCATCATCGAATCCACGTAAGCCTTGATTTGTCGGCACATCTGTTGCCGCGTTGATCGACAGATCGATGTCACGCTCTCGCGCCAGGACAGCCAGTTGCACGAGGTCACGGTGCAACGCAATGCGTTCAGGATGCAGCGGTAGCACCGAACGGATCATCCGTTCTTGTCTGCTGCATTGCTCGCGCACGCTGGGCTCGGTGGGATCTATCCGTCCGCGCGCAATTCCGCGAAGTAGGTGGATGAGCCCACCTGAGTCGACGGCTGCGTAGCGGTGTCCAGCCTCAGTCAGCCGCTGGCGACTGGCGGCGAGAGCCGTCCGTTCGGCTTCGGCACCTGCTCGCAATCGCTGGGTTCGGGCATCTGTGCGACGAAGCGTCCAGCTAAGGATCGCCGCAACCACGATGACCATCGTGCCCGGCTGTGACAGTTCACCTACTACGTCGCTACGACCGAGCAGCCACGACAGCAGCGCAAGCGGTGCCACCCACCATGGTCCGGTCGCCGCGACGATGAAGAGCAGCGCCACCCCAGCCTCGGCCGTCCAGGCACCCGTGGGAGTGGCGATCGCATCCCCCAAGGTTTCCATCCGGGACATAGCTGGTACCCCAACAAGGACAACTATCAGCGCCCACCAAGGGGTCCGCTCGTGTTTTCGGGACACGATCGCAAAACCCAAAACTCCAACCATGATGGCGAAGACGATCAGAGCTCCGAGATTTGCCTGCGGCACCCGGACGTACTGCCAGGTAGCTCCAACGACGAACAGCGTGAATGCCGTGAATGCCACCAGTATCGGCCCACCGATGGCTGGAAGCGGACCCTGCGCGGCGCTTTCGATGGTATCCGTGGGCCCGACTCTCGGGACTTCGACAAGCACATCCGTGCCCTGCCCGCGGTTGCTGGCAATTCGCGCGCGACCTCCGGCCCGTTCCATACCCTCGAGCACCACTGACTGCGTCCCGAAACCGAGCCGAGTGCCCTCAAATCCCCGCCCGTCGTCAGTGACGTGTATTCGCCACGTCGTTTGCCCGCCGCTGTTGATGAGATTGCCGGCGATGCGCACGGAGTCTGCAGCTGCGTGTCGACCCACGTTCAATAAGGCCTCGCGCACCGCCCATCCGATCGCGCGGTAGGCGGGATCGGCGGGATCGACGTCCGGTACCAGAACTCCAACCAATTCCACGCGCACACCGACCTGGCGTAGGTCATCGATCGCGCTACGCATATCGACGCGCAGATCCCCCGTCCACTCACCGGAGACGTCTGCGCCAAGAGAGAGTTGTTGAAGTACCCCCGCCGCCTCCGCGGCACGCTCCTGCAATCGTGCGGTGGTGCGTCGGTCACTACCAAATCCACCCCGGACGATGGCCGTCAACGTGTTCAATACAGATTCGTGCAGTCGGGTCTCCGCAACGCTCACCGATGCATCCGCTTGCTCGGCACTGAAGCGGGCGCGTTGCTCGCGCTCGAGGTCTGCACTCGAGAGGTCCTCCGCGCGCGCTGAAGCTATGAGCGCATACCTGCTCGCCACACTGGCCAACCCGAGTGCCAATGCATACAGCGGATAGACCAAGTCGACCGAAATCGGCCACTCGTCGAAACCTCGGGCATGCACGATGGCCACGACGATCGTCTCGCCCACCACGATCGCGATGACGACCCACACCCCGGTCCGTCTCGACAGGAACAACCCGGCCAGCCCGGCAGCCAGATTCACCACCGAAGCCCCGACGTACCAGCCATCGGAATTGACCGCGAGCGGATCGGCGATCAGGCCAAGTCCGGCAACGACGAGACTTGCCACGATGATCAGGTGCAGGATGCGGATGCGCTGACTGCTTTGCCAACTACCGAACAACGACGGCCACACCGCCACCCACGCCACGGCCGATATCGCCAGCGCCAGCATCGGCGGGCTCGTCGGACGTGCCTCCGCAATCGTCCGCAAACCCGAATCGCTGATCAGCCACAGCAATTGCCACGCGGCCCCGAACAGCGCGAGCCCGCGCAGGATGCTGACTTCCTTGCTTGCTTCCCCACCCACGTTCGCGCTCACCTTGGCGCTCGCAACACAGTCGGGTTCATCACGCCGCTCGGGTCGACCGCCGATCGAATGCCTTCCAGGACTTGGACCCCAATAGGCCCAATACGTTCAGCCAGCCAGGGCGCATGATCACGCCCGATGCCGTGATGGTGGCTCAGCGCACCCCCTGCTTTCACCAGTGCGTCGGTGATCGCCTGCTTCGCTGCCCGCCACCGGTTCGCTGCCACGTCGGGATCAGACCAGCCGCCAGCCAGCACCGTGAAGTAGATCGACGCTCCCGTTTCGTAGGTATGCGAGATGTGCGCCATCACGTAACTGCCATCGCCGAGAGCTTGCTTCGCGACATCTCGCAACGTGGCGTGCAGTGTGGGCAGTTCGGACCAGCGCACCACTGTCTCGAATGTCTCGACCAGATAGCCGGCGTCCATCAGTTCATCGCGCAGGAACGGACCGTGGAACCGGCCGCGCTCCCATGATCGACCGGGACTGCTTCCCAGCCACACCCCGCCCGCGTCGCCGATCACCGACCGCGCGAACGCACGGGCGGCGGCGACCGTTCCTGGGTCGTTGCCCTCCCAGCCGACGATGATAAGTGCGCCGGGCAAGGCGCGCCTGGCGCGGACATACGCGTTGAACAACGAACCGGCGATGCCGCTCGGGGCGCTCATGGTCAGTAGGGCCTGCGTCTCGTCTGCATCCGATACCCGCAGGACGGTCGGGCGCAGTGGCGAGCGAGTGAGTGCGCGCGCAAGGTCACTTGCCGGCGCGAAACTCGTTTCGGCGGCTGAGCCGGCGCCGGCGTTAGCGCTGCCCAACGGGACTATCGCAGCGGCGTATTCGCGCACCGATGGCTTCGGCCGCACCCGCAACTGCGCCGAGGTGATCACTCCGAGCGTTCCTTCACTGCCAAGTACTACCTGACGCAAATCCGGGCCCATCGATGCAGCTGGATAGCCACCAACCTCCCAGGTGCCCGCGGGGGTGGCGAGTGTGGCGCCGATGAGCATGTCCTCGATTCGGCCGTAACCGCCAGAGGACTGCCCCGAGGATC
>ERZ891134.1429-NODE-1429-length-16331-cov-6.629946_pt1 | contig 16331 bp, 17 predicted proteins | sample MGYA00520888_ERZ891134 | MGnify/ENA primary metagenome ERZ891134 (study PRJEB32303, sample SAMEA104408692) | aquatic metagenome | biome: Brackish water; feature: Coastal; material: water | place: Baltic Sea | collected 2014-10-23 | depth 10 m ... | reverse complement strand
AAAGCGCGTGTGGGGGCAACCTCACCGTGGGTTCAAATCCCACCGCCACCGCCATCGAGCAAGGGGTACCTCGTCAGGGGTGCCCCTTACTCGATTCGGCGAACACCCGGGATGTGGGAGGTAGGCCTCGAGGGCCAGACGGGTGGCACCGCAACGAAACATCAGCAACCACACTGAATTTTCGTCAAAACTCACATCGACGGCAGTCGGCCACGACTTCATTGCGTGCACATGAAACACGCGTTCTCCTCTCGGGTAACCGCCTTCGCCGCCGCTTCCGCCATCGCGCTCACCAGCGCTCTCGCCATCGGCCCCTCAGCCGCCGCTCCTACCGTTCAAGGCCCCTGGTCGCTCTCCCAAGATCCTGTCAACCTCTCCGTGATCGGCGCTGACAGCTTCGCCTACCCTCTCGGCAATGGAGTGGACCGCCTCTATGCAGTGAGTTCCACGTACCTACCTGACCCTGTCACCGCATTCGACTGCCCGGAGGCAGGGAATTGTCAGCGCGTCCCACTGCAATCGCGATTCGGTTCGAGCTTGACCATGGTCACGTTGCCCGATGGGACTCGGCGTGCCTACTTCATCGATTTGATGGACGGAATGAAGACGATCAAGACGGCAGTCGTTTCCGCTGACGGCCTCAGCCACGGCGAGGCCGTCTCTACTGGCATCGCTGTTCCCCAAACAACCCTGGCGTGGGGTGTCCCCGACGCATTCGTTGGACCTGACGGCAAGGTTCACTTGTTCTGGGTGGAGGAGAATCTCGGTGCAATATCCACCGGCAGCACAGATTCTCCGTGCGCCCCGGTGAAGCCCACGCCAGGAATCGTCACTCCGCCCGTGGGCGAGACCTTGGTAAGCGCGACCGCGAACGATGCATCGGGAACGACGTTCACTCGCGACGCCGGCTATCGCATGACCGGCGGCTACGTGGACCCAGAAGTCCTTCGGGCCGACTCCGGTGACTGGGTCATGATCATGTCAACAGGCCCTGGATGTTCAGCGCAGCGGCTCTACACAGCCACTTCGAAGGATGGAACGGACTGGACACTCAATCCCACACCCCTAACACCGGGCAATGTCTCGAGTTTGGACGCGACCGGTTTCGCGACGGGCCCCAACAGTTGGCGCATCTACTACACCACTTCTGAAACGTCCGTTTCACTCGGTCCATCGGATTCCGGCTACGTAGTTCAGCGGGCGACCTTGAAGTTCAATCCCGCCAAGCAGGTGATCAAGGGCGCCAAGTGCAAACCCAAGAAGGCCACCTTTGGTGACTTGACGTGCAAGAAGAAGAGCAAGAAGTACGTCTGGAAGTAGGTCACGAGGTTCCGCGCTAGCGGAACGAGGGTGAATCGGGGCCTCTGACTCCAATCGGGCGCCAGATGCGGTTGGATCTCCCCATGGCAGGCGAACAGTTCAGGCCACCATCCATCCGCGAAGTTCGCCTCAGCCCCGCCAACATCTGGCGAGTAGGGCTCGTGGTGCTGGGCCTCATCGCCTTGGCGTTGTTCGTCCAGTTCCTGCTGCGCGAGGGCGGCGGGGTCTTGTTCATCGTCCTCATGGCCTGGTTCGCTGCCATCGCGATGGCGCCGGTGGTCGCCTGGCTTTCGCGCTACATGAAGCGTGGCGTAGCAACGCTGCTGGTGATGGTCTCGTTCATTTTGTTCGCAGCCTTCTTTCTGCTTGCCTTCGGCAACCTGCTCGTTGATCAACTCGTGGAATTGGCGCAAGCGGTGCCAGGGGTCATCACCGAGGCCCTTCGGTGGGCCAATGAACGGCTTGGCACCGACTACGAATTCCAGGACGTTCTAGCGATCTTCGAGATCGAAACCGCCGACCTCGCGCTCTATGCCGGCGAGATCGCCATCGGCGTGCTCGGCTTTGTGACGTCGTTGGTGGGCAGCGTCTTCAGCATCTTCACCTTCGGCCTTTTCTTGTTCTATTTCTCCGCGCAGTTGCCGCAATTCCAGCGCTGGGTCGCGGGACTGTTTCCCGAGCGCGCACAAGAGTTCGTGATGACCGCCTGGCGTCTGACTTCGCAGAAGACCGGAGGGTACATCGGAGCGCGCATCATTCTGGCTTCGATCAACTCGTTCTTCACCGGCATCGTGTTCTTCCTTATCGATATGCCCTACTGGCTGCCTCTCGCCTTGTGGGTTGGCATCGTTGCGCAATTCGTCCCGACTATTGGGACGTACATCTCGGCAATTCTTCCGGTGCTCGTCGGCTTGCTCAGTGATCGGCCGGTGGTTGGCATCATCGCGCTGGTCTGGGCGATCTTGTATCAGCAAGTCGAGAATCTCCTGATCGAGCCGCGGATCAGTGCACGCGCCGTGAACGTCAATCCGGCAGTGGCTTTCGGGTCTGTACTCCTTGGAGCATCGCTATTCGGAGTGGCGGGAGCGTTCTTGGCAATCCCGGTAACCGCGATGCTGTTTGCCATGCTGGACACCTACGGCAAGCGGTATGAGTTGATCGAGGATTTACGCGACAATGACGCACTCAGTCAAGTATCCGTCGACGAGAGTGTCACAACCGAGGAGCAATGAGCATGGACCTCGGACCCAGTGATCGGGCACGGGACTACGTTTCGCGCACTCGCGAGTTTCTTGAGGAGTTCGTCTACCCGGCCGAGTCGGTCTATGCCGAGCAGCGTCGTTCCTTGGCCGCCGAGGGGCGAACGCACGAACTTCCCGATGTTGTCGAGGAGTTGAAGGTAGCTGCGCGGGAGCGGGGCCTATGGAACCTCTTCCTTCCTGATTCCACTGATCCCGCACACGGGCTCTCGGTTCTGGACTACGCACACGTGGCCGAATGGACGGGCCGATCGGTGGAGATCGCCCCGGAAGCTTTTAACTGTTCTGCACCCGACACCGGAAACATGGAAGTGCTGCACATGTTTGGCAGCATCGAGCAACAGCAGCGCTGGCTGCAGCCGCTACTCGACGGGCGTATCCGATCAGGTTTTTCCATGACTGAGCCTGACGTCGCTTCCTCCGACGCCACCAACATCAGCACACGCATTGAGCGCGATGGTGATTCTTACGTGATCAATGGTCGCAAATGGTGGACCACCGGGGCGCTGGATCCACGCTGCGAAGTATTGATCGTGATGGGCAAGACCGACCCTGACGCTGACAAGCATCGACAACAGTCCATGGTTCTGGTGCCGATGAATACCCCCGGACTGATGGTGCATCGCTCCCTTCCAGTCTTCGGCTACCACGATCAGCACGGTCATGGTGACATCGAGTTTCGCGATGTGCGCGTACCGGTCGCGAATCTCATCGGCGAGGAAGGCAGCGGGTTCGCGATAGCCCAGGCTCGGCTCGGCCCCGGTCGCATCCACCACTGCATGCGAATGATCGGTGTAGCCGAACGCGCGCTGGAGATGATGGTCGCGCGCGCCAAAGAGCGAGTCGCATTCGGAAAGCCGCTTGCCGATCAAGGCGTTGTGCAAGAGGCGATTGCACTATCCCGGATTGAAATAGAGCAGGCGCGACTGTTGACGCTCAAGGCAGCTGCCATGATCGACGAGGTGGGCGCCAAAGGCGCACGAACCGAGATCGCCGCAATCAAGGTGGTCGCGCCGCGCGTTGCCTGCGAGGTAGTGGATCGAGCTATCCAAGTGCACGGCGGTGCGGGCGTAAGCGATGACACGCCTCTCGCAGCGATGTATGCCGGTGCTCGGTCGCTTCGGCTAGCTGATGGGCCTGACGAAGTTCACCTTCGAGATATTGCGCGCATGGAATTGCGCCGCTGATCATGTCCGATCGCCACTCGGTTCGCGGTGAAGACGCCTTCGACATCGCAGCCATGGATCGTTGGCTGCGCACCGAAGTTCGCGACCTTCCCGCGAGAGAGCCGGAGGTGCTGCAGTTCGCCAAGGGCGCCTCGAACCTGACCTACCTACTCGATTACGGAGAACAACGGTTGGTGCTGCGTCGCCCGCCGGCAGGGACGAAAGCGAAGTCCGCGCACGACATGGGGCGTGAAGTGCACGTCCTAACGCATATTCGCAGTCAGTTCGCAGCGGTACCGGAAGTGTTCGCGTACTGCACCGACGAGCAAGTGATCGGCTCACCCTTCTATGTGATGGAACACCTCGAAGGGCTCATTCTGCGGCCGGAAAATGCAGATTCACTCGACCCGCAGTCGGTGGCAGGAATCGGAGCCGCGTACGTAGATCGCTGGGTGGACCTGCACAGCGTGGATGTCGTTACCGCAGGCCTCGAGGACTGGGGGAAAGGGCCCGGATACGTGGAACGGCAGGTGCACGGTTGGTCGGATCGCTACCGCAACGCACGTACCGACGATGTCCCCGATGGTGAAGCGGTCATGGCCTGGCTTTCCGATTCTCAGCCCAACGATGTAGCCGCGTGCGTGATTCATGGTGATTGGCGTCTGGACAACATGGTGTTCGACGTGGAATCACGCGTGGGAGACACACCATCGGTAGTGGGAGTGCTCGACTGGGAGATGGCCACCATCGGTGATCCACTCATGGATGTCGGAGCAGCCCTGGCTTACTGGATTGATGCCGACGATTCGGATATCGATCCGGCTTTTGCTGCCTTGAAGCGCCAACCTAGTGACCTGCCGGGTATGCCCACTCGCGCTGACATCGTGCAGCGATACTGCGAGCGTATGGGTTTTGGTGATGTCGACTGGCGGTTCTACGAGGTGTACGGGCTCTTTCGACTTGCCGTCATCTTGCAGCAGATTTGGGCCCGTTACCGATCCGGCCAGACAACCAATCCCGCTTTCGCGCCCTTCGGGCAGGCCGTGAGTGTGTTAATCGACCGGGCAGCCCGGGCCCGAGAGTGATGGCGACGGCGACGCTAACGAGGCCGCTACCAACCCTGGCTCTTCTAACGATTCAAAACCACGGCCGAGTGAGATGTCCACGCGGGGACCGCCCCGATTGTCTTCCACGAGCACCGCATCAGGAAAGAAGAACTGAAGCAACCGTGCGTTATCGGCACCGTTCGGGCCGTAGCGGATCTCTCCTACCCCGCGCAACGAGACCCCGAGGGGATCGTTCTCCACTTTGTTGATCCCAAAACCGCGCAGACTCAATTCCTGGGCGGTTGTGCCGGCAAGGCCACCGCGGTTCGTGGAGTTGTACACGTTGACCACCACGTCATCCGGGCGCGGGAGAACTTCGGCTGGGGCCACCAACGTGGTCTCGCACGGCTCGGGTTCCGCCAGTGGCGCGTCGGCTGCCTCGACGGCTTCCTCACCGGCCACGATCGTGGGCCGCTCTTCTTCACTGCCGGTCAGCAGCGCGGCTGCGAAACCTGCCGAGAAGAGCACCAACACACCCACGGCGGACAACAACACGATGAGCCACACCGGCCGCTTCGCCGGTGGGCGTCTAACCGGCCCAAGGGTGCTCATCGGAGGCCACTCTAAGCCTCAGAGGTGGTTTCCCGATCTCGCTGGGCGGACAGAAACTCACGCACCAAGGAGGCACCTTCATCAGCCCGAACCCCACTCACCACTTCCAGCCGATGATTCAATCGCCGATCTCGGACGAGGTCCCATCGCGAACCGCTGGCCCCGTACTCCTCATTCCATGCCCCGAACACCAGCGTGGCGATCCGGGCAAGCACTGCAGCACCTGCGCACATCGGACAAGGCTCCACCGTGACGACAAGCGCGCAGCCACTCAATCGCCAATCACCGATCTGTTGCGCAGCCTCGCGTAATGCCAAAACCTCGGCATGGGCGGTTGGATCGTGATCACGTTCGCGTCGATTGCCGGTGGCGGCAAGGACGTCGTCGTTGGTGCCCAGAACCACCGCGCCGATCGGAATCTCACCCGATTCGCCTGCGGCGCGGGCCTGCTGCAGCGCTAGACCCATCGCCCGCTCGTAGCGGATGTCAGATCTGATCACGCGCTCGCGCGGGCCCACAATGCGGCGATGCCGAGACGGTCAGCGATCGCGGCGAGTTGTTCGTCTGGGTACAGGTCTTCATTCCCGCACAGCAGTTCGATGTCCTCACCATTCACACCGAAGTCCTCCAGCAGGCGGACATCGCCGGCGGGTTCGAACTCCTCGACGTCATCCTCGGAAAGCCCAAGCATGTCGATCGCCTCTTCGGCGAGCGACCAGTCCCACGCGGCGGCACCGTCACTCACGACAATTTGCCGACCCTGCCCGGACTCCCGCACGAGAACGAAGAACTCATCGTTCACCGTCACTGCGCCGAATACGCCGCCCTCTCCGGGAAAGCGAGACAAGGCTCCGATCAAGGCCTCCATCGATATTGCCGATCGCGCGGGGATAGTAGAAACCTGCCACGTGCCCTCCTCGCGCCAAAAAACCCGGAAGGACTCGACGTCCTCTGCGTTGACCACCTGGGTGCCCATGGGTAGATCGTGTCATGACGCGACCCGCAACGTCAGCCAGACGACTACCCTGCCGTTCATGCGCACATTGGTGATCGATCATCCGCTCGTTGCTCACAAAATGAGCCGGCTGCGCCGCGAGGAGACATCGTCGGCCACTTTCCGGCTGCTGGCAGAGGAATTGGTCACTCTGCTGGCCTATGAAGCCACCCGGTCTTTGACCGTTCATGCTGAGGAGATCACCACTCCGGTGGCCACCACAACCGGACATGAACTCGGTGAGCCAAAGCCTTTGGTCGTGCCGATCTTGCGCGCCGGCTTGGGAATGCTCAACGGCATGGTGAAGTTGATGCCCACAGCCGAGGTCGGGTTCCTTGGCTTGGTGCGCGACGAAAACACCTTGACGGCGTCGATTTACGCCGATCGACTGCCACACGACATGCACGATCGCCAGGTGTTCGTTCTTGACCCGATGTTGGCGACCGGCGGCACGCTGGTAGCCGCAATCGACATCCTGCTCGAACGTGGCGCAAAGGACGTCACCGCGATCTGCCTGTTGGCTGCACCGGAGGGACTGGCCCACATGGAGCAGACCTACGGTGGCAAGGACGCAGACGTCACCGTTGTGACGGCCGGCCTGGACGAGAGGCTCAACGAGAAGGGTTACATCGTCCCCGGCCTCGGCGATGCGGGCGACCGGCTCTACGGCACCGTCTAACCGTTTCCCCCGGATTCCGGGGGAAACGCTTCGCTTCCCCCGGAATCCGCGGGAATCTGCGCGTTTCACCCAGCCTGACGTGTCCTCATGCTCCTAGCGCGAGCCGCCCAAATCCGGCCCACGACATCGCTCGGGAAATCCCATATTTCGTTCCATGTCCAGCGAACAACGATCAGGCCCAAAGCCCGCAGCCGGTCCTCACGGATCTTCTCTCTGCGCAGGTCTTGGGGATTGTCGTATTTGTCCAGCCCGTCGGCTTCGCCGATCACGCGCCAATCCGGCCACCACATGTCTACCCGCCCGATGAAACCCCGCGAATCGTGGAAGTCCTGCTGCAAGACCGGCTCCGGTAGGCCTCGATTCACCAACCGGAGACGACTAATGGACTCCAGTGGCGATTCAGCACCAACTCGCGCGAGGTCCACCAGACGTGAGGCATCGGTCATGCCTTTGGTGCTGACCCATCGTGATCCGATTTCCTTGAGTTCGTCATGCGTGACTTCCAGGCGAAGAGCGGCATCGAAGAGAGCTACCCGGTACTCATCCGCAAGACCCACCGACGCAGTCATCGCAGTAGCTGCGACCCCGACCACCGGAACACCAGCCGCAGACGTCACGATCTCGCCGGTGAGGTCTCGGCTGACGATGCGAACTCCCTCCAGCCGGTTACGAGGCTGCACCCCGCTTTGAGCCGGTCGAGTATCGCGTCGGGAGTCCCGAACAAGATCGACGAAAGTGGGCTCACGCGACGGTAGTGGCAATTGGTGCAATTCCGCCGCGAAGGGACCGCAGGCATAGACCGGTTGACTCATCCCCGCCATCGCGGACAGCGCGAGGATCCTCCTGTGCAGCGCTTCGTCGTTCTTGGCTAACTCCCACGACGATGCGAGGCAGTAGGCACCGTGGCGAATGCGCTGCACGTACCCTCGCCGCTGGAGAGCCAAGACTTCCGGACGCGAGATGCCCCACTTCGCCAACTGTCGCAGCGTGAAGACGGGCATAGCATCATCGAAGCCTCGAGCTATCTGCCTTCTCACCTCTTCAATTCGGCTGTTGTCAATCCATGCACTACCCATACCCCGACGATGCAGCCCGCAAGGAGGCAACACGAGCGTCCATCTCGGTGCTGTGGACTCCGAGCACGGCTCCTGGGGAAAACGCACAGACCCGGACGGATTCCGGGGGAAGCGAAGCGAATCCCCCGGAATCCGGGGGAAACGATTAGACGGACTTGAGGGCGGAGACGACCTTCGTCAGCGAATCCTTTGCATCACCGAACAGCAGCGTGGTCTTCGGATCGAACAAGATCTCGTTCTCGATGCCGGCGAAACCAGGGCGCATCGACCGCTTGAGGAACACGATCTGCTGCGCAGCGTCAACGTCCAAGATCGGCATGCCGTAGATGGGTGCACTCTGGTCGGTTCGGGCAGCCGGGTTGACCACATCGTTCGCGCCGACAACCAGCACCACATCGGTGGCCGAGAACTCAGGGTTGATCTCGTCCATCTCTTTCAGCTGCTCGTAGGGCACGCTGGCTTCGGCTAGAAGCACGTTCATGTGTCCGGGCATGCGGCCTGCCACCGGGTGGATCGCGTAATCGACCTCAATGCCCTTCTCGGTGAGGAGGTCGGCGAGTTCACGGAGAGTGCTTTGCGCCTGGGCCACGGCTAGGCCGTAGCCAGGAACCAAGATCACCTTGTTCGCGAAGCCGAGCATGATCGCCACATCGTTCGCCGAACCTGAGCGCACCGGTCGGTCGGTACCAGTGCCACCGCCACCGGCGGTGGTGCCGGAGAACGCTCCAAACAAGGTGGAGGTGAGCGGGCGACCCATGGCCTTGGCCATCAGGTTCGTCAGCAGCGTGCCGGATGCACCGACCAGCGTGCCGGCGATGAGTAGCAGCACGTTGTCGAGGACATAACCCGAAGCCGCGACAGCCAGACCCGTCATCGCGTTAAGCAGTGAGATGACGATCGGCACGTCCGCGCCACCGACGGGAAGCACGAACAACACGCCAAAGAGCAAGCCGAGTCCCAGCAGCGCCCACAGCAACCACTGCTGCGGATCGACGATCAGCCATACGCCACCGACAACGGTCGCCGCGGCAACCAGAATGGTGATCCACTTGCCAAGCGGAATGACCACCGGTCGGGTGGTCATGAGTTCCTGGAGTTTCAGATAGGTCACGATCGAGCCGGAGAAGGCGACCGAACCGATGATCACCGTGGCAACGGTGAAGAACAGGAACAACAGATCATCGGATCCGACAACGAGGTACTCCACGACTGCGATCAGTGCCGCCGCGCCACCACCAACACCGTTGAACAGCGCCACCAGTTGCGGCATCGCGGTCATCTTCACCCGGCGTGCGGCCACCAGACCAACGACGGACCCGATGACGAGGAACACGATGATGAGTGTCAGGTTCATCAACTCGATGCCACTGAAGAACAGGACACCAGTTGCGAGCACCGCGCCGATCGCTCCGAGCAGCACGCCGGTGCGTGCGGTGCGCGGGGAGGACATCGACTTCAGTGCCAGGATGAACAGCACCGCCGCAACGAGGTAGCTCAGTTGGACCCAAGTCGGGTCAACGTGTGTCTCAGTCATGCCGCACCGCCTTCCTTAGCAGGTGCGGCAGGTTTCTTGGATTTGAACATCTCCAACATTCGGTCGGTGACGACAAAGCCGCCAACAAGGTTGATGGCTCCAAGCAACACAGCAGCCAGAGCGATCCAAAGTTCCAAAGAATTGGGCGGAGATTCACCGGCAACGATGATGGCGCCCATCACGACTACGCCGTGAATGGCGTTGGCGCCGGACATCAGCGGTGTGTGCAAGACGGTGGAGACCTTCGAGACAACTTCGAATCCAACGAAGACGCTGAGCACGAAGATCGTCAGCAGTGCGATGCCATCCATGCTCACGCACCTCCCTGCAGCGCCTGCTGCGCTGCCTCGCTACGGACTTCCCCGTTGTAAACGATGGCGCATCCGTCGAGGATCTCGTCTTCGAGATCGACCACCACCTGCTCGTCCTTGACCAAGAGCGCAGAAAGTGCCGCGACGTTCATCGCGTAAAGCTGGGACGCGTGCACCGGCATTTCGCTAGCGACGTCTTTCGCGCCCCAAATAGTCACTGCGCCCACTTGCACCTCTTCTCCGGGCAGCGAACCTTCGACGTTACCGCCGGTCTCGCTAGCGAGGTCGACCACCACGGAGCCGGGCTTCATGGTCGCGACCATGTCGCGCGTGACTAGCAATGGAGCTTGACGGCCCGGTACTGCGGCCGTGGTGATGACCACATCGGACTCGGCGATGTAGGGGGTAAGCAATTCGCGTTGGCGCGCAGCACGATCTTCGCTCATCTCCCGGGCGTAACCGCCAGAGCCCTCCAGGGCTTCGAGCTCCAGCGTGATGAACGTGGCGCCCATCGACTTGACCTCATCCGCGCTCGCAGGGCGGACGTCGTACGCCGAGACCTTCGCACCCAACCGCTTAGCCGTAGCCATCGCTTGCAGTCCGGCAACACCGGCACCTAGGACGAGCACTTTCGCCGGCTGGATAGTGCCGGCGGCAGTCATAAACAAGGGGAAGAACGACGGAAGTCGATCGGCGCCAACCAACGCAGCGCGATAGCCCGCAACAAGGGCCTGGGAGGTGAGGGCATCCATCGACTGTGCCCGAGAGATACGCGGCAACGTGTCGAAGGAAAGTCCGGTTGCACCAGCATCGCGCAGTGCCTTGATCGTTTCGAGGTCCTGTCCGGGGGACAGGAACGAGATCGCAGCAGTTCCCCTACCAAGACGAGATGCGCGCCCATAGTCCAAGGGCCGCACACTGGCCACAACTTCAGCGCTGGCCAGTTGATCGGTCAACTCGGCCTCACTGAAGACGCTGGCGCCCGCTTCGCGGAAGGCATCGTCGTTCGCAAATGCCTCATCCCCTGCATGGGATTGCACGGCTACGTCGTAGCCCAGCTGGGTGAACTTGCGCACGACGGAGGGCATCATCGCCACACGCCGTTCCCCCGGACGGGTCTCTGCGGGGATCACGATCTTCACTGCCAGGCCTCGCTCTCAAAGACTCAGGGCGCAAGCCCGGGCACAACTCCCGGGCCGATCGCCGGGCGTGAGCCTATCGGTGTCCGGTCATTCCGCACGGGCGGTCGCGAGTCCTCGTTCACCGAATTGACAACCCGGAGTCCCCCAAAACAGGTCAGCGAGTAGATAGCCTGCGCGTGTGATGCTCTCCATGTTCATTCTGTGGATCGCGGTGTTCCTCGGGATCTTCTTCCGTCAAAAGTGGGTGCCGGTACTCGCCGTGGTCTCGCTGGTGTGGACTCTCGCGCTGCTGCGCTTGCACATGACCGACCCGATCCCGCTCAACTTCTAGGGGTAGCGATGTCGATCGTCGACCGCGCCGAGACGGCCTTCGAATCAGGTGAACTCACGATCGCCCGGTGGATCAACGTCCTTGCCCTGTTCGGCCTGATCGGGGTGCTGGCTGGATCACTGTTCTTGCAGTTCGGTGTGGGGGAACAGCCCTGCCCGCTGTGCCTGGTGCAGCGCTCGGGAATGATCGCAATCGCCGTTGGGCCGATCATGAACCTGCTGTGGGGCATGCGTCCGATGCACTACGCATTGAGCATCCTGGGTGCCATGGTCGGCAGCGCCGGCAGTGTCCGCCAGATCCTGCTGCACATCGAGCCTGGTGACCCCGGCTATGGGCCCGCTGTATTCGGCCTACACCTGTACACCTGGGCGCTGGTCACCTTCGCGATCGCCATCGTCGGGTGCGCGTTCATGCTGCTGTGGACCAAGACCTTCGAGGCCGGCGACACCGGAGTGGTCGATCAGCGCGGCTTCCTGAGGTTCGCCGCGTTCGTGGGCATCGCCTGGGTCACCATCGATTTGCTGATCGTGGGTATCTCCGTGGTTCCTGAGTGCGGACTCGGGATGTGCCCGGATAACCCTGCAGACATCCAAGGCCTAGGCGGTGTCGGAGGAGTTCTGATGACTATCGCGGTCGGCGCGGTTGCGGTGATCGTTGCCGCCATTGCGGATCGGCGAATGTCATCAAAGCCTTCCGAATCCGTGTAACTCGGCACAGGCTCAGCGCGCGAGTTTGAGCAACTTCGCCAAGTATCCGTCGTAGATCTCGGCAACCTCACGTCCACCTGCGGTACGCACCAACTGCACGGGCTGACCGGTGCCTTCAGCCTGTTGCACCGCGATCCGCTCGGGCATCAACGGCCTCATCACCGCAGTGCGCCCGTAGATATCAATGAGTTCGTGTTCGCGGTATTGATGCTCCTCGGCAACTGAACGCACCCGGTTGACGACGATTCCCGCGAGCTTTAGATCCGGATTGTGGTTCTTACGCACCTCGTCGATCTCGGCCATCGCCCGCTCCACACCCTGCGCACCGAAATAGGAGGGGGTGGTGACAACGAGTGCGAGGTCCGAGGCGGCAAGTGCTTCTCGGGTGAGCGCCCCCAGCGATGGTGGGCAGTCGATCAGGACAAGGTCGTATCCCTCGAGGTGGGACAGCGCGCGGGCGAGTTTGGGTCGCCATGGACCACCGGTCCACGCATCGAAACGGATGGTGTTGGCATGGCCCGGGAGCACATCCACTTCACCGGGTGCCACTTCCCAGTCGCACGGGGTCAACGCGGCTTCGACGGAGTCTTTGGTTGGGTGCCCGAGGACGTCGGCCACGGTGGTGCGCGGTTTGTGGGATTTCAATAACGACGTGGCATTTCCCTGCGGATCCAGGTCAACCACGAGCGTGGCCAGTCCCTTCACGGTGGCGGATCCGGCCAATCCCAGCACCACCGACGTCTTACCGACGCCACCCTTCAAACTCAGCACGCTCACCACGGTCATGGCCGTCAGTCTGTCGGGGAGCAGGGCCCGGCACAACCGATTTGCCGGGCTCTAGGGGGTTCCGGTTATCGTGGCCAGGCTCAACGCCAGGGACTTGGTACCGCTGAAGGGACGTGCACGTGCGAGCCATCAAGACAGCCATCGCCGGTGCGCTGCTCGCCGGATTGACGTTCGGCTCGGCGCCCGCTGCCGTGGCGTCATCCGCCACGATTCGCCCGACCCAGCCTGTACAAGACGCCTGTTACGACTACCGCGCCGGTGGCACCAAGGCCCAGGCGGCTACTGCCCCCGCCGTGCCGTGCGAGGGCCCGCATACGGCGCAGACGTTCTACGTCCGCTCGCTACCCGAAAGCTTCGGGGTTCCCAAGGACGCGAGCGCGAAAAAGCGGCTGCGCGTGGCCAAGGCTTGCACCCCTGATGCGATGAACGCCTACCTGGGTCTAACGAACACAGCGATTCCCAGCCGCTTTCAGATCGTGACCGTCTTCCCCACCGATGCCCAATGGAACGCCGGTGAGCGTTGGATGCGCTGCGACGTCGTCCTTCGGGGCGGCAAGAGCTTCACCCAATTCTCCGGGACCGCCCCCGCACTGGTCGCTGCCACTCCTCGAGATCAATTCGATTTCTGCACACCCAACGTTCCCGGATCGCGCACCAAGGCGGCTTACCCATGCAACAAGCCGAAGAGGAATTGGATCATGGTTGCCGAACGTGACCTCGGGAGTATCAAGAAGAACTTCCCAGGCACCCGCAGCGTGGAGCGCAAGGCCAAGCGAATCTGCCAGCGCATCGGCAATCGCTATACCGAACGCAAGAAGTTCTTCCCCTGGTGGGCAATCTGGCCGACCGGTAACGGCTGGCGCAATGGCGATCGCACAGCGCAGTGCTTCGTTCCTTACGAGGAGTACGTGAAGACGACGACGCCCAGTGCCTAATCACGGGCCTAACGAAGCGCGCTGCGCGGCTCGTCTTCGGGATACATCGAGGTGTGTTCTGGCTCGGTGGCCTGCAATCTTTCGAACTGCTCGTCGGTGAGCACCACGTCAAGGGATCGAATGATCGAGGTGATGGTCTCCGGCTTGGTTGCTCCGGGAATCGGGATCATCACCGGAGACATCCGCAGCAGCCACGCCAACGTGACCTCCTGCGCAGTAGCGCCCACTTCGTTCGCGACTTCCGCGAACGCGGCGAAACGCGAACCGACATCCTTCGCGTGGGTGGCTCCACCTAGCGGTGACCACGGAAGAAACGCAATGCCTTCGCTTTCGCACCGCTCCAGCACATCTGTGTCAGCGCGATAACGAGGAGATAGTTCGTTTTGCACCGAGACAACGCCATTGCCGTCAGCCGACCCGAGTTCGGCGATCGCCAGGTCCAGTTCTTCGGCGGTGACGTTCGACAAGCCGATACGTCGAATCAGGTTGCGGTCTTTGAGCATCTGGAGCGCGTGGATCTGCTCCCGGTAGGTCATCGATGGATCGTGTCGGTGATGTTGGTAGAGATCAATGATGTCAACGCCGAGTTCGGTCAGGCTCTCCTCGCATGCGCTAACCAACGCATCTGGCTTGGAATTGCGGCCCCACACTTCGCCGTCACCGCGGGTAATGCCGCCTTTGGTCGTGATCAGGATGTCGGTTAACGACGACGGCCCGGTGTAAGTGCGGATGGCCTCGGCCACGAGTGCTTCGTTGTGTCCAACGGCATCCCAGGACGGTGCGTAGATGTTGGCGGTGTCGAGCAGCGTGATACCCGCATCTAACGCAGCATGGATGGTGTCCACGGCTTGTTCGCGGTGGTCGACCATTCGACCGTTGCTCAGCGGCATGCAGCCCAAGCCGATAGCGGATACCTGCACGTCACCGATTCGTCGCTGTTCGATCATGATGCAACTGTAGGAGCGTTCCCCGAGTCTTTCATCCACTCACTTTGACCATCTCGGTAGACACCCACCATCGCGGCTGCCACGTACACAATCGTCGCAATGACACCTCCGGCCACCACGAGTGGCAATGGCACCGCCAATAGTCCCGTCCACTCCAATTCCAGATCGATGTCGAACAGCCCTCGGGTCGATCCCGCCGCATATCGGTGGGCGTGCACCCACAAGGACACACTCGCCGTGGCAGCCATTGCGACACCGATCAACCACGCACCGGCACGCGCCATCGGCAGCCCGGGGCGCTTCACCTGCCAGTACGGGATCGAAACGCTCAGCGTCGCGAACAGCACGACAATCAGCGGCAGCACGTACCGCGCTTGCACCACCTCCCCCACACCAAGTCCCTCGCGCTGCAAGAACACCAGCGGGACGAGGACCAGCGCGGCAAGTGCAAGCAAACTAGCCACCAACTTGCGCGCCGGCAGCACTTGCACACCGCGGTAAGTGAGCGCACCAAGCACCAGAACGCCGAAGACGAAAACCATCGGTGGCAGTGCGGTGTCGTTCCAGCCCAAGGCCATGCTGCCGACCGCACCGGACAGATACACGGGCAAGTACACAATATTGGTCAGCAGCAGTCCGACGCCCGGCTCAGTGCCTCCCATGCCACCACTTACTCCACTGCCCGGTGCACCAAACGTGGTGAATCGGATCAGTCCCGCCAGCATGATCGCCACCAGCAGGGAGCTTGCGACCCACGCTTTGCGCGCACGACGAGGCCCGGTTAGTGAGAGAACAACAACAACGACGACACCGACGTAGGCGGCGGCGTCGACGCGCGAACCGATCGCCAACACTGCGGAGGTGATCGTTGCGGCCGCGAGCACCCAGGTTCGCCGTGACCGCCAATCGGTGCGGCGCGCGAGAGCTAGTCCAAAGGCCCACAAGAAGGTAATCCCCGTCAGCGTCCAACTGCTCGGGTTGGTGGACGGGATGATGAATAAACCCAGTGGTACGTAGACAACGACAACCACTATGACGAGTGCGGATCTGATTGCCGGAGACAGCACACGAAGCGCGAGTGCGAGAAGTGAGACAGCGATCAACACATTCACCACGCGCATGATTAGGACCGAACGTTGCTCGTCGGGTCCAACGAACAGGCCCATCACGCTGTAAAAGGTGCCCGGGTACAGGCCCTGGACGTTGTTGACCCGGTCGGTTGCCACCACCTGATCGCTCAAGTCTTCGGTGCACGCGGCGGTCACAGTGGCGTCGTAGGCAAAGCACTCGTGTGCAAACCCAACCGATTCAGGGACCAACCGGATATCGGAAAGTTCCGAGTCGATCTCGCAGACTCCATCGCTATCCCCACCAGCGCACCAGATGGACGACAGGTGGTAATCGTCGTCTGGGCTTGAGCCCACCGGGCTCGTTACCGCCCACGCGAAGAGCGCCAAGAGGAACATCACCGGTAAAGCGATGGCCC
>ERZ891134.1428-NODE-1428-length-16331-cov-16.826739_pt1 | contig 16331 bp, 9 predicted proteins | sample MGYA00520888_ERZ891134 | MGnify/ENA primary metagenome ERZ891134 (study PRJEB32303, sample SAMEA104408692) | aquatic metagenome | biome: Brackish water; feature: Coastal; material: water | place: Baltic Sea | collected 2014-10-23 | depth 10 m ... | reverse complement strand
AGAATACCTGCCTGTCACGCAGGGGGTCGCGAGTTCGAGTCTCGTCCAGACCGCAGAAAAATGTTGTGTTGAGTCCTTTAAATAGGGCTTGTGGTTTATTAATAGACCGATGAGAAGCTTATCCAAACGGATGGGCTTTTTTTGTTTAAGATATTGACGTATATTACGAACAAAACCAACAAATGAGCACATTATCAAATTCTTTCCCAAACCCTATTCATTCAAACAAATACCTTGTTAACGGTGTTCTTAAGCACTGGACAGGTGCTAAAGCTGAGGTCTATTCAAATATTTATTACGAAAATGGAGCGCCAACGCTATTGGGTTCTGTTCCTGATATGGATACAGAGGCTGCCAACGAGGCTATAAACTCTGCAGTTGCAGCTTTTGATAAAGGGAAGGGTGATTGGCCAACCATGAAAGTAAAGGATAGAATTGCTTGTATGAATACTTTTGTTGAAAAGATGAGGCCACATCGAGAAGAGGTAGTGAGGCTACTGATGTGGGAAATAGGAAAGACTAAAAATGATGCTTGCAAAGAATTTGATAGAACAATAGATTATATCCTAGATACTATTGAGGCCTATAAAAAACTTGATAGAAAGAGCGCAAAGTTTGATAATGAAAGCGGAATACTTGCCCATATAAGAAGAAGCCCTCTTGGTGTAGTGCTTTGCCTAGGGCCTTATAATTATCCTTTAAATGAAACGTTTTGTTTGCTGATCCCGGCTTTGATAATGGGGAATACTACGATATTTAAACCAGCCAAGCTAGGAGTGCTATTAATTACACCATTATTAAAAGCATTTCAAGAAAGCTTTCCGCCAGGGGTAGTAAATATTGTATTTGGTCGTGGGCGCAAAATTGCTGCTCCAATAATGCAGACTGGTTTTGTAGATGTATTAGCTTTAATAGGGCATAGCTCATCTGCTGTAGCCCTTCAAGATGAGCATCCATTTAAAAACAGACTGCGATTAATTTTAGGTCTTGAGGCAAATAATCCAGCCATTATTCTTCCAGACACTGATCTTGATCTTGTTGTTCAAGAATGTATTTCAGGTACATTGTCTTATAATGGGCAGCGTTGTACTGCTTTAAAAGTACTGTTTGTACATGCAGATATCGTAGATGAGTTTAACAAACGTTTTGCAGAAGCTGTAGACGCATTAAAATTTGGATTACCTTGGGAAGATGATGTTTTTCTTACGCCACTGCCAGAAAAAAACAAACCAGCATATATTGATGGATTAATTAAAGACGCGGTTTCAAAAGGAGCTAAGATTTTAAACAAACGTGGGGGTGAACTCAGTGAAAATTATTGCTATCCAGCCGTATTATATCCTGTTTCAACAGATATGAAAGTTTTTCAAGAAGAACAATTTGGTCCTGTTATTCCAATCATCTCTTTTACTACTATTGACGAGCCACTAGACGCAATTGCAGCTTCACAATATGGGCAACAAGTAAGTCTTTTTGGTAAAGACACCAAGCAGCTAGGACCCCTTATTGATATACTCGCCAATTTGGTTTGTAGAGTGAATCTAAACAGCGCTTGCCAACGTGGTCCAGATATTTATCCATTTACAGGAAGAAAAAACTCTGCTGTAGGAACATTAAGTGTTTTTGACGCACTAAGGAGTTTTTCAATACGCAGTTTTGTGGCCACAAAAGACAATGAATATAACAAAGAAATCCTTGAAAAATTATTAGCATCAAAAGATTCTAATTTTATAACCACAGACTATCTTTTATAGCGCCTCTAATTGTAATCTCTTAGAAGTGGGTTAATGTGGCTTCAAATACAATTCTAGTTTTTAGATATTGGCTCAAGTACTACTGCTATCTCATTTTTTCTAAAAAATAGATCATAAGGAGGATTGTATCCAAAGCAGTAAAATTGGTTGGTGTGCTGTATATCATTAGCCTTTAAAACGGCAATCAATGTGTCTTTATACTCTTTAATTGTAGCATCACTAGCCCATCCAGAAAAAGTTATTACTGCCATTTTTTTTTGTGGCTCTTGTTTAAAGGTGATGTCTGCTTGATTTGGTTTTGGTAGGGCCTCTTTTGAAATTGCCTGGGGAACCATAAACCCCATAGACGGAGTATCACCCAAAGACATACTAACGGGTGAGGTCATTGCAATTTTTTGGTTACGCTCATTGGCTCCAAAAATATACCCGCCTAATTTAGAGAACCCACTGCTCGCATTTTGTTTATAACCCTGATTTGAAAGGGGCACGTTTGTGAAGAGCCTGGCCTGGTAGTCCCGAATTTCTATTTCTCCCACAACAGTGGCCACGGTATAAGGATAGAATTCAATTTTGGTACTACTTCTATGGATAAAAAACTGAGCTATAATAAAAAATACAACTATTGATCCAATTACAATGTATAGTGTTTTCATGGCGGTTTATTTACAGAGAATACACCAATCTAAAAGTTACAAAGCGTGGTTGTATAAACGTCTCAGAAGTAAATACAGAAATATTACTGGCGCTGTTTTGTACTTGAGAATCTATACCTAGAATGTTTGTGGCACGGACTTCATATTCAAGTCTTGCGTCTTTGTCTTTTCTGTAAGACAGCGATGCGTTCCAGGTTTGAAATGAGTTAATTTCTTCTACATCATCACTAAGTCTATTGTAGGTAAAATCTGATCTAAGAGTGAATGCTTTTTTAATATAGGCATCAAATTCTATAGAGGGTGCATTGGTGGTAAAGGTAGTGGAGCTTGTTCCTTGATCATTTTGAGCTATGGTATGTCTATAGCGCAACGTTACATTAGGAGCTACTTTAAAGGTGGTACGTATACTTGGAGTATAGCTTTGAGTAAACCCTTCATTAACAGATTGTCTTCCTTGAACGAATTGATTAATTTTACTGTAATTTAAATTCACACTCAAACTACCTCTAATTTTTCCAAAGGTTCTTTGCATTCTTCCAAAAGCAGTAATAGTCTCATCTGCAAAACCTGAATTAAAATAGGTGCTGGTTCTAATTACATTTTCAAAATCTGTTAGACTTCTAATTTGGTCTATGTTTTTTGAATAGGCAATACGTGCAAACACGTTGGTGTAATTAAATAAATTGAAGCTTCTGTAAAACAAACTTAAATTGTGCGATAGTGCATTTTGAAGTTCTGGATTTCCGTATTGAATGTTATTAAAACTGTTTAAGATAATACCCTCTGCTAGTTTGGTTACGTCTGTAAACTGGTTTTTCATGTTGTAGTTAAAGGTCAAGCTTTCACTTTTCTTGAGCTGTATGCGGGTTTCAAAATCTGGGAGTATTCTAAAGAAATCTTCACCGTACTGCTCCCCAAACTGTATGTTTTTATTTGAGTAAGCATGCACAGAAAACCCAGGTGTGATCGTGAACATACCAGCTTTAAAGCGGTAATGAACCCCTAGATACATGTCACTAAAATCATACTGCGTATCGTTGTTTGCTCTTCCTTGATTAAAGGTTGGTGTTGGCTCAAAAAACGCTCCATCTTCTAAAAACTGGAAAATGTTTGAGTTAAAATCTTGTTTGCTAACAATACTTCCAAGGGTTAGGTTTATATTACTTTTATTGTTTATAATGTTGTAATAATCTAGCTTGGCGTCTAGCTGGTTTGATTTTATACGCCTGTCTTGATTTAGATTGTAGTTGTTTAATCCTTGGTTGAGCCCTAGAGCTCTAGCTGTGCTATCATAAGCGTCTTGCTCTTCTGGGGCTAGATCATTGTTGTTAGGGTCATTACCCAGTAAAACATTGTAGAAAGGGTCTTCGTCCTTGTTTAAATATTGCGCTTCTAGGGCAAAAATATTATTCTCATTAAGAGTGTAATAATACTTTAGACTCTGGGTAATGCTGTAAGGGTTTACCTGGTCTACTTGCTGTGTTGGTCCAACAACAGAAGATACCTCTGTTTGTGTTTGCTCATCTTTAGAGATACGCCCTAAAACGTCATACTCTAATTGGTTTTCAAAATTTGGCTGAAATGACGCGCTTAGTTTTAAAAGTCCTTGGTCAGAGCGTTGTGTACTGGTTTGCTGTGTGGTCTCATCAGGGATTCCTAGATCGCTGTCTGTATATTGTACAAAACTAATCTCTCTTGAAGTAACGCGGTTGCTGTTTAAAATTGCAAACCCAGTTATATCTAGCGCTTGGCTAGGAGAGTAACTAAAGTTGGTGGCTCCTAATTGATTTTTTACCTCTAGTGCATCCTTCTGGTTTGTTAAAAAGTTTAAGGAGTTGTCTCCCAAATTAATACTTGTACCACTAGTGTTACTTGGGGCTCTAAAGCCTCCTCCAAAGCCTCTAATATCTCTTCTAGATAATGCTGTTTCTCCTGTATTGTTGAGATCACCAATAAAATTAAGACTAAACTTTGGGCTGTAATAAAAGAGTTTAGGTTGTGCAAGATAAAGCGGCTCATCTTCGCTAACACCTCCACCAGCGGTTACGGTACCAAACCAAAAATTTTCTTTTCCTTCTTTTAATTTGATGTTGATTGCTACGTTATCTTGATTGTTTGTCACGCCACTTAATTGTCCAACCTCAGAGTAATTACGTAGTACTTGTATTTTGTCTACGGCTTTAGATGGGATGTTTTTGGAGGCTAACTTGGTGTCTCCATCAAAAAAATCTTTCCCATTAACCATTAATTTATTGACAACTTTTCCTTCTACTTCTATCTGGCCATCTTCGTTTATTTCTACCCCAGGCAAGTTTTTTAGAACATCTTCTAGTTTTCTTTCAGATCCATTAGTAAAGGAATCTGCATTGTATATTAGCGTATCTCCTCTTACTGTAACAGGCATTTCATAACTAAGCTCTACGGCATCTAGATTGTTATCTAGACTCAGGTTAAAATCTTTTATGATGTCTTGTTCTTTGGTAGAAATTTCCTGCTCAAAAGTTTTCATCCCTATGTAGCTCACCTGCATGTTATAGGTTTGATTTTTGGACAATGAAAGCATAAATTTTCCATCTTCAGAAGTTACAGAAAAAGACTCAAGAGCGCTACTTTGTTTGTTAATGGCAATAACATTTGCAAGCTCTAGTGGGCTTCCTAAACTATCACGAACCACGCCTTGAAGTTTTACTTGTGAAAGGCAAATACTTGATGCCAATAATAGCGCTAGGGTGAAATATATTCTCATACGTTGTTACAAAAAAGGTTAGTGTGTAGTTTTTATGATTCTTAGAGTCCTCTAGATCTTCCTCCGCTTCCACGGCCTCTATTGTCTCTCATTTCCTGCATTTTGCCGGTAATGATTTCATTGTACTCTTTTTTAGTAACCACCTCTCCTTTGGTAGGACGTTTGATTTCAATTTTTTCTTCAGGATTCATTACAATTTTACTGCAAAGCATGGTTGTGTTTCCAGCACTAAGCTCTAAGATTAATCCTGGTAAGCCCCAATATTCAGTTGGGCCTTGACTTACTGGTATCATTGGAGAGTACCATGCAATAACTTCAACCATCTCCTCTTTTTCTTCTATTTCCGCTTTAGCAACAACCGCTTCAGTATCGGGTGCTTTACTAGCCACGTTAATTGAGTCTTTTTTCTTTTCCTCTTTTTTCTTTTCTCTATCACGTCTATTTGTGGAGGTGAAATTTAATTCAGAAGAGGGTCTTGTCGTTGTGGCTTTGTAACATACGTATTGCCCAATTTTTTTGGTTTCTGAGCCCATCTTCCAGGCATAAGGAGTCATCTGTTCTGTGATTAAAAACTGTTTTCCGAAAAACTCCTGATCTTGAAGAAATATTTTTTCTTTTATGTTTTTGTATTGTAGTCCTGCAGAGAAGCTGCTTCCCCACATACTTGGTGCTCTTCCTCCGGGGCCCCCTTCTAGTTTTTCATCTTCTTTAAAGATAGACTCTTCTTTATTAAAGGTAAGGATATATGTTTTTTCGAGCCATGGTTTCATTCTGGCCTCCATTTGTTTTTTTTGTGCTTCACTCATTTTTCCGCCTCTATCCCAACGGCTCATGTCCATGGTGGTTTTAGAAAAATAATAGGCTTGGCCTTGGAAGTCTTGTGCCTTGATATTGGTGGCAAATAAAAGTGTAAAAAGTAATAGAATAACTTTATTAGAAAATGAAAACATAATTATAATTGATTGGTTATAGACAAACTTAACAATAGAGAGCTTACTACCTCCTTGTTTTGCATAAGATTAACATTAGACATCAAAAAAACATTTAGTGAATTTTTATAAGCTTTTTTTTAGGTAGTACATTATTCAAAAAGGCTCTTTGACTTTTAATGCTCAATGAAATAACGAACCACAGTAAATTTTGTAACAGTAATACCTACATTATTTTCATATAATGAAAAAAAACTAACAAAATAAAATGTTTCTCGGCTTTGACTTCATTGACTAGCAATAGTTTAACCAGGCATTGGTTTTTTTTGCATAATTCTAGACAACAAACAAGCCAAAAAGACCTGGTTTTTAAAAAACAAAAAAGCCTCTAGATTTATCTAGAAGCTTTTTATTGTGTTGTCCCACTAGGACTCGAACCTAGAATGACGATACCAAAAACCGGAGTGTTACCATTACACCATGGGACATTACCAAGAGTATAGACCTTCGTCTTATAAAGCATTAAAATTCATTGATGCTTTAGAGGATGCAAATTTAAAACAAATTGTATACCCTACAAGCAATTTTTGTAAAAAAATATTCTTGTATTATTTTAGCCATAAAATAAGTCTCTTAGGTGTTACGTTAACTATGATAATGTACCATCAGTGTTTAAAAAAAACGAGAAATAGTAGTACATTCGCTACAACCAAAAAAGTATAATTGTATGGGGTCTTTTACATTCAAAAAATGGAATACAATCTTAGGCTGGTTTGTCTTTTCAATAGCCCTAGTGACCTACTGGAGCACAGTAGAACCTACTGCTAGTTTCTGGGATGCTGGAGAGTATATTACCACAGCAAGTAACCTTGAAGTAGGGCATCCTCCAGGAGCGCCCTTATATCAATTAATGGGAGCTTTCTTCTCAATTTTTGCGATGGAGGCAACAAATATTGCCTTGACTATTAATTTAATGTCGGTCTTTGCCAGTGCTTTTACCATTTTATTTATGTTTTGGTCTGTAACTATTTTGCTGTCCAATTTGGTGAAAAAAAATGACACCTTCACTAAAAATAATCAAATAGCCATTTTAGGTAGCGCTGTAGTTGCCTCATTAACTTTTGCATTTACTGACAGTTTCTGGTACAGTGCTGTAGAGGCAGAGGTGTATGCAATGGCGGCTTTTATAATGTCTGTATTATTTTATGCTGGTCTTCGCTGGGAGGGGGAAATGTTTACCCCCAGAGGTGATAAATGGGTGGTGTTAATTGCCTTTGTTATAGGACTTTCTTTTGGGGTTCACTTTATGGGATTACTAACTATTCCTGCCATTGGATTTTTATATTTCTTTAAAAACTATAACAAAGTAACAGTCAAAAATTTCTTGATTGCCAATGTGGTCACCGTTGCCATATTGTTATTTATTTTCAAACTATTACTACCCATGACCTTGCGCTTTTTTAGTGCTGCCGAAATTTTCTTTGTCAATCAAATAAACATGCCATTTAATTCTGGAACCATCATAGCTGGGCTTTTGTTTTTGGCAGTATTTTATTTTGGTTTGCGCTACACAAGAAGCAAAAGTTTTGTAAAACTCAACACACTTCTACTTTGTGTGCTGTTTATTTTTATTGGTTTTTCTAGTTGGCTTATGCTGCCAATAAGGGCCAATGCAGGTACTGTTATTAATGAAAACAACCCAAACAACGCCCGAGAGTTGTTAGCCTATTACAACCGTGAACAATATCCAGAAACACACCTGTTTTATGGACCGCTTTTTACAGAGGCTTATGTAGGGCTAGATAAAGACAATCCATTTTTGGATGATAAGCCTAAATATGAAAAAGATCTTAATGCAAAAAAATATGTTGTTGTAAATGACATTCAAAATGCAAAACAAAACTTTGAAGACAATCAAAAGGCATTCTTGCCAAGAATGTGGAGTTTGGAGCACAACGCCAATTACATGGAGATTACGGGCGCTGTAGATTTTGAAATTAAAAATGAATACCGCTCAGAGCAGTTGCTTGTAGATGAGGTAGCAAAGTTTAGGCAGGCCTATGATAAAGGCCTTGTAGATAGTGAAGATTATGACAAATTCTTAAAGAATTTTGGAGACTATCTAGACATAGAAAAACCTGGGTTTTTAACCAACATGCGCTTTATGTTTGAGTATCAGTTTGGATATATGTACTGGCGTTATTTTATGTGGAATTTTGCAGGTAGACAAGATGATATTCAAGGAAGGTATGATAAGCTGCACGGAAACTGGATTAGTGGTATTCCATTTGTGGATCAAATGCTAATAGGACCTCAAAATAATATCCCTACAGACGCACTAGAAAATAAAGCTAGAAACACCTATTATTTCATACCGCTGCTCATAGGGCTTTTAGGAATCTTATTTTTGGCCAAGTATGACAAGAAAACCTTTTGGGTGCTCTTGGTGTTTTTCCTCTTTACAGGTCTGGCTTTAAAAGTATATTTAAATGAGAGACCCTTCGAGCCTAGAGAGCGAGATTATGCCCTTGTTGGTAGTTTTTATGTCTTTGCCATCTGGATTGGATATGGAGTGTATGCGCTGTATGAAATCTTAAAAGAGTACATAAACCCTAAGGTAGCACTTCCCATTGTTTTGAGTGCAACTATGCTAGGTGCTCCAGTGCTAATGGTGTCTCAAAACTGGGATGATCATGACCGTTCAAACAGATATACCGCCCAATCTATGGCGCGCATGTATCTGGATAGTATAGAACAAAATGGTATTATTTTTACCATTGGAGACAATGATACCTTTGCCCTTTGGTACCTTCAAAACATTGAAGGATATAGGCGTGATGTACGTGTAGTAAATACCGCTTTGTTTGCTACAGATTGGTACATAGATGACATGAAAAAGAAGGCCTTTGATAGTGATCCCATCCCTTCTCAGCTCACTCACAAGGATTATAAATACGGCTCAAGAGATTATATTATTTTCAATGAAATTGACACAGATAGTATAAATATTAATGTATGGATGGATTGGATAGCCTCTGATGATCCTAGAACAATGTATCAAATACCAAGTAGTGGGCAAGTAGTTAATACCTTTCCAACAAAAACTTTTAGACTTCCTGTAGATAAGCAGGCTGTTCTTAAAAGTGGTGTTGTTGCCTTAAAAGACCAGGCCAAGATAGTACCCTATATAGATGTTACTATAAAGGATGAAGTTATTTATAAAAACAGACTTTTAATGCTGGATATTATTGCCAATAATAATTGGCAGCGCCCCATCTATTTTAGTGGTGGAAGCTTTGGAGATGACGATTATCTTTGGATGAAAGATTACCTGCAAATGGATGGAGTAGTATATAAATTAGTGCCTATTAAAACGCCAGTAGATAAGGATAACCCTTTTGATATGGGGCGTGTAGATGCAGACAAATCATATGAAATTGTCAAAAATTGGGACTGGGGTAATAGCGGAGATCCAGCTGTTTATCACGATATAGAAACCCGCAGAAATGGGTTAACCTATAGAAGTAACCTAGCCCGTATTGCAGAAGCGCTATTAAAAGAGAATAAACTAGACAAAGCTCGTGAGATACTAGATTTGGCTATGGAGAAAATGCCGGTTGATACCTTTGCATTCTACTCTTTGCTGGAGCCCTACATGCAAATGTATTACAGTGTAAACCAGCCAGAAAAAGCCCGTGATATTTATGCGCAGTTAGCGGTGGTATATCAAGAAAAACTACTCTATTTCAGTAGTTTTAAGACCAATGAGCAGATAGATATGCGTAGAGAAATCTATACAGATATGGAGCGCTACAGAGCTGTTGTTACTGTGTTGTTGGCTGAAGACACAAAACAATATGCTCTTGCAGAGGCTATAAAATTTAATGAGTACATAAAGCTGTTTCCCTACCTTTATAATCCAGATGAGGGTATAGAATTAGGAGATCAATCTGCCTTAGGCTCAGATACAGAAATACCCGCAGAGGCTTCATTACAAGAATTATTACAAAGCCAAGCTAACTAATTGTATTTCTGAAAACCTAACACATGATACAAACACCCAAATTTGTGACTCGGTTATTCCCGAAACAAATTTGGGAATACCCAAACACTAAAAATACCATTTACCTCACTTTTGATGATGGTCCAATACCTCAGGTGAGCCCATGGGTGCTAGACCAATTAAATGCCCATAATGCCAAAGCAACTTTTTTCTGTATTGGGGATAATGTAACTAAATATCCTGCTATTTTCAATAAAGTAATTGCCGCTTCTCATGGTATTGGCAATCATACCTTTAGTCATTACAATGGTTGGAAAACTTCTGTTAAAAACTATACAAAAGATATTGAAAAATGTGCAGCAGTCATGGAGGGTCATTTGTCTGGCTTTGTGCCACTTTTTAGACCTCCTTATGGCAGGATTACTCCCAAACAAGCCAGGATTCTGCAAGCTCAAGGCTACAGCATTGTAATGTGGAGTGTTTTAAGTAAAGATTATGATCACAATATCTCTAGCCAGCAGTGTTTAAAAAATGTATTAACACATATAAAACCCGGAAGTATTGTTGTCTTTCATGATAGTTTGAAGGCTTTTAAAAACCTTCAATACGTTTTGCCAAAAGTGCTGGCACACTGCACTAAAATGGGATGGCAGTGTAAGGCGCTGCCCGTGTCAAAATAACACAAGTCTTAAAGTTTAAATGTAACTATAGGGATGTTATACGTATTCTTGCACCAAACCAATTAGGGTATTGGCATCTTGTTCTCCGCTTTGTCTCCATTTCATCTCACCTTGCTTATAAATCATAAGTGTTGGCAAGCCTTTTACGCGGAGGGCTTCTGCAAGTTCACTGTTTTTTTCTACATCTATTTTAATCACCCGGGCTTTATCACCAAGGGCTGCCGCTACATCTCTAAGTACGGGATGCATCGATTTACAAGCCTCATCCCACTCGGTATAAAAGTCGAGCAAGACAGGAATGTTTGTTTCAATAATTTCTCCAAATTTTGACATGAGGTTTCTCTTTTTGGGACCAATTGTAATACAAATATAACATTTATACCCAAACAACAAGTATTACGCGGTTTTGCTCTTCTTTTTAAGGGTGATTACAGTGACCTCAGGCCAAATACCAACACGTCCTGGATAGCCTAAATATCCAAAGCCACGATTCACATTTATGTAACGTCCAAACTCCTTGTAAATCCCTGCCCAGTTTTGGTATCTGTATTTTACGGGACTCCATTTAAACCATCCTGGTATTTCAATTCCAAATTGCATGCCATGGGTATGGCCACTAAGGGTTAGTTGTATGTTTTTTGGATGCTCTTTTACCCTAGATTGCCAGTGTGATGGGTCATGACTCATTAAAATTGTGAAATCTTGGGCGCTAACATCTGCACAGGCCTTCTCTAAATCACCGGCTTTTTTAAAACCTCCTTCTCCCCAGTTTTCTACTCCCACAAGTTTTATAGCCTGTTGGTTTTTTTGGATGGTTCTACTTTCGTTTAATAGTACATCCCAGCCCATGTCTTTTTGAAGGGCTATTAGTGCCTGTAGATTTTCCTGTTTTTTTTCTGCAGACTCCCAAGACACATAATCTCCATAGTCATGATTACCCAAAACTGAGTACACTCCATCTTTTGCTTTTAATGTGGCAAAGGTATCTTTCCAGGCATCCATTTCTTGGGCAACATTGTTTACTAAATCTCCAGTAAATAAAATAAGATCGCTTTGTTGTTTGTTTACCAAATCTACAGCATACTTCACCTTTTCTGGATTATCAAAACTCCCGCTATGTATATCACTGATTTGAGTAAGGGTATACCCGTCAAAGCTGCTAGGTAAATCATCAAATTCTAGGGTGTACTGTAAAACCTTATAGTTGTATTTTCCTTTAATCATGCCGTATAATAGAGCAGCAAAAGGTATGGCAGCAACCCCAAGGGCTACTGTGCTAACAAATTTACGGCGTGAGGGCATAAAAGAAGCTTCACTACCTCCTCCAATTTTATAGAAAACCCCCACAAATACCCTAATAACATCTTCACCAAACATAGCAATAACCGCAATAATCTTAGGCACAAATAAAGCTAAGAAAAGCCCGTAGATGTACATCATTTTTGGATTTGTTCTAGCATCAGGGGAGGTGATGGCATATATAAAAAACACCAATATAGCTACCGAGCTTAACACATAAACCCCGTGTATAAAGTGGTTTTTACTTATTGTTTTTATGGCCTGAAAGGCATAAATATCTATAAGTATGTAAAAAACAATAGGAATAATCCAACGCAGCATAGTCTTGGTTTTCTTTGTGGTTAAAGATAATTACATTTTTTACCTCTTGTGTGAATATGGTCTTAAAATTGCTTGTTTGTGTGTCTTTGAAATTATAATGATTGTTGTATCTTTTGCTCTTTAAAAAAGGAACATGAAGAATATTATTTTTGCACTATTTGTGACATTTGTACTAGCGAGTTGTTCACATACAAAAATCAACCCTGCCTCCACACAAAATATTCCTTTAACAAGTTATGTAAATCCCTTTATAGGAACCGGTGGTCACGGGCACACCTACCCGGGCGCAACCACGGCTTTTGGAATGGTTCAATTAAGCCCAGATACACGTTTAGACGGCTGGGACGGCTGTAGTGGCTATCATTACAGTGACAACTACATATATGGCTTTAGCCACACCCACCTCAGCGGAACGGGCGTTAGCGACTACGGCGATGTGTTGTTAATGCCAACTAATGCCATTAATTTCAATAATGGCGCCAATGGCCAAAAAGGCTATGGCTCTTCCTTTTCTCACCAAAAAGAAGAAGCTTCTCCGGGGTATTATAAAGTGCATTTAGAAGATACTAATATTGATGTTGAGTTAACTACAACAACCAGAGCAGCGATGCATTTATACACCTATCCAAGCTCAGAGAATCAAGTGCTAATCTTAGATTTGTTGCATCGTGATAAAGTATTAGATGCTTCCATTGAAATTATTTCAGATACAGAAATTCAAGGGTTTAGATTTTCAGAGGCATGGGCAACAGACCAACGTTTGTTTTTTAATATAAAAACATCCCATCCATTTAAAGATATGTTGCAATCTCCTCCCAAAACAGGAATGCCAGGGGCTAGAAAATGCGCTCTAGAGTTTATCAACCCAAATAATGAACCTGTGTATATTTCAGTAGGTATTTCTGCAGTAGATCAGGCAGGTGCCAAACAAAATAGAGAAGTAGAAATTGGCTCTAAAACTTTTGAAAGCCTTAAAAAACAGGCTGCACAATCTTGGGAACAACAGTTAGAGAAAATTGTTGTTGAAGACGCAAATAAAGACAACCTTGCCACTTTTTATACGGCCCTTTATCACACCATGATTGCCCCTAATATATACCAAGATGTAGATGGTCGTTACAGAGGTATGGATCTAGAAATACATCAAACAAAAGACTTTGATTACTACACTGTTTTCTCTCTCTGGGATACCTACAGAGCAGCCCATCCTTTGTATACCATCATAGAGCAAGAGCGCACCAATGATTTTATAAACACCTTTTTAGCAAAATATGACGAAGGTGGTATCATGCCAATTTGGGATTTGAGCGCCAATTATACGGGGTGTATGATTGGGTATCACGCAGTACCAGTCATTGCAGATGCCTACCTTAAGGGGATTTCTGGGTATGACAGTAAAAAAGCCCTGGAGGCTATGGTACACAGTGCTATGCAAGATAAGCTGGGCTTAGCCTCTTATAAAGAAGTTGGTTTTGTTCCTGTTGAAATGGAAAGCGAAAGTGTTTCTAAAACCCTTGAATACGCATATGATGACTGGACCATTGCTCAAATGGCAAAAAAAATGGGAGATACTGGGGTGTTTAAACAATTTACTGAGCGGGCACAGTATTATAAAAACATGTACAATCCAAGCACAGGTTTTATGCAAGGAAGGTTTAATAATACTTGGTTTGGTCCTTTCGATCCTTATGAGGTGAACTTTAATTACACAGAGGCCAACGCATGGCAATACAGCTTGTATGCACCACAAGATATTTCTGGCTTGATGCAATTAATGGGTGGTAAAGAGCAATTAGCACAACATTTAGACAATTTGTTTACCGCAAAACAAGAAACCTCTGGACGCAAACAACCAGATATTACAGGACTCATAGGGCAGTATGTACATGGTAATGAGCCAAGCCACCACATGGCCTATTTGTATAATTTTGTTAATCAGCCAAGTGATACCCAGCGCATCGTTAGAGAGATTTTAACAACATTGTACTCAAACGCTCCAGATGGGGTTAGTGGTAATGAAGACTGTGGCCAAATGAGCGCATGGTATGTCTTTAGCTCTCTTGGATTTTACCCTGTAACTCCTGGGAGTAATCAGTACATCATAGGATCTCCTTTGTTTGAAAAAGCAACCATTAACCTAGAAGACTCAAAACAATTTACGGTGCAAGCCAATGGTATTTCTAAAGAAAATTTCTACATAAAGTCTGCAAAGTTAAATGGTAAGGTTTTGGATAGAAGTTATCTGTACCATCAAGAAATTACCTCAGGAGGAACCTTGGTATTTGAAATGACAAACACACCTAGCCCATGGGGCACACAAGAGCATCAAATTCCAAGCACCCAAATACAAGAACATCAAATATTGCTAACTCCTTTTATTGCCTCTGGCACCGTTAGTTTTAAAAACAGCACCAGTATTACCCTTGGAGTTGCAGATCCCGGCGCAGACATCTATTATAGTATAGATAAGGGAGAATTTATTAAATACGAGGCTGCCATTGCTGTTTCAGAATCTGTATTAATTAAAACATATGCCCAAAAACAAGGTAAGAAAAGTGGAGTATTGAGTACCCAGTTTTTTAAGATAGATCCAAATGTGAGTATTACATTAAACACCCAATATGCCAATGAGTATAGCGCTAGTGGAGAAAACGCCTTGATTGATGGTATTAAAGGGGCTTTAGATTTTAGAACAGGTGCCTGGCAGGGCTACAGTGATAAGGATCTTGATGCTGAGGTAAATCTGGGATCGGTGCAAAATATTTCAGAAATTAAAACAAACTTTTTACAAGAACAGCGCAGTTGGATTTTTTACCCCACCCAGGTAACGTGTTTGATTTCCATAGATGGTAAGAACTACACCTCTATTGGGGTGCAAAAAATAGATGCAGCCATACCAAGCCAAGACGCTTCAATAAAATCTGTGGTTTTTAAAACAAATCAAAAAGCACAATTTATAAAGCTAAAGGCTACAAATTTAGGAGATGTACCCCCTTGGCACCTTGGGCACCCTTTTGATGGTAAAGCTTGGATTTTTACAGATGAAATAGAAATAAAATAACAGCATGAAAAGACGCAATTTTTTACAAAAAGCAGCCCTAGGCTCTGTTGGAATAACGGCCCTAGGCTCAAGTCTTGCAGCTACTGCTGCCACTCCAAAGGGAGCTAAAGACACACAAGATGTGCCAGTTTCAAATTCTTTACTACCGGTTGTAATTGCTACTTGGAGTGTAAAGCAGGCAACCCAAAAGGCATGGCAATCCATGGAGCAGGGTAGTTCTGCCTTAGATGCAGTTATTGCTGGTTGCGCCATAGAGGAGGCCAATGCCCTGGGGCAATCTGTGGGTATTGGAGGGCTCCCAGATAGAGATGGCCAAGTTACCTTGGACGCCTGTGTTATGAACGAAAAAGGCGATTATGGCGCAGTGTTGTGTATGCAAAATATAAAGCATCCTATTGCTGTAGCTAAAAAGGTGATGGAAGATACTCCTCATGTTATTTTAGCGGGGGTTGGCGCTGAAGAATTTGCTGTATCTCAAGGTTTTAAAAGAGAAAATTTATTGACAGAACAATCAAAAAAAGATTGGGAAATCTGGAAAAAAACCTCCAAATACAAGCCTATTATTAACATAGAAAATCATGACACCATTGGCATGTTGGCCATTGATAAAAACGGTACAATATCTGGCGGATGCACCACAAGTGGCCTGGCATATAAAATGCCTGGACGCGTGGGAGACTCTGCTATTGTTGGATCGGGCTTATTTGTAGACAATGAAATAGGCGCTGCAACTGCAACAGGTCTGGGAGAAGAAGTGCTAAAAACAGTGGGAAGTTATTTAATTGTGGAACTCATGAGACAAGGAAAATCTCCACAAGAAGCTTGTGAGCAAGCAATCCTTAGAATTATAGAAAAAACACCCAACTTTGAAGACTTCCAGGTGGG
>ERZ891134.1427-NODE-1427-length-16334-cov-4.244364_pt1 | contig 16334 bp, 17 predicted proteins | sample MGYA00520888_ERZ891134 | MGnify/ENA primary metagenome ERZ891134 (study PRJEB32303, sample SAMEA104408692) | aquatic metagenome | biome: Brackish water; feature: Coastal; material: water | place: Baltic Sea | collected 2014-10-23 | depth 10 m ... | reverse complement strand
TGAAAGAAAACAGAAAAACGCTGAAATAAAGGGATAATATGGCAAATATTTTCAAAACAGCCCCCTACTCAGGAATGACCTTTTATATGGGTATTACTACGTTAATTAGGTAATGTTTTTTCTATAATCGCCATTACCTAAAACGTATATCGACTTATTATACGCGTTAGCTATATTTCATCAAGAATAATCATATTCTTGATGAAACGATTAATCAAACCTGGTTATTTTGGCCCCTAGGGGATTCAAACGCTCCTCGATTTTTTCGTAACCGCGGTCTATTTGCTCGATGTTCTTTATGACACTCTTACCTTTTGCACTCATAGCCGCAATTAATAACGCAACACCCGCACGGATATCAGGAGACGACATAGTTATGCCTTTCAAGCGGGTTTTGCGATCCAAGCCAATAACGGTGGCGCGGTGGGGATCACATAAAATTATCTGTGCGCCCATATCGATGAGATTGTCTACGAAAAACAAGCGACTCTCAAACATTTTTTGATGAATTAAAACCGTTCCTCTTGCTTGGGTAGCTGTAACCAGTGCAATCGAAATCAAATCGGGAGTAAATCCAGGCCAAATTTGGTCAGAAACGGTAAGTATCGAACCATCTATGAAACTGTCTATTTCATAGTGGTCGTTTTGAGGGATGTATATATCATCGCCGCGAAAATCCATTTGTATACCTAAACGCTGGAATGTGCGCGGAATAATCCCCAATTGATCGATACGACAATTTTTCAAGGTAATTTCACTTTGAGTAATAGCCGCCATACCAATAAATGATCCTATTTCAATCATATCAGGCAAACAACGGTGTTCACACCCACTAAGACTGCTCACGCCTTGAATCACCAGCTTGTTGCTTCCAATACCGCTAATTTTAGCACCCATAGACACCAACATATTACATAGTTGTTGTAAATAAGGTTCGCAAGCCGCATTATAAATTATGGTTTCGCCTTTTGCCAATACAGCTGCCATTAAAATATTAGCGGTACCTGTAACCGAGGCCTCGTCTAAATGCATGAATGTACCCGTAAGAGTTTCGGCGTGAACCCGGTAGAAACTTTCTTCTGCTAAATATTCAAATTTTGCCCCAAGCTTTATGAATCCTTCAAAATGAGTATCTAACCTGCGGCGACCAATTTTATCGCCTCCAGGACTCGGAATATAGCCTTTTCCAAAGCGAGCCAATAAGGGTCCTACAATCATAATAGAACCTCTCAAAGCAGCCCCTTGTATTTTAAATTCTGGAGAATCTAAAAAGTCTAAGTCTACTGCATCAGATTGAAATTCGTAATCGCCCTTGGCAATTCTATTGACTTTAACCCCTAAATTTCCGAGTAAATCAATCAATTTCAATACATCTCGAATTTCTGGGATATTAGAAATTCGGATGGGATCGGCACTGAGTAAAACGGCACATAATATTTGTAATGCTTCGTTTTTGGCTCCTTGTGGAGTGATTTCGCCTTTTAGGGAATGACCGCCTTCGATTTCAAAATAAGACATGGTAGAATATTAAAAACGGCGGTGCCGCTTGTTTTTGTTAAAGTTGTTTTTGTTGTTATTGTTATTATTATTGTTTTTGCGGTTAAAGTTATTTCGGTTGTTACTCGAATTGCTAAAACTGCGCTTGGGTGTGAAATGACTGCTTGCATCGGCGGTTACTGTAATTTCATCGCCCGATAATTTCAATTTGCCTTTAGATAAAATAGAAAGATGCTCTGCAATTACCTCGTTGGTGAGATTTTCATCGTTCCAAATTTTACAGCTGTTAAACATGAAGGAAGCAATTAAGTTGACCAAATCTTGACGTAAGTTTTCGTCTTCAATTTCGGTAACTTTATCAATCATATTTTGAAGATTTCTCCCGTAAAAACGAAACCGTATACCCGTATCTGAATAGTGAATGCGATCGGGCTTTTCGGCTTTTTTATCTTCTGTTGGAAGGGGATAGGGTGAATCAACATCTAATGAGTAACCACTGATCTGATACAGATGTCCCCATAAAACTGCTTGATAGTCAGCTTGTAACTTGATCTGAGGATTTAGGGTGCCCATGATGTTCACCAATTGGTATACCCACTTGGTGCGTTCTTCTTTGGAGGCCAGCGTTTGGATATGGGCAACGTATTCTTGAATGGTTCTTCCATACTCCGCAATGCTCAAAGGGGAGCGTTGGGTATTGTAATCGTCTTGAATGCTTTGCATACTTAGTGTTACAAAGTAAAAACACTTTGTCAAATTCCCTAAACTTTTCGCATAATAATGTGTTATTTCTATACAAATGAGAACAGAAATCCTCAACCACTACATGAAAGTGGTTAACACCCAAGAAAAAGAACCACAAAGCGTGTTTCGTTTTTGTGAGGAATTGAACATCAAAGAAACCGAATTCTACGAAGAATTCCCCGATTTAGAGTCCGTTAAAGAAGCCATACTTTCCGATATGTGGTTAATTACGGTAAATGCGCTTGAAGCCCAATCGTTTTATCAAGAAGCTCCTTCCACCGATAAATTACTCTCGGTACTATACGCATTCGTGGAACTGCTTAAGCAACAACGCAGTTATTTTCTAATCGCTTATAAAAACTGGTCTAAGCCTACCGATAACATCAAGGGCATGAATGAATTCAGACATACGTTTACCCAATATGTAGATTCCCTCAATTTAGATCAAATGGAAACCGGAATTGCTCCCATAGACATGACTACCGGTAAATTGAATCAAAATGCATTGTTTGCCAATGTTTTATTCGTATTCCATTTCTGGCTGAACGACCGCAGCAAGGGATTTGAGAAAACCGATGCTTGTATCGAAAAAGTATTTACGCTATCATTTGAACTTATGGGAAACCAGACATTAAAGAAAGCCATAGATTTAGGTAAATTTTTATTGTCACAGAAATAGATGGATTCTCAAAATAATATAACGAGTTCCAAAATTGGCCGAGCGGCCAAACTAGTAGGTACAGGTGCTAAAATTGGTACAAATTATCTGAAATACTATGCCAAGAAAAGCATAACAGGTAACGACGACCGTGATACCTTACACCAAGACAACGCAGAAGATATTTACGATTCGCTGAGCAATTTAAAAGGAAGCGCCCTCAAGGTAGCCCAAATGCTGAGCATGGATAAAAACTTGTTGCCGAGGGCCTATACCGACAAATTTGCTATGTCGCAATATTCAGCGCCTCCAATGTCTGGACCACTTGTGATAAAAACATACAAATCCGCTACCGGAAGATATCCTACCGAAGATTTCGACTTTTTCGATAGTAAATCATTAGCCGCAGCGAGTATCGGACAGGTTCATTTAGCCCGAAAAGGCGATAAAGAATTTGCCATTAAAATACAATATCCCGGGGTTTCTGACTCGATTAAAAGTGATTTACGTTTGGTAAAACCCGTGGCAAATGCCATGTTTGGTTTGTCGGAGAAAGAAATGAAAAAATACTTCGAAGAGGTAGAGGAAAAACTCTTGGAAGAAACCCAATACGAATTAGAATTACAAAGAGGTACCCAAATTGCACAAGCTTGTGCGCATTTAGAAAGCGTGTATTTTCCTAAATATTATCCCGAATACAGCAATAATAAGGTATTGGTGATGGATTATATCAGAGGAAAACATCTCAAAGAATACCTCGAAACCAATCCAAGTCAAGAGGAAAAGAATAGCGTAGCTCAAGCTTTATGGGACTTTTACGAATACCAATTACATGAAGAAAAAGCAATCCATGCAGATCCACATCCAGGAAACTTTTTATTCGACGATCAAGGTAAAGTTGGCGTAATTGATTTTGGATGTGTTAAAGTGGTACCTGAAGATTTCTATTTGAGTTATTTCCCTTTACTTATTGAGGAAGTCCAAGCAAATAAACCCCTAATAGATGAACTACTAAGATCAATCGAGATTATATTTCCGGGTGATTCAAAAGCTGTTGAGGCAGAGTTGACAGAGGCATTTTTAAAAATGACCACCCTTTTGTCACGTCCTTTTCGCTCTGAAACTTTTCATTTTACAGACTCATTTTTAGATGAAATCTATGCTATGGGAGAGGAGATATACCAAATTCCGGAAGTTCGCAGGCCCACACAACCGCGAGGTAGCAAACATGCCTTGTATGTAAATCGAACCTATTTTGGAATTTACAGTATCATGAGTGATTTGAATGCCAATATTAAAACGGGCCATGGTGCATGGCGCGAGCGTTTGATGTTACACCATGGTGTAAATGAGTTCGATCAAACCTTGTAAGATCGATTTTTCCACTTAGTTTTAACGGGTAATACAAAAAATAGTGCCGTAAAAGTAGTCACCGCAAAGAGGTAAAATTCATAAATAAGAAGACGTCCCAAATGGGGCGTCTTTTCGTTTACCAATCGAAAAATTTTATGAATCTGTAAAGATTGAAATGCAAATTTTAATCCCCACAACAATCCTAAATAAGAGAGCGCTGTGTATTGGGCTTCCCACAAGAAATAAATAGAAAGTAAAGGGATTACGAAATAAAATCCACCGTAAATTGCAAATAAGATCCACCAATACCAGGGAAGTTCTTTTCCTCCTGAAAGCCAACGTTTTCTTTGGTGCAGCAAGTTACCAAATCCTTCGGTTTTTTCTGAAAATGCGAGCACATCTCCATTCATGATATTATTCCATTTCCAACCTTTCGCACATACTTCGCTGTAAAGTTTGTAATCTTCGGTGATGGAAAATTGGATTTGACTGTAACCACCGGTTTGCCAATACGCCTCTTTTCGGATAATCATATTGTTACCCACGGCAGTTGCCGGTACCCCAGAATAGGAAATTACATTAAGCAAACCCATGAAATAGGCCCAATCAATTTCTTGAAGCCAACCGTCAATTCCGTTTGAGCGCACCATTGTTGTGCCGCTGCAGACGCCCATTTCCGAATCCATATTACTCAATAACCCTTGTATCCAATTGGGCTTTACCCGTACATCGGCATCGGTAATAAGATAAAAATCGCCGGTGGCATGAACATCCAATTGTGCCATTACCCGCGCTTTGGCCTTCAATCCCGAATCGTTGTCTACCACGTCGATCACTTTAATATTGGCATGTTTTTGAGCAAATTCTAAGGCAATTTCTCGGGTGGCATCGGTACTTTGATCGTTGCCTATTAAGATTTGTATTTTATGGTTCGGATAATTGAGTTTTAATAAAGAATCAATACATGCACGGATGTTTTTTTCTTCATTGCGACAGGCAACCCAAATGCTAACATCCGGTAAGTCTTCTGCGCCATAAATCTGTAAACTACGCGATTCATAACGAAAAAGGACGCTTAATTGCCACGTTTGCACGAGTAAATATAATGCCGGAATTAAAATTAAAAATGTCATTTAGTTGGATGCGATTGGATTTTTTTGGGTGGGAATCAATTCAAAACGATAACCGCGATCGCTCATTTGCTGAAGGTATTGAGGTAATAATATTTCGAGTTGTTTTTTTGACTTTTGGCTATCATGGAAAACCACAATACTGCCTTCACGCGACTTATTGACGATTTGGCGTAGTGCCCTTTTTAGGTTTAATTGTTTGTCATAATCATAACTCAAAATATCCCACATTATACATTGATACCCCATTTCGAGAATTCGATCGCCTTGTGGTGAAGTCATTCTTCCATAGGGTGGCCTAAAAAGTGGGAATTCAGAAATAGGTCCTATCTGTTGTTGACAGACTTCAATGTTTTGGAAATAAAAATCATTATCGGTTGCCCATCCTTTAATATGGTTGTGCGTGTGATTTCCGATTTGATGTCCCTGGTTTAATAGGGTTTTTACTAAGCCCGGATTGCGCTGTATATTTTCCCCCACACAGAAGAAGGTCGCTTTGGCGTTGTATTTACCTAATAAATCTAAGACAAAGGGTGTGACTTCTGCGTCAGGACCATCATCAAAACTTAAATATACTACGCGCTCCTGAGTCGGAATTTTCCAAATATAATTTGGGTACAATTGGTGTAGCCATATGGGCATTCGGAATATCCGCATCTATCACAGCAAAAATGATATTAATTTTCAAGGAAACCATAACTTTGTGACTATGGCAGAAAAAATGATTTTGGTTGGCGGTGGACTAGCCGGGAGTTTAATGTCGATTTACTTAGCCAAAAGAGGGTATGAGGTGCATCTTTACGAAAGACGCGATGACATGCGTCAAGGCAATTATATCGGGGGAAGAAGTATCAATCTCGCACTTTCAACTAGAGGCATTACCGCATTGGAAAAAGTAGGATTAGTAGATGATATTTTAAAGATTTCTATCCCCATGTTTGGTCGTATGATGCACAGTCCGGAAGGCGCTTTACAATACCAAGCCTACGGACGCGATGATCAGGCCATTTACTCGGTATCTCGCGGTGAATTGAACATCCGATTGTTACTATTGGCAGATGCCTATCCTAATATTCATATGTATTTCAACCACCGGTGTACGCATATGGATTTAGATAATAATAAAGCCACTTTTCTTAATGATAAAGAAGAAGAAATTACCGTAAATGGCGATGTGTTCTTGGCCACCGACGGTGCATTTTCCGCCGTTAGAGATGCTATGATTCGAAACCCTCGATATAATTTTTCACAAAATTATGAGTCGCACGGCTATAAAGAATTAGAAATTGTTCCTGGCACCAATGGCCAATTCCAAATGGAAGAAAAAGCCCTTCATATTTGGCCCCGCAGTTCCTTTATGATGATTGCTTTGCCTAATCCTGGAGGCAATTTCACCTGTACCTTATTTTTACCCTATCAAGGCGATGTGAGTTTTGAACATCTGAATACGGAATCCGAAATTATGCAGTTTTTCGAAACGTATTTTAAAGATGCCATTCCATTAATGCCCAATTTGTTAGAAGATTTCAAGAATAATCCGGTTTCGCATTTGACCACCATGCGCACGTATCCTTGGGTAAAGAATAAGTCGGCCTTGATGGGCGATGCCGCACATGCTATCGTTCCTTTTTACGGACAAGGTATGAATTGCTCCTTCGAAGACTGTGTGGTTTTAGATGATTGTATTGAATCTTTCGGGGGAAATTGGACTCACATTTTAGACGCCTATCAAAAGAGTAGAAAACCGAACGCCGATGCCATCGCGGACCTTGCATTACAAAACTTTATAGAGATGAGAGATTTAGTGGGATTGCCAGAGTTTTTAAACAAGAAGCGCATTGAAAAAATGCTGGTAGATCAATATCCCGGATTATACAGAACTCAATACGAACGGGTTACTTTCTCTAATGATGGATATCGAGATGCCCTTTTGGCGGGCGATAAGAACAGCCGTTTTTTGGATTATATCATTTCAGAAGGTATTGAAGATAAAATTAGCGATACCGAGTTCATGCAGGAAAAACTGCAAGAATGGTTTGCTTAAAACCAAAAAAAATAAAATGAGGGTGTCGTTTAATTGTAAATCGACACTTCAGACAATTAAAAAAGCAGGATTCTCAATCCTACTTTTTTAATTTCTTTGCCTCTTCTTTTTCTTTTAACACGGAATCGATATAATCAGGATTGTAACGCGTTTTATATTGCAATTTTTGCGAAAATTTCTTCCCCGTTTTGTTGTGATATTCGCGGTTTGGAACCAAAATAGCAAAATAAGCCCAAATCGAAATACCGGTTATCAATCCTATAAAACCCAATCCTACGATAAGTTTGTTGCGTTGTTGCTTTTCCATTTTTAATTACAATTTAACATTCAACTCTTTACTAATGTTCATTAAATCTTGCCAAACTTCTGATCCGATGGGAATCCCATTTTCAAGCCGTTCGTTTTGCATTTTGAGTTCGGGTTCGCCTGGTATCAAAACCTCCGAATTGGGAAGGGCCTGACTCGATTTAAATCGATCCATCCAAGCGTCTAGTTGATTTTGAGTTTCTTCCAAATCATTGAATCCATCCATGTCCCAACAGCCAACAAAATGACCAAGACCTTTACCTGGTGCGTCTATTTTGGGTTGTAAAAACGACACAAATGGAGGAGCCCAAGGACCCCAACTGCCACCCGTTAGCACCGCACTGAAAATATCTACCCACGCGCCTAAGCCGTATCCCTTATGAATGCCATGTTCGGCGTCGCTTCCTAAAGGGAGTAGAGACCCTTTTTCGCTCAATATTTTTGGATCGGTACTTACCAGGCCCTCTGAATCAATGGCCCAACCTTCTGGAATTGATTTTTTACTGCGTTGTGCAATTTCTAATTTGCCATTTGCGGCTGTTGAGGTGGCCATGTCTAAAACGAAAGAGCGACCGTTTTTGCCCGGGATAGCGACACATATCGGATTAGTACCTAACATCCGTTCTACGCCATTGGCAGGAACCACCAACGGACTCGCATTGGTCATAGCAAGGCCAATATAGTTATGAGGAAAACCTTGCATGGCATGATGTGCTGCCACGCCAAAATGATTGGAATTGAAAATTCCAGACCATGCGGTTCCATAATCATGCGTGATTTTAATACATTCCTGCATGGCATAATGCGCCGAAACCAAGCCAATACTTCCATCTGCATCCAATCTAATCTGTGTTTTTTTGCGATGTTCCCATTTGAACACCGGATTGATATTGATTCTTCTCGCATCAATCAAACGGAGGTATCCCGAAAGACGAGCGACACCATGACTGTCTATACCTCTTAAATCCGCAAAGCTTAAAACATCGGCACAGATTTCGGCATGCTGCATTGACATTCCTTTTTTTAGGAATACCGCTTTAATAAATTCAGATAAATGGGAATGGTTAACTACCATTACAATGAATTTCTAAGCCAATGTTGTAAAGGGTGTTTTTGATTCCAAAATTCTTCGGAATCGGTCATTGCTTTTCCCCTTAAAAACACAGACCACTGAAACTCAGGTACAGAGACATGAGTGCCTTTCAAATTATACATCAAACCATTTCTAGAAACCCAAATATCTAAATCCTTTGGATAGCCTAACTGAGCCGATAGTTCCTCTAAATTATCATTGATGCGGTATCCATTGATGGAAATCAATTCGTCATTTACATTTATTCCAAGGGTTTCGGCGGTTCCATCGCGGTGAATGAAAGAAACGATGGTTTTACCGTTTTCCATACGTGCTTGAAGATTAAAGGAAATCGGATAATGCACCTCTTGGCTTACTCCAATATCTTTAAACCCTTCAAAAATGGCTTTGTAGTCTGGGGTTTGTGATGTTTCCAACCAATTAGTAAAGAATTCGTTCAAACGTTCCCCCGCCACTTCGTTGCACACCATAATGAATTCTTCCTCTGTAAATCCCGTGCCAATTGGTCCAAGTTTTTTAGCCCCATAAAAGTCGGTCCACAATTTCTTGAATACATCATCTAAGGACTTTTTCCCGCCGGTAGTTTGACAAATTTTAGCGTCTAAAAGTGCGGCAATTACAAATCCTTTTGAGTAGTAGGAATATCCTGTGTTTTTTGAATTTTCATTGGGTCTGTATTCCTTAATCCAGGCATCTAAGCTTACATCGTGTAAACTGGCATAGTCTTTACCAGGTCGATTTTCTTGTCCATTGATATAACTTCCCAAAACACGTAAAAAGTGATTGCGATCTACAATCCCGGCACGTAGAAGTGCCAATTCATCATAGTAAGAGGTAATACCTTCGGCAATCCACAAAGATTTCGTATAATTTTCTTTGTGATAATCAAAGGGACCTAATGCGATTGGGCGGATGCGTTTTACGTTCCATAAATGAAAATATTCATGGGCCACTAAACTTAAAAATCCGCGATAACGACCGGTATTGCTATAATTGAATCTAGGCATAACCAGAACGGTACTATTAAGGTGCTCTATTCCGCCGCCACCGGCCTGAACATTCTGAACGATGAACACGTATTTGTAAGGCTTAATATCTTTGGGAAATTCACCAACAATGCCGGCCATGGTTCTGCACATGCGTTGCATATCGCCTTTTAATAGGTTTATATCTGCATTATGGGGACCTACCATAGCCACATAATGCGGAATTCCCAACACATCAAACTCAAAGGTGTCGAAATTTCCCAATTGAATGGGTGAATCTACTAAAATATCGTAATTGTCGAATGTATAACTTACCCCCCCGGCAAATGAATGGTCTTGCATGGAGGAAATATAGGATTTCCAGCCCTTAGGAAGCGTGATATCTACTTTGCCGCTTTGATTTTCCAAACCTTCAACAAACATAAATAATGAGGCACCATTTAATAAGGCCTGATCTGCGTCTATAAAGGTAGTTCGAGCAGAAAATTCAAAACAATATACCTTGTAGTAGATTGTCAGCATGCCTTTTGGGGCATGAACCTTCCATCTATTCTTTTCTAATTTCTCGACTTTCAGGGCTTTCTCATTCGCTTGGGCAGAAATTTGTTCTACACTTTTGGAGAATTCTCTTACTAAATAACTTCCTGGCGTCCAGACCGGCATGCTGAAAATATAATCTCCGGCAGCTTCTGCAGAGAAGGATAGTGAGATTTCAGCATAATGGTTAGAGGGTTGAGGGATGCTTAATGTATAATGCATTTTTTGTGCGGATAACATACTCGAAGAACTCAATAAAGCCCAAAGGCCTAGTATTCGAAATAACTTCATCTTTCAAAATTCCGAAAATATCCTATCAATTCCAATTATGTACCCAAGTAATAAATAAATTGGAGATTCTGAGTCTAATTTTGTAATTTTGGAATATGCGAGTTACCAAATTTGTTCAATTTATAACGGTTTTTACTGTAATTGTAGGTCTTAGTATTTTGCCTGCATGCGATAAAGAACCTACTGATAATCAAGACACAGCTCAAATCGATACCAATAAGGTGGATACAAATGGCAGTCAAGCGTATTTGGAGCAAATGTTTGCCGCCTTAGTTTTAGATAAAAAGATAACGGTCATTTTAGCCGTTGATTCTGCGGGAAAAAACCTCACACCGAGCTATGACAATCACGATATCTTCCTTAGAAAAGGCACCTTTTATGACGGTCCCTTGGAAGTATACGCAAACGGAACCAAATACGTGGGTACATGGGCTTCCAATAAAGATTATTCTATTTTGGATTTAAATATAGAAGGAGTTCCCGAATTTGAGTTTTACAATACTGTTTGGCGATTTACGCTAAAAAGTTTGGATTTACTTAAAATTGCCCCCGTTCAAAATCCAGGACAAAAGCAGCTTCATTTAAAAAAGGAGCAATAAACATATATTAAATTTGCTCTATGGAAGATTCCTTGATTAACAAAGTAGCCCAAAGTGGATTGGTTACCCTCAATTTGGAATTGTTTTTTCCCGAGGGAGAGCGAGTGTACCTTGATATAAAAGATACTCTTTTTATGGGAATGGTTTTAAAAGAGAAAGATTTTAGAATCTGGATTAAAGAGCACGATTGGTCGCAATACGAATCCAAACATGTGGCGGTAGGTTGTACAATAGATGCCATTATTCCTACGTGGGCGTATATGTTGGTAAGCAGTAAACTTTCGGGCGTAGCGTTAAGCGTGCATTTTGGAAATCTCGTATCGTTAGAAAATGAGTTGTGGTTGAAATCTTTACAAAATATCGATTTTTCGCAATATGAAGATGCCAAGATGGTGATAAAAGGGTGTTCGGATAAAGAGGTAAGTCCTTATGCTTACGTATATGTAACGGAAAAATTGGTCGATATTGCCCAATCGGTGATGTTTGGGGAGCCGTGTAGTACGGTTCCTGTTTATAAAAAGAAAAAGGCCGTTTAGGCCTTTTTCTTTTTATATGGTGTGATTTAAATTAATTAGTCGACCTGAGTTACTTTAATAGTGTTGGTACGTTGTTTTTTCAACAAAGGCATGCTTGCACTATTGATAACATAATCTCCTGGCTTTACATGTCCGTTTTCTTTCAGAATATCAATTACATCTTCAAAAGTCTGATCGGTGCTGATGTATTTATCGTAATAGAATCCTCTTACACCCCAAACTAAATTTAATGTGTAGAGAAGGGTGGGGTTATTGGTAAATATAAAGATACTTGCTTCGGGTCTATAGCTCGCAACTTTGAATCCGGTGTAACCACTTTTAGTCATGGCAACAATGGCAGTTGCGTTAAGGTGGTCGCTCATTCTAACAGCGGTAAAACAAACTTCATCGGAGGCAAAAGAAGGAGATGTATTCTGTGGGCGTTCGCCTTTGTAATATACACGTTTGTCTTGCTCGATATCAGTAATAATGCTATTCATAATTTCTACCACACGTATGGGATATTTACCTACAGAAGTTTCTGCAGATAACATCACGGCATCAGCTCCGTCAAGAACGGCATTGGCTACGTCTGTTATTTCTGCTCGTGTAGGCATGCTATCTTCAATCATACTTTCCATCATTTGAGTAGCAATGATTACAGGTTTAGCATGTTTGATGCAAACGTCTACCAAATGTTTTTGTATCAATGGAACGCGTTGTAGTGGTACTTCTACGCCTAAGTCACCGCGGGCTACCATAACGGCATCGGTCACTTTTACTATTTCATCAAAGTTTTCAACGGCTTCGGGTTTTTCAATTTTGGCGATTACCTTGGCGCGCTTACCCTTTTCGGCAATTAAGTTTTTTAATTCAATAACATCTTCAGCTCTGCGAACGAAACTCAGTGCAATCCAATCGACATCTAATTCTAATCCAAAGGCCAAATCTTCTAAGTCCTTTTCTGTTAAACAGGGTGCCGAAATCTGGGTATTGGGTAGATTGAATCCTTTATTGGAAGTAAGCGGACCTCCGTTTACAACTTTCGTTTCAATTTCAGAATCGCTGATTATCTGGGTGATTTTCAACTCCAATTTACCATCATTTAACAGAATGCGATCACCAATATTAGCTTCTTGGGCTAATCTTTCATAACTAACGGAAAGGAGTTCTTCGGTGGAAATTTGTTGTACAGTAGTAACTCTGATCGTATTACCTGCAACCAAATTGATTACGCCATCTACCTTTCCTATACGCAACTTTGGTCCTTGTAAATCTTGCAAAATGGCTACGTGACAGCCTAGTTTTTTATTCAACGCACGAATATTTTCAGCCACAGCAGCATGGATTTCATGGGCACCATGAGAAAAGTTCAATCGGAAAACATCTACACCTGCATGAATGAGTTTTTCTAATTGCTCCATAGATGAGCTTGCAGGACCAACGGTGGCAACAATTTTCGTTTTGTTAAAATTATCTTTATACATTATTATTCGGTATCAAGTAAGGAAGATCGAAAGCCCAAGTGATTTTATGGCTTCGTTCTTGGGGATAAAGATACGCCATTTGTGCGAGGCCTTTATCTTTAAGCAATGAAATCCAAAAATCAGTTACCTTTATTTCTTCATCGTTTTCCCATACTAACCAATAATCCACTTGGGGTTTACTGGCGGTCAAAATACTATCGGTTCCTTGATTTTGTAATAGCCAAGTTCTGGGAATGTTGTCTTGGCCCGAAAAGTAATACAGTATGTGTTGAGAGGGAGGGATAGTTTTAGAAAAAGTAAAATGAGTTGGCTCACAAACGAATTGTATGGAAGTCATACGCGAAATCTGCCAAACCAGTTCATAGGGTAGCAAATTGCAGTGTATGGCAACGTAAATGAAATCATTACCGTGCAAAATTGTTTTCGATTTGTAACGTTTGGCAGACAATTTTCGATACAAAAATAAAATTTTCATTCGCATCTCAAGAAAAAAATGTTTCTTTGTACCGCAAAAAATAAAACAAATCATGTCAGAAATTGCAGAAAAAGTACAAGCTATCATCGTCGATAAGTTAGGCGTTGATGAATCAGAGGTTACTCCCGAGGCGAGCTTCACCAACGATTTAGGTGCAGACTCCTTGGATACCGTTGAATTAATCATGGAATTCGAAAAGGAATTCGACATCAGCATTCCTGACGATCAAGCTGAGAAAATTCAAACGGTAGGCGAAGCGGTTCAATACATCGAAGAAAACAAAAAGTAATTTATGCAACTCAAAAGGGTTGTTGTTACAGGTATGGGGGCATTAACCCCGATCGGTAACACATTAGGAGAATACTGGCAGTCGCTTGTAAAAGGTACTAGCGGTGCTAACCTTATTACGCGATTTGATCCGGAAGCTTACAAAGTTAAGTTTGCTTGTGAAATCAAGAATTTCGACCCCTTAACCTTGATGGATCGGAAGGAAGCGCGTAAAATGGACCCATTTACCCATTATGCTATGGCATGTGCTGATGAAGCAATCATAGACAGTGGGCTCCTACAACAACCTGTAAATCTCGACAGAATCGGGGTAATTTGGGGCGCAGGAATTGGTGGTCTTTCCACTTTCTTTGAAGAAGTCGTATCCTACACCAAGGGCGGAGGTACACCACGCTTTTCGCCCTTCTTCATTCCTAAAATGATTATTGATATAGCCGCTGGCTATATTTCCATTAAACACAACCTTAGAGGTCCAAATTATGGTACCGTTTCGGCTTGTGCCTCTTCAACACACTCCTTAATCGACGCGTTTAATCTTATCCGTTTAGGAAAGGCAGACGCTATCGTTGCCGGCGGTTCTGAAGCCTGTGTTAACGAGCCCGCAGTTGGCGGATTCAGCAACATGAAAGCATTGAGCGAACGTAACGATGATTTTTCAACCGCCTCTAGACCGTTCGATAAAGATCGCGATGGTTTTGTTATGGGCGAGGGTGGTGCTTCTCTTATCCTTGAAGATCTGGATCACGCCAAAGCGCGCGGTGCAAAAATTTACGCAGAAATTGTTGGTGGGGGAATGACAGCAGATGCCTACCATCTTACCGCACCTCATCCAGAAGGATTAGGAGCTAAAAATGTGATGTTCCAAGCGTTAGAAGATGCTCACATGGCTGCTAGTGAAATTGACTACATAAACGTACATGGAACCTCAACTCCGTTAGGCGATATCGCTGAAATCAAAGCCATAACTCAGGTTTTTGGCGAACATATTTACGACTTAAACATCAGTTCTACAAAATCCCAAACTGGGCACCTATTAGGTGGGGCAGGGGCTATCGAAGCCGTTGCATGTGTCATGGCAGTAAAACATGATATCGTGCCCCCCACAATCAATCACCAAACACCAGATCCCGAAATAGATTCAAAGTTGAATCTTACTCTTCATACGGCGCAAAAAAGGACAGTTAACGCCGCATTGAGCAATACTTTTGGATTTGGAGGGCATAACGCGTCGGTGATATTCAAAAAATACGTTGATTAATTACGGCAATTGCTGTTTTCCTCTAACCATAAACATTTGCGTACGTCGATTTATCGACTTACGGGCGTGCGTCCGATTAGAATTAAAATCTATAAAGAAGCGTTTACCCACTCTTCCGTTGGAGAAGCACGAGAGGCAAATAAAATTTCATTTACCAATAACGAACGCCTAGAATTTTTAGGCGATGCCATCCTAGATGCCATTGTTGCTGAAATTCTATTCAATCGTTTTCCCTATCGTGATGAAGGATTTCTTACCGAAATGAGAACCCGAATTGTAAATCGCGACCAATTAAGTGATTTGGCTCATAAAATGGGTTTGGTAGAATTCATTCAAATGAAACCTGAGCTCCAAAAAAACCATACGGCAGTAAAAAGTATCGGAGGAAATGCATTAGAAGCTTTAATTGGAGCTATCTACCTCGACCGCGGTTACAAAAAAGTCTCTTGGTTCATACGGCACCGCTTAATGGGGCAGTTTTTAGATATGGACAAGCTCATGAAAACTACCGTTAGTCATAAGGCAGTTTTCATGAAATGGATACAGAAAAATCAAAAAGAATTAAGGTGGGAGCAAGAATCTGACTCCAATGCACGGCATGGAAAGCATACCGTTACGCTGTATATAGATGGCGAGTTGTGGTTTACTGAAGTCAATAAAAGCCGCAAACGCGCAGAAGAACTTTGCTGCGAGAAAGCCTGTCGTAAACTCGATCTTACGTTTCAACTATAAAGATTCATCAGTGGGTAAATATTTTACCCAACCTTGTTGTTTGGTGAATGCACACCAAACACAGCCATCCTTTCCGCAGCCGTTTAAAAAGTCGCGCTTTTCTAAACGATCTTGAGCCTCTCTAATGAGTTCCTTTAAAATATTGGTATGTTCGGCATTATAATACATTTCGATAGTTTCGAAACGACCTTCTTCATTTTCTGTTAACGATTCGATAGCACCCATATCACAAAATAAACCTAATTCTTTATTTGCGTTAACCATCATAACATAAATGCCTACTTGTAGCCAATAATCGGATGGTATATCGCCCGGTTTAAAGCGATTGCTTAAGCGACTTT
>ERZ891134.1424-NODE-1424-length-16356-cov-6.931967_pt1 | contig 16356 bp, 20 predicted proteins | sample MGYA00520888_ERZ891134 | MGnify/ENA primary metagenome ERZ891134 (study PRJEB32303, sample SAMEA104408692) | aquatic metagenome | biome: Brackish water; feature: Coastal; material: water | place: Baltic Sea | collected 2014-10-23 | depth 10 m ... | reverse complement strand
AGATCAGTCAGTAAACGCAGGAGACGCCTAAAGCGCGCCTCAGTCTTTTTTGCGAACAATCTTAGCAACGCTTTGTGCGGTTGCGAGGAGCGCGCCGTCCGCGTCGAGAAGCTCTGACTCCAAGAAGGCCGTTTTAAAAGTGGCTTGGCGTATCCATCCACGTGCAAACACCGCCCCCTGACCGCCGCGAGTGATCGCGTGATAGCGTGTGGTGACCTCGAGGCTAGATAACGCAACCACGCCCTCTGGGCCCAGGTGTGCGAATACAGCATGCGACATGGCGGCGTCGAGCATGACGGTAATAAATCCACCTTGAACAATGTCCACCGAGTGACACACGTCGGTGCCGGGGTGGAACTCGAAGGTGCAACTCAGACCGGCATCGTCGATCTCGCAAACGTGACCGTCAAGTAGCGCTATGAACGGAGGACGGTGCGTGTTTAGCGCCTTAATTCGTTCACTATTGGGCATCTTTGATTCCTTAAATTACTGCCTAAAAACTCGCGCGACATGGTAACGTCACTGGGACAAAACTGACAGGACCCCTTGAGATGTTATTTGCCGTACGAACAATGCTCGACCTTCAAGATCGAATGAACACGAAAGTGCATCCTGAGTGGAGAGAGCAAGGGTTTGAGTGGTACCGGGCTGCATGGATCGAATGTGCGGAATTAATGGACCACGCCGGCTACAAGTGGTGGAAACACGCTGATCCAGATCTTGAGCAGATTCAGCTTGAAGTCGTTGATATATGGCACTTTGGAATGAGTGCATTGTTAGCGCAGTGCAGTGACATTGACGCGTTAGCCCGCGAAATCTCAGCCGATCTTGCTGAAGAAGCGCGTGAGCCAGCCGGCTCCTTACTGGAGGCGACAGAGTGTCTCGCGGAGGCCTGTCTAACCACTCAATCGTTCTCTACACCCGCATTCCTCAGCTTAATGCGCGCCAGTGGACTGTCCTTCGAGCAACTGTATCGCATGTACGTCGGTAAGAATGTTTTAAACTTCTTTCGCCAAGATCACGGATACAAAGAAGGTACCTACGTCAAAGTTTGGGACGGCCGGGAAGATAACGAGCACCTCTCTGACCTTCTGGCGGTGATGGATGTTGCTGAAGATGATTTTGCAGAGTCGCTGTACAGGGGCCTTGTGGCGCTATATCCAGGTTAGAACCCCAAAAGCTTGCAGTGCTAGCGCTGGGTCCCAGTCGCAAGATCATCGATGGCGCTGGCGAGCTGTAGATCTTTGTCGGTGAGTCCTTGAGTATCATGCGTTGACAGCCGAATCACAACGCGATTATAGACGTTCTCCCAATTGGGATGATGATCCGCTTTCTCCGCCAGAAGGGCGACGCTGTTCATAAAGCCCCAAGCGTCAATGAATCCTCTAAATTCAAAATCTCTTCGTATAAATATTCCCTCGAGTCGCCACTGACTGTGCGTCGTTTTTAGCGCGTACTCGATTTGCACCTTACTCAGTGCCTTCATTGTGACCTCGACGTCTCAAATTTATACCGCACTCGAGATGATCTGTGTACGGAAACTGATCGAAAAAAGCGAGAGAGATAATGTCGTGACTCTCGGTAAGTTGACTTAAATTATCAAGCAAAGTCAGTGGGTTGCAACTTATATATAGAATCTGATCGAACTCGCCGACAAGCGACAGCGTCGCACCGTCCAGACCCGCCCTCGGGGGATCAACCAGGACGGTCTCAAGATCGTAGGCAGCAATGGGTGTGCTGAGCGCCTTGAGTCGTCTGAACTCGCGGGTTCCGCTAAGTGCTTGGGTGACTTCCTCAGCCGCAAGTCTAGCGAACTCAACATTGTTAATGGCGTTGAGGCTCAAGTTTTCTGAGGCCGCGCGCGTCGCCACTTTGGAGACTTCCGTTGCAAGAACGAATCTGAACTTCTCCGACAGTGGAATTGTGAAGTTCCCGATACCGCAGTAAAGCTCTAACAAATCGCGTGTTGAGGGGGGGGCTTGCTCACACGCCCACGTGAGCATCGACTCGTTAACGCGCGCGTTGGGTTGAATAAACGCTTGTTCGGGCTGTTTGTAGTGAAAGGTCTTGCCCTGTACCGTCAACGTCTCGGTCAGCCAGTCACGATCGAGCACAACCTTCTGACCCCGTGAACGTCCCACCACCTGTAGCGCAAGTTTGGAGGACAAGGCTTTCGCTGCCTCCGCCCATTCGTCACCCAGCTTTCGGTGATAAATGAGCGTGACCAGAACATCGCCCGATAGGGTTGACAAAAACTCGATTTGAAACAGCTTGTGTCTCAGCTCGGCGTCGTTCTTGAGCGCATCACGCAGGACAGGCAAGCGTTTTTGTATCGACAGGCTTGCAAACGGAAACGTCTCTATGATCACGGGTTCTTTGGGCTTCTCGCGATCGAACATGACGAAGTTGAGATCGTCACCCTCGTGCCATACCCGAAATTCTGCCCGCATACGAAACGCACCGGTCGGCGACCGATAGAGACTGGGAGGAGGTGCTCCAAGCGCCTCAAAGCTGGGCAAATAGCGCGCCACTTTGCGTTCTAACAACGATTCGTAATGCTCGGGTTGATAGTCGTTAGGCAGCATTGATCTACAAACAGTTTTTAGGTTTGGGCAGCCCAGCAATCCGACTCGCAAGCCGAGTAGGGGAGCCAGGAAATAGTGACATGAGGTAGATGCTGTTTCCCTTTTGGGGTCCCAGGTTGATTTTTGTGTATTTCACCAGTGACCGATTGGCGGGCGAGGCGTCAAATTCTTCGTAATAGGCCCTGAGCAGCTCTATGATCTCCCAGTGTGCCTCAGTCATTGCTATGCCCTCGCTTTCAGCCAACATCAAAGCGAGCTCTTTGTTCCAAGCGGTGCGGTCCTTTACGAACCCGTGCTTATCCAGCAGTGTCGGTGATAGCCGTGTGTTCACGTCAACCCCAACTCACAACAGCGTTAGGCGACAGAGTGTATCGCACCCATTCGTGCTCACTGATGAGTGGAACCTCTGTTTTAGCCCATGCGGCTTCACTGAGCTTATCTTCGTGTGAGAGACGAACGACCTGACAGCCGAGTTGAGACAGCCTTTCTGCATCCGATGGACAGCATCGGATATCTACCAGGATCACAATGTCCGACGCAATCATGAGCGTCATGGCGCCGCTTAACTTCTCACGTTGATTGATCAAATGAACGCGCATTAGAAGGTCACCACATGCGTCGCTACGGTCACAAGGTCACCCACAGCGCGGACTGAGATGGGCTGGCACTCAAGAACACTCTCCAGTAGGGGATTTTGTGCGGTGGATTCAACGTAATACACCTCGTTAACATCATAGAGCGGTAACGACTTTAATAGCTTCGACAAGTCTGTCTGTCCTTCGGGAACCTCGTTCAACGGTGTGAGATAGCTCAGGCCGTCTTCTAAAAAGAGGAGGCTGACGGTCTGACTGAATGCGCCTGCCGCCATCACTGCGTCGATTGCAGGGTCGCTTGCCAGCCCGTGTTCATAGGGCGGACTTGTAATGATAAATAACCAGTGAGCAGGGCTAACCAAAACTAACGACCTTGTGACTCGATAGGCCGGCTTCGATCAGTTCGCCCAGTCCCTCCACATCAAAATCGTCGTCTGGGGCAAGAGTAAACGCCTCAGCGGACGCACTGCACAATATTAGACGCACTCCAGCGAGTGCCTTGAGCGCTCTCCACGCCGCGGCGTGCTCGTCTAAGGCATGAAGGACGCCATGTCCGAAGAAGAACACCTTTTCAACGACCACACCTTGGGCTTGAGCCGCCTTCGCAAAACGAAGGGCTGACGGCGTTTTAGCAGGGGCATCTTTAACGAGAAGTGAGAGTGTGCTCATTCGAAAATAAAAAACCCCGGCGTGCCGGGGTTTGCGTCGTCTAAACCAGAATTAATCATCGCCACCGAACACGCCAAGCAGGCTAAGCAGGTGCACAAACAAGTTGTAGATATTTAAGTACAGTCCCACCGTCGCTCTGATGTAGTTCGTTTCGCCGCCATGAATGATTCGACTGGTGTCGAACAGTATCAAGCCCGACATAATCATCACAACGACAGCGGAGATGGTCACCGACAAAAGGGGTATTTGTAGGAAAAAATTAGCCAACATCGCAACAATAGCGATCATCAAACCAGCAAACAGGAATCCGCCCATAAATGAGAAGTCGCGCTTAGACTGAAGTGCGTAGGCGGATAGACCAAAGAAAATAAGCGCGGTGCCACCAAGTGACTGCATGACCAGGCTCGGACCGCCGGGCATGGCCATATAGTGATTCAGCATCGGACCCAGACCTGCACCCATGGCGCCGGCGAAGGCGAAAATAGCAGGCAAGCCCTTGGCACTGTCTGCCATTCGATTGACCACGAATAACAATACAAAACCGACTAACGTAAATCCTAGTCCAGCCATAGGGGAAAGGTTAAGGGCCATCGAAACGCCCGCGGTCACAGCGCTGAATGCCAAGGTGAGGCCGAGCAGCATGTACGTATTTTTCAAAACCTTGTTGGTCTCGAGTGTCTCTTCGCCAAAGCGCGTGGGCGCCACGTCTACTCGTCGTTCTGCCATGTTCGTGCTCCTTTTAGGTTCAAACCCTTAATGAATAGATAATAGAGGTGAAGGACTGCATGTCCAAGGCTAAATAACTAATTTGCGACACCTTTTACAAGAACCTCGGCTCTAAACGTCAAATTACCGATGACAAAGTTGTTGCGGGCGTCGTCCATCGAGACCTCGGTGCGCATCAGCGCCTCAGGCGACAACGGACTGACTGCGGATGCCTCAGCGATGGATGCAATACTTTGAAGTGACAGGCCTGCAGACCGTGCCAATACATCGAGTTTGCGTGTCGCGGACTTGACCGCCTGTTCTAAAGCCGATTCTTGCGCTTGCCCGCTCGTTGAAGACTCGAATTGAGGTGGACTAATCTGCGTTGCACCTGCTTCTGTCAACGCGGTGAGTACCTCGCCAACAGCCTCAAGATCGTCCGTTTTAAAGGTCAGCGTACGAGTCACTCTGTATCCCGTAAATACTTGCTGTTCGGTCTCTCGGTTCCATCGGTACTCGGGTTGCAAGGACAGGGCGCTAGTGTCCAAACTGTCGACGACGACTGAGTATGAGTCCAGTGCGGAGAGCATCGTGTCCATCCGCTGTGAAACGCGCTTTTGTGCGATCGCCCCATTTTGGTTGATCGCGGAGACCTGCGCTCGGATCGAGGCTGTGTCTGGCGATACGAACACGACGCCCTCGCCACTGGCTGCAATCTGTGTGGCCGCCGCTACGGTGGGTGATGTAGCAAGTACCCAAAGTGCGAAAACGACTGCCACGAACTGTCTTAAGGGCTGCATTTGCTGTTCTCCTTGTAAGTAAAACTTAGGCGCACAAGTTTGATAAAAGTTCCGGCGAATCGGTCCTCTCACAGTATTATTTTGTTATGGTTTTGAGGCTTACCTCGGAGTTCATTTATGAAAAATCAGTCCTTATTCTTGTCCGCGTTCCTAATATCGGTCTCACTCACATCGGGTATCGCGGTGGCGAAAGACGTGACTTTCGAGACTAAAGATGTCGAAATTTCCAAGGCCTTACGCGATGACGCACTCAGCGGGACACAAGCTTGGGATCTTGTTGAGAGCCTCACGACCGAGGTGGGTCCAAGACTTGCGGGTAGCGAAGCCGAGGCGCGTGCGCGCGATTGGGCCGTTAAAATTCTAAGTGATTTTGGTTTTGAGAACGTCCGTGTAGAGCCCTTTATGATCGAGGGCTGGCGTCGCGGCGAGGAAACCGCAGCGGTTGTCTCACCGTTCCCACAGAAATTGGCGATTACCTCGCTGGGCAACAGCGTCGCCACCAACCCTAGCGGCATTGAGGCCGAGGTGGTCTTATTTGAGTCGCTAGCAGCGCTAAAGGCGGCTGATGAGGGGTCGTTGGAGGGCAAGATCGCTTACGTGGGGCACGCAATGCAGCGGACTCAAGATGGTTCCTCTTATGGACACTTTGTTCGTCTACGATCAGCAGGCGCGGTGGAAGCCGGACGCCGAGGGGCGATCGCGGCGTTGATTCGGTCCATCGGTACAGACAGCCACCGAATGCCACACACCGGGAACATGAGCTATTCAAGCGATGTCACGCCGATCCCGATTGCTGCCTTGTCGAATCCCGATGCTGATCAGTTAGAGCGCATGGCACAAAGGGGACAAAAAATTCGGATTGCACTCACCCTCACGCCGAGTCACACCGGAGTGGTGGAGAGTGGAAATGTGGTTGCCGAGATTCCAGGGACCGATTTGGCGGACGAAATTGTGGTGATCGGTGGTCACTTAGACAGTTGGGATTTGGGTACCGGCGCGGTTGATGATGGCGCGGGTGTTGCGATCACAATGGAGGTCCTCAGGCGCATTCGTGATTCGGGACTAAAGCCACGCCGAACGATACGACTTGTGCTTTGGGGGGCAGAGGAGGTGGGCCTTCTGGGTGGTTACGCATATCTTGACAAACATCAGGCCACGCTTCGAAAGCATGTTATAGGCACGGAGAGTGACTTTGGTGCGGGTAAAATCTGGAAAATCACGCGAAGCATCAATAAAGACGCCGAGCCGGTCGCTGACAAGATTGCGGAGCTCGTCGAGCCACTGGGAATTGCAACAGGGAGTAACGATGCGCGGTCGAGTGGCCCGGATCTTACGCCGATGAATGCAATGGGATTCCCCGGTTTCCGATTTGTTCAGGACGGCAGCGATTACTTTGACCTTCACCATACGCCCGACGATACCCTTGATAAAATTGACCCAAGTGCGCTGGATCAAAATGTAGCGGCCTATCTTGTCTTTGTTTGGATGGCAGCAAACAGCAACGTAAGCAACTGGGGTTGGCCAGAGGACTAGTCAGCGGGAGTCGTTACGTCGAAGCTATTTAAGGCTGAGGGTCAGTCACGCGCTGCAGCGTATTTTGCAAATCGACTGAATGGGACGGCGCCTCGCGGATTAACCCGTTGCCTGTAAACCAAGAGCAGACCGAGACACTGATCTTTTGGCATGATGCGATAAAAAAAACCGCCTTTCGGCGGTCTCTCATAGATGGCGGTGGGCGTAGGATTCGAACCTACGGAGGATCACTCCTCAACGGTTTTCAAGACCGCCGCTTTCGACCGCTCAGCCAGCCCACCTAAACTTTGTCGACGATTGTCGTTGAGCGCCGCATTATAGCGATGCGGGCTCAGCGATCAAGCGTCGGCGACATCATTTTCCTCGATAACTTCATCGTTTGCTGCATCGGTCCCGGCTCGCGGGCCTCGTGGGTCATTAACCGCACGCGGTGCATCACTCAACACGTGTATCGCGTCAGGGAAAGACTCGCCACCAAATACCGCGCCAAGAGCGGTTTGAACATCAATATTGCCGACAGGCTTTGCGGCAACGCGAGGATCGTTAATAGCCCGCCCGCTGGAGGTTATTCCGGCAGTGCTGACTGCCGTCTCGGCAACACCTGCTTCAGCTGGCAACTCGGACTCTGGTGCCGTAGCAGTTTGTGGTGTCTCAACTGACGCCTCTGCGTCGACGGTGTCATCGGTCTCAGCCTGTGCCGAGGGAATGGTTGCAAAAAGATCGTCTTCAACAGAATCTTCAATACGGGTGTCAGCATCTTCGGCAACTGTTTTAAGCTCAGCGGCGGCGACAGCACTGCTGTCCGCGGACGGCTCTACCGCCGCAAGTTCTGGCTTAGGGCCTCTGCGTCGACGACGACGACCTTCGGTTCGCTTCTCTGACGGGCGATGACGAGCCTCTTGTTCGTCATCTGTCGGCTCGGCGACTTCAACGACGTCAGCTGTCTCCTCTACCTGTGTGTCTTCAGACGCGGGTGTGTCCGTGGTGCCCTCGGCACCATTACGACGACGGCCACCTCTGCGTCCGCGGCGACGGCGCTTTTTTGCCTCCCCGTCTGTGCTTGTCTCTTCCGAGGCTTCCGGTGTAGGCGTTTCAGTCGTGGCCTCGTCTAGCGTTTCTGCAGCATCCGTGCTTTCTGATGCTTGCTTGACAGGTCGTTTTCGTTGACGGTTGTTACGGCGTCGCGGCTTTTGGCTCGACTTTTCAGCGTCTTTCTCAGCATCCTTGTCGGTCGCTTTCTTGTCACCGGTTGCCTCTGTCTTTGGGCTGGGTGCGAAGAGGGCGGACCACAACCGCGGGAATAATCCGGGTTTGGGTGCAACTACCTCGGGCTCTGGAGTGTTTACCAGCGCCTCTTGAGGCTGTGGTGCTGCGGCCGGTGGTGGTGCGTCGGGTATGACGCCACGCACCAAGGCCTGAGGTGCGGCCGCAGGTTTGTCGGCATCGTCAATCGCCGGCTCACTGTCATAGCCACTGAGGTCAATTTCGAAACTTTCACGATGCTCTTCTTCAACCTCGTCGTCACGAAGACGAACCACTTCAAAGTGGGGGGTTTGCATCTGAGGATTGGGTATTACGAGCACACGAACTTTGGTAGCGAGTTCAATTTCACCCACGGCAGCGCGCTTCTCGTTGAGCAGAAACGCAGACACATCGACAGGAACGATGACGCGAACTTCACCGGTTCGTTCTTTAGACGCCTCCTCTTGAATGAGACGTAAAATTGCAAGCGCCAGCGACTTAGTGTCACGAATAGTGCCCTGGCCTGTACAGCGGGGGCATACCATGCCGCTTGTTTCACCGAGTGATGGACGCAGACGCTGACGCGACATTTCAAGCAAACCAAAGCGAGAGATGCGGCCGAGCTGAATCCGGGCGCGGTCAATTTCGAGGGCGTCCCGCATTCTATTTTCGACAGCGCGCTGATTCTTAGACGCGTTCATATCGATAAAGTCGATAACAACCAGTCCACCCATGTCTCGCAGCCGAAGCTGTCGCGCGACCTCATCAGCTGCCTCAAGGTTTGTCTGAAGCGCAGTTTGCTCGATATCACTCCCTTTGGTGGCTCGCGCGGAGTTGATGTCAATTGACACCAATGCTTCAGTTGGATCGATTACGATTGATCCGCCGGAGGGCAATCGCACTTCACGTTGGAACGCAGTTTCGATTTGGCCTTCGACCTGAAAACGGTTAAATAAGGGCAGCGAGTCACTGTACGTTTTAATGCGGTTTTGGTATTTCGGCATGACCATGCTGACGAAATCGAGGGCTTGCCGGTACGCCTTTGGGTCATCGATCAATACCTGATCGATATCGTCTTTGAGGTAGTCGCGAATAGCGCGAATAATAACGTCACTCTCCTGATATAGGAGCGTGGGCGGTTTGTTGCTGGCGGCAGCTTCGGAAATGGCATCCCAGAGCTTGAGTAAGTAGTCGAGGTCCCACTGGAGTTCCTCTGCGGTGCGGCCGACTCCGGCAGTACGGATAATAACACCCATACCGTCAGGGATGGTCAACTGAGACAGCGCGTCACGCAGTTCAGAACGATCATCACCCTCAATACGGCGAGAAATGCCACCCGCGCGAGGATTATTAGGCATTAGCACCATGTAGCGTCCAGGCAAACTGATGAAGCTCGTTAGCGCAGCGCCTTTGGTACCACGCTCTTCCTTGTCCACCTGCACAATGACTTCTGTGCCTTCCTTGATCGCATCTTTGATACGGAGCTTTCCGCCTTCAGGGGTTGAGGTGCGAAAGTATTGCGGAGCAATTTCTTTAAGGGGTAAAAATCCGTGGCGATCTGCACCAAAATCAACAAAGGCAGCTTCTAAGCTTGGTTCGACTCGCGTCACCTTCGCTTTATAAACATTCGCTTTTGTCTGCAGTCTTGCTCGGTTTTCAATGTCGAGGTCATACAGTCGTTGGCCATCAACGAGAGCGACACGAACTTCTTCGCGCTCTGTGGCGTTAATTAACATCTTTTTCATGTGTCAGGTTCCATAAGGCAACCCAACAGCGGGGGAGCGCACATGCGTGCACGACACTGCGGTGTAGCGAGCCACTCGGCGTCGCGTTATTCGTCTTGTCGCAGCTGATGTCTTCGTTTGACTCAGCTCAAATCTCTCCGCGCCATTGAATCGCGGTTTTAACGTATAACTCTGAGCTGCCGAGACTGCTTTCTTTGCCTTCCGATGCGCCGGCGCTTCGAGTTTTCTTTAGTTGGACTGACGTTCTACAAACAGGGTGATGCCCTGTGGAGCGCTTTCGCGTACATTAACGGTCCCACGTCGTCCGGGGTGGAGCATACCACCAGGCCGATGTTTCATCAATCTAAGCGTTGCGCGGTGACCAGTGATCGAAAACAAGGCCCAATTTATTCAGTTATTTGACGATGAGGCAGGCCAAAGATTAGACAATTTCCTAATGCGCAAGCTCTCGGGCGTCCCTAAAACGCGAATCTATAAAGCAATAAGAACAGGCGAGGTCAGAATTAATAAAGGCCGCGCAAGGCCTGATAGAAAACTTTTGTCAGGTGATATTGTTCGCATACCGCCGATTACGACATCGGGTCCAACTGATTCCGTCACCGTCCCCGATCGATGGTTTCAGCGAATCGAGCGAAGCATTGTTCACAATGACCAGCACCTAATGATCATCGACAAGCCGACCGGTTTGGCAGTTCATGGTGGAAGCGGCGTGCAGTTCGGTTTGATCGAGTCTTTGCGACAAATGTTTCCGGAGCAGCGCTACATGGAACTGGTTCATCGCTTGGATAGAGATACCTCGGGGCTGGTCATGATCGCTAAGCGAGCTTCAACGCTGCGAGAACTGCATGAGCTGCTTCGTGGCGACGGTGTAGACAAGCGCTACTTCGCGCTGGTAGCCGGTAAGTGGCCGGCCCATAAAGCGCGCGTCGAAGCGTCGCTCAGTAAATCAGCACTCGCCTCAGGCGAGCGCGTGGTGCGCGTGTCTCCCGAGGGTCGCAGGAGTGTGACGGACTTTCGCGTCATTGATCGATATAAAACGGCGACCCTTGTCGAGGCGAAGCCGATTACGGGCAGAACACACCAAATAAGAGTGCATGCGCAACATGCGGGTCATCCGATATTGGGCGATGAGAAGTACGCGTCGGAAGATCAGCTCGCCTTTGGCAAGACACAGGGACTAAAACGGCTGTTTCTGCATGCGCACAGTTTGAAGTTTGTGCTTGGCGGGACGCGTTATGAATTCACGGCGCCTCTAGACCGCGAGCTTAGGCGTGTTTGTGAATTCATGAGTCAGTCTGGTTAAGGGATTTCCAGACCCGCTTTTCTGAGCATTTTGCAGAGCGCAATGAGTGGTAGCCCCTCCAATGCCGTTGGGTCGGGGCCGTCCAGAGACGCCATTAGTGCAATGCCGAGCCGCTCCCACTTAAATGAACCGGCGCAATCCAACGGATCGTCGTGAGTCACGTACCGTCGTATTTCCGCGTCGTTGAGGATTCTAAACGTCACTCGGTAATGAACGACTGAGGTTTGCACGTCACGGGTGGCGGTGTTGAAAAGGGCGACGCCGGTGAAGAATTGCACGGTTTTACCACTGGATGCACGGAGCTGCGCTTGAGCGCGCTCCGCGGTAACCGGTTTGCTTAATCGTTGCTGCTCGAGAACGGCGACCTGATCAGAGCCAATGACTAGCGAGTCTGGTGCGTAAACAGCGGCTGCTTTCTCGCGCGCCAGCCGACCGGCCAGCGATGCGAAATCCTCATTGGGACGCATTGACTCTTCCGTTGAAGGCGCTTGCTGTGTATAGCTGACTCCGAGGCGATCGAGAAGCGACGCTCGATAGGTCGATGTGGAAGCGAGCACAAGTTTAAGAGGTTGAGGTTTCATAACGTCGATGTGAGTTTTTGACAGCTTTCAATTTTGACAGGGTTAAGCCCTGTCCGTATAGTCCGCCGCCATGTCAAAGACCATGCTCCCGCGAGAAGCCGAATTACGCAACTGGGCCGCTCGAGGCCTTGAGGCCAAAGGCGAGGTGTTACTTGATAGCATGTCGCGACTAAAGGCGGTAGTGACCCGAGCCGCGTTCCCGGCAACGGCACGCATTAGGTGTCGAAAAGACGAGCAGTACCGTTACGTCGTTGAAGTTGAGGCTGAAATGACCGTGACATTGCAGTGCCAGCGTTGTTTAGGGGACTGTGAGAAGGAATTGACGACCACGAGCACGCTGTGTGTCTTGTGGACTGAGGACGCAGTAAACGAGCTGCCTGTTGACTACGATCCGCTGATTGCGGGCGACGTGAGCAACTTGCATGCGATAATTGAAGATGAGTTGTTATTGGCACTGCCTGCAGTGCCTATGCATGAGATGGGGAGCTGTGGACACGTCCCCACTGTGTTTGGTGATCTTTCAGGTGACGCGGTCGTTGAGAAAGAGAACCCGTTTGCCGCGTTAAAGGGGTTGTTGAAAAATACAGCGTCGGCGGTCGACAAAGAGTAAAATGATTGAGAGTTCGTAGTGAAACAACTACGGAAGTGGAAATAATAGGAGAGCATCATGGCTGTTCAGCAAAACCGTAAAACTCGTTCGAAGCGTGGCATGCGTCGCTCACACGATGCGTTAAGCGAATCGACACTTACAATCGATAGCACGTCGGGCGAGACGCGTCGACGTCACCACGTCAGCGCAGATGGCTTTTACAAGGGCCAAAAGGTTATAGACTTAGGTAACGACGACTGAGCCTATGACTCTAGGCGTCGTTTTTCCCGGCCAGGGATCGCAACGCGTCGGAATGCTTGAAGAAGCAGCCGGCGCGTTTTCAGTTGTTAGAGAAACATTTTCAGAGGCCAGTGATGCACTGGGCTACGATATGTGGGCGCTGGTTTCGCAAGACCCAGACGCGCGCCTCTCGCTGACCGAGTTCACTCAGCCTGCGATCTTGACAGCAAGTGTTGCATTATTCCGAGCTTTTGCGTCCTGCCATTCGATAGCGCCTGTGGCGGCGGCGGGGCACAGTTTGGGCGAGTACTCGGCGCTCGTGAGCGCGCGCGCGCTGTCGTTGTATGACGGGGTTAGACTCGTTAGGGAGCGCGGCGCGGCCATGCAAAAAGCGGTCCCAGTGGGGGAAGGGGCGATGGCGGTTATCCTAGGTTTGACCGACGACGTTGTGTCCAGCGTCTGTGACGCTTTGTGTGACGCTACCCACTACGTCGGTGGGGTGAATTTTAATGCGCCTGGACAGGTCGTTATTGCGGGGCAAACAAAAGCCGTTGAGAATGCCATGCTCGCGCTTAAAGAGGCGGGTGCCCGCCGCGCTATGTCACTTCCAGTCAGCGCCCCGTTTCACACGCCGCTAATGCAACCTGCGGCTGACGTTATGGCGTCGGCCTTTGATGAAGTTGTCTGGTCGGAACCCGATTTCCCCGTCGTGAGTAACGTTGATGGTTCATTACAGCGAGACCCTGCGGTTATTAAACAAAGCTTGGTGAAGCAAATCTCGTCACCGGTCATGTGGACCGAATGCGTTGCAACGCTGGGCAGAGTTGGGTGTGAGATGTTCATTGAAAGTGGCCCTGGTAACGTGCTGAGTGGGCTCAGTAAGCGCATTGATAAGTCAGTGCCGATCAAGTCTATTGAGAGCGTTACGTCAATAGAAGCTGGTCTTTCGGACCTCTGAGGAGAGTGTTATGAGTGAATCAGAAGATCGTCGTGTTGCCGTGGTAACAGGGGCTACGCGGGGCATTGGAAAAGCGATTGCAACCGAACTGGCGAGCTCTGGATGCCTTGTGATTGGCACTGCGACATCGGATGCCGGTGCGGCGACGATTCGTAAAAGTTTGGAAGCCTTCGGTGGCACAGGAATTCGCTTAGACGTCAGCGACGCGGAGGCCGTTAAAGCGGTGATTGCTGGCATAACACGTGACTATGGGGCACCAACCATCCTGGTAAATAACGCGGGCATCACACGCGACAACCTGATGATGAGGATGAAGGACGAGGAGTGGTCGGACGTCATTGGAACCAACCTCAGCCCCTTGTTTACGGTCAGTAAAGCGTGCTTGCGTGGTATGACAAAGGCGCGGTGGGGTCGCATCATCAATATCTCTTCTGTCGTGGGTAGCATGGGCAATGCAGGCCAAGTGAACTACGCGGCGAGTAAGGCTGGCGCCGAGGGCATGTCTCGTGCAATGGCGAGAGAATTGGGATCACGGGCCGTTACGGTTAATTGCGTAGCGCCGGGTTTTATTGATACTGACATGACAAAAGTGCTGACTGAGGAACAAAAGGCGGCAATGTTGGGTCAAATACCCCTGGGGCGCTTAGGTACTCCAACGGAAATAGCGAAGGTTGTGGCTTTTCTCGCGGGTGACGCGGGGGGGTATATTACGGGAGAAACAATTCACGTGAATGGCGGCATGTACATGTGATGCGAAAAAATGTGGGTTTTAATCTTTTTAATTATAGGTAGAATCCGCACCACTTCAGCCCACGGGCTTTAAGTAACAATGGAGATAACAAGGGGACGTCATGAGTAATATCGAAGATCGCGTTAAGAAAATCGTGGCAGAGCAGCTGGGTGTTAAGGAAGACGAAGTCAGCAATGCTTCATCGTTTGTCGACGACTTAGGGGCTGACTCGCTGGATACCGTGGAGCTGGTAATGGCACTTGAGGAGGAATTTGACACTGAAATTCCTGATGAAGAGGCCGAGAAAATCACGACGGTACAATTGGCCATTAATTACATCAATGAGAACCTCGCTTAATCTTAAGCCCGGTGTTTCATAAAAAAGCCGCTCCTTTTTTCGAAGGGCGGCTTTTTTTTTGCTGATATAATGCGCCCTAGCGCGGTAGGTGAAGTGAACGTGATGGTTGTATTAGAAGTGTCTGGGGGTACAGATGGATAACCGTAGAGTGGTGATTACAGGTGTGGGTGCGGTCACCGCACTGGGACTTGATACCAAGAGCACGTGGCGTGGCGTTACCAATGGCGAGAATGGTGTTCGGGCAATTGATCACTTTGATGCGAGCGCCTTCGCGACCCGGTTCAGCGCCAGTCTTAATGGTTTCACCACGGATGGATACCTTGCGTCGCGTGACGCGAAACGCATGGATTCATTTATTCAGTACGGGATGGTTGCCGGCATTCAGGCGATGCGCGACTCAGGCTTGGAAATTACCGAGCAGAATCAAGACCGAGTCGGCTGTAATGTCGGCGCGGGCATAGGTGGCATAGGCTTGATTGAGAAGATGTCGTTGACGCTTGATCAGTCAGGACCTAGGAAGATTTCCCCGTTCTTTGTTCCCGGTTCTATTATCAATATGGTGGCGGGTAACTTATCGATCGAATTTAACCTCCGTGGCCCCAACTTGGCGATGGTTACAGCCTGTACGACCGGCACTCACAGTATTGGGTTGGGGGCACGACTCATTGCCGCAGGCGACGCAGATGCAATGCTGGTGGGTGGTGCTGAGATGGGTACGACGCCCGTTGGGCTCGGCGGATTTGCTGCAGCACGAGCGCTATCCACGCGAAATGAGGAACCCCATAAAGCCTCTCGCCCTTGGGATAAAGACCGCGATGGATTCGTGTTGGGCGATGGAGCAGGTGTAATGCTCATCGAGTCGCTGGACAGCGCCATGGCGCGGGGCGCAAACATTTACGCGGAGGTTGTTGGTTTTGGCATGAGTGGCGACGCTTACCACATGACATCACCTCCCGAGGACGGTCGTGGCGCTGCGTTATCAATGCGAAATGCGCTGCTTAATGCGGGCATGAACCCCCATGAGGTCGACTACATCAATGCACATGGCACCTCGACATTGGCGGGGGACCTGGCAGAGACGCTGGCCATAAAAAGTGTCTATGGCGATCACGCCAAAGAGCTGGCGGTGAGCTCGACAAAATCCATGATCGGCCACTTATTGGGTGCCGCGGGCGCAGTAGAGGCAATTTTTTCCGTGCTGGCAATAAGAGACAGGGTCGCCCCCCCGACTATAAATCTAGAAAACCCTCAGGAAGGTTGTGATCTCAATTACGTCGCTGGGGTCGCTCAAGAACGAGATATTAATGTGACCATGTCAAACTCTTTTGGCTTTGGTGGCACCAATGGAACCCTCGTATTCAAGCGTTTCACTGAGTAAGTCGGCAGGTGCGAAAGTGGCTGCTCGCTGGATTGGGACTGCTCCTTATTGTAGGTGTTTCGACACTGATCCATGAGGTGTCGGCAGAGCTCGATCGTGATCTGAGCATTACTGAAGAAAGCTATCGGTTTAGAGTAAATGAGGGCGATGGGCTTATTCGTGTGGTTAATGCCTTCGAAAGCCAAGGGCTCATTCGCTCTGCGGACTGGGTGAGATTGGCCCTGCAGTTTGAGGCTCATTCACTCGTGGTGAAACCCGGGGATTATCAAATTGAGTCTGGCGAGTCGGTAAGAGAGTTACTTAAGCGGATGGATGCCGGCGATGTGGTGGTCTACCCCGTCACAATT
>ERZ891134.1423-NODE-1423-length-16373-cov-5.451097_pt1 | contig 16373 bp, 13 predicted proteins | sample MGYA00520888_ERZ891134 | MGnify/ENA primary metagenome ERZ891134 (study PRJEB32303, sample SAMEA104408692) | aquatic metagenome | biome: Brackish water; feature: Coastal; material: water | place: Baltic Sea | collected 2014-10-23 | depth 10 m ... | reverse complement strand
TCCATCAAGGTGCATTGGGATTTATCTAATTAATATTGTTCAATTACTCCACCGTAACGCTCTTCGCCAAATTCCTTGGCTGATCTACGTTACAACCGCGCATTACAGCAATATGGTAACTCAATAACTGCAGGGGAATGGTGTTAACCAACGGACTTAACGCTTCCATCGTTTCAGGCACTTGAATTACATGGTCTACCAACTTGTCTAATCCTGTATTGCCTTCGCTTACCACTGCTATTACCTTGCCTTTGCGCGCTTTTACCTCTTGAATATTGCTCACCACCTTCTCGTAGTGTTCGCTGTTTGTAGCAATTACCACCACCGGCATATCGGCATCTATCAAGGCTATCGGACCGTGTTTCATTTCTGCCGCAGGGTACCCCTCCGCATGAATATAACTGATCTCTTTTAGCTTCAAAGCACCTTCCAAGGCCACCGGGAAATTGTAACCGCGACCTAAATACAAGAAATTCCTAGAATCTTTATAGGTTTCCGCCAATTTCACGATCACGTCGTTCAACAGCAATGCCTTTTCAATTTTCTCTGGAATTTCTTCCAAAGCCGACATCACTTTTGAAATTTCTTTATCGCTCATCGTCTTACGAGCCTTCGCAATGCCCAATGCCAATAACGTTAATACCGTAACTTGACTGGTAAAGGCCTTAGTGCTGGCTACTCCGATTTCAGGACCCGCATGCGTGTAAGCACCTGCATCGCTCAAACGAGGAATACTGCTTCCTACCACATTACAAACCCCAAAAACTGTAGCACTTTTGCGCTTGGCCAAATCCATCGCCGCCAAGGTATCGGCTGTTTCCCCACTTTGAGAAATCGCCATCACCAAGTCATCGGAAAATAAAACCGGATTTCTATATCGAAACTCCGATGCATATTCTACCTCTACCGGCAAACGGGCAAAATCTTCAAATAAATACTCCGCCACCAATCCGGCATGCCAACTCGTACCACAACCAATTAAAATCAAACGCTTGATTTGTGCCAATTGCTCAGAATATTCCTCCAAACTGCGCATGTGAAAGGTACCTGTCGATGCATTGAATCGACCTCGGTAACTGTCATAAATAGAGCGCGGCTGTTCGTAGATTTCCTTCAACATAAAATGATCGTAACCGCCTTTCTCCAGCATCTCTAAATTCATCTCCAATTCGTGTACGTAAGGAACCTGTACCACATTATCGATGTTTTTCACAATCATTTCTTTGTTTTCTACGATGGCAATTTCACCGTCTTTCATGTAAATGACCTTTTTGGTATATTCCGCCAAAGGGGTGGCATCAGAGGCAAAGAAATATTCTCCCGCTTCCGATCCAATACCCACCACTAAGGGACTTCCTTTTCTCGCAGCGATGAGGTGTTCCGGATTGTCTTTCGATAAAATAACAATCGCATACGCCCCCACCACTTGCTTCAAGGAAGCGCGAACCGCTTCGGCCAAAGGCAACCCGGCATTGATCATCACATCTTCAATTAGATGCGCCAAAACCTCCGTGTCTGTTTCACTCTTGAACGTATGTCCGCGTTGTTCCAAACCTTCCTTTAACGTAGCATAATTCTCAATAATTCCATTGTGAATGATGCTCACTTTACCCGATAAACTCAAGTGGGGATGCGCATTGGCGTCATTCGGCTCTCCGTGGGTTGCCCAGCGGGTATGTCCCATACCTGTAGTGCCAGATACATCTGCGTCATTGGTCGCTTTTTCCAAATCCGATACCTTACCCTTGGTCTTAAAAACCCGTAAATCACCGTTCATCAAAGCGACGCCGGCACTGTCGTACCCGCGGTATTCCAAACGCTTCAACCCCTTTACTACTATTGGATAAGCCTCTTTATTTCCAATATATGCAACTATTCCACACATGTTTTATTGTCTATCGTTTTTAATCTTAATAATTTGTAAATCAGAGATTCCCCTTAAATTCCAAACGCTTGCTTCACAGCAGCAACGGCGTTCAATTCTTCCCAAGGGAATAATTTAACCGACACAGACAACTCATTGTCCTTACCCTTATTAAACACCTTGGTTACCGTTTCACAGGTTCTACCCATATGTCCATAAGCCGCCGATTCCAAATAAATAGGCGTACGTAAATTGAAGCGCTGCTCGATGAAATACGGACGTAAATCAAACTCAGGCATGCCTTTAATTACCTTCGCGATTTCACCGTCGCTCATGCTCACTTTAGCCGTTCCGTAAGTATCAACATACAAACCTACCGGTTGCGCTACACCAATGGCATACGAAACCTGAACCAAGGCGCGGTCGCACAAACCTGCCGCTACAATATTTTTAGCAATATGTCGGGTTGCATAGGCCGCACTGCGGTCTACCTTACTGGGATCTTTTCCAGAAAAAGCACCTCCACCATGGGCACCCCAACCTCCGTAGGTATCTACGATGATTTTACGACCGGTTAAACCGGTATCTCCGTGAGGACCTCCAATTACGAATTTTCCTGTTGGATTGATATGGTAGGTGATTTCGGTATCAAATAAGAAATGCAAACGGCTGTCTAATTTTGCTTTAACACGTGGAATCAAAATATTCACGATATCGGCAGCGATTTTAGCCAAAATAGCATCATCTGCCTTATTTTGAGCTTCTTTGCTGTCGTTTTCGGGCTTAATAAAATCGTCGTGCTGAGTTGAAATTACAATCGTATCGATACGCAAAGGCTTGTGATCATCGGAATATTCCATAGTCACCTGACTCTTAGAATCCGGACGTAAATAGCCAATTTCTTTGCCTTCACGGCGTAATTCTGCCAATTCTTGCAACAACAAATGCGCCAACATCAAGGGCATCGGCATATAAGTATCCGACTCGTTGGTGGCATAACCAAACATCATACCCTGGTCGCCCGCACCCTGCTCTTCAGGATTGCTGCGCTCAACCCCTTGGTTGATATCGGGACTTTGCTCGTGAATGGCGCTCAAAACCCCACATGAGTTGGCTTCAAACATGTATTCACTTTTGGTATAGCCGATGCGTGTAATGACTTCACGCGCTATGCTTTGCACATCGAGATATGCTTTAGATTTAACTTCTCCTGCTAATACTACTTGACCGGTAGTGACCAAAGTTTCACAAGCTACCTTACTGCTCGCATCGTACGCCAAAAAATGGTCAATCAGTGCGTCAGAAATTTGATCGGCCACTTTATCAGGATGCCCTTCAGATACAGATTCAGATGTAAAGAAATATGCCATGTATTTTAATATTTTTTTCAAATATACAACGTGCGTACCGATTTCTTGAGAAACGGCCCACGGATTTGGTAGACGGCCCCATTTTTTTTACCACCAACCTTCCGGGGGAAATTCACTAACGGCGGTAACTATCCTATTTCAATTTTACAATCCCACTCCCTTCACCCCTTTTCGGAGGAAATTCCCGAACGGCGGTAACTAAAAATTTCACATAAGCCTGCTTGAAATCTTACCGCCATCATTCGGAAAATCTCAGGCTTGAAAGACTTCCCCCGAAACCCACCAAAAGACAAGACTAACTCCAATTGCGATTTCCTATCTTTGTACCTATGTTTGATACGCTTCAAGGTCGAATAGAAAAAGCATTTAAAAATTTAAAAGGTCAAGGCCGCATCACCGAGTCTAACGTTGCCGATACCATCAAAGAAATACGCCGTGCCCTGATTGCCGCCGACGTTAACTTTAAGGTAGCCAAAACGTTCACCGATGAAATTATCGCGAAAGCCAAAGGTGCCGAAGTCATAAAATCGGTTTCACCCGGACAACAATTAACCAAAATTGTTAACGACGAACTCGTTAAACTTTTGGGCGGTAGCACCAGTGAGTTGCAACTCAAAGGTTCGCCAGCCGTTATACTCATTGCCGGTTTACAAGGATCGGGTAAAACCACCTTTACCGGTAAATTATCGCGTTTACTCAAAGCACAAGGACGCAATCCGATGGTCGTAGCCGGCGACGTATACCGACCCGCTGCACGCGAACAATTGCGGGTTTTGGCCGAGCAAACCGAGGTGGCGTACTACACCGAAAACGACAATAACAATCCCGTTAAAATCGCAGAAAACGCCATCCGCGAAGCCAAAATCAAAAATTATAACGTTGTCATCGTCGATACTGCCGGTCGTATCGCCATCGATACCGACATGATGAACGAAATTGCGGCCCTTAAAAAAGCATTAAATCCCATAGAAACCCTCTTTGTGGTCGATGCCATGACGGGGCAAGATGCGGTGAACACGGCCAAAGCCTTCAACGATGTATTGGATTTTACGGGAGTGGTGCTCACCAAGCTCGATGGTGATGCCCGAGGCGGTGCGGCTTTATCTATAAAATCGGTCGTTAACAAACCCATCAAATTTGCATCTCGCGGCGAAAAAATGGATGCACTCGATGTATTCCATCCCGATCGTATGGCTGGTCGTATTTTAGGTATGGGCGATGTGGTTTCTTTGGTAGAAAAGGCCCAAATGAACATCGACCAGGACGAAGCCGAACGGGTAGCGAAGAAAATTGCCAAAAACAAATTCGACTTCGAAGACTTTTTAGCCCAACTCCAACAGATCAAAAAAATGGGAAACATGAAAGACCTTTTGGGCATGTTACCGGGTGTGGGAAGCAAAATTAAAGACCTCGATATCGACGATAACGCCTTCAAAGGAGTAGAAGCCATCATTCAATCTATGACCCCAGAGGAACGGGCCAAACCCGAGCTATTGAACAATTCGCGAAAACAGCGTATTGTAAGAGGTAGCGGTCGCAATATTCAAGAATTGAATAAATTATTGCAGCAATTCCAACAAATGCGACAAATGATGAAAATGATGAACAACAAACGCGGTCGCATACCGGGTTTTTAAAAATTAGAAATGGAAAAAAACATTGCCGATATCCGCAAAGACTACGTTAAAGGCCGCATTGTGGCCTCCGAAATGCCTGAAAATCCTGTATCCGCATTTCAAAAGTGGCTCAATGAGGCTATTGAAAGCGAAGTAGAAGAGCCCACGGCATTCAATATCAGTACCGTTTCTGAATCCGGACAGCCGCATTCAAGAGTGGTTTTGTTAAAAGGCATCGAAAACGATCGGTTTATTTTTTTCACTAATTACAAAAGTTCAAAAGGTAAAGATTTGCAATTTTCACCAAAAGTGGCCCTTAATTTCTTCTGGCCTGAATTGGAACGTCAAGTGCGCATATTAGGTTTGGCCAGTAAAATTTCCCCCGAAAAAAGCGATGCGTATTTCTATTCCCGACCTTTAGAATCTCAGGCAGGTGCCATAGTAAGTGCACAAAGCCACGAAATCGATGAAGATTTAGATTTGGCGGCAGCGATTGAAACGTTACTGCAAAATCCAAACAGCATCAAACGTCCGGAGCACTGGGGCGGTTTTGAAATCGAACCCCATTATATTGAATTTTGGCAAGGGCGACCCAGTAGAATTCACGATCGGGTGTTTTACGAAAAAACAGAAGCGCTAAAATGGAAAAAAGGGCGACTGGCGCCCTAATTTCATGATTACTTTTTTAAAAGGAAATCTGTTTATTTTCCCAAAGCCGAATCGGAGAACTGCTCCATTAAATCGGTAGAAATTCCCGTAAAAGAGAAGCCTCCGTCGTGGAACAAGTTCTGCATGGTTACCATACGCGTATAATCGCTGAACAAACTCACGCAATAAGCCGCGCAATCTTCGGCCGAGGCATTGCCTAAAGGACTCATTTTATCGGCATAATTGTAGAAAGCATCAAAGCCGCCTACACCCGAACCTGCGGTTGTTTTGGTCGGACTTTGTGAAATGGTATTCACGCGTATTTTTTTGGCCTTACCAAAATGGTAACCAAAGCTGCGCGCATAGCTCTCTAACAACGATTTGGCATCGGCCATTTCATTATAATCAGGGAAAACACGCTGCGCGGCGATATAACTCAAAGCCAAAATACTGCCCCATTCGTTTACCGCATCTTGCTTGTACAAGGTTTGCATCAAACGGTGAAACGACATGGAAGAAATATCTAATGTGGTATGCATGAAATCATAGTTGATATCGGTGTAATCGCGCTTTTTACGTACGTTCAAACTCATACCCACGCTGTGCAATACGAAATCTAATTTACCGCCAAGCAAATTCATACTCTCGGATACCAAATGTTCGAGATCTTCCATTTTGGTTACATCGGCATAAATTAAAGGCGCATTTAATTTTTCAGCCAACTCGGCCGTTTGTCCTATTTTAGCCGATACAGGCGCGTTTGTCAATACAATTTGTGCACCTTCGGCTACACATTGTTCGGCTACTTTCCACGCGATTGACGCGTCGTTCAAAGCACCAAAAATGATTCCTTTTTTTCCTTTAAGAATTTGATTTGAGTTCATAGGAGGATAAATTATTACAAAACAAAATTACTCCATTTATAGCAATACGCTTGTAATTTTTTGTCCCAACCTAAAAGTATCCCTTGTTTATTCTGCCGCTGTGTTATTACTTTACACTTAAATTCAATATGAAAAAACACATACTATTCTCTTTATTTTTGGGAATTTTCGCTATCGGCTTCGGACAAATTAAAAGCGTTCCCGGCACCGTAAGTGGAAGTCCCGCAAACATACAAGTGGCATCCAAAAACATCCAGAAACGCGGACTTACCAATCCCAGCAGTTGCGGAACCGACACCACTTCATTTACCGATTTATCGTCTACCGCTTACCCATTAATTTCTATTGGTAACGGTCAACAGGTAGGTCAATTTTTTGGAGCTCCACAGGAAATTACCGTTAAAGGGTTTCGCTTTTATGCCTACACACCTTGGGATACAAACGCAAGAAATACGTTCCGTAATGTTTACGCTAAAATATACAAGGCAGGTCCCGACTCATTACCTAGAGGTGCCGCGGTAGACTCTATTTTAGTCAAAATCGATACCGTTACCGGATCCCTAACCTTCAATCGATTGCTCCGTGATGCCGTTTTTAGTAAACCCATCACCCTTGATTATGATTATATTTTAACCGTGGAATGCAGTGAAACTACCAATTTGCCTGTAATCGTAACCAACTCTTGGGTAAACGGCGATGGAGAAAATCGGAACCTATCCGTAATCAGATTCAATAACCGCTGGTACAGAGGCCAATCACTCAGCGTTAATGGCATAGTCTTTAATGCCCACTTCCAAATTTTTCCTTTTGTGAGTTACAAATTCGGAACCGATTTTGCCATAAAAGATGAGTGTTACCTTTTGATCGATTCATTTGATTTCGAAAACCAATATAAAAAATCTGTAGTAGGCAGCGAATACTATAACAACTATATGTATTATGCGGGTGCCGGATTTGATGCCCTATGTCATACGTGGACATACGACGGTACTCAAATTCAAAAAGAAAAATTGAATGGCAAATTCAAACCCGGAAGTAAAAAGAATGTTTTAGTGAAACTCACCTCGTTTGTGGTGCCGTATTCTATCAACCTAGCTTTCTGTTTCGATTCTACAGAGAAAACGCTTTTCTATAAACCCAATACACCTGGATTAACCGGATCTACAGATGGTTGTGTAGGAGAAAATTTAACTCTAAACCTCACCGCAAATACAGATGTAACAAACGATTGGTACCATAAAGAAACCGATACTAAACCCTTTCAAACTGGAAATTCCTACACCATCAATAACCTTGCCGCCAATGACACATTCTTTATAAAAGGAACCAACGGACCTTGTGTGTCTAGAACCTATACCGCTATCATTACCGCCAATCAAACGCCCACTACCTTAACGGTCAACAACGATTCTATCTGCTCAGATGCGAGTGCCATTCTAAAAGCCAGTACGGATGCCGGTAACATACTTTGGTATCGCACAGCCACCGGAGGCACCCCTGTCATAACGGCACCCCAACTTATCACAAGTCGCCTTACTGCCGATACTACGTACTTCGCCGAGGCCAATAATAAAGGCTGTTTGCTAAGTACCGGAAGAAAAGCCGTTACTGCTTTTGTAAATGCCGATTTCGCACCTCCAAAACCAACGGGTGTTTCCGACACCAACGTATGTTATGCGGGGGGCACCCAAGATCTTACCCTAAGGGCCTTCACCACCAGCAGCGCAAACATTCGCTGGTTTGATGTAACCGCCGGAGGCACTCCAATATCGCAAAGCAGCGATTTGGTCTACAATATTACCGGAAGAGGCTCTAAATCTTTTTATGTAGAAACGTGGGACGGTCGCTGCGGATCCGGTCGTGTTCCCGTTACCGTTTTAGTAGGCGCCACTCCCAATACATTTGCGAAAGTAAGCGATGAAATCTGCCTCGGAGATAGCGCCAATATTGCCGCCTCCGCTTCATGGGGCGATGTTTTATGGTACGCTGCCAAAACAAGCACGCAGCACTACGCCACCGGTAAATTTATCCGCGTAGGTGGATTGGCACAAGCCAAATCATACGTATTTTTCAAAACCGCCGATGGAAAATGTATCAATACCCATTTCGATAGCGTAGAAGTAACCGTAAATATTCCTCCTACCGCCAGTATTGTAAAAGCCGATGACGTATGTAACGGCGCTAAAGCCAGCATCGAGTTGAACGTAACGCAAGGCACCATACTTTGGTATTTCGATAACGCGGCAAGCAATACGATCGCCACAGGCAAAACATTAAACCTTGGCGAAATCTATAGCAACACCACGCGCTACTACGAAACCGAATTAAACGGCTGCAAATCTAAACGCAATGCCATTACCATTAAAGCCCTCGACAAACCCGCCGCCGGCTACCAATTTGTGATAGAATTCCCCAAGAAATTAACTTGTACGCCCCTTAATTCTAATAATATGAGTATCCTATGGAACTTTGGCGACGGAAATACCTCAACCAATGCCATCGGTGTAAATTCTTATGCCGCTGAAGGAGAATACACCGTTAAAATGTTGGCTACGAGCACCCTTTCTGGTTGTCAAGACAGTGTGTCACAGAAAATAACGATCAACCACAATAACACAGAAACTCCCCATATCAACTTCCAAATTCATCCCAACCCCGCCCAGGCCGGTTCGGATTTATTTACAATGGTACCTGTAGAAAAAGCCATTTGGATGGACCTCAGCGGCCGCATCGTTTCTACTGAAATGATCACCCCCACCGCCACCAATACCCTGGATCTTTGGAAAACCAAAATTGCAGTTCCTGCCTATTTCCAAAATGGAATTTACCTGCTTCAACTCGAATATAAAGGTCAAAGCGAAACCATTAAAATCCAAATTAACTAATTCCTTTTACTTCTCGGGGGAAGTCTTTCAAACCTCGAACCCATCATAAAAAAGGGCTGTTTCTTAACGAAACAGCCCTTTTTTTGAGCAATGCAATAATAATGGACGCTTAGATAAATACCATGAGAAAAATGAGCGCAAACAATGCTCCTCCAACACAATCACTCCAAAACTTCTCTAATACCCATCGACATTAAATTAAATGCCATCACCAAAATCATAATGGCCAAACCGGGTATAATGGCCAAATAAGCTTGATCCAATACCAAATACCCCAAATTCTCTTTTACCATGATGCCCCAGCTTGCCGTAGGCGGCGCCACCCCCAAACCCAAAAAGCCTAATCCCGCTTCTAACAAAATAGCAGAAGCAAAATTAGTGGTAGCCAATACCGTTAATGAACCCGTTAAATTGGGCAATATATGCTTCAGTAAAATACGCATATTAGAAAAGCCCGTAATTTTTGCGAATAATACAAACTCCTGATTTTTCAATTGCAGCGTTTGGCCTCTTACAATACGCGCCACCTCTACCCAAGTAGACAATCCGGTGGCTATCAAAACCTGATAATAACCCTTCCCCATAAAAACACTCAGGCCCAAAGCCAATAACAACGTTGGTATCGACCAAAAAACCGTAATCAGCCAACTTAATACGGCATCTACCCTACCCCCGAAATATCCTGCCGACAATCCAATGCCTATACCAATGATTAAACTCAATAACATCGCTAAAAAGCCAATACTCAGAGAAATTCTTGCCCCTATAATCAGCCTGCTCAATATATCACGCCCGAAATTATCGGTTCCCAAAAGAAATCGAAACGATGCCGCTTCTACCGATTCTAAATCGCTTTTAGCCACCCGCAGTGGCATGCCTGTCTTCTCATAAACAAACGATATTGAATCTTTCCCTAATGTAACTTCACCGGAAACACTCAACACCTCCCCAGCGCCCTCATCGCCGCTTAACCAATACCAAAATGAACGATCTGCCTTTCTTTTCAAATGCACTCCGTACTTTTGAGAACCTGGCTTTAATTGCGCCCACTCGGGCATCAAACGGTTCGCTTGAGGGGTGGCATCGAGCGTGATTCCATATCCCAAAAAAGACAATAAAAGGAAGCCCCCACAAATAATGGCCCCCGTTAAAAAGTACTTATGGCGTAAGAGATTTCTCAGCACGGATTAATCGTTTATTGCGAATATCTAAAGCTACAATTATAGCGGTAAATGCCCACAAGGGAACCGCCAATTTATCGTATTGACTGTAATTATTCAAAACCGCATGCGCATGATAGGATACCAACCCTAAAAAAACCATGTACGTAGTGAGGCGAATTTTTAAAGAGGGGGTGGTATAAATAATGTTAAACGCGCTAGATAAGGTAGCAAATACAATTCCCAACCAAAAAAACATACCTATAAAACCCGTTTCACTCATCGCTGAAAAATATTCCGAATGGGCATCTCCTAAATCTCCCGAATGCGTGCTGATAATGGTTAATTCGCTGCTCTTTTGAAAGGGCGCATATTGAAACACATAAGTACCGGGACCAAAACCAAAAATAGGTCGCTCCGAAACCATTCGAGCTGCACATTTCCAACGATTGATACGCTCTAAATTACTCGGATCTGTAGAAATATTGCTCACCGATTTCACGTGACCTTCCAGCTCGTCGCTGCTGCCCTGCTTATTGGCTTCTAACGCATATTGTATGTCATTTTGCTTCAAAAACGCAACCGTTCCTACCGTTAGAAAAGCCAGTACAATCCAATAAAATCGAACCCTAAAACGGGTTAACAACCACGCCCCTAAAGCCACAATCAAACTCAGCCAAGTGGCTCGGGTAAAACTCACTACTATGGCAAAAAGCAATATGGCTAACAACAACAATATTATAGGACCGGCCGAAATGGGCATTCCAAATTGTCTGACGTACAACGCATAAATCAACAAAACAAATACGCCGTAAGCAATGGCCGCCGCATACATTCCGTGGTCTGGAAAGAAAGGCCAAGAAATACCGTAACTGGCCGAACGAGAAAATCCATATTGAGAATGCATCAACAAGGTATATCCTACCATGATGAGCATAAACGCCATGAACCATTTGAGATAAAAATGTATTCTTTCGTAATTCGAAAATATTAAAAGTCCCAAATAGAAAAACAAGGTAATGTACCACGTTCGCGCCAAACTGAATTTTGCGCTCACCAAGGGCATACTCGAAAACAAGGTGCTTATCCAAAGCCATGCCAAATACAAACTCACAAAAAGCACCACAGGATGTTTCAAATAGAGCACGTTTATAGCTCTTTCCTTATATATATGTATGCCCATCAACACAAATAGGAAGATATATATGGGCTCTGTGGGTAGCGACAATCCAAAACCACCTCCTAAATCTTCAATATTGATGGCTAAAGGCGTAATGGCACCAAACAATAGAAGTGTTTTCTCAGTAAACAACACAGAAGCGTACAAAACCAATACCGCCGCTGGAAGCAGCAATATCCAATACGCCGCATTCAGAATGCCCCAAATCATGCCAGAAATCAGCAGCAACAAAACCGCAAACAAAACGATTTTCCGCCTTGCATCCAGCTGATTTAAGGACAATTGCATGGAAATTATTTTTTACTGAACAGTTCAACGGTAATCAATACGACCGCTGTTGCCAAAAACGTACTTAAAACGGAAAGCAGCAAAACGAAACCGCGTTTAGGCCAGAACTTGATTTCAGGAACCGTGGCAGATTCTACCGTAAACTTATGCGATAAGGTTTCGCCTACGTCTACTTGCCGTTTTTCAAACTGAGTAATTAAGTTACTCTCCTTCTCTTCCTCGAGCTTAATCAACTCGTTCAGGGCTATAAAGTCACCCCCGTTGGCTACCAGCGACTTTCTCTCATCGAGTAACTGCTGCAACTGGCCGGTACGACCTGAAGATTGTGCTTTGTAAATTTCTTCTGCTAGGGCACGCGATTGTTCCTCGTAATTGGTAATGCCTTTGGTTCCCAATTCTCTCAATTCATTTTTGATATTTTGAATTTTACGCTGCTTTTCTTCTAAAGCCCGGCGCACAATGTCTAAGGCGGGTGTGGCAATCTGATTTTGAACTTCTGTTTTAATTGAATCGTATAAATCGGCAATGCCATTGGCTAATTTAGCCGCCATTGCAGGGTCTTCATCTAAAACTTCGATTTTGATACTCAAATATCGCGTGCGCTCAAAATTGAAATTCTCTTTGATTTTATTGTCTAACGCGTATTTCGGGAATTTCTCTTTTTTGGGATCAATTCCGTAATGCTTCATCAAGTCAAAGTTTTTCACCAATCTGCCTAACAAAGTACCCGATTGGATAATCTGTAATGCTTTTTCTGCCTCAATTTCCTCTCCAAACTCCAAAGGATCTTGTTGCCTTTGATTCAATTCGGTTAAAAGGGCATTTGAAATCGAGTTGTTTTTGGTGGGATAAAAAATATGCTGAGCTCTATATTTGGGCTTGGTGATAGAGGGGTGCGTAACCACAGTAGCAATTACCGCTGCAACCGCGCAACTTATCAAAAAAACCTTGCGCCAACGCCAAAAGAAATTAACCACACTAACTAAGGTTATGGGTTTAACTTGCGACTCGTCAATTAAGTTAATGGTTGAAGGAGAATCAGAATGTTGGGTCATAAAAAATACAATAGGCTTTCAAAGATATTTAAACGCAGCTTTATGACCTTGTATTTCTCAAGATTTCTTTAGTTTATCCACAAAAATGTCACGAAATCAGCTTACAGGTCGAAAAAACGCAATGCCAAATCAATTTCATGATCGTTATTGTCGTTGCTATCTTCCGATAAGAACACCTGCAAAACGCGGTACCCTTGACGCTCCAAAGTGGCAATAATGCCCCTTACGTACGTCGTATTTACCTTAATATTTACCTTTAAACGGCCAAATTCCAATTGACTTACCATCAATCCCAGAACTTTGGCTCCATTTTCTTCAATCCACCGGGCAATCGTGGCAGGTGTGTAATCCTTCTCCTCCAATTCTAAAACCAATACCGCTCCCATACCCCTATACGTTAATGATTGGGTAATGAGTTTGTTGATTTGTTTTTGATCGATCGCACCCATGTAGGCCCCTTCCACATCCACAACTCCCAACACCGACAACTCATTCGCCGCTAACATAGGCACCAATTCATATAAATGTTGATCCTCTAACGCTTTTGGCGCATGTGGATTAGCCGCTACTACCTCTGATAATATCTGCGATTTATCGTTTAATGAATACAGCGATTGTAATCGGCAATAATTGTAAATCGTTTTATTCTCGAGTACGGGCAATTCCGAAAATCCTTGCGTTGCCAAGTAATCAATAGCGGTTTCTACCGAATCGGTAGTCCGCAACGCGTGCAATTGTTCTGAAATTAGTTCCTTGGCGATCATGTGCCAAATATAGCAGATTTAAAATGAAATCACCATTTATGTGTTTCATCATTGTGCCAAGAATCTTGCAATTTCATGGTGCGTTCTATTAAATCTCTTACACAACCATGTCCACCTGCGGCCTGACTTACAAAATGCGCCACCTCTAACACGTCGCCACAGGCATCCTTCGGACAGCAAGGCAATCCCACCTGCTCCAAAACCGGTACATCGGGCAAATCATCGCCCATATACGCCACTTGCGCGGCTGTTAATCCTGTTTTCTGTAGGAAGTCTTGGAACGCCGTTGCCTTTTCTTGTTGTCCTAAGTAGATATGCGTGATTCCCAGTCCTTCGAAACGCTTGCGCATTCCTTCAGATTTTCCCCCGGAAATAATGCCTACGTGATATCCTGTTTTTACAGCATGCTGTAAAGCAAAACCGTCTTTGATGTTAACGGAACGCAACATATAGCCCTCTTCGGTTACCAAAACCTGTCCGGGCGTCATTACACCGTCAACATCAAAAACAAATGCTTTTATCTCTTTGAATACGGGAATTAAATTCGACATATTTTCGAATTTACCAACCCAAAACCCAAGCAAAAATCAACGGAGCCACAATAGTTGCATCACTTTCTACGATAAACTTAGGCGTATCGATGTCTAATTTCCCCCAAGTAATTTTTTCATTCGGAACGGCGCCCGAATAACTACCGTAACTCGTGGTGCTGTCAGAAATTTGGCAGAAATACGACCAAAAAGGAATGTTTTCCATTTCCATATCTTGATATAGCATCGGCACTACACAAATTGGGAAATCGCCGGCAATACCGCCCCCAATTTGAAAGAATCCGATTCCTTTACCTTCTGAATTTTTGATATACCAGTCGGCCAAATACGTCATGTATTCAATACCACTTTTCATGGTAGACGCCTTCAACTCTCCCTTAATTACATAGCTCGCAAATATGTTACCCATGGTAGAATCTTCCCAACCGGGAACTACAATCGGTAAGTTCTTTTCTGCGGCCGCCAACATCCAACTATTCTTAGGATCAATTTCGTAATACTGCTCTAATTCGCCGCTTAACAAAATTTGATACATATATTCATGGGGTAAGAAACGTTCGCCCGAATCTTCTGCTTTCTTCCAAATACCGTAAATATGTTTCTGTAAACGACGGAACGCCTCTTCTTCAGGGATACAGGTATCGGTTACGCGGTTGTAATGATTCTCGAGTAAATCCCATTCGTCTTGGGGACTCAAATCGCGATAATTAGGTACGCGTTTGTAGTGGTTGTGCGCCACCAAATTCATGATATCCTCTTCTAAGTTGGCACCGGTACAGCTAATAATATCTACCTTACCTTGGCGTATCATTTCAGCAAAACTCTTACCCAGTTCGGCGGTACTCATGGCACCCGCTAGGGTCACCATCATTTTACCACCCTCGGTTAAATGGGTTTCGTATCCTTTGGCTGCATCTACCAAAGCCGCTGCATTAAAATGCTTGTAATGCGTTTCTACAAACTGAGAAATAGGACCTTTCATGGCGCAAAGGTACGCCCAATTTTAATACATTTCATAAGGGAAATTCCCTCAAAACCGAACCCGGACTCAAAGCCCAAAAGACCGCAGGCTTAATGACAACAGAGTCGATTTCATTGCTAAAATATAGATAGGAAATTCCTGCTAGAACTACTCTCCCAAGAGCCACAAACGCTTGAAGCGCTGCTTCTTTTTCGGCATCAAAGCCACCTTATCATGGATATACGCCAAAGCTTCATCCATATCGTCGGTTATAAGGAATAAATCTAAGTCTTCTGGAGATATGGTTTTGCCTTTTTCCATGTCTTTTACCTGTTCTAAAAGTCCCTTCCAATAGTCTTTTCCTATCAATACGACCGGAAACCAAGCCATTTTTTGCGTTTGGATAAGGGTAAGGGCTTCAAACATTTCGTCTAAGGTTCCAAAACCTCCTGGGAATACGATAAAACCGAATGAATATTTAAATAACAAGACTTTACGCACAAAAAAGTAACGAATGTCTACGCTTACATCCACGAAAGGATTGATTTCCTGTTCAAAAGGCAGTTCAATATTGACCCCGACACTTTTTCCTTTGGCCTCTTTGGCGCCCTGATTGGCGGCTTGCATAATGCCCGGACCTCCACCGGTCAAGACCGTGAATCCCAATTCACTTATTTTGCCTCCCATCTCACGGGCTTGTTCGTAATACAGGTCTCCCGGCTTATACCGAGCCGATCCGAATACACTCAAACAAGGCCCAACGAAGTGCAACTTCCTGAATCCTTTTAAAAACTCCAACAATACCCGAAATCCAAAAACCAATTCGGTGAATCGGTTATGCGGACCTTCCAACATTTCTAAGTCCGCTAATTTTCTGCGATTTTCCATAAACAAAACTGCCTCCATTGAGGAGGCAGCAAGTTAGTTCAAATTTTGATTTAAAATACCTCCGAAGGGGTGAAAAAGAAACTTCCTTCGATAGCGGCATTTTCGTCGCTATCACTTCCGTGAATGGCGTTGGCATCGATGGTCTTAGCGTATAAATTACGGATGGTACCCGCGTCAGCCTTTTGGGGATCGGTAGCACCAATTAAGGTACGGAAATCGGCTACTGCGTTTTCCTTCTCTAAAATTGCCGCATAAATAG
>ERZ891134.1421-NODE-1421-length-16391-cov-15.782444_pt1 | contig 16391 bp, 18 predicted proteins | sample MGYA00520888_ERZ891134 | MGnify/ENA primary metagenome ERZ891134 (study PRJEB32303, sample SAMEA104408692) | aquatic metagenome | biome: Brackish water; feature: Coastal; material: water | place: Baltic Sea | collected 2014-10-23 | depth 10 m ... | reverse complement strand
GGGTTGACAAGCCATACCAGTTATGCTATAGTATAAGAGTAGAGAGCGAATCACTTGCTCTCATAAAGAAAGAGTTTGTTATGAATGTTAGTGAAAAAATGAGCGAAGGTTTAGAAGCCTTGAAGAGTGACATCGTTTCGAAGTATGCCGAGTTTACGAGCCGCTCGTCATATGATAAATTCTCTGATCAGAGTGCTGAGAATGATCGTGTGAAATCCTTCAGAGAGGGTCTAACTATGTCTTTCGGTCGTAAATATGTGAAGATCATGTCTAACGGTTCAGCGTGGGGCTTTGTAGTCAACACTGAAAGTGATAAGAAGTTTTCTTTAGGTGACATCTTATATCCTGCTGGATGGGCTGCTCCTGCTCGTAATCAAGCCCGAGGTAATATTTTGACCCAAGAGTGGGGCGTAAGCTGGACTGGACCTAATTACTTGAAGTGAGAGGAATTGATGTGAAACATATAGACTTGAAAGGACCTGAGGGCAATGCGTTTGCCCTTATGGGATTAGCGAAAAACTATCTTCAACAGATGGGTTGGAGCAAAGAAGAAATCAAAGAATTTTTAGACGAAATGAAGAGCGGTGATTATAATCATCTGCTTGATATGTTTAAAGAACAATTCGGTTCTTTTGTCGAGTTGGTTGGTCCTGATAACTAATAAGCATAAATAGTCTAAACTAGGAAAGAATATTCATGCTGTCGTTCAAGAACTATCTATCAGAAGCAACCCTACAGGGCAACTCTACTAACGGTACTCCGAATGTTACGAAGTATGTTATAGATAATCCTAAAGCACTCACGATAGACTTTGAAATAGAAAAGGGCAAGAGCAGTGTCCCCGTCTATGACGAAGATGGAGAAACAAATAGAATGGTTGACGGAGGTCAGTCATTCAAACTTCGTTCCAACAAAGTGATAGAGATAGAGGACAGACCAGCCCTTGATACGAATATAGGTTACATTCAAGCTAGGTATGTCCGTAAACCATCGGGCTTCAAGGCTATGGATGCTGAAGTCATGGCTACGAGTCAACTTGATGAATCTATCAAGAAAGCAGTGAGAATGAATGATGGAAAAGGTATTACAGTGTTGATAGGTAAGATGCCTATAAAGGATGTTGTATCTGCTGGCTCTGATCATATCAAGGGTGACCCAAAGGCTGATGTAGCCCTTATGAACTCCTCAGGAAAAGAGGTTGGGTTTATCTCACATAAGAAAGAGGGTGGCGCTAAGGGATTCTCACAATACGGTGGCATCTCTATGGCTTCGGGTCTCAAGCATAAAGAGATTGAGTCTTTTGTTCAGGCTCTCATCAGTCACTACGATGGGTCGACCGTGAGTAAGGGAGAAGCGTTCTTTCGACCCCTCAAGGATCCTAAACTCATCAACGCATCTATATATGGACCAGACTACGGGAGTTCTTTTGGTCGTGAGAACTGTCACTGTATAGGTCAGGGTAATCCTATTCTGACGCCCAAGGGGAATGGTTGGTCTCTTGACTTCAGCGAGACAATGCATGTCAATGGAGACTATCGTTTTGCTACCAAGGGTAAATTTCAAGCCGTCTTTGGCGCTACATTTCGAAATGGTCGTAAGGTAAGATCGGCCTCGGGCAAAGAGGTCGATAATATGAGAGCGGGTATATACCCTATAGCCTATATGGAAACACGCAAAAAGTTGAAAGAAATCTGATGCTGAGTCTTAGCAATTATCTTACCGAACAGAAAAACACCCATATGGAACATCTCGAAGATATAGTCCTCGATGGCGGAGTGAATGGGACTCGTGACGCTATTAACTTTCTTCGTGGGACAAGAGACAGTCTCACAGGTAACGCAAAGAAGTCTGTAGATATTACTACCAAGTGGGATGGCGCGCCTGCATTATTTGCTGGAACGGATCCTTCTGATGGTAAGTTTTTTGTTGCGAAAAAGGGCATCTTCAATAAGAATCCCAAGGTCTATAAGACAAACGCAGACATTGATGCTGATACCAAAGGTGACTTGAATACTAAAATGAAACTCGCTCTGGCTGAACTTCCTAACTTAGGAATAAAGGGCGTGATACAAGGTGATTTTTTATATGCTAAAGAAGATATCAAGAAGGTTGACATTGATGGAGAACCGCATCTTACTTTTCATCCTAATACGATTGTTTACGCGGTACCAGAGGAAACTGACCTCGCAAAAACAATACGAAGATCCAAGATCGGTGTGGTATGGCACACGACATATAGAGGAAAATCATTTGAATCAATGTCAGCAAGTTTTGGAGAGGAGATTGCAAGCAGTCTCAAGACCACGAAATCAGTCTGGTCAGTAGACGCTGTATATCGTGATATTTCTGGTAAAGCGATGATGACTAAAGAAGAGTCTGAGGAGTTTAGTGCTATTCTCTCAGAGGCTGGTAAGATATTCTCGAAGTTAGATAAGAAGACACTTGATAGTATATCTCAGAATGAAGAACTTCTCCTGAGAATAAAAACATTCATGAACACAAAGGTTCGGGCTGGTAAGAGGATAGGTAACACATCTCAGTTTACAAGTGAACTGGTTGACTATCTATTAGACTACTTTGGTAAAGAGGATGAGAAGCGGAAGACGCCTCGTGGTAAAGAGGGTGTGACAAAGCGCAAAGAAAGTGTGATGGTGTTCTTTCAGAACACAGACAAGAAAAAGATACAGATGATATTCGACTTGATGAATCTATTAGTAGACGCAAAACTTATTCTCATAAAGAAAATGGATCAAGCCAATACAGTCAATACTCTTCTAAGAACAAAAGACGGTTACAAGGTGACGGGTCAAGAGGGGTTTGTGGCTATAGATAAGAAAGGGAATGCGGTCAAGCTAGTTGACCGCCTCCAGTTTAGTAATGCTAATTTTAGTTCAGAGTTTATCAAAGGTTGGCAGAGGTAATCTAGTTAAGATCATAAAACTTAGCCCGCTCTCTTGCGATTACTTCTGGCGTATATCCCATCTGAAGAAGGCACGCTTGTGCTCTTGCTTCGCCTGAGCGTTCGGCTGAACGAAGGAGTGCTTTCCAGAACTTTCTCATAGACTTTTTCTCCAATCTTCGCCAGTAGCACCTGCTTTAGCGATGAAATTGATTTGGCCCCGATGTATGCCCATGTCATTGAGTTCACGATCAGTGAGTGACATGAGTTCTTCACGGGTACGCTTCATGTCCCGGCGCCTCTTATGACCATCTTTGATTCTATGAAAAAAGTCCATAATTATAGTCTGTGTGTTATAGATAGTGTGTGATATTTCTAGTGCGAGTGTTGACATATTTCTTCTCCATGTATATATGTGTATATGTGATTATTTATGTGAAAATAGTGGTTTTTAGATATGCGTTAGATGCAGACCGAACTTTACTTCACGTTTGCGTGAACACTATTGACACGCATCATCACTTCGCTCTTTTATAAATATAGAGTAAATAGTGTAATCATAAAATAAGGAGTCTTGAGTATGGCTACTATAGATATTCAATCGTTGAAGAAAAACCTTGTACTCAACCAAGGCACCGATTGGTCTACTGATATTGATGTTCTTGATCAGAATGGAGATGTTTTTGACTTGACTGGATTCTTTGCTGAAGGTCAGATGAGAAAAAACTATGCGTCTGTACACTCTACTTCATTTGATGTGGTTGATCTAAATGACACTGGTCGTATATCTATCGCTCTTGATAACGCAGTTACATCTACTCTAAAGCCTGGTCGTTATATGTACGATATAGAGATTACAGACCCAACAGGTATTATAACACGAGTGGCAGAAGGTATCGTTACTGTACGACCTAACTTTACACGACCAATGAGTACGGGTCATCTACCTCTCCCAAATCCTATTATGACTGATGGTCCGGAACAACCTGTTACAGGTCCTATTCCTACTGTGATAGCATATAAGGGCGATATTGGTGAGAAAGGTGATCAGGGTATTCGTGGCTTACAGGGTATGCGTGGGCCAGAAGGTGTCGCAGGCAAAAATGGCGAAAGGGGTGAACGAGGTCTTCGAGGACATCAAGGTAATGATGGTAAAAGGGGTGAACGAGGAGAGAAGGGTGAACCAGGCTTTAGAGGATCGCAGGGCATAAGAGGTGCTCGAGGTCCTATGGGAGTCGGAGAAAAGGGTGATACCGGACCAGCCGGAGAGGTAGGACTTGAGGGACCAAAAGGTGATAAGGGAGATTCTGGTCCTATGGGTGTCTCTGGAAAAGAAGGATCACCTGGACCAATGGGATACACCGGACCAGCTGGACCGATAGGACCGGTAGGACCTACTGGACCAAAAGGGGATAAGGGAAATCGAGGAAAATCAGGACCACAGGGGCCCGCAGGTATTACGGGACCAGCTGGACCTACTGCTAACATTGTTCCTGTTGAAGATAGATTGATGCGTCATATTAAAGAACTTCAGGCCGAAATCAAAGCCCTCAAGAAAGACATATATAACTGGTGATCACTCATATAAATATAAAGAGACTGTAGAAAGAGGGATATTATGGCTGACAAAGAACCTAAGCTATCTCAAGATGAGAAAGACCTAGCGGCTGCAAAAAAGACAGAACAAGATGATGTTGCTGTAGGTAAGTCTGATCCATGTAAGGGTAAGAGAACACAGATTACTATCAACCCAACTATCGACGAAGAGTTTTCACAACTACAAGAAGATGATAGTAAGGGTAAGAAAGTGGTGTTTGGTTGGGGTCGTATGAATCCTCCCACTTCTGGTCATGCTATTCTTGTTGACAGTATCAAGAGTATTGCGAGTAAGCAGGGAGCAACTCCTGAGGTGTATCTCTCACATAGTCAAGACCCTAAGAAGAATCCTCTCTCATATAACGATAAGATAATGCTTGCGATGAAAGCCTTTGGCTCTGTTGTGAAGAAGTCTCGTTCAAAAACATTGATAGATGTGATGAAAGAGTTGAACAATAGGTATTCAGATATTGTATTGGTCGCTGGTTCGGACCGTGTCAAGGAGTTCGAAACACTCCTAAATAGGTATAACGGTAGGGACTATAACTTCAATAGTATTGAGATAGTATCGGCGGGTAGCCGGGCTGATCCAGACAGTGAAGATGCTAAAGATATGTCAGCCGCAAATATGTCAGCCTCGGTAATGCGTAGATTAGCTGCTGAAGGTAAAGAGGATGAATTTGAAAAGGGTTTGCCAAAAAAACTCAAGCGTGATGCGTCTTCAGTGTATTCAATGGTTCGAGAAGGGATGAAACTCGCAGAAGAGTTAGAAGAGAAAGGACTTCTCTTGCCCGAGGGAACTCTTACAGCGATACAACGCAGGCATCTGTATGATATTAGATGTAGGTACAGACGAAGGATGCGTAAGATACAGAAACGTATTGTGTTGACTATTCACAATAAACTCCCCGATATTATAGATGATGCTGAACCCGTAAGCGAGGGATGTGACAAGCGAAAGTTTCACGAGTTGATGACGGCTGATAATAGGGTAAAGCATGACAAGAGGTTCAAGCTATATCGTAATGCTGTACAGGTAGATGAGGCTGAGGTCGAAGGACCGTCTGAGGTTGAGCGTCTGAAAGACAAGCACAAATCCGAAAAAGAAAATGATGATGAGAAGCGTGAGAAAGAACTTCGGAGTGCTGAACGCCGTGAGAAGATGGATGCTATTCGTGATAAAGAACAACAGGACGCTGAGAAAGATAAAGAGCGTGATAAGAAAGAGGCTGAATCGCAGCGTGAGCATCGTGAAATAAGCCATGACCGAGAAATATTGAACTTGATCGAAAAGGTATCTCAAAGTATTATAGAGGATGGTTCAGACGAGGGTCTAAAGAATAAAGCTAAAGAATCTGGTATGCCTCTAGGTGTGCTAAAGAAGGTTTATGATCGTGGAATGGGTGCTTGGAACTCTTCACACAAGCCTGGAGCGACACAGCAACAGTGGGCGATGGCTAGAGTCAATTCTTTTATAGAGAAGAAACCTGAAACCTACGGTAAAGCGGATGCTGATCTTGCGAGTAATGTATCTGAAGAGGTAGAGATAGAATCTTTCTTTGATCTAAATGAGGCTATTGAACTATCAGAAATGTCTATGGTAGATAAAGCTATGGCTGCTATGCATAAGCACATTCAAGCTGGTGTGGACATCTCTACTATATCTCACGATGTATCACGGGCCAGCGGTGTGAATAAGACAAGCGCTGAACTCAAGAAGATGTATATCCAAACTTACGGTGATCCAGACATTCGTAATGTCGATAAAGATAAAGCAAAGAAACTGCTCAAAAAGTATGGCATGAATCGGGCTGCGAAGAAACTCAGCCTTGAATCTATATCGATAAACGAATCATTCGAATCGTTACAAGAGGAAGAGTGTCAGATCATTGGTAAGGAGCAGATACAATCTTTTGAGAAGATGTTAGACAAACTATTCGATAAATATGACATTGACTTTAACTTCACGAGACATTTCGCTGATCGTATGAGCGATGAGAGAAATACACCATGTATATCACTCAAAGAGTTAGCCGAGTTTATGAAAAAGATATACAAGAAGCAGGGTAAGTCTCTCAAGGGTGTTGAAGGTGCTGAGGCCGTTATCAAGGATATGCAGAGTGACCTCAACATACCGGTAGTAGTCAAGTATGACCAAGCTAACGATGAGTTTGATGTTGTTATGAAAACGATTATGAGAAAGAAGAACTTCAAAACATCTAATAAGGTATTGGAATATTGATATGAAAAGGTTTTCTAATCATCGTGTATCCAGTCAAGAACAACCTTGATATAAATAAAGATAATAATATACTCGCAAAGGACCATCACTATGGCAAATAAAGATATCAACTTACGCAAGACCTCTATGGCGAAAGCTATTGGTATACAAGAATCTAAGCGGCATATCAACGAAGATAAAGGCAAAATTGAAAAGGGATCAACTGTTATAGCGTTGAATGGTCCACACAAGGGTGACAAGCATGAGGTCATATGGGACTTTGGTGATGGCACTTTCAATGTACAGCCCATGACTAATAAAGTTAGATACGCTCAAGGCGCAGCCAAAGCAAAGTTATCTGATTTGAAACTTGTCGAAGAAAATGATGATGAGATGGATGATGAGATGGATGAGTCACATGAGATAGATGATGAGATAGATGAGTCACATGAGATGGATGATGAGATGGATGATGAGATAGATGAGTCACATGAGATGGATGATGAGATGGATGATGAGATAGATGAGTCACAGGCTCCAGACCTGTCTCTCAAACGCTCTGGTGCTCTAAGGGATCGCTTTGGTAAATCGGAGTCTGAAAAGAAAGCTGAAGCAGAAGCGAAAAAAAAGGCACGGCCACTATCTAAGAATGAGATCCGTCAGGGTCTAGCTTCAATCAAAGCCCAACCCAAGAGTAAGGTCACTCTCAAGAAAACACCATGGGACGAAAGTGTAGACATTGAAGATGATGATGAAGACCTTGAAGAAGATATGAAAATGGTACACAAAGCAGCCCATCCAGAGGGTGGTCACTATGTCGTATTAGATAACGCAAATAACTTTACAATTCGTCACTTGAACAATGGTAAGGTCAAAGATATAGGTACCGTGCCATCATTGGGTCTCGCTAAGTCATATATTGATGCTAAAGTAAAGGGTAAAGACCCTAAGGACATGCTGAACAAACTGAGCAAAGAGGACACATCTACACAGTCTGATGGTATCAGTAACATGGACAAGTATATGGGTGCTATCTCTAAGAGTGTGAGCGAAGCTAAATCTGGGTCTGGTTATGAACTCTATCATAAAGATTTCTCAGGTGCTATGAAACACGCATATGACCATGCAAAAAATAGGTTAGGTGTTGATATTGACCCACAAGATATTGATGATAAAGTAGCCAGTGGCCCTAAGAAACCGTCATCTGGTAAGACTAACTCTTATACTCTCAAGAGTAAAGATGGTAAGAGTAGTGTCCAGATTCAAGTGGCGAATCTAGATGATAAACGCTATGAACTTAATATGTACAAATCATAAAGACAATATTCAAGGAGAAAAAAATGGCATTATGGGGAAAAACGGATACCGAAGACGATAAGCCAAAGTGGCTCGACGATGCGGATAAAGCCGAAACAGAATTGGTCGAAGAAGCTGAAGCTATGGCTGAGGATCAACAGTTGAAGGGTATCAAGACACCAGGTTGGAATCAGTACCAAACATATACATCAAATGATGGTGTTGTTCGTCACAGGAGCGAAAGTCTTGTAGCGATGAATAGTATGACGACACCTATCGCACCGCTTGTGGTCGCAAAGAAGAAAAAGAGTAAGGCTGAAAAAAACAGCATCTAAATAACTATATGTGAGAGGGCTTTACGGCCCTCTCCTATGCTATATCTATAAACTATAAAATTGAGAAGTGAGATGATACTCAACGAAAAGTCGTTCATTATTTATGCTGCTAAGTGTTATGACATGGAGAAAGCAGCCTCTGTGGATGAGTTTCACGATGATGTGAAACGATTTCAATATCTAAAGAGGTTGTTCAAGAGATATGATGAAGATAAAGAGTTGCGTGTGCGGCTTATTCTGAATCATATGATCGTGTTGTATAATTGCTTTGGTGAAGCTGCTACACATATGATGTTTATGAAGTTAGAAGAGTATCATTCGCAACTAAAGCCTTTTGCGACCTTCTTGAACTTTATGCCAAAGACTATTGAGTATGAGAGTCGTATGATAAGAAGCGAAGACATTGTAATGGATATGAGTATTGTATTAGAACTAAGGAAAATCTGATGGCTGTTATTGACCTCTTTATGGTATACTCTTTTGTAAAGAGGCTTGCTACGCCCTTTGATAAGTGGAAAGCGTATGAGACCGGCGTAATCGATGAGAGAGGCAATATACTCAAGTCAAGAAAAGATCGCAGGACAATAGACGAAAGAAATTCTTTTGGTAAGTTTGACCTGTTAGTATTGAAACTGAAGAAATTGCTTGAGAAGGTTCCTGGTGGTAAAACAAGACTTGGATCGATGGCTGCTGCGCTATGGCTAATCAAGGAACATAACGAACCTAATAGTGAATTGATATCAGAAGAAGACATGAGAATTGGCTTACTTGAAAGCATGAACATTGTTAGATTGAATGAGGAGTTATACGGACCTTTTGATAACTTGTTGTCAGAAGATGCTCCTGTAAACTCGGTAGGGAGTGGTAACATCGCTGGTGTTGGAGTAGGACCCAAGGGAGAGCCTGGTGTAAACAACTCGCAATCTATAAAATACAAGAAGAAAAACAAAGAAACTAAATCATTCAAACGGTTTATAGAAAAGGATAACACATGACAAAATTAAAAGAAATATTCAGCACTATATGGTCTTGGGTCATACTAGCAGCCGCTTTAGCGGTATTAGTGATAGCTGGTATGTGGTATTGGGGTAATGGCCTCTTGGGTTCATCAGACCATAACAGCGTTCAACCAGTTATAGTTGAGGAAGTTCAAGAAACTGACGGATAACCAAAATTAGCTATTGACAATGTGGGGACCTTGGTGTATAATAGTATTAATAACTTTGCAATAATATACTATTAATTCTATAACATAGGTCCTCACATGAACTTCATTGATGTTAAGTATGTAAACATGCTTTCAAATAGACTTGAACGATTTACAGTCAAGTCAACACATCCATACAGAGTAAACTGTAGATGTCCCATATGTGGTGACTCACAGAAATCAAAATCTAAAGCTAGAGGTTGGATACTTGAGAAAGATAACTCTGCTTTATACTATTGTCATAACTGTGGTGCTTCAATGGGACTTCGTAAGTTCCTCAATCAAGTAGACCCTGTTCTCTATAATGATTATATAGTAGATACAAAATTAGCTAATATCAAGGATACACCATTAGATAATATCAAGATTAGATCAGGTACTGTATTACCATTAGACACTCTTACCTCAAAGGTACCAGAGTTTCGTAAATCTAGTAGTCCCTTGTCACAAATACGCAAGATATCACAATTAAAAGTTACTCATGGTGCGAGAAAATATGTAGAGAATCGACTAATCCCAGCACCTCAACATTATAAATTATACTACGCACCAAAGTTCAATGCTTGGGTCAATACTATTATACCTGATAAGTTACCCCTTGAATATGATGCTCCACGGCTTGTATTGCCCTTTATAAGTAATGGTAAGATGTTTGGGTTTCAAGGTCGTTCTTTCGATAACGATTCTCTGAGATATATAACTATAATGTTAGACGAATCTAGTCCCAAGATATTTGGTCTAGAGGATGTTGACTTCAATAAGAAATACTATGTAGTTGAAGGACCTATAGATAGTCTATTCGTTCCCAACTCTATTGCTATGGCTGGTGCTGATGGTAATTCTTCTGGTCTGAGGTCAGAAGAAAATGGTGTGTTTGTTTTTGATAATGAGCCACGCAATGTAGATATTGTGAATAGAATGGATAAGTTGTTATCAGAAGGAAAGAAAGTTTGTATATGGCCTTCTTGGGTAGTCTCTAAGGATATAAATGATCTTGTTCTTAGTGGCATTACGCCAAGTCAGGTTCAAGGTATGATAGACAGTAATACATACGAAGGGTTAGAGGGTAGGTTAGCCCTTGCTATTTGGAGAAGATGTAAATGAAAGTAAATTTAGTAGGTTATACACAACCTGTCAACAGTGAGATAATAGGTATATATGATGTTCAGGACCTGATTGTATACTGTGCGAGAGTGTCTAACCCCAAGGGTCAGGAGATTATGGAGTATGCTTCGTGTGAGAAATTGCTTTCGTACTTGATTCGAAATAAACATTGGAGCCCGTTTGAACTTGCTTCTGCTACTCTTGAGGTAGAGACTACAAGAGATGTGGCTCGACAGTTATTGCGTCACCGATCCTTTTCTTTTCAGGAGTTCAGTCAGAGATACGCAGACCCAGCACTGTTCGAGAATCAGTTTGTTCTGCGAGAGGCTAGATTACAAGACCATAAGAATAGGCAGAACTCTATAGACACAGATAATGAAGTCCTACAAGCGGCATGGAAAGCAAAACAGCAGGCGTGTATAGATTTAGCCAAGTCTACATATGACTGGGCTATAGAGAATGGTATAGCAAAAGAGCAAGCCAGGGTCGTGTTACCTGAGGGCAACACTACATCACGTCTTTATGTGAATGGCACTATTCGCTCTTGGATACACTACATCGAACTTCGTACCGAGAATGGTACACAGAAAGAACACATAGAACTCGCAAAGGAGATTGCTAAATCTATAAGTAAGATATTTCCAATGGTAGAAGCAACAAATTTATAAAATAAGGAACAAGTAATGCTAAAAGTAATATCCAATAATGCTGACAGAAATGCCCGCGCCCTAATGTCAGATACTAAGTTCTATGAAGGCTATAGCCGTTGGAGTGATGAGAAAGAGAGATATGAATCGTGGGAAGAGGCTGTAACAAGGGTGATGGATATGCACCGTGGTTACTACGCAGATAAGATGACTCCTGAACTATCACTACTCATAGACGAAGCAGAAGCCTCGTATAAATTGAAGTATGCTCTTGGCGCACAACGGGCTTTACAGTTTGGAGGTGATCAGTTACTCAAGCATCCTATGAAGATGTATAACTGTACATCAACATACGCTGACCGCGCGGCGTTTTTTGGTGAGTTATTCTACATTCTTCTTTGCGGTGCGGGTGCTGGATTCTCTGTTCAGAAACATCATGTGAGTAATATTCCTACAATACATGAGCGTAAGAAACAGGCTAAGGGATACGTTGTAGATGATTCTATCGAAGGTTGGGCTGACGCTCTTTCAGTGCTAATGTCATCCTACTTTTCGGGTGGTGGAACACATCCAGAGTTTGAGGGTCGTAAGATTTATTTCGATCTTACTAACATTCGTCCCAAGGGTGCTATGATTTCTGGTGGGTTCAAAGCCCCAGGAAGTGAGCCTCTTCGCCGAACACTTGATAAGATTGAGCATATGCTTCAAGGTGTGGTTCTCTCTGGTCGTGATACGCTCAAGCCTATTGAAGTGTATGACATTGCCATGCATGCCGCTGATGCTGTTCTTGCGGGAGGTGTTCGTCGTTCAGCTACCATCTGTCTCTTCTCACCAGAAGATAGTGAGATGATGAAAGCAAAAACAGGTAACTGGTTTATCGATAATCCTCAACGTGGTCGCTCAAATAACTCAGCGGTTATCGTGCGTGATGAGATCGCTAAGGACCAATTCTCCAACTTTATGGAGTCTATCAAGGAGTTTGGTGAGCCTGGATTCTACTTTGTTGAGGATAAAGACTTTACCACAAACCCGTGTGTTGAGATTGGTATGTATCCACAGATAGATGGAGTGTCTGGTTGGCAGGGTTGTAATCTAACCGAGATCAATGGTGGCAAGTGTACCACAAAAGAAGAGTTCTTCAAGGCTTGTCGAGCGGGTGCTATTCTTGGTACACTTCAAGCGGGATACACAAAGTTTGGTTATATTTCAGATTCATCACGAAAAATCTTTGAGCGTGAAGCCTTACTTGGAGTGTCAGTCACAGGTTGGATGAATAACCCAGAGGTATTGCTTGATGTAAGTGTCCAACAATCTGGTGCTGAGATTGTAAAGGAACTCAATGAATCGGTAGCTAAGTTGATCGGTATCAATAAAGCAGCACGAACAACATGCGTGAAGCCATCTGGTAATGCGTCTGTCTTGCTTCAAACAGCGTCAGGTATTCACAGTGAACACTCACCACGATATATACGCCATGTTCAACTCAATAAAGAAAGTGAGGTCGCTCAACTTATCGCAGAGACTAATCCATACATGGTTGAAGAGTCGGTATGGTCAGCGGGTAAGACAGACTATGTAGTAGGCTTTCCTATCATTGCGCCTGAAGATTCTTTGTTCCGACAAGAACTTTATGGCACTGATCTATTAGAGAAGGTCAAGTTAGTTCAGCAGAATTGGGTTGAAGCAGGAACTAGAGAAGAGTTATGCTCTCATCCTAAACTACGGCACAATGTGTCTAACACTGTAACAGTACAACCACATCAGTGGCGAGAAGTTGAGGACTATGTGTATGCTAATCGTGGCTCATTCGCTGGCATCTCATTCTTAGGTGGATCGGGTGATAAAGACTTTAATCAAGCCCCTATGACTGAGGTCCTTACTGAAGATGAGATAGTTGCTAAATATGGTAAGGCGTCATTGTTCGCTTCTGGTCTTATTGTCGATACACGAAAGGGATTCAACGATCTATGGGAAGCAACATCTATTGCTCAGTTATCTCAAGACCATAGTGGCGAGATATCCGATCAACGCTCTGAATGGATTCGTCGGTTTAATAAGTTTGCTGAGAACTATTTTATGGGTGACAAGAAAGAAGCAGAGTATTGCCTGAAGGACGTATTTCTCCTTCACAAATGGACTAAGATACAACAGAATATGGAACCAATTGACTTTGTAACACAACTTGAAACGAAAAAGTTTACTGATGTTGATACTATGGGCTCTGCGGCTTGTATCGGCGGTAGCTGTGAAATAAATTTTTAGAAAGGATAGTAAATGAATAAAGTTGAAGATAGGTGCCCATACTGCGATACATCATTCGCAGTAGAGTTTGATAGCGAAGATGATATTCTTCTTCACTGTCCTTGTTGCGGAGAAGAATTGCCTGAGTGGGATGAAGAAGAAATTCCCTATGATGAGGATGAATGGAACTAACATAAATATTCTCGAACTGTGAGGATATGTTATGTGGTACTATAATGGAGAGGTGTTTACTTCTGAGATGATTGAGGATCACATAGGGTTCGTCTATGTGATTACTCATCTCTTGACAAAAAGAAAATATGTTGGAAAAAAATTATTTGTTTCGAAAAGAAGATTGCCGCCACTCAAGGGTAAGAGCCGTAAGAGAATTGTTATCAAAGAAAGTGATTGGCAGACCTACTATGGCTCTTCGGATGAAGTGAAGGCTCTTGTGGAGGACATAGGAGAAGGGGGATTCAAGAGAGAGATAATACACCTATGTAAGTCTAGGGGTGTGATGTCATATATGGAAGCGAAGGAACAGTTTGATCGTGAAGTGCTACTCTCCGATGAGTATTTTAACGGAATTATAAACTGTCGTATCAATCGTTCTCATGTCAAGTCTCTTATCAAAGATGAATGATTTGTTCTCAAAATTACGAGATGAATATTTATCTTGGTCAGATGATGTAAGAAATGTTATACTTGTATTGCTGTTTATATCATGTGAGATATTGTATTGGGAATGGCAAAGTAATTGGTATGTTTTTTGGATCGTATTTCGAGTGATGTATAATATACCTTAGCTTATACAGTATATAAATAATAGCATATGTTATGAAAACAAACTAAGGAGATTCCATGAAAAACTTTATCACTATCACTATGAGTGCGGTTGCTATCTTAGCGGCGTCAATGTCTTTCGCTGATGGTCTTACAAAAGCACCAGCCGAGCCAGTTGTTGTGAATGATGAGACATCAAACTGGACACCTGTCGTTGGCTTACTTGCTCTAACGGCTATCGTAGTTGTGGCTGCGGGAGGTGACAGTTCATCATCTACCACTACAACTAACTAAGTTACACAAGATAATATAAAGAGGGGATTAATTTCTCCTCTTTTTTTCGTTTTATTCTTGACAAGCCATACCAGTTATGCTATATTATAAGAGTAGAGAGCGAATCATCACTCTCATTGAAAGAAAGAATTTAATATGGCTACTCGTTCAAGAATTGCGATTCAACTTAGCAACGGCAAATATATCTCATCTTATCACCACTATGACGGTTATCCAGCAAGTCTGGGTTATAACCTGATTAAGAACTATGATGATGATGATAAGACGCTTGAGGCTATTGAACTAGGTGATGCTTCCCATTGGGGTAAAGACATTCACCCTACCACTGAAGAACACTCTTTTGATAATCGTGAAGATGGTATTTCGGTTTACTATAACCGTGATCGTGGTGAGAGTAAATCAGGTCCTTTCGAGTTCGCCTCTCTTGAGGAGTTACTTGAAGGCTATAACATGGCGGGTGAGGAATTCCTGTATGTTCGTCAAAATTCTCAGTGGGGTATGATGTCAAGAAATGATGGCATGCCGTTTATAGAAAATGCTGAAGAAGAAATAAAGTCTCAAAGAGAGCGTATGATTCAAAGAATGAAGGACTATAATCTCTAATAATATGGCCAAACTCTCCCGTTATAGGATTCCAATTGTATAAATATTGAGAAGTAAATCCAACACTATAACGGGAGAGTAGTATGCCACTTTGGGGAAAATCTGATGGAGACAAGCCAGTATGGCTTACCGATGAAGAGCAAGAAAGTACCGATATTCTGAGGACAAAAGGCATCAAGACGCCAGGTTGGCAGAACTATCATACATATACCGACAGTAACGGTAATGTTAGATATAAGAGTGAGCCTCTTGTGGCTATGTCAAGCACGGGTCAGATGAATGATGGTGGTAGTGGATCACAAGGTCCTAAAGGCGATAAGGGCGATAAGGGTGATCCATTCTTATATGATGATTTCACTCAAGACCAATTAGATGATCTCAAAGGTCCTAAAGGCGATAAAGGTGACGATGGTCAAGATGGAGCAGACTTTGAGTTTACTGACTTCACACCTGAACAACTCGCAGGTCTCAAAGGCGAACCAGGAGAAGATGGTCAACACGGTGAAGACGGAGAAGACTTTACATATGATGATTTCACTCAAGATCAGTTAGATTTACTCAAGGGCGATAAAGGTGACACTGGCGAACAAGGTGCTGGTATTCAGATTGTTGGTTCAATAGATTCAAACGAAGATCCAAACAGCGCATCTCCTAAGTATGATGCTCTCTTAGATCCATCGGGTAATGCGCTGATTGATCCTGATGATGGGCATCTATGGGTATCTGACGGGACTAGCTGGGTCAATATGGGCTCTATTCAAGGTCCTCAAGGTGATGCGTTCACATATTCAGACTTTACTCAGTCTCAACTTGACGCTCTCAAGGGTGATACTGGTGATGCGTTCACATATTCCGACTTTACTCAAGATCAATTAGACGCACTTGAAGGACCTAAGGGTGATGATGGCGCAGACGGTACTGATGGTCAAGATGGTGCTGACTTTGAGTACACTGACTTCACACCTGAGCAACTCGCAGGTCTCAAAGGCGATGCGTTTACCTACGACGATTTTACTCAGGATCAACTAGATGACCTAAAGGGTGAAAAAGGTGATGCGTTTACAGCCGCCGACTTTACTCAAGATCAGATAGATTCTCTCAAGGGTGAGAAAGGTGATGATGGAGCTGACTTTACATATGATGACTTCACACCTGAGCAACTAGA
>ERZ891134.1419-NODE-1419-length-16403-cov-4.038414_pt1 | contig 16403 bp, 8 predicted proteins | sample MGYA00520888_ERZ891134 | MGnify/ENA primary metagenome ERZ891134 (study PRJEB32303, sample SAMEA104408692) | aquatic metagenome | biome: Brackish water; feature: Coastal; material: water | place: Baltic Sea | collected 2014-10-23 | depth 10 m ... | reverse complement strand
AATTTGCCTTTTACTATTTCCAGCGGAATCAACACAACGATTGCATTAAAAACTCTATGAAATCTTTTGAAATATTGGACAACAAAGACACGCGCAGCGGCTTTGGCGCCGGTTTGTTAGAAATCGGAAAACAAGATCCTCGGGTAGTGGCCATGTGTGCCGATTTAACCGGATCGCTCGTGATGAATTTGTTTAAGGATGTATTTCCCGACCGCTTTTTTCAGGCGGGCATAATGGAAGCGAATATGATGGGAGTTGCGGCCGGTATGGCTTTAGGAGGAAAGATTCCTTTTACAGGAACTTTTGCCAACTTTTCAACCGGTCGTGTGTACGACCAAATACGTCAAAGTATTGCCTACAGTCATGCCAATGTGAAAATTTGTGCTTCACATGCGGGTTTAACCTTAGGGGAAGACGGTGCCACTCACCAAATCTTAGAAGACATCGGATTGATGAAAATGTTGCCCGGTATGGTGGTTATAAATCCGTGTGATTATAATCAAACCAAAGCAGCGACTATCGCTATTGCTAAATATTTTGGTCCCGTCTATTTGCGCTTTGGAAGACCCAAATGGCCTGTGTTTATCAGTGAAGATACCCCTTTTGAAATTGGTAAGGCGTTGATGTTGAACGAAGGTACGGACGTGAGCATTTTTGCCACCGGACATTTGGTATGGAAAGCCATTCAAGCCGGTCATCAATTGGCAGAAAAAGGAATTTCAGCGGAAATTATCAATATTCATACTATTAAACCACTTGATGTTGAAGCGGTTATTAATTCGGCCAAGAAAACCGGTTGTGTGGTAACGGCAGAAGAACATCAGATGAATGGAGGTTTAGGCGATTCTATTGCCCAATTATTGGCACGAAAAATGCCAACTCCCTTAGAAATGGTAGCGGTAAACGATTCTTTTGGTGAAAGCGGAACGCCCGATGAGCTATTGGTAAAGTACGGCTTAGACCATACCGATATCACAGCAGCGGCAGAGAGAGCAATTTCTCGCAAAAAGTAAAACTCTTTTGGGCTTTTAAGGGTTTCCTTATAAGCGGAGCGGTTTATGAATACTCGAGATATTTTATTGCATCAATCTAAAATTGAAGCAACACAGGATTTTTTAGGGCACCTTAATGGCAATAAGTGGATTTTCACCAAAGGACTATACGGTTCGGGTAGGTCTTTACTTATGGCAACTGCTTTTGCTCAAAATCAACGGCCGTTGATGGTCGTGGCTCCTAATAAAGAGGAGGCGCAATACATCAAATCCGACCTCGAGAATTTACTTCCCGGTCAGTCTATTTTCTTTTTGCCGGATTCCTTTGTTAAGGCGTACCGTTCCGATCGGGAACATGCGATGCATGTGCAAGAGCGCATTGAAACGCTGAATGCGTTGCGCAAAAATCCAAGACGCGTGGTGGTTACCTACGGAAGTGCTTTGGCCGAACACGTAGTTGAAAAGGCGGATTTAGAGAGTAATACCTTTGAAATAAGCACCGGACAAAATCTGGATATCGATTTTTTAACGGAGTTTCTATATGATAACGGTTTTGAACGCGAAGATTTCGTAATGGAACCCGGGCAATTCAGTATTCGTGGAGGCATATTGGATTTATTTTCTTTTGCTCATGAATATCCGTTTCGATTGGAATTAGATGGCGATATTATTGATAATATCAGGGCGTTTGACGTAAATACCCAGCTATCGATAAAGGAAATGGCCCATTTTTCTTTGGTACCTAAGGTGAGCCAACAACAAATAAAACACACGCCGATTTTGAGTTATTTTGATTCGGATGCGTTGTTATATTGGATAGAACCAGGACTGCAGTTTGAGGAATTGGTGAAAATGTGGGAATTCGCTTTGCAAAATTACCACCAATCAAAGTCTGACGGCATAGAGTATCAAGGGAAACATCCCAAAGAGGTATGGTTAACCCCTAAGGAGTTTCAAGAAATGTCGGATCCCTTTAAAAAAATCCAATTTGGGGGAGACAAGCCTGATGCAGCGCACGATACCGTGAGCTTTGAGCAGGAGCCGCAGCCTATTTTCAAACGGAATATGGAGCTGTTGCAACAGTGGTTGCTGGAGTACAAACAAAAAAAGTATACTACATTGGTGTTTAGCGATAACAATCGGCAAATTGAACGTTTGCAGGTGTTGTTGAAAGAACAGCAAATGGACGAGTTGTTTTCTCCGGTATATGTGGGGCTTTCAAGTGGATTTGTAGATCACGAAAGCAAACTCGCATGTATCACCGAACACCAGCTTTTCGACAAATATTACAAGCCTAAATCGCGCGACAGTCATTCGGGCAGTGCGTCTATTTCTTTAAGAGAATTACGAAATTTAAAACCGGGCGACTTTATTACCCATATCGATCACGGCATTGGAAAGTTTGCCGGTTTGGAAACAATGGATGTGAATGGGGTAAAGCAAGAGGCGTTGAGAATTGTATACAGAGATAATGATTTGCTTTATGTTTCGGTAAATAGCCTTCATAAAGTAAGCAAATACAGCGGTAAAGATGGAACCCAACCTACGCTACATAAATTGGGCTCTGGGGCTTGGGAGAAGCAAAAAAGAACGACTAAGAAAAAGGTTAAAGATATTGCCCGTGAGCTGATACAACTGTATGCACAGCGAAAAAAGGAAAAAGGTTTTGCATTTTCTGCAGATAATTACTTGCAAATGGAATTGGAGGCGTCCTTTTTCTATGAGGATACTCCAGATCAGGGGAAAGCGATTGATGCGGTAAAGAAAGACATGGAAAACGAGCAACCCATGGATCGTTTGGTTTGTGGCGATGTGGGATTTGGCAAAACAGAAGTGGCCATGCGGGCTGCGTTTAAAGCGGTTTGCGATTCTAAGCAGGTGGCGGTTTTAGTGCCTACGACTATTTTGGCCCAGCAACATTATCGAAGTTTTCGCAAGCGTTACCAAGGCTTCCCCGTAAATGTTGAATATTTAAATCGGTTCAAGTCTGCCAAGGATCAGAAAGAAACGATTCGTAAGTTGGAAAGTGGAGAAGTAGATATTATTATTGGTACCCACCGATTGATTGGAAAAGACATAAAATTTAAAGATTTAGGGCTTTTGATCATCGATGAGGAGCAGAAATTTGGGGTAGGAGCGAAGGAAAAGCTCAAGAGCATTCGGGTAAATGTAGATACGCTCACGCTAACGGCCACACCGATACCTCGTACGCTGCATTTCAGTTTGATGGGGGCTCGTGATTTAAGTATTATCAACACCCCACCACCCAATAGACAGCCGGTACATACCGAATTGGCGGTATTTTCTAAAGATACGATTCAAAAGGCCATTACCGACGAAATCAATCGAGGCGGTCAAGCGTTTGTGGTTCACACCCGTATTAAAGACATTTACGATTTAGCCGCCATGATAGAGCGAGAAGTGCCGGAAGCACGTGTTTGCGTGGCACACGGTCAAATGGAAGGGCATAAACTTGAAGATGTGATGGTACGCTTTATTGAAGGCGAATACGACGTTTTGGTGGCTACTAGTATCATTGAAAGCGGATTGGATATACCCAATGCCAATACGATTATTATTAACAATGCGCACATGTTTGGGCTTTCTGATTTACATCAGATGCGTGGCCGTGTGGGCCGGAGCAATACGAAGGCCTTTTGTTATTTATTGAGTCCGCCGATTTCAGGCTTGCCAGAAGATTCACGCAAAAGGTTGCGAACTTTGGAGGAATATTCTGAATTGGGAAGTGGATTTCAAGTGGCCATGCGGGATTTGGATATTCGGGGAGCGGGAAATTTATTAGGGGCTGAACAAAGTGGATTCATTGCCGATATGGGTTTTGATATGTATCACAAAATTTTGGATGAAGCCGTTCAAGAATTGAAAAAAGAGGAATTTAAGAATCTTTTTGAGGATGCCCAAGAAAATATCGAGAGCCGAGATTGTCAGATCGATACGTATTACGAAATATTAATACCGTCGGAATATGTGACGCAAACATCCGAGCGAATCAGCTTATATAGTGAATTATCGAATGTAAAAACCGAATTGGGATTGCGAGACTTTTTATCAGAGCTGAAAGACCGTTTTGGAAAACCACCTAAGGAAGTATTGGCCTTGGTAGATTCTATCCGATTGAAGTGGGCAGCGAAGGAACTAGGCTTGGAAAAAGTGGCGCTTACGCCTTCACAAATGCGGTGTTTCTTTCCAGGAGAATCCAGTGCAGCGGTATACCAGTCGGATGCATTTAGTTATTTGATTGGAATGTTGGCGCAAAATCCCAATAAATACAATGCCAAACAAACCGATAAAGCGTTCATAGTAGAGGTAAGAGGGGTTACGGATGTATTTCAAGGGCTTTACGAGCTGAACGAATGGAAAAACGCCCTCAAACCTAATGCCGAAACCCATGCGTAATGCAATAATTGCAATTTTTTGTTTTATAAGTTCTTGCGAAATGTCCAAAAAACTACCGTCTTACAATCCCAATATTCCTTTTATTAATGGAGTGGATACCCTGCTCAACTGGACAGGAAATCCGATACATAAAAAAATGTATCAAAATCATGAATTTCCTATGTCTAAGGATTTCTCAGATGTATGGCGATGGAAAAGTAAAAAGAATCCTTATGAACAAGAGAAAAAACAAGATACCTTCCGTTTGCCAATTGCAGAAGATTTAACATCATTAAAAGAAGGTGAAGAAAATGGCATCTATTGGCTCGGACATGCTACCTTTATTATAAGAGTTAATGGAATACAATTTATTACGGATCCTGTTTTCAAAAAGGCATCTGTAATAAAGCGATGGTCCAAATTGCCCATAGAGCCTTCTGAAATACCTCCAACATCGTACTTGTTAATGTCGCACGATCATCGCGACCATTGCGATAAAGCAAGCTTGCGTAAGATGATCAAATTCAATCCTGAAATGCAATATTTTACGGGATTGAATATGACGGGGATCCTCAAAGACTTTTTAAAAGGGGCTGAGGGACAAGAGGCGGGTTGGTATCAGCAATACAAAACAGAGGGTTTCGAGTTGTATTTTTTGCCTACCCGGCATTGGGCTAAACGAGGCCTAACCGATACGAATCAGCGTTTGTGGGGTTCGTTTATATTAAAGATTGGGGATTTGACTATTTATTTTGGGGGCGATTCGGGTTATGGGTCGCACTATAAAGACATCGCCAAATTATTTCCTCAAATTGATTATGCCATATTGGGTATAGGCGCTTACGAACCCGAATGGTTCATGGAAGACAACCATTCGAGTCCGAGTAAGTCGTATCAAGCATTTAAAGATCTAAATGCTACATATTTTATACCGATGCACTATGGTACTTTTGATTTGAGCGATGAACCCATTGGGAAACCCCAACGAGAGCTTGAAAAAATCAAGACGCTCACTCAAGATTCCGGAATTATTATTCCGATTTTGGGAGCGAATCTAATTCAAAAAGGATAAGCGATTAGCGCTTCATTAACTCTTCTAAATCTTCGTTTTTGATGGCCTTACTTTTGGGCTTGCTTTTGTCAGTTGGTGCCGGTTTATTAGGCGTTTTAAAAGGTGCAGATTCTTTTATGGTGCTATCTGTAGTAGATACACTTGAATCGCGCAAATTTGAAATTTGAGCAGAATCAAGTGGCGAAATAATAGCCGTGTCGGAAGGAGCAATAGTTGAAGGGGTTTCCATTGAAGGCGTTTTTACTTTTGTTGTTTCCTCTTCGGCATCAATAATCTTTTCTACCGTTTTGGCCGCAGCTGCAGCCTTTTTGGGTTCTGTTTCTGTAGCTTCTTTTTCTACTTCAGATGGAAAATCTATTGCTGTTTCTTCGGCTTCTTCGGATATAACTTCTATTGCTGTTTCTCCTGCTTCGTCAGCATCTGGAATTTGAGAATCAATTTGTTTTTTAGGCGACTTTTTTGAAGGAGCGGGTTGTGATTCTTCGGTAGCCTCATCACTAGGAGCGGCTATGTCAATTTCTTCTGTTGTTGTTTCTAACGCCTCTTGGTCATAGCTCATAGATCCACCCAAGAAACCGTAAGGACAGCCGTCATTACTGATAACCCCAAACGTTTTGTAACAGCTGTCGCGTTTGTCGGGAACCTCATCGTAATCTCGGTCTTTCCGTCTTCCTATGTTGATATTCACACCTACCATTCCGGATGTAACATTGGATGTTCCGTAGTTTACGATACCTAAAATGTCATTCACAGAACCAAATATTTGAAGGGGACCTAAATTCAAGCTTAATCCTAAGCCTAATCTGTGCACAGGGTTGGCAACGTCATACAAGGAATACCCCACGCGAAGGTCAATCCATTCTCCTAATTCTTGATGTAAGGTGGTGCTGATGAAACTTTTATCTCCGTTGATTCCAAAGCCATAGCCACCAAAAGCTTGAATATGAGTTCTTGGCATTAGTAAGAATTCTGCACCTAAGGTATATCGAGGTTTTAGTTGGGTAGTATAAGATTCAATTTTAGAGCCGCGAATGTCAAATTTATTCAAAAAGGTATCTTGAATTTGCTGCGCGATATCGTCGTTGAAATTATCAATCTGATTGGTATCTAAACCATTCCAAACCCACTCAGATTCGTTCATTTTAATTTCCTGAGCCCCTAAACTCCAAACGATGCTCCCTAAGTTTTGAACCGCTAAAGAAAATCTGAACTTTTCATTCAAGCGATAAACAGCACCAAATCCGAAGGCGTAACCTTGATTGGTTCCCATAGAAATTTGGTTCAATTGGTCCATAACGGTTTGGTTGGCATCGTACGCAGAGTCGTTCAAGGCATCTTCTACATCCACGCCTAATAGTGAGGCACGTCCGTTCAAGGCTCCGTTTAACTTCAAGGAATAAATAGACGCCGTTCCGGTATCGGTACCAATACCAAAACGCGCTTGTCCTATATTTAAATCGCTAATTCCATTAATGAGTGAAGCATTCACCCCAACCGATAACTCATTGGTTAAAAAACGCCCGTAACTAAAGGTATTTTTAAGATAGGAGCGAATTTGATTTCCTGAAAAATCGATATCGGCATCGTTACCAATAAATGCACCGTTTCCTAAAAATGCGAGTCCAAGTAAATCTTTAGGAACCCGAATGGCGGCTTCGTTGACTAAAGTACTATTGATAGAGAAATACGATTTTTTACTTCGGAAGCCAAAATGAAAAATATCGGTTTGTTGATACAAATCCATCCCCATTTGCTTGTCTTCTTCACCAATCAGACGTGTAACGGTTTGCAAAGGCGTTTCGCTGCTTCCAAAGAGACCATTAAGGGTAGTGCCCACAAGGTTGGTCCCGATATAGGTTTGTCCAACAGAAAGGGTGGCTTTATACTGGGGCATAAAACCGGGATTCCACAAATGCGATTGAGAGAGATGGCGGTTGTTGAATTCGTAAAAGGCTTGACCTTTCAATCCACCTGCAATGCTAGCGGCAACTATTAAAAATAGGCTGAGTTTTTTCATGTGGAATATCTTTATAATTCGGTGGTGTAAATAGCGCGGAAAGCCAATGAAACATCTAAGGCACAACTCGTATAAATACTTACAGGTACTTTGCCATTATCGTAGGAATTGAAATTAGTTCTTATGAAAATATATTCGCACTTTCTGGCATCTAGTTTGTCTAACATGGTTCCGGGCATTAAAAAGGTGCTCATGTTTTCTGAGGTACTGGTGATTTTTCCGTCGGTATCTACTACTGCAGATTGCAGTAAAGTAACTTCGGTTAAGGAATCTATGACTTTATAAGCAGAATCGGTAAAGATTAAATCCAAGGTTCCTCCTAATGGGAATCCGTTGTTGGTTTTTATTTTAAGTTCTAATAGATCAAAATCCGCTAATCCTTGTAGGGCACTTCCTTGATCTAGGGTATCTACATACGCGAAATTTTGTGCGGTAAAGGTCATTGGGATATCGGCATCAAAACCTAAATCGATGGCGCTACTTTGGGTAATGTGATTGGTGTAACCTGTAAATCCGTCGGGATTCATAATGGCACGGCCTTTGATATCGAATAGTACAGCCGGCATTCCCAAACATTCCACGATGTCGGAATTATTTTTATTGATCTCGAAGGTTTCATTTTTAACTGTACCTCTTTCGGCAATAGAAGGGTAGGGGAAGTTCATGTTTTGCACATTCATGGGCAATTCATTGCCTTGTTCGTCTTTGGATGTGATATCCAATTCTACCAAAATAGGAATGCCAAATGAGTTGTTTAGGTAAATACGCATTTTAGGATTTTCCATCCGAATACCCCGACCTAATTCTGCGAGTTGGCTTACATCTAAATCGTTAATAGAAATATCGAAGGTATCTTGTCCTAAATAACCATCTAAATATTCAAATTTTGCCGGCGATGCATCAAATTCGATCTCGATATAATCCGATGAATCGAATTCTACCATTCCTGCACTGGCTAATATTTGTGTCGAAACCGCCAAACGTAACATGTTATGATCCTTGTTAGGATCATTTCCTAGGTATATATTGGCATTGCTCAAGTCTAACTGAGAATTGGTAACTCCTGTGGGTGCATTGATGTTTAAAGTACCAATTGGACTTCCACTAAGGCTCGCATCGGGTAGGTCAATATTTAACGCCACCATTGTATTAATGGTTGAGGTCGTTTTGATGGGGAGCAGGGCGCTAGCAAACTCAATATTTCTTAATTGTGCATCCACATCGGGATCTGATAAGTCGATACTCAATTGTTCCGTTGGAATTTGCTGGGCTGGCAGTTTTGCTTTTCCTCCGATACACGTAAGGTTAGAATAGGTAACGGTAATGTCTATTTTATCATATAGATTGATAACGACGGAGTCTGTGCTTTTCGCTATTTCGGAAACGGGTACGGCATAACCGAGGGCATTGCTCAAAATGCGATTTCCAATATTGATACTGTCTCTTGCAAAAGCATCAGGAGCCAAACTGGAAAATTTAACGGTTCCTAAAAGTACCGGATTGGGTTGACTTAAACTATCGTAAATTCCAATTTCTAAGTCACGTAATAAAGTTGGTAATCCGTTATGAACGTTAAAAACAAGATGTCCTTCAGAGATATTAAGATATTCATATTCGCTATTAACAGCTAACGCCTTGATATCAGGTTTGCTCGTACTAGTTGCAGGAAATGTATCTCGTTTACCGTCTTTGTCATTGAAGAATTTTTTTTGATCTTGATCAGTTATTCCTTCTAATAATTCGTTAAGGCTTACACTTGAGTTTTGTTCAACACCTGCGAAGTTTAAAGCGCCAATGCTGAATCTAGAAGAACTTTTACCTAGAGTTACGTCTTTTAAAATTTCTTGAGCATCCATCACAAAAACAGAATCCTGGATAAAAGTAAGCCGGATCAATCCGTCTGGATCGTACTTTATGATACTGTCTTGTTTGAGTAAATCTCCAGCCACAATTCGGGCATTTGCCAAAGGAGTAAGTACTTCAGGCTTGATTTTGGTGTTGTTATACTTGTCGAAGTTTACGTCATTCTTTTTACAAGAAAATACGAAAACAGCAAGCATGAGAGTAGTTAATCTTAGAAACTTCATGGAGGTGTTATTAGATGGCACTTACAAATATTTCGCAAAATTACACTTTTATGCTTTAATAAAATCTTATTTATTTGTAAAACCCATTAAATTATTGGTAAGAATTATTTGAGATTTGGTGAGGAATTTATAATTCACCAAAATTGGGGATTCTCATAGTAAAAATTGCGAGAAGCGATTTTTACATTTTCTTTATCGATATGTCAGTTTCGAATTGAAAAAAATGCGATATTCGCTATCATGAAAATTGCCCCCGAACATTTAAAATTAAAATTTCCTGATATAGAGCCCGAATTACTCGAGCAAATAAGCGAATTTAGTGAAGTTAAAGAAGTTCAATCTGGGGATGTTTTAGTAAGAACGGGACAACATCTCACTTCTGCGATGGTGGTATTGCGAGGTGCCATAAAAATTTATAGAGAAGGGGATGAGGGAGGGGAGTTTTTCTTATATTACCTTCAAAGTGGACAAGCATGTGCTATGTCGATGTCCTGTTTACGACACCAAGAACAGAGTCAAGTTATGGGTGTTGCAGTAGAAGATTCAGAGGTGTTAATGATTCCAATGGCAAAAGTAAACCAATGGGTGCGTGAATACCGAAGCTGGCAAGAATTTGTAATTAATACCTACAGAAATCGCTTTGAAGAGGTATTGGAAGTACTCGATAGCGTTGCTTTTCGGGGGATGGATGAAAGACTCGAATTCTATCTTAAAAAAGAATCTCAAAAAGCCAAGTCAAAGGTATTACACATTTCCCACCAAAGCGTGGCCAATGATTTAAACACCTCTCGGGAAGTCATATCAAGGCTGTTAAAGAAAATGGAACAAAGAAATCTGTTAAGCCTACAGCGAAATCAGATAGAATTGATCGATTTATAATGTTTTAACTTTCCGTTTCGCGCTCCCAAGTGCGGTAATCTTGGGTGGATTCGAAGACTGCGCGAATGATTTCCATTTCTTCTGTGTCGTATTTGCGCTTTCTGCGTTGCATCATCAGTTGAGCGGTTTTTTCCATTTGTGGCAGCTTGTGCGTAACAAATCCAGAAGCTCCACCCCAGGCAAAATCTGGGACAAATTGTCTCGGAAATCCAGATCCAAAAATATTAGATCCTACACCTACCACCGTTCCTGTATTAAACATGGTATTAATGCCGCATTTGCTGTGATCACCCATAATCAAACCGCAAAACTGTTCTCCGCTTTTCTCAAATCTGTTGCTGGTATAATTCCATACTTTCACCTCATCGTAGGTGTTTTTAAGGTTAGATGCATTAGTGTCGGCGCCGATATTACACCATTCGCCTAAAACCGCATTTCCCAAAAAACCATCGTGTCCTTTATTACTATACCCTTGGAAAACCACATTGTTTACTTCGCCACCTACATTGCAATAGGGACCTAATGTAGTGTCGCCATAAATTTTGCTACCCATTTTCACATTGGATCCTTCTCCCATCGCGAATGGACCTCTAACGATGCTGCCTTCCATTATTTGCGCATTCTTACCAATATATATTGGGCCTTGTTGCGTGTTGAAAATGCAACATTCCACCTGTGCCCCTTCTTCAAGAAATACAGGATGATTACCAATAACAGTATTAGTAGGAGATAGGGGTGTGCTCTGCCGATTTTTTGTAATTTGGTTAAAGTCGTAAGTAATTTGAGCTCCGTTGTGCTTGAAAATATGAAATGGACGAGTAATGCGCTGTACCTCACCTTCAAAAATAACCCTATTCTCGCCGCTACCGGTGTAGGCCAAACAATCGTCGTCTCCGTGAATGAGGGATTCATTTTCCTCCAACGCTTTAATTGCCTTAACAAGTAAATCGTTTGGAAGCAAATTGCCCGTTATATTGATGTGGGCATTAACATCTGTAAAACGGGTTTGTAAATAATCTTTTGTGAGGTAGCCTATAGAATCCGCTTTTAACAAGTGCGACCATTTTTCAGCAATAGTTAAGATACCCACGCGTAACGCTGCGGCAGGTCGGGTGGCTGTTAAGGGGAATAAATCTTGATTATTGGGGTCTTCAAAAAAGCGGATTATCATTCTGCGAATTTAAGTGTAAATATGTACTTGCACTAAATAGGATTATCAGAATTCCCTGAACCCCAAAATAAATTCATCCGCAGATGGCTGCTTTTATATTCGATTGGATAGAAAATGGCAACAACGAGTAGAGTAGGCACATAAAAAAAGGAGCCCATTCAACAAGCTCCCTTTTTTTATCACTAATAATAAAATGTTATTTCTTTGCGTAACGCTTGCGGAATTTATCGATACGACCTGCAGTGTCGATAAGATTCTGCTTACCAGTATAGAAAGGGTGAGAGGCAGAAGAAATCTCCAATTTATACAAAGGATATTCATTGCCGTCTTCCCACTGGATGGTTTCCTTAGTATCCACACAACTTTGGGTCAAAAAAGTAAAGTCGCAACTCATGTCTTTAAATACCACTTTACGGTAACTTCCTGGATGTATTTCGGGTTTCATAAATGATTTCTTATTAAAAGGACTGCAAAAATAATACAATTATCGCATATCTGCAAAGGTTTCATAAAAAAATTAGTCGCCCAAGCCGCTCACATTCAAATCGCCGCCAATTTGCGCTTTAGGTTTGTTTTGGCGTGCGCAATCGAACAAGGCTCCGATATCCATTCCTTGGGGAGCTTCAAAGGGATTGGCCATATAGTTTATAGATTTATCGTGTTGCAGCGTTTTCATGAACTCACCGAAAATAGGCATCGCCATTTTACTTCCTTGTCCCATACTTGAGTACCTCACGCGAACCGTTGGATCGTCGGCACCTACCCATGTTGCGCACACCAAATCATTGGTTACTCCCATGAACCAACCATCGGCTGCTCCCTGTGTAGTGCCAGTTTTACCGCCAATATCGCCTTCGATTTCGTACCGCCCTTTCATTCCAAAAGCCGTTCCTCGTTCTACCACCCGTTTTAATAATTGTAACATGGTGTAAGCCTTTTCTGCATCTAGCACTTGATCGTGTTTAGGGGTCGCGAACTCTTCAATTACGTTACCGTCTTTATCTTCAATCCGTGTAATGTATGTGGGCTCTATCCACAATCCTTTATTAACAAACGCGCTGTAAGCCGAAGCCATTTCAAAAGGCGATAATTCAACCGTTCCTAAACTAATTGACGGCACTCTGGGCACCTGGTCTTTATCAATACCCACACGCTCGGCAAATTGAACCACCAAATCAGGTCCATTTTCACCTAAAGATTTCATGATTTGCGCCGTAATTAAGTTATCAGATAAGGCCAAGCCTTTCCAAATGGGCCAAATGCCTCCTTCTTTACCGTCGAAGTTTTTGGGCGACCATTCTTTACCTCCTGAGATAAAAACCGTTCGCTCTCGGGGGAATTCGGTGCACGGCGTGAACTTATTGATGTCAATTGCCGTGGCGTATATAATGGGCTTAAAAGTTGAACCCACCTGACGTTTGGCTCTCCTGTTTACATGGTCATATTTGAAATGCTGGTGATTGATGCCACCCACCCAAGCTTTCACATAACCGGTGCTCGGATCTATGGCAATAAAGCCGGCATGTAATACCTTTTTGATATACGACATACTGTCATAGGGACTCATGAGGGTATCTTTATCGCCCTGCCAACTGAAAATGGTCATTTTAACCGGCTTTTTTAATTCGGCAATGCATTTTTCATGGCTGTATCCGAATTCATCGCGTAAATTGATGTACCGAGGGGTTTTACGTAGAGCATCTTCAATAAAATTAGGAATCACTGCTCGATTCGAGATATACCGCCAAGGGAGGTCTTTGCCCCATGCTTTAACAAATTGCGGTTGAAATGCGCTTAAATGCTTAGTTACGGCATTTTCAGCGGCTATTTGCATTTTAGAGTCTATAGTGGTATAAATTTTAAGTCCGCTGCGGTATAAATTAAATCCGCGCTCTTTGCACCAATCTTTAAGTTGATTTCCCAAGTGGGTCTTAAAATAGGGGGCCATTCCCAAACTCGATGCCGAACGGTATTGTAATGTGATGGGTTTTTCTTTAAGGAGTTGAAAAGAATCGGAACTCAAATAGTCGTATTTTTTCATTTGCGATAACACGACATTGCGGCGGCTCAGCGAATTTTCGGTGTTGTATTTTGGATTGTATTTCCAATTAGCCTTCAAAATCCCAATGAGGGTAGCCGCTTCGTTTACAGTTAATTCAAGGGGCCTCTTATTGAAGAATTCTTTTGAAGCCGCGTCGATACCGAAAGAGATGCCCGAAAACGGTACCGTATTTAAATACATGACAATGATTTCTTTTTTGGTATACCGTTTTTCTAATTCTACCGCAATTACCCACTCTTTTAGCTTTTGAATCAGTCGTCCGAATTTGCCAGTAGGACGTTCAAAACGGCTGAATAGATTTTTAGATAACTGTTGGGTAATGGTACTCGCCCCTCCATCGCTACCAAAGCTCGCAAATGCTCGCAAGGTTCCCCGAAAGTCAATTCCAGAATGGTCGTAAAAACGGATGTCTTCGGTGGCAATTAATGCATTAATGGCATTTGGACTAATTTCTTCAAATCCTACATTGGTTCGATTTTCCAAGAAGAATTTTCCGATTACCACTCCATCAGAACCAATGATTTCAGAACTCAGGGCGTTTTTGGGGTTTTCTAAGTCTTCAATTTCAGGCATCTCGCCTAATAGTCCGAGAGATACTCCGAAAAAGAATAGCAAGGCCAATACAATAGCGCCTAAAAAAGAGAGCCATAACTTAGGATAAAACTTCATGAATGCCGCGGTTTATATTTCAAATATACGGGTATTTTGAATTTGCATAGAAGTTCTAGTGGTTATAATTAAGCTTTTCAATTATGATTGTATCAAATTAGTTTGCACAGAAGTTCTAGATTTTATAATTCACCAAATCAATATTGATGATATGAAATTAATTCAGTCGGCCAGGAAGTTCCAAGGATTAGTGTAGACCGAGTCATTATTAGGAATTTAGAATCAATCGAGATTTGAGAATTTTGCCATATGCCACTGCACGTATTCCTCGATATTTTCGTTTTTCAGTAATAACTGCAAATTCTCGGTAGAAATAGTCAGCGTTTCGTATTTGAAAATGCCCCTGCTATTGAAAAGATCGGTTTTTTGTGAAAGATATCGGGCGTAGAAACGGGTTTTATCGGCAGAGCTGAAGTTCTCGACTAACATAATATAAGAGTCCTTCAAAGGAATATGCCTGCCCATAATCAATTCATCGAAGGAAAACTCCTTTTTGTTTAAATCACTGATAAGTGCTTTGGCCATATTAACATTGGTAGACTTGGGTAATATAACTAGGGCATCTAGTTTATCCGTAGACTGGGGGATGCTAAAAGAATTCCCCCCGGAAAGAAGATTTTTTAAAGAGTCGGGGAGTACCGATATGTTTCGTTTTTCGAGGGAAACAAGGATACTTTTGGCGCGTTGGCTAACATCGGTATTGGGATAATCGAGGCTGATTTGTTTGAAAATTTCGGTGGCTTTAATCGAATCGCTCTTTAATAAACACAATCCATAAACAAAATCGAATCGCGGTTGTAAGCTATTTCCAGAATAGGTTTTATCGGTATTGAGTTTAATCTGAATGGCCTCTTCGTATTGTTTGTTTTGGAAGGCCACTAACATAGAATCGTAATAATTTTGGATAATTTGATTGCTTTCCGCTTGGGGATTCCGGATGCTGTTAACGGCCTCTGGATTATCAATCATTTTTACGTAAATGCTCTCTGGGAATTTTGTCTTTAGAGTATCAGTATACAATCGAGCCAAAGAGGGATGGTTTTCGATACGGTGTAGCTTGATTAATTCATAATAAGTTTGGGGCAAATAGGCCGATTTAGTAAATCTATTTATTAAGTTAAGATATTGATTTTGAGCTGTTTCATATTCGTTTAGTTGGTTGGCGTAAATGCCGGCGGACTCAAAAAGGGATATTTCAACTTCCTGTAGAAGTTTTTCTTGTTGCGTCGATTCAAAAGGGAGATTTTCGTAGTATTTCCGGTCTTCTTTGGCAATATTCTTTAACCTATCGCTGGTAATTTCAGATTTTTTTGGTGTGCTGTCTTTTTGGGTAGGATCCGCATCATCAGTGTCTTTTTTGGCTACGTTATTCGAAACTTGCATTTTACTGCTATATTTCCAAAAATCTACATTAGGTCGTTGCCCGTAAGTTCTGTTAAATTCGGCGATGCCATTTTTACGGGTTACGATATTGTAAAAAGGGAAGGAACTTCCAGAGGAGGATCCACCCAAATTCGGATTCATGGGCATACCTGGATTGGTAGGGAATGCGGGAGCGGCTCGGTTTTTGGATAGTTCTGCTAATTCTTTTGCACGATCTGATGCTTCTTTTTCTTTACGTTTGGCGATTTTTATTTTTTCTTCGAGGAAGTTTTCATCGCGTACCAAACGAATTAAAGAATCGTTTTGAGAGATGCGCACCAAATGCTCCAACAAATCAGTAACAATTTGATTTTTGGCTAAAATAGCTTCAAACTCAGGGTGGGTTTCGTCTAACACGCGATTGGCAGAATCGTAGTAAATGCCAGCCTGCAGGTAGGCTTTTTGTTGGTAGAAGATATCTCCAATTTTAAGATAGGAACTCGTTTTCTGATTTTTATCGGTAATGGATTGTTGAACTGATATTTTTAATGTTTCTATTGCTTTATTGGTATTGCCGGCGTCTAATTCGTTTAAGGCCATGCGATAATATATTTGTCCTTTATATTCTAGGTTCTTATCGTCTTTTAGCATGCGATTAAGAATTTTATTGGCCTTTGCAAAGTCGCGTTGTTGGGC
>ERZ891134.1417-NODE-1417-length-16406-cov-44.776160_pt1 | contig 16406 bp, 9 predicted proteins | sample MGYA00520888_ERZ891134 | MGnify/ENA primary metagenome ERZ891134 (study PRJEB32303, sample SAMEA104408692) | aquatic metagenome | biome: Brackish water; feature: Coastal; material: water | place: Baltic Sea | collected 2014-10-23 | depth 10 m ... | reverse complement strand
ACGGTCGCAAGATTAAAACTCAAATGAATTGACGGGGGCCCGCACAAGCGGTGGATTATGTGGATTAATTCGATGCAACGCGAAAAACCTTACCTGGCCTTGACATGTACCGAATTTAGCAGAGATGCTTTAGTGCTCGAAAGAGAACGGTAACACAGGTGCTGCATGGCTGTCGTCAGCTCGTGTCGTGAGATGTTGGGTTAAGTCCCGCAACGAGCGCAACCCTTGTCATTAGTTGCTACATTTAGTTGGGCACTCTAATGAGACTGCCGGTGACAAACCGGAGGAAGGTGGGGATGACGTCAAGTCCTCATGGCCCTTATGGCCAGGGCTTCACACGTAATACAATGGTCGGTACAGAGGGAAGCCAACCCGCGAGGGGGAGCCAATCTCAGAAAGCCGGTCGTAGTCCGGATTGTTGTCTGCAACTCGACAGCATGAAGTCGGAATCGCTAGTAATCGCGGATCAGCATGTCGCGGTGAATACGTTCCCGGGCCTTGTACACACCGCCCGTCACACCATGGGAGTGGGTTTTACCAGAAGTAGTTAGTCTATCCGCAAGGGGGACGATTACCACGGTAGGATTCATGACTGGGGTGAAGTCGTAACAAGGTAGCCGTATCGGAAGGTGCGGCTGGATCACCTCCTTTCTAGAGAATAAATCTCTCTATGAGCATTCACACTTATCAGTTGTTGGTAGCACAAAGAATTTTAGAAATTGGCCCTGTTTAGGGTCTGTAGCTCAGCTGGTTAGAGCACCGTGTTGATAACGCGGGGGTCGTTGGTTCGAGCCCAACCAGACCCACCAGTTTTATTGAATATTCAACTTAAAATGGGGGATTAGCTCAGCTGGGAGAGCACCTGCTTTGCAAGCAGGGGGTCATCGGTTCGATCCCGTTATCCTCCACCAATTCTTTGTAAAAAAAAGGTAAGCCTTAAGCGTTTATTAACTTAAATGTTTAAGGCTAGCTTTTTAGCTAGTATGTTCTTTAACAATATGGAAGAAGTAAATTAGAAATCATAAGATTGTGATGAGATTATGATTTCAAATGGGTAATGATTGCAAAATCAAATACTAAATCAACACTTTGCATCTAAATTTTATATTTAGATAAAAAGAGTTTTTTAAGTAAGCTTTAGAAGAAACTATAATGACCGTCTCATGCGGAAAAACGTAAGTAGAAAAGGGCTTAGGTTTTAAAGTTATAGGATCAAGTGAATAAGTGCATATGGTGAATGCCTTGGCGATTACAGGCGATGAAGGACGTGGTAGTCTGCGAAATTTTTCGGGGAGCTGGCAAACAAGCTTTGATCCGGAAGTGTCCGAATGGGGAAACCCACCCGCAAGGGTATCCATCTCTGAATTCATAGGAGATGTGAAGCAAACCGAGTGAATTGAAACATCTTAGTAACTCGAGGAAAAGAAATCAACCGAGATTCCGGTAGTAGTGGCGAGCGAAACCGGAACAGCCTGTTATTTTTAGCACACGCGTTAATAGAACGGAATGGAAAGTCCGGCCGTAGAGGGTGATAGTCCCGTATATGAAAGCCCGTGTGTGGAACTAGGGTAACGATAAGTAGGACGGGACACGTGAAATCTTGTCTGAATATGGGGGGACCATCCTCCAAGGCTAAATACTCGTAATCGACCGATAGTGAACAAGTACCGTGAGGGAAAGGTGAAAAGAACCCCGGGAGGGGAGTGAAATAGATTCTGAAACCGTATGCATACAAACAGTAGGAGCCCTTCGGGGTGACTGCGTACCTTTTGTATAATGGGTCAGCGACTTACATTCAGTAGCAAGCTTAACCGATAGGGAAGGCGTAGCGAAAGCGAGTCCTAATAGGGCGTCTTAGTTACTGGGTGTAGACCCGAAACCAAGTGATCTATCCATGGCCAGGATGAAGGTGCCGTAACAGGTACTGGAGGTCCGAACCCACAAATGTTGAAAAATTTGGGGATGAGCTGTGGATAGGGGTGAAAGGCTAATCAAACTTGGAGATAGCTGGTTCTCTCCGAAAACTATTTAGGTAGTACCTCGTATCTTACTCTCGGGGGTAGAGCACTGTTATGGCTAGGGGGTCCTTAAGGACTTACCAAACCATTGCAAACTCCGAATACCGAGAAGTACAATTACGGGAGACAGACAGCGGGTGCTAACGTCCGTTGTCGAGAGGGAAACAACCCAGACCGCCAGCTAAGGTCCCAAATATATGCTAAGTGGTAAACGAAGTGAGAAGGCCCAGACAGCCAGGAGGTTGGCTTAGAAGCAGCCACCCTTTAAAGAAAGCGTAATAGCTCACTGGTCGAGTCGTCTCGCGCGGAAGATGTAACGGGGCTAAGCATATAACCGAAGCTGCGGATGCATATTTATATGCATGGTAGGAGAGCGTTCTGTAGGTCTGTGAAGGTGTTCTGTGAGGAATGCTGGAGATATCAGAAGTGCGAATGCTGACATGAGTAGCGATAAAGGGAGTGAAAGGCTCCCTCGCCGAAAGCCCAAGGTTTCCTGCGCAACGTTCATCGGCGCAGGGTGAGTCGGCCCCTAAGGTGAGGCAGAAATGCGTAGCCGATGGGAAACAGGTTAATATTCCTGTACCTCAATTTAATGCGATGTGGGGACGGAGAAGGTTAGGTCAGCCAGGTGTTGGATATCCTGGTTCAAGCATGTAGATAGATTCCTTAGGTAAATCCGGGGAGTTAATATCAAGATGTGTTAACGAGTGAACTTTTGTTCATGAAGTGATTGATACCACGCTTCCAAGAAAAGCCACTAAGCTTCAGTTAGATTGAGACCGTACCGCAAACCGACACAGGTGGGCAGGATGAGAATTCTAAGGCGCTTGAGAGAACTCTGGAGAAGGAACTCGGCAAATTTGTACCGTAACTTCGGGATAAGGTACGCCCCAGTAGGTTGTAGCATTTTACATGCGAAGGCCGATGGGGTTGCAGTGAAATGGTGGCTGCGACTGTTTATTAAAAACACAGCACTGTGCAAACACGAAAGTGGACGTATACGGTGTGACTCCTGCCCGGTGCCGGAAGGTTAATTGATGGGGTGCAAGCTCTTGATAGAAGCCCCGGTAAACGGCGGCCGTAACTATAACGGTCCTAAGGTAGCGAAATTCCTTGTCGGGTAAGTTCCGACCTGCACGAATGGAGTAACGATGGCCACACTGTCTCCTCTAGAGACTCAGCGAAGTTGAAATGGTTGTGAAGATGCAATCTACCCGCGGTTAGACGGAAAGACCCCATGAACCTTTACTATAGCTTTACATTGGACTTTGATAACATCTGTGTAGGATAGGTGGGAGACTTTGAAGCAGGATCGCTAGATCTTGTGGAGTCACCCTTGAAATACCACCCTGATGTTGTTGAGGTTCTAACCCAGGTCCCTTATCGGGATCGGGAACCGTGTATGGTGGGTAGTTTGACTGGGGCGGTCTCCTCCCAAAGAGTAACGGAGGAGCGCGAAGGTACCCTCAGCACGGTCGGAAATCATGCGATGAGTGCAATGGCATAAGGGTGCTTGACTGCGAGACAGACACGTCAAGCAGGTACGAAAGTAGGTCATAGTGATCCGGTGGTTCTGTATGGAAGGGCCATCGCTCAACGGATAAAAGGTACTCTGGGGATAACAGGCTGATTCCTCCCAAGAGTTCATATCGACGGGGGAGTTTGGCACCTCGATGTCGGCTCATCACATCCTGGGGCTGTAGTCGGTCCCAAGGGTATGGCTGTTCGCCATTTAAAGTGGTACGTGAGCTGGGTTTAAAACGTCGTGAGACAGTTTGGTCCCTATCTGCCGTGGGCGTTGGAAGTTTGAAGGGGGCTGTTCCTAGTACGAGAGGACCGGAATGGACAGATCTCTGGTGGACCGGTTGTTACGCCAGTAGCATAGCCGGGTAGCTAAATCTGGAAAAGATAAACGCTGAAAGCATCTAAGCGTGAAACTTGCCCTAAGATGAGACTTCCCTTGCACTTTAAGTGCACTAAAGAGTCGTTCAAGACCAGGACGTTGATAGGTCAGGTGTGGAAGTGCAGTAATGCATGAAGCTAACTGATACTAATTGCTCGTGAGGCTTGATCCTATAACCTTAAAACTTATTGAGGTTATGTTGACACTAAAGCAAAACGCAATCAAAACACATTAATTTACTTCTTAACATATTGAAAAAGACATGAGTTATTTATAACTCAAAAAAGTTTGCTTGGCGGACATAGCGAATTGGCCCCACTCCTTTCCATTCCGAACAGGACAGTGAAACGATTCTGCGCCGATGATAGTGTAGTTTTTTCTACGCGAGAGTAGGACACTGCCAAGCTTCTAATATTAAAAAACCTCACCTTATGGTGGGGTTTTTTTTTGCAACGCTGATTTAGGAAAATTTCCTGAAAAATTAAATTACCATAAATTTTGTAGAGCAATTCTTTATAATGTTGTGCTCTGAGAAAATTATTAAAAATGATAAAAAGTAACAATTTTTTTAACGAATTAAATTTAACGCATGCGATTATCCTATCATTAATCATTCATGCACTTTTTGTTATGAAATTAGAGATTTCGAATTCAAATTTAACTCCAAAACCTGTTGTTGATATTATTTTTAATACAGAAATAGTTAAACAAGTAGCACCTAAAGTGATACCTATAGTAAAACCAAAACCAATTATTAAACCCAAACCAATACCAAAGCCAAAACCAATTATTAAACCCAAACCAATACCAAAACCGATACCTCAACCTATGGTAGAACCAATATCAGAACCTATTGTAGAACCAATATCAGCACCTATTGTTGAGCCAATAACAGAATCAGTAGAAGTTACCGAATCAGTGCAGATAAATGAGCAAATACCAACATCACCGAATCCGCAAGTAGTGAGTAATTATAGTAATTTACTAAGAGCACATATTGCTAAACATAAAAAATATCCTAGAATTGCTCAGAGAAGAAAAATGCAAGGCGAGGTGGTTATTGAGATTCAAATAAAAGGTGATGGCTCACTAATTTCTAAAAATATTCAAAAAAGCAGTGGTCACAAAGTGTTAGATAAAGAGGGAATGAATATGATGGAAAAAAGTAAACCCTTTCCAGTACCACCAGAAGCAATGAAAGATAGTGTTACAACTGTCCTAGTTCCGATTGCCTTTAATTTAATTTAAATTATTGCCAATTATCACGCAGTGTCGTTGTTCGGTTTAAGATTATATTTTGAGGTACTGATAAGTTATCAGCAATAAAATAACCGTGTCTTTCAAATTGATATTGATCACCCGGTTTAATATCTTTTAAATTTTCTTCAATTTTAATTTCTTTAATCGTTAGAGAATCGGGATTAAGATCGTCTAAATAATTATTATTTTCACCTGGGTGAGCTTCTTTAAATAATCTATCATACAAATTAACCTTAGCGGTCACAGCATATTTGCATGATAACCAATGAATATTGCCTTTTACTTTTATTGCATCCGCACCCGGTGTTCCTGATTTTGTGTCAGGCAAATAATCACAAAATATTTTTAATATTTTTCCATCGGAATCTTTTTCAAAGCCAGTGCATTCAATAACAAATCCATATCTTAATCTGACTTGTGCGCCAGGCGATAATCTAAAATATTTATCAACGGGCACTTCCATAAAATCTTCTCTATCAATCCACAATTCTTTAGTGAGCTTAATGGTACGTTTGCCTAAGTCTTTATTTTTGGGGTGATTTGGAGCAAAGCAATCCTCTTCTTTATCATCGGGAAAATTGTTAATAATTAATTTAACAGGATCTAAAACTGCTACTCGACGATGGGCAGATTCATTTAATACCTCACGCATGCAATCTTCTAAAATAGTGTAATCAATCCATGAATCTGCTTTAGAAACACCAATCCTATCAGTAAATAATTTAAATCCACTGGGGGTATATCCTCTTCTTTTTGACCCCACAATAGTCGGCATTCTTGGGTCATCCCAACCTGATACATGTTGATTCTCGACTAACTCAATTAATCTTCTTTTTGATAAGACAACGTAAGTTAAATTGAGCCTTGCAAATTCATATTGTTTTGGAAGTGGATCTGAAAAGAAATTATTTTCTCTTAAGCGCTTTAATAACCAATCATAAAAGGGTCTTTGATCTTCAAATTCAAGCGTACATATCGAATGTGTTATCCCTTCAAGAGCATCTTCTATAGGGTGAGCAAATGTGTACATTGGGTAAATAGACCACTTATCACCCGTTCTGTGATGTGGGACATTTTTAATTCGATAGATGGCTGGGTCACGAAGGTTAATGTTGGGTGAGGCCATATTGATTTTTGCCCTCAGTATCATAGAGCCATCTGCATGTTTACCTTCCCGCATTTCTTTAAACCACTTTAAATGCTCTTCAATTGGATGATCACGCCAAGGTGAATCTTTTCCTGGCGCCGTCAATGTTCCTCTATTTTCTCTAATTTCCTCAGCACTTTGTTGGTCAACATATGCAAATCCTGACTTTATCAAAAGAGTCGCTGCGTCATACATATAGTCAAAATAATTACTTGCATAAAAAAGATTTTCTTCGTTATTAAAATTCCAATCAAATCCTAGCCACTTAACATTTTCAATTATGCTATCAACATATTCTTGATCCTCTTTCTCAGGGTTTGTATCATCAAATCTAAGATGACAGGCACCAGAGAAATCTTTCGCTAGTCCAAAATTTAAAAAGATACTTTTGGCGTGACCAATATGAAGATAGCCATTTGGCTCTGGGGGAAAACGAGTTCTAATGTTAGCCTCGTCTAATTTTCCATTGGATTGATGTTTACTATTTCCAGGTGTTTTATTCCATAATTTATCTTTATAAAGATTATTTGAAATATCTTTTTCAATCTTTGCTCTTATAAAGTTTGACGAGCTTGCTATTTTATTTTCTGAGTTTGATGCCATTGCAGTATTTTAACCGAATGCGATTAACTTTAGTTGAATTATGGCTTATAAAGGCGTGTTATGATTTTAAAATTATTTAATTAGGGTATCTTTTGGCAAATTTTTTATTTGAAATTATTGAATACCTTGGAGACGGAAAATTCCACTCTGGTGAAATGATGGCAAAGCATTTTAATGTCTCACGTGTCTCAATTTGGAATGCAATTGCTAAAGCAGAAGGCATGGGCGTTAAAATTTTTTCTGTTAGAGGTAAGGGTTACAAGTTGCAACAACCCGTGAGTTTGTTAAATGAAAAAATTATATTAAATGCCATGGGAGAGGAGGGTAGTTGGTTTAATATTAAGGTACTAGATTCTATTGATTCAACTAATAATTATTTATCAAAAGCTGTCCCCTCAGGCTACCCGCATGCTTCAGTGGTTGCAGCAAATATTCAAACTCAAGGTAAGGGAAGAAGAGGTAGACAATGGCAATCTGCCCTAGGAGAGAGTCTAACTTTTTCTTTTTTATGGAGGTTTACTCAAGGTGCTGCAGGATTATCAGGTTTAAGTTTAGCTGTAGGGGTTGCTTTAATAAGAGCATTAAAAAAAATTAACATCACAAACGCACTTTTGAAGTGGCCAAATGATATTTTAATTTTCAATGATGGTATTTATAAAAAACTTGCTGGCATTTTAATAGAATTACAAGGAGATACGGATGGGCAAAGTGCAGCAATCATTGGTATCGGTATAAACTTGAATATCTCAAAAGGGCAGTTAGAAAAAATTGACCAACCTGCCATTGATATTAAAAAATTAACCTCAGAGTCTGTAGATAGTAATTATTTTATGGCTATCATAATTAAAGAGCTTGCTCATGTGCTTTCTTCTTTTGAATCCGATCAATTTAAACCATTTAAAGGTGAGTGGTTGAGTCACCATGCATTTCAAGATAAATTAATTAATATTATGCTGGGAAATTCTCAAACTATCTCAGGAAAAGCAATTGATATTAGTGATACCGGAGCACTAATTGTAAGCACAGATGAGGGTATAAAATCCTTTGCATCGGGAGAAGTATCAATTCGGAGTGCAAACTAATGCATCTTTTAATCGATATCGGTAATACAAGAATTAAGTGGCAATATCGTGATGAAAAAAACATAATTTTATCTAATTCTGTATTGGTTGAAAATTTTATGGATATTGATTTAACCGAAATTAAAAGCTTAAAAAAAGTTCTAGTTTCAAATGTAAATCATTCTGTAGTATTGGATAAGTTAAAGCAAAATTTATCACATTTTGATTGTCCTGTTATTGAGGTTACCTCTGAATCCAATAAAGATTTAATCAATGACTATACAGATAGTACAACTCTCGGAGTCGATCGTTGGTTAACTGCCTTAGGAGCCTGGAAAGTCTACGGTGAGGATTTAATAGTAATAAATGCTGGAACAGCTATAACTATTGATCTGATACAAAAAGATAAAAAGAATTGTGCACACTTTAGGGGGGGCATGATTTTACCGGGCATTGCAATTAGCTTAGGTATTTTAAATAACAGCACAAACTTAATAGATACCGAAATAGGAAAGAGTGTTTATCCAAGTTTGAATACCAAAGATGCTGTGACAACAGGGATATTGACAAGCATTCAAGGAGCAGTAAATCTTGTTTGTAAAAAATTACCTTCAAATTTACCTATCTTATTAACTGGGGGTGATGCTGATTTAATTTATGGGCAATCAGAAGAAGACTGGAAATCTAAGATTAAGGTGGAGAGTAATCTAATTTTTGATGGATTAATGTATTACGTTTAAAAGATTATTTCTTTTTAATATATAAGTCAGTGATTGTACCTTCTTTAATTTCAGCTGCCATTGCGACTGATTCAGAAAGTGTCGGGTGAGGGTGGATTGACAGACCAATATCGTGCGCATCAGCTCCCATCTCTATGGATAATACTGCTTCTGCAATGAGTTCTCCCGCATTTGTACCGACAATACTTGCACCAATAATTCTGTTAGTTTGTTTATTGAATATAAGTTTTGTCATACCTTCTGTTCTATTGGTTGAAATAGCTCTTCCACTTGCAGCCCATGGGAAAACAGCTTTTTCAATTTCAATATTCTGTAATTTTGCCTCATCCTCAGTTATACCTGCCCAAGCTATTTCAGGATCTGTATAAGCCACCGAGGGTATTGTCATCGCCTGAAATTCAACTTTTTCTCCAGCAATTACCTCTGCTGCAACCTTACCTTCATGAGTTGCTTTATGAGCAAGCATAGGTTGCCCAACAATATCACCTATGGCATAAATATGACCAGCATTGGTTTTCATTTGTTTATCAACATTAATGAAACCGTGTTCAGTAACATTAACCCCAGCTTTTTCAGCATCAATTTTATGACCGTTAGGTTTTCTTCCAACCGCAACGAGTACTCGATCAAAAGTCATTTCTGCAGGAACATCTTCACCTTCAAAATGTACAACGACCCCTTCTTTTTTAGAGTCAATGCCAGTGACTTTTGTATTTAACCAAATATTTTCAAAACGTTTTTCCATTCTTTTATGAAGCGGTCTAACAATATCCCTGTCACAGCCTTGAATTAAACCGTCACTTAACTCTACTACCGATACGTCACTTCCTAGTGCGTCATATACAGTCCCCATCTCAAGCCCAATAATTCCACCACCAATAATAAGTAATTTTTTAGGAATATCTTTAAGTTCTAATGCGCCAGTTGAATCCATAATTCTTTCATCCTCTGGTGTATTAGGAATCTTAGATGATTGAGATCCAGCAGCGATAATAGCCGATTTAAACCCTATAATTTTTTTTGTGCCATCATTGAGCTCAACGTTTATTTGATGTGGAGATATAAATTTACCTTCTCCTTCAATAATTTTTACATCTCTTTGCTTTGCCATTTGTGCTAAACCCATAGTTAGTTTTTTAACTACTTTGTTAGACTTCCAATTCCTGAGTTGGTCAAGATCAATCGATGGTTGATTAAACGAAACACCGTGACTAGATGTATCCTCCGCATCTGTTATGACCTTTGCAGTATGAAGAAGCGCTTTAGAGGGGATGCAGCCTACATTGAGGCAAACACCCCCAATTGTTGAGTATCGCTCGATTAAAATAACTTTTTTGCCTAAATCAGCTGCTCTAAATGCTGCAGTGTAACCACCCGGCCCAGATCCGAGAACAGCCACATCATATTCATCATCATTTTTCTCACTCTCAGATGCAGGCTCAACCTGTGTTTTTTTAGTATCTTGTTTGGCTGGTTCTTTTTTTGATTCGTTGGGGGTATCTGACGCTAGAGGTTCAATTGATAAAATTAAAGAACCTTCCTTGACAACATCACCTACTTTTATATCTATAGATTTTACCAAACCAGATTCAGGTGAGGGAATATCCATTGAAGCTTTGTCAGACTCTACTGTAATTAAAGAATCCTCTTCCTTAATTTCATCACCAACTTTTACCATTACTTCGATAACTTCAACGCTATCAAAGTCTCCGATATTTGGGATATTTATTTTTTTTAATTGTGTCATTCGGTTTAAAGGAGGAGGCGCCTTACATCAGATAACATCATACACAAATGACTGGTAAACCTCGCACCATCAGCACCATCAACAACTCTGTGGTCATATGAGAGAGATAGTGGGAGCATAAGTCTAGCTTCAAAATCCTCACTTGTTTTATTATAAACAGGCTGCATTGATGAACGAGATACACCTAATATTGCAACCTCTGGACAATTGATGATGGGTGTAAATTTTGTACCTCCAATACCACCTAAGCTTGAAATCGTAAAGCAACCACCTTGCATTTCATCCATCTTTAATTTTCTTGCTCTTGCTTTTTCAGAAAGATTTCCGAGATCCTCAGCAATATCAATCACATCCTTTTTTTGAACATCCTTCACAACAGGAACGACTAGCCCATCCGGCGTGTCACATGCAAAACCAATATTGTAATAACTTTTCAAAATTAAATTATCTCCATCAGGAGATAATGAACTGTTAAACATTGGGTATGCTTTTAAAGCATTGACACACGCCTTCATGAGAAAAGCAAGCAAGGTTAATTTAGCACCACGTTTTTCAGCTTCTTTTTGCATTGATTTTCTGAAAATTTCCAAATCAGTGATATCGGCATCATCAAACTGAGTTACATGGGGTGCAGTTACCCAATTTCTATGAAGATTTGCACCTGATATTTTCTTAATTTTTGAAAGAGGTTTTGTTTCAATTTTACCGAAATCTGTAAAATCAATATTAGGCATTGGAATGGGAGCAAAACTCGCACCCATATTTTCAGTTCTCGGTTTTGTTAATTCACCTTTAACATAGCTTTCCACATCTTCGATAAGTATTCTATTTTTATTGCCACTTCCCTCTACAAAGGAAAGATTGACTCCTAAGTTTCTCGCAAACTTTCTAACCGATGGACCTGCATGCGATTTTCTAGTATCACCGTTAAGAACACTTTCACCAATAGGAATAGGAATTTCTTTCGCTGCTTTTTTCTCTGGTGGTTCAGGAGCAGGTCTCGATGGAGTGTGTGTTATTTTTTCTATATCTTCTTTTTTTTCAACTTCAGGTGCGGATTTTATTTCAGTTTCAACTTCTTTTTTTGTTTCTGTCACCTCAATTAAACCGATTAAACTCCCTTCTTTAACTTTATCACCCACTTTAATTTTTAAGTCTTTGATAACACCATCCTTGGGTGCAGGAATATCCATTGAAGCTTTATCAGACTCGACGGTAATCAGTGGCATGTCATACTCAATAGTGTCTCCAATATTCACCAACACCTCGATGACATCTACACTGTCGAAATCACCAATATCTGGTATAAGAATTTTTTCTGAACTCATATTTATAAAGATACCGGGTTAGGTTTATCGTTCACTATTTTATATTTTTTGATGGCCTGAAGTAAAACTGATTTATCTATTTCTTTTCTTTCAGTTAATGCTTTCAAAGCAGCTATTACAATATGATAGCGATCGACTTCAAAAAAATCTCTCAAAGCTTCACGACTATCAGAACGTCCAAAACCGTCGGTTCCGAGTGAAATAAATTTATTAGGTAAAAATGTTGCTATTTGTTCAGCAAAAGATTTCATATAATCTGTCGCTGTGATTATAGGTGACTCTAAATCTACAATTATTTTGTCGAGCACTGATTGCTTCTCAACCTTCTCTGGATTACGCATATTCCATCTTTCAACATCGAGCGAATCTCTTCTGACTTCAGTAAAGCTTGTCACGCTGAAAACGGTTGAACTCACTTTAAAATCTTTTTCTAGAATATTGGCAGCTTCAATAACTTCTCTCAATATAACTCCACTCCCCATGAGCTGAACTTTAGGTCCTTTGGTCTTACTCTCAGAGAACTTATAAATGCCTTTAATAATATCTTCATTGATATTTTTTGGCATTTCTGGATGTTGATAATTTTCATTCATGAGCGTGATGTAATAGAAAACATCTTCTTGGTTTTTTATCATTCGCTCTAGACCATTTTGCATAATCACAGCCAACTCGTAGGAAAAACAAGGATCATAAGACACACAATTAGGGATGGTCGCTGACAATAAATGGCTATGTCCATCCTCATGTTGCAATCCTTCCCCATTGAGCGTAGTTCTGCCCGCTGTCGCCCCTAATAAAAAACCTCTCGAGCGAGAATCACCTGCAGCCCAGGCTAGATCACCAATTCTTTGAAATCCAAACATCGAATAGAAAATATAAAAGGGGATGGTTTGAATACCTGAATTACTATAAGAAGTTGCAGCAGCAATCCATGATGAAAAAGAGCCTGCTTCATTAATTCCCTCCTCTAATATCTGCCCATCTTTTTTCTCTTTATAAAACATGACTTGATCAGAGTCTTGGGGTTCATAAAGCTGACCAACCGATGAGTAAATACCTAATTGTCTAAACATACCCTCCATACCAAAAGTTCTCGCCTCATCCGGAACAATGGGTACGATAAATTTACCTATATCTTTATCTTTAACGAGGGTAGTAAGTATTCTTACAAAGGCCATGGTGGTTGAAATTTCTCTGTCACCAGAGCTTTTTAATTGATTTGAAAAGGCCTCAATCGACGGCACATTAAGTTTATTTCCTTGTTTTTTCCTTTTAGGTAAAAAGCCACCAAGTGCCTCTCTTCTCTCCATCATATACTTTATTTCAGGTGAGTCTTTTGCTGGTTTATAGTAAGAAAGACTTTCAACTTCCTCATCGCTAATTGGTAAGTCAAATCTTGACCTGAAAGTTTTAAGTGATTCAATATCCATACTCTTTTGTTGGTGAGTAATATTTTGTCCTTCACCAGCATCCCCCATACCGTAACCCTTCACAGTTTTAGCAAGAACAATAGATGGCTGACCTTTATGAGCAACTGCAGCTGCATAAGCCGCATAAACTTTATGAGGATCATGACCCCCTCTATTTAATCTCCATATATCGTGATCAGACATTGCTGCTACCCTCTCTTTAAGCTCAGGGTATTTACCAAAAAATTCTGCTCGGGTGAACGCACCACCTTTAGCTTTGAAATTTTGGAACTCACCATCAACACATTCTTCCATTCTTTTTTTCATTAAGCCATCTTTATCCATTGCAAATAATGGGTCCCAATACGAACCCCAAATGACCTTAAGTACATTCCAACCTGAACCTCTAAAATTTGATTCTAATTCTTGAATTATCTTGCCATTACCTCTTACTGGACCATCTAATCTTTGCAAATTACAATTAACCACAAAAATTAAATTATCTAATTTTTCTCTTGCAGCGAGTGAAATTGCTCCTTGCGATTCTGGTTCATCCATTTCACCATCACCACAAAATACCCATACTTTTCTATCAGAAGTATCAGCAATACCTCTGTCATGTAAATATTTTAGGTAGCGCGCTTGATAAATCCCCATTAAAGGTCCCAAGCCCATTGAAACTGTTGGAAACTGCCAGAAATCGGGCATTAACCAAGGGTGAGGGTAGCTGGACAAGCCATTACCTTTTGTTTCCATTCTAAAATTATCTAATTGCTCCTCTGTCATTCTCCCTTCAAGATAAGCACGAGCGTATATACCAGGTGATGAATGTCCTTGGAAATAAACTAAATCTCCGCCAAAAGAATCATTTTCTGCCCTAAAGAAATGGTTAAATCCAACATCATAAAGCGTTGCTGCAGATTGAAAACTTGCAATATGACCGCCTATTCCAGGGGATTTTGTATTGGCTCTTAATACAGCCATGATCGCATTCCATCTGATCAAAGCTCTAATTCTTCTCTCCATATCAGGGTTGCCTGGATGCCTTTGTTGAAGATGCGTAGGAATTGTGTTCACATAAGCTGTTGTTGCATTGTATGGGAGGTTAGAACCTGAACGGCGAGCTTGATCAATCATCATTTCAATCAAGAAATGTGCGCGTTCTGACCCTTCAGCATCTATAACGGAGTTAAGTGCTTCAATCCATTCTTGGGTTTCTAGTTCATCATTATCAAGACTTAGGTCCATATTAATTTGCTTATCCTGTGAAATATTCGTAATTTAAAAATTGACCTTAATAAAATATTTATTAAGATAGAATTTACTGTATTTATTTGTGTCTAGGCAGTAGAGTTAATTGTAATTTTCAAGGTTTTGCCCTGATTGGTCAAGCTTTTTTAGTTTAGCAACGTTACTTTTATGCATCTAAGTTATTGTTTTTTAATAAAATTAAGGATTTAAAAATGAATATTAAGATTGGTCAAAATAGTAAAATACCTTCTGAATTAGCTTTAAAGAAAAATCCTCACACTATAGTGTTATTTGATGAAAAGCAGTCAAGTCCATTATTAAGTAGATCTCTTCTTCCCACTATTAAAAGACAAGGTGGAAAAATTTCAGATTTAAAAAAATCTGCCATTTCTGCAGAACTTGATAATGGAAATTTGGTTACATGGTTAATGGTGTCAGATAATAAAAGTACATTTCAAATACAAACCTTGCTGAGAAAATCATTTGAAAAAATTCTTTCAGAAAACCCCAAGTCAATTGTAATAGTCAATGAATCTAAAAAGCATGAGGAATGGACTAAGCAAGCGGTTTATGTGGCTTCAATTAACTCTCAAAATCTGCCTGATTTAAAATCAGATGCTAAAAGAAAAAATCTGAAATCGATTGATGTTTTCGGAATTATAAAAACTAACTTTAAAGATATTGAAGCGTTAGTGGCTGGCAATACACTCACAAGAGAACTGACCATAACGCCACCAAACCAGTTAACACCAACTATTTACCGTCAGAAAATTAAAAAGCTATCTAAGGATAATGGCTGGAAAGTAGAAGAATTCACAATGCCTAAACTAAAAAAAATGGGTGCAGGTGCTTTTTATGCTGTTGCACAAGGCTCTGAGCCGCAAGATGCTGCAATTGTTCATCTGACATATTCACCTAAAGGTGCAAAAGAAACCATAAGCTTAGTAGGAAAGGGGATTTGTTTTGACACCGGGGGACATAATTTAAAACCCGCAAAGTTTATGAGTGGTATGCATGAGGATATGAATGGTTCAGCTGTTGTGTTAGGTATTTTAAAGGCTATTTCTGATGCCCAGGTAAAAGTGAAGCTTGATTGTTGGTTAGCAATAGCACAAAACCATATAGGCCCCAAAGCTTACAAGCAAGATGATGTTGTGAAAGCCCTTAATGGTATGACCATCGAAATTATTCATACCGATGCCGAAGGAAGAATGGTTTTAGCCGACACCTTAACCATGGCATCTAGAAAAAAACCAAAAGCGATTATTGATTTTGCAACACTAACAGGTTGTATGCATGTCGCTATGGGAGATAGATACAGTGGTGTATTAAGCAACCATGCTGCACTGGGTTGTATGGCAGTGGGTGCGGGTTCTGAAGTAGGTGAGAGGGTAACGGCTTTTCCATCCGATGAGGATTATGAGGAAGATTTAAAGAGTCAAATTGCCGATATTAAGCAATGTACATTGGAAGGTGGACCTGATCATATTCATGCAACTCGATTTTTGAGTCGTTTTATTGATAACAATGTTCCATGGCTCCACATGGATCTTTCATCAAGTAATCGTAAAGGCGGATTAGGTGCTGTAGCGAGTGCTGTGAATGGATTTGGGGTAAGTTTTGGTGTCAATATGATTGAAAAATTAATGAAAAAAAATACGCTATCCAGCTAACATTTTTAAGAATTTCGTTCAAAAGCTTCTAAATCATTTTTAATTTCTTGTGCATGATTTGATGGAGATACATTTCTATATACTCGCCTAATTGTTCCCTCGGGATCAATGATAAAGCTTTGACGTTTAGCAAGTTTAAAAATAAAAAAATTATTGAGCGCTCCGTATTTTTTTGCAGTTTTTCCATCCGGATCTGACAGAAGCATGAAGGGCAAATTATATTTTTCTTTAAAATCTTTATGTGAATCACTTGAGTCAATACTAAT
>ERZ891134.1413-NODE-1413-length-16436-cov-6.852573_pt1 | contig 16436 bp, 7 predicted proteins | sample MGYA00520888_ERZ891134 | MGnify/ENA primary metagenome ERZ891134 (study PRJEB32303, sample SAMEA104408692) | aquatic metagenome | biome: Brackish water; feature: Coastal; material: water | place: Baltic Sea | collected 2014-10-23 | depth 10 m ... | reverse complement strand
ATCGCGGCGGTGGGCAAGGACGTGAAGATCCCCAAGCGAGCGATTCGCATCGATGCGACGGGAAAGCATGTCTTTCCCGGGCTCTTTGCCGCCAACAGCGACCTCGGCCTGGTGGAGATCAACTCGATTCGAGCCACGCTCGACAAAAACGAGACCGGCTCGATCACCCCAAACGTGAAGGCCTGGGTGTCGGTAAATCCCGACAGCGAGATGATTCCGGTGACCCGCAGCAACGGCGTGTTGCTGACGCTGACGGCGCCGACGGGTGGGCTGCTGGCGGGGCAGTCGGCGGTGCTGCAGCTGGATGGATGGACCTACGAAGATCTCACCCTCAAGCCCGCCGCGGCGATGCACGTGGGCTGGCCCGCGATGTCGCCTGTAATCGATTGGGAGACCGAACGCTCCGCCAAGGAGCAGCTGGCGGATCGCGACACCGCGCTTGAGCGGCTGCACGATGCCTTCGACGACGCGCGAGCCTATGCCAAGGCGCGGGCGGCGGATTCCTCGGCTCCACGCGACGCCCGCTGGGAGGCGATGCAGCCGGTGCTTGCCGGTGAGCAGCCGCTGATCATCGATGCCGACGATCTCCAGCAGATTCAGGCGGCCGTCGCCTTTGCGGCCGAGCAGAAGGTGAAGATCATCATCCACGGCGGCTACGACGCGCCCCTCTGTGCGCGGCTGCTCAAGGAGCATGACGTGCCCGTGATCGTGAGCGAGGTCTACCGGCTGCCGCTTCGCCGCTGGGAACCCTACGACACGGCCTACACGGTGCCGGCCCGTCTGCATGCAGCGGGGGTTGCCTACTGCATCTCTGGAGGCGGACGGTTTGGGGCCTCGATGCTCCGCAACCTGCCCTACCATGCGGCGATGGCGGTGGCCTTCGGCCTGCCTGCCGAGGCGGCCCTCGAGGCGATCACCCTGGCGCCTGCCGAGATTCTGGGCGTTGCCGATCGGGTGGGCTCCTTGGAGGTGGGCAAAGATGCCACGCTGATCATCACCGACGGCGATCCCCTGGAAACCAGCACCCAGGTGGAGGCCGCCTTTGTGCAGGGCCGGCCCGTGGATCTCAACGACCGCCACAAGCGGCTCTGGAAGAAGTATGAGGAGAAATACCGTCGGCTCGGCAGCGGCCCCAGTCGCTGATCATGGCGAGGCTTCCAGCTGCCTGCGGATCTCCTTCTTGTCGATCTTGCCGACGCTGGTGCGAGGCAGGGCGTCGACGAAGCGGATCTCGGTGAGGATCGCCCGCTTGTGGATCGAGCCGTCGTCGATGAAGCGATGGAGAAACCTGCCGAGCTCCCGGGGGGTGAGGCTGCCCGCGAAGCCCTCCCGCAGCACGACGAGAGCGCAGGGATGCTCATCCCATTTCTTGTCGCGGCTGGCGACCACAGCCACCTCGCGAACGCCCTCATGCTGGCTCAGGGCGCTCTCGAGCTCCTGTGAAGAGATCCATTCTCCGCCGACTTTGATCACGTCTTTGAGGCGGTCGGTGATGCGGATGTAGCCCTCGGCATCGATGAAGGCGATGTCGCCGGTGTGCAGCCAGCCGCCGTGCCAGAGTTCGCGGCTCCGCTGTTCGTCGCGGTAGTAGCCCTCGGTCAGCCACGGGCAGCGGAGCACCAGCTCACCGGTCTCCTGGCTGCCCAGCGGCAGGAGCGCGTCGTGGCTGCCCCAGATGCGGGCCTGCACGAGCGGAAAGGCAAAGCCGGTGCGGCAGAGCACGTCGAGCTGCGTGGCTGCGTCGCTCTCGGCATGCGTTGGCTTCCAGTGGGGAGCCGCCACCACCGGGCAGGTTTCTGACATGCCGTAGCCGCCCATGATGCGGATGCCGCGGCCCTGGGCCGCTTCGGCCAGGCCCTTCGGCAATGGGGCGCCTCCGATCACGAGCTTGAGTCCGTCGTAGTTGAGGCCTTCAGCTGCCGGATGGTTGAGCAGCATCTGCACGAGCGTGGGCACGCAGTGTGAGAAGGTGACGGCATGCTCCTTGATCAGCCGGGCGAGCCGATCGGGCTCATAGCGGCCGGGATAGACCTGCTTCAGTCCGAGCATGGTGGCTAGGTAGGGGATGCCCCAGGCGTGGACATGAAACATCGGCGTCAGCGGGAGATACACATCGCCTGCGTCGATGCCGACGGGCTGATGGTGGGCGGCAAAGCCGACACAGGTGGCGAGCGTGTGGAGCACAATCTGCCGGTGGGTGAAGAAGACGCCCTTGGGATCCCCGGTGGTGCCCGTGGTGTAGAAGAGGGTGGCCACGGTGTTTTCGTCGAGATCGGGCCAGTCGAAGCCGTCGGCCACGTCGTCGGCAGCCGCGGCCAACAGCGGCTCATAGTCGCCGGCAAGCGGAAGGGAACTGTCGGGGGCCGCTCCCTCATCGGAGAGCGACACCCAGGTGCGGACGCTCGGCAGCGTTGCCGCAAGGCCTTCGGCGACTGGCTGGAAATCAGGGTGAAAGAGCAGCACCGCGTCTTCTGCGTGGCGGATCGTCCAGCCCATCTGTTCCGGCGTGAGGCGGACGTTCACCGTGTGGAGCACCGCCCCGAGCATCGGCACTGCGAAGAACAGCTCGAGATAACGATGGCTGTCCCAGTCCATCACCCCCACGCGGTCGCCAGGCCTCACCCCCAGCCGCACGAGCATCGCCGCCGCACGATCGATCCTGGCAAAGAACTCGGTGTAGTCGTGCTCCCGCAGGTCGCGGTAGGTGATCGTCTGCTCGGGAGCCCACGCGCGCGCTCTGCTGAGAAGGTCGCGGATCAGCAGCTGCGCAACGGGCGTGGCGATCCACGGAGTGCCGGCATCTGGTGGCGTCATGCGTGCCTCGTTTTCCTCTCACGGAACCGCACCGTGGGCTGCCCGGCCCACGCTGCCATCGTCCCCCCAGGGGGCGTCACTCTACACCGTGGCCGTGTGGCCTGTCGCCGCTCCGCTGGTGGACTCAGGTGGACGGCTCTGACGCGACGGCCGACAATCTCCCCACGGCGTCCTCGGTCTGCGCGGCCGCCTCCGCCCCCGTAGCAGCGAGACGCCATGATCGACGTCAAAGAGACCGCCAAGAAACTGATCACCAACGTCGAGAAGGCGATCGTCGGGAAGCGGCAGCAGCTGATCCTCGCGGTGGTGGCCTGGCTCTGCGAGGGGCACCTGCTGCTGGAGGATGTGCCCGGGGTGGCCAAAACGATGCTCGCCAGGGCCTTGGCCCGCAGCGTCGGCGGCAGCTTTAAACGCATCCAGTGCACCCCCGACCTGCTGCCGACCGATGTGACCGGCGGCTCGATCTTCAACCAACAGACCAGTGAGTTTGAGTTTCGCGCCGGTCCGATCTTTTCGCAGATCGTGCTCGCCGACGAGATCAACCGGGCCACGCCCCGCACGCAGGCGGCGCTGCTGGAGGCGATGGCGGAAAGCCGGGTGACCGTCGACGGCGACACCCGCGAGCTGCCGCGTCCTTTTCTGGTGATCGCCACGCAAAACCCCGTCGACCACGAGGGCACCTTTCCGCTGCCCGAGGCCCAGCTGGATCGCTTCCTGATGCGGTTCACGCTGGGATATCCCTCCTTCGACGACGAGCTGAAGATGCTCAGCGTGCTGGAAGCCGAGCATCCGATCGACCGACTGGAGCCGGTGATCGCTACCAATGAGCTCGTCGCCTGCCAGCAGGCAGTGCGGGCTGTGCATGTCGACCAGAAGGTGCGGGAATACCTGCTGCAGATCGTGCATCTCTCCCGCGACCATGAGGAGCTGAGCCTCGGCGGCAGCCCGCGGGCGTCGATTGCCCTGTTTCGCACATCGCAGGCGATGGCTGCCGTGCGGGGCCGCAGCTATGTCCGCCCGGACGATGTGAAGCGGATCGCCACGGCCGTGCTCAACCATCGGCTGATCCTCACGCCGGAGAGCCGGCTGCGGCATGTGACCGCCTCCCAGGTGATCGACGAGATCATCGATCAGGTCACGGTGCCAACCGTCGAGTGAGGTGAGGGCGGCATGCTGCACTGGATCCTTGCCGCAGCGATCGTGCTGGCGGCGTCGCTGATCTTCGAGCTGACGTTTCTCGCGTATGCGATGGAGGCGCTGCTCCTGCTGCTCGTGGGCAGCCGGCTGCTGGCCCGCTGGTGGATCGAGAGCCTCTCGGCACAGCGGGAGACCAGTCGGGTTGTGGCGGATGTTGGCGACACGGTTTCGGTGGTGATTCGCATCCGCAATCGGGGCCTGCTGCCGATCCCCTGGTGCCTGGTGGAAGACCTGCTGCCGCGGGCTGCGGTGATGTTTGATCCACCCAATCTCGGCCAGCAGGGGCGGCGGACGAAACTCGTGATGCTGGCCCCCCGCGGCACGGCTGAGCTGCGGTATGAACTGCAGTGCAACATGCGTGGCTACTACCAGCTCGGGCCGACGGTGCTGGAAACGGGTGATCTCTTCGGCCTGCATCGTCGCTACCGCGTGGCGGCCGCCCCGCACTTCCTGATGGTCTATCCCAAGGTGGTGCCGCTGCTCGGCTACGACGTGCGGTCGCGGCGGCCCTTGGGCGATGTGCGGCTGACGCACCGGCTGTTTGAAGATCCCACGCGGATTGCCGGCGTGCGGGCCTATGTGGCCGGCGACCCGATCCGCCGGGTGCACTGGCGAGCGTCGGCCCGCACCGGCACGCTGCACAGCAAGGTCTACGAGCCGTCGGCGATTGCCGGCATGACGCTCCTGCTCGACTTTCACCAGGCCTCGCACGATCCCCGCAACGAGCCCGTCCGCAGCGAGCTGGCAATCACGGCCGCGGCATCGCTCTCGCAGGCGGTCTACGAGATGGGGCAGCAGGTGGGGCTGGTGACCAATGGCCGCGATGCAGCGGATCGCATTCGCCTGCAGGGCTGGGGCTTTGACCTGCGGACGCGGGATGCGGCCCGCAAGGCTGCTGAAATGCTGCCGGAGAGCCATCGGCTGCAGCCGATGGTGGTGCCGACGCGAGCCGGGGCGGATCAGCTGCTGCGGATCCTGGCCACGCTCGCCCGGCTGGAGCTGACCGACGGGCTGACGCTGCCGCAGCTCGTCGGTGAGTGCATGCACCGGCTGCCGCGGAATGCGACGGTGGTGGTTGTGGTGCCCGCCGTGACCGACGCAGCGATTCTTGCGATGACGATGCTCAAGCGGCAAGGCTTTGTGGTGGCGGCGGTGCTCAGCCTCTGGGATGACTACGCTTTTTCGGTGGCATCCGGGCCGCTGCTCGCCCTGGGCATCGACACCTACCAGCTCAAAGACGAGGCGGGCATCGCGAGTGTTGTGGCGCCGCTGGTGCATCGAGCGGCTGCCTGAGTGGCGTCTGCTGTGCGGTGGAGGAGGTGAGAAGCCGATGACCCGACGCAGGCGAAAGCGACTCGAGCCAACCCTGGGCGACTACCTGGCGATCGCTGTGGGGCCCATCCTGATCGGGCTGCTCGTCGGCAGCATGGTCTTCTTCTTGATTGAGGTCTTCTACCAGGGGCAGTTTGGCGGACGGCTGCAGTTCATCATGGCCTGGTTTGTGGTGGGGGCAGTGGGGATTGCCCGCATCTCAATTGAGGATGGCCGTGAGCAGGCGGCTCTGTTTGCAGCGCCGCTGGGGATTCTCGTGGCCATCGCGGCCTGGCGGTTTGTCGAGTTTCGCGGTCCGCTGGCGGCGTTCAGCCCGCTGCTGAGCATTGGCCTGGTGGCCCTGATCTGGTGGTCGACCGACTGCCTCACCTGGGACTGCACCGTGATCGACGATGACGACGAAGACGCAGATTCCGGAGCGGGCCTGCTCGAGACAGCCGGGCTGGATGCAGAAGGCCGCGGCGGCGAGGCGGCGGCCAGGCTGGACGGCGTGACGACCGCCGAGCTTCCCCGGAAAAGCCTTTGGGAGCGGTTCGTGGACGCTCGGCGTCGGCCTCATGCTCCTGGCGTGTGGGTGCTCTACTTCTCCCTGGCGGCCCTGCCGCTGTTTGGGCTCGGCCAGCTGTTTCTGCCTGCCGACGATCAGGCCGCCCGACGCTTCGCCTTTCTGCTGCTGGCCACCTACGTCGCCTCGGGGCTTGGGCTGCTGCTGGTCACCAGCTTCCTCAACCTCCGCCGCACCCTGCGGCAGCGACGACTGGCGATGCCGGCGGCGATGGCAGCGGCCTGGGTGGTCAGTGGCTCACTTCTCATTGCAGGCATCCTGCTGGTGTGTCTGATCCTGGCTGGCCGCGGCGTCGGCTACAGCGTGGCCGATCTGCCGATGGTGGCGAGCGTTCGCGAGGGGCTTGCGACCTCGCGATGGGCCGGCGGTGGCCGCGGCCTTGAAGAGGAGAGGGGAGCCCAGCAGCAGCATCGCGACGAGGCCCAGCGGCTGCACGACGGCGACGCAGAGCAGGAAGCGGCGACGCAGGACGGCGAGCCGCAGCAGCCGGGCCGCGACGAGGGCTCGCGGCAGAATCGCGAGGAGCCGGCTGCGGCACGTCAACGTCCGCCGTCGTCTGAGGCTGCGAGTCGTCCGACCGCAACGCAGGCCACCCCCGGCCAGCCGGCCCAGGCGGAGCAGCCTCAGCAGCCGACGCAGGACGGCGAGTCTGCCGCCGAGGAGCAGGCTGCCCGGCAGCCGAGCGATGCTGACGACAGCCCGCCGCCCGCCGCCGCCGGCCAGCAGCAGGCCGCCGATCGCCAGCCGCCGGATGCGACGTCAGGCCAGCCTCAATCGCCGCCGTCGCAGCTCCCAGAAATCTCATCGATGGGCGGGTGGCTGAAGATCCTTGGCTGGATCGTGCTGGCCGTCGTGCTCGGGGGGGCTGCCTGGTGGTATCGGGCAGCGATCCTCACGGCGATCGGGGGCATGCTCGACGCCCTCCGCGAGCTCTGGGCGCGGCTGTTTGCCGGAAGGGAGAGCCGACCGGGCGGCCAGCCGCAGGCGGAGTCGCCGCCGCCACCACCGCCGCGGACGTTTGCGGAGTTTTCCGATCCATTTGCCTCGGGCAAGGCTGCGAAGGCCTCCACCGACGAGCTGATTCGCTACAGCTTCGAGGCCTTTGAAGCCTGGAGCGGCGACCTCGGCTTCCGTCGCCGCACGCAGCAGACCGCGCACGAGTTTGCCGAGGTGGTGGGGGATCGGCTGCCGTCGATCGCGAAGGAGGCGCAGCAGCTGGCGGAGCTGGTCAGCTGGTCGTCGTTTGGTCGCGACACCGTGCCCCGCGGGCGGCTGAAATCGCTGGAAAGCCTGTGGCAGCGGATGCGAGCCGGGGCTGATCCGGCCGGTTCTCGGCGTTGACCCGGATTCGTGTCGAGCCTATCGTTCGCCCCAACTTCACAGCACGGAGTGCAAGCGATGGGAGCAACATCTCGCCGGTTGATCGTGGTGCTCGTTCTGGCAGCCGTGAGTGCTGCCGCGGGCTGCCAGACCCTCAGCGGCTGGGGGCAGGGCGTGCGGCGACAGTTTGAGAACGCCGCCGAAGGGATCAAAGAGGATCTCTCCGTGATGGACGACGATTATGACGGTCTGGATGCCTTCGGCCCCGAGGCTGCCGAAGAGATGCGGGCGGCTCGCGCCGACATGATCCGCTAGCTGTCCGTCGGAAAAGCCTCCATCGCCTTGTGCCACGTGGGCATCCTGCGGCGGCAAGCTCGTTGCACAGCCTGAGAGCGGCGCACGGCTGGCTGCGGTGGCCTGCCGCCGCCGCTTGCGAATCCTGGGCTGTTCTGCCCGCTCAGCATGGCTTCTGCTGGCGAATCGCCCCGTGCTGGGGCTACCCTTTTGGCTGTGGTGGGGCCGTGGCATGAGGGCTCCTCCATACCCCTGGGGAGCCCACGCCATGATTTCTCTCAGTCGGCAGCAGTGCACCGCGATGCTTGCAGGTGCGGTGGCGTTGCTGGCGACGCTGCCGCTCCAGGCAGACGACACCTGGAAGCTGCAGCCGCTCCGCTACAACAACCCTGGGCTTGAGGTCGACCTCGGCGTGGGGCTGTGGGCGTGGCCGCTGCCGATGGACTACGACCACGATGGCGACCTCGACCTCGTTGTTTCCTGCCCAGACAAGCCGTCAAACGGGCTGTGGTATTTCGAGAATCCTTCGCAGGATCCGGCCGAGCCGATGCCGGTCTTCAAGCCGGGGGTTCGGCTGGGGCCCACCGGCCACAACGTGCAGGTGAGCGAGGTCGATGGCACGCCGCGGGTGCTGCGGGAGAACGTCGAGTATCCACGGTTTCGCGAGACTGGCGCCGCCGGTGAGGGCGGGGTGGAGATCTATCCCAACGCCCGCTTCCATGCCGGCAACACGCGGGCCCGCATGTGGCGACTTGTCGACTGGGAGGGGGATGGCGATCAGGATCTCGTCGTCGGCATCGGCGACTGGAGCGACTACGTCTGGGATCAGGCGTTCGACGCCCAGGGTCGCTGGCGAAACGGCCCGCTGCATGGCTGGGTGTATCTGATTGAATGCATTGATGGCGTGTATGCCGACACGCCGCGGAAGATCCTCGCTGGTGGCTCGCCGGTGGATGTCTATGGCTGGCCGAGCCCCAACCTCGCCGACTTCGACGGCGACGGCGACCTCGATCTCCTCTGCGGTGAGTTTCTCGACGGCTTCACCTACTTCGAGAACGTCGGCACCCGCGGGCAGCCGGAGTATGCGTCGGGCTTCAAGCTGACCGCCGACGATGGCCAGCCGCTCTCCATGCACCTGCAGATGATCACGCCCACCGCGATCGACTGGGATGCCGATGGCGACATCGATCTGATTGTGGGGGATGAGGATGGCCGCGTGGCGTTTGTGGAAAACGTGCTGCCGGAGGCCGCAGGTGGGCCGGTCTTCAAGCAGCCACGGTATTTTCGCCAGCAGGCCGACACGCTGAAGTTTGGGGCCCTCGTCACGCCGCATGCCCACGACTGGGATGGTGATGGCGATGAAGATCTCGTCTGCGGCAACACCGCGGGCAGCATCGCCGTCTTCACCAACCTCGACGGGCAGGGCACGAGCTGGTCTGCCCCGGAGCTGCTCGAAGCCGACGGCCGTGTGTTTCGCGTGATGGCCGGGCCGGCGGGGTCGGTTCAGGGGCCAGCGGAGGCGAAGTGGGGCTACACGACCCTGTCGGTTGCCGACTGGGATGGCGACGGACGCGACGACATCGTCTTCAACTCGATCTGGCCGCGGATTCAGCTGCTCCGCAACACCGTCGACGGGCTGCGAGAAGAGCCGCTGCCGTTGTGGCGGCCAGGCCGGCCGCCGACGTGGAGCTGGTGGCAGACGGAGGCGGCCAACCTGCAGACCCAGTGGCGGACCACGCCGATGGCCACCGACTTCGATGGCGACGGGCAGCTCGATCTCGTGATCCTCGACCAGGAGGGCTATCTCAGCTGCCAGAGCCGCTCTTCTGAAGAGACGCGAATCTTCATCGATGAGTCGGGGCAGCCGCTGCGGCTCAACCCCCGCAGTGCTGGCCGCAGCGGCCGCGTGAAGCTTGATGTGGTCGACTGGGATGGCGATGGCCGGCTGGATGTGCTCGTCAACTCAGAAAACGCAGCCTGGTATCGCAACTGCGAAGACCGCAACGGCAAGGTCGTGCTGAAGAAGGTCGGCAACCTCGCTCGTCGCAACATCTCCGGCCACACCTCAAGCCCCACGGCGTGCGACTTTGATCGGGATGGCAAGCCAGACCTGGTGGTGGGTGCGGAGGATGGGCGTCTGTATTTCATCAAGCACGACGACTGCATCAGCTACTCGGATGACGAGATGCGGGCTCGCCGTCCGCGGGACTTTCCGCACCAACGCTTTCCGGGGCTGGTCAGCGAGGCGTTTGTGTTTGAAAACGCGAGCTTTCCGCAGTGCCATGCCTCGACGCTCTGCGAAACGCCCCGCGGCATTGTCGCGGCCTGGTTTGGGGGCACGCGGGAGAAGCATCCCGACGTGGGCATCTGGTCGAGCTACCACGACGGCGGCGGCTGGTCGTCGCCCGTGGAGTGGGCCAACGGCATTCAGTTTGAAAGCTCACGGCATCCCTGCTGGAATCCGGTGCTCTACCAGCCGCCAGGCGATGGGCCGACGATGCTCTTCTTTAAGGTCGGCCCGGATCCGTCAACCTGGTGGGGCGAGCTGGTGGTGAGCTACGACGGAGGCCGTTCCTTCCGCGACCGTCGCCGGCTGCCCGAGGGGATCGATGGGCCTGTGCGTGGCAAGCCGACGCTGCTGGCTGATGGCAGCCTGCTCTGTCCGTCGTCGACCGAGCACGACGACGACTGGCGGTTTCATTTCGAGCGGCTTGTGGATCTCGACCATCCCGAGCTCGGCAGCTCATGGGAGCGGTTTGAGCCGGCCGAGCAGCCGTTTCAGGTGATCCAGCCGACGCTGCTGCGGCTGGCCGACGGCAGGCTGCAGGCGATGTTTCGCTCCAAAGAGGAGCGGATCGTGCAGGCCTTCTCGGCCGATGAGGGCCGCAGCTGGACGGAGCTGGAGGCCTCGGCCCTGCCCAACAACAACTCTGGGATCGAGGCCCTCACGCTGGCTGATGGACGGCATCTGCTGCTCTACAACCACCTCGCCGGCGAAGGCCGCGAAGACGGCTGGGGCAAACGCAACGTGCTCAACCTGGCGATCAGCGACGACGGCCGGGAGTGGCGAGCCGCAGCGATCGTCGAGCGGGAAGATACCGGCGAGTTCTCCTACCCTGCGATGATTCAAACGGCGGATGGTCTCGTGCACATGACCTACACCTGGAATCGCCGTAAGGTGAAGCACGTCGTGGTCGATCCCCGGCAGCTCACGGTAGGCAGCGTGGTTGGGCTCGGGCCGTGGGGCGAGCAGTAGGAAACACCTGGGAGTGTGAAGACACCAGATGAAGATATCTGTCAGACAGTGTGTGGTGCGTGGTCTCTGGGCGACTGTGGGCCTGGGCGTTTTGGGGCTGATCGCTCTGGGCCACAGCGATGCTGTGTGCCGTGGTGCAGAGCCAACGGCCGCACCGAACGCGACGGCGAGCGACCGGCCGATCCAGGCGTTGCTGGTGACCGGTGGCTGTTGCCACGACTACGACCGGCAGAAGCGGATCCTCACCCGCGGCATCAGTGGTCGGGCGAATGTGCGTTGGACGGTGGTGCACCAGGGAGGCACCACCACCGACACCGCGATTCCGCTGTATGACAACCCCGACTGGGCGGAAGGCTTCGATATCGTTGTCCACAACGAGTGCTTCTCGGATGTCAAAGACCTGGCCTTTGTGGACCGCATTCTGCGGCCGCATCGCGAGGGCGTGCCGGCGATCCTGATCCACTGTGCCATGCACTGCTACCGCGTTGGGGATGACCGCTGGTTTGAGTTTGTGGGCCTGGAGTCGCCAGGGCACGGGCCGCACTATTCCTACACCGCCGACATCCTCAAGCCCGACCATCCCATCATGCAGGGCTTCGGGCCGACCTTTGTCGCACCAAAGGGTGAGCTCTATCACAGCGTGCGGGTGTTTGACACCGCCACGCCACTTGCCCAGGCCAACCGCCAGGCAGACGGCGAGCCGCAGGTCTGTGTGTGGACCAACGACTACCGGGGCACGCCGGTCTTTGGCTGCACGATGGGCCACTACAACGAAACGATGGCTGAGCCGGCGTACCTCGACATGATGGCCCGAGCCGTGCTCTGGGCGACGGGACGCGACGTGGAGCAGGGCTTCACGCCGGCGACGGCAGAGCTCAACGCAGAGATCGAGCAACTGATCGACGCGGCTGTGGAGTCGACGTCGGCGGCCACTGGTGGCAACTGCTGTGGCGAAGGCAATCTGGCCTTCGAAGCCCTGGTGACGGCCAAGAGCACCCAAGGCGGCAATCCGGAGCCGCATCTCACCGACGGCCGGCTCGACACCCGCTGGTGTGCGGATGGTGCCCAGACCGACGAATGGGTGATGGTCGACCTGGGAGCGGCTCAGCATCTCCGCAACATCCGGCTGCACTGGGAGCAGCGGAAGCGAGCGATCTACCACTACACCGTGGAGGGCTCGGCCGACGGGGAGTCGTGGGCCATGCTCGTGGATGCCCGCGAGAACAAGCGGAAGCGAGGCGTGCTGGCCCACACGGTCGACGCGCCAGACACCCGCTATCTGCGGGTCACGTTCCTCGGCTGCAGCACCGGTGGCTGGGGATCGCTCTGGGAGCTGGAGGCGTCAGCTGGTGAGCTTGTCGACCTCGTGAGCGATGGGTCGGCCGATGGAGTGAAGGGAAGCCTGGCCGATGTGCGGGTGGCCGATGGGTTTGAGGCAAAGCTGTATGCCGTGCCACCAGACGTCAACTATCCCGTCTGCCTCACCGCTGCTGCGACAGGCGAGGTGTTTGTGGGCGTTGATGAGCAGGGCTCGCTTGGCAAAGAGCCGGGCCGCGGCAAGGTGCTGCGATGCCTCGACACCGATGGTGATGGCATGGCAGACGAGATCACCGAGTTTGCTCGGATGGATCATCCGCGGGGGCTTGTCTACGACAACGGGTCGTTGTGGGTGCTGCATCCGCCGCTGCTGTCGGTCTTTCACGACGAGGATGGCGATGGCGTGGCTGAGACAAGCGAGGTGTTGGTCGAGGGCATCAGCACCAGCGAGGTGGAGAATCGCGGAGCGGATCACACCACCAACGGCATCCGCCTCGGCGTGGATGGCTGGATCTACATCGCCGTGGGCGACTTCGGCTTTCAGCAGGCGGTGGGCCGCGACGGCCGCACGCTCGGCCGACGGGGCGGAGGGGTGGTGCGGGTGCGTCCTGATGGCACCGGCATGGAGATCTATTCCTGGGGCCAACGAAACATCGTCGATGTGGCGATCGATCCGCTGATGAATCTCTACACCCGCGACAACACCAACGACGGCGGCGGCTGGGACATTCGCCTCTCGCATGTGATGCAGACGGCCCACTACGGCTACCCCTCGCTCTACATCAACTTCAGTGAGGAAATCATGCCGCCTTTGGCCGACTACGGTGGCGGCTCCGGCTGCGGCGCGATGTATTTCCAGGACGACCGCTGGCCGATTCCCTTCAACGATCAGTTGTTGACCTGCGACTGGGGCCGCAGTGAGGTGTTTGCCCATCGCCTGCCTGTCAACGGCGCCACCTTTGATGCGCATCAGGAGCCGTTCGTGACGATTCCCAGGCCGACCGACATCGATGCCGACGCCAGCGGGCGGCTGTATGTCAGCAGCTGGAAGAACGGCCAGTTCAACTACGACGGGCCCAACATCGGTTTTGTCGCGATGATCACGCCGATCGACTTTGTGCCCCAGCCGGTGCCGGCGGTGGCTGACCTGACGGCGTTGTCGCTGGTCGAGCTGCTGCGACATCCATCCGCGGCGATGCGGCTGCATGTGCAGCGGGAACTCCTGCGGCGGGTGGCTGGTGCTGACAGCAACACGCGTGCGTCGGTGACGGCCGCGTTGCGTGCGGTGGCCGACGACAGCTCGGCCTCACAGCATGCCCGGGTGGTTGCTCTCTGGACGCTGCGGCAGGCGAACGCTGCGGCGTTTGGTCTGGCGGCAGCATCGTGGCTTGGGGATGAGGAGCTCGCTGAGCATGCGATCCGAGCCGTCGCCGACCTGGCCGGAAACGCAGACGTGCAGCCCGCGTTGGTGGCTGCGGTGCGGGAGCAGCTCTCGAGCCCAAGCCCGCGGGTGCAGGCTGCGGCGGTGATTGCGGCGGGCCGGCTGGGAGACCGCGAGGCGGCGTCGCGGCTTCTTCAGATCGCCAGCCAACCGCTCGAAGATGCCGGAGCGGATGCAGCTGAGCCGATCGACGACTGGCGGCTGCCGCATCCGCAGCGGGTGCTCCCGCATCTGGCGATGCAGGCGGTCGTGGCACTCGATGCCGTCGACGCCTGCATCGAAGCCCTGCCTGGCTCGAGCAGCCGCGGCGCCCTCTGGGCGCTGAAGCACCTGCACTCTGCCGAGGCGGTCGACGGCCTGTTTCGCACGCTCGCTTCCACGCGTGATGACACGCTGCGTCAAGAGATCTGGACAACGCTGATCCGGCTCTCTCGCCGTGAGGGCGACTACACCGCCGACAGCCCAGGCTGGTGGGGAACGCGGCCCGATACGACCGGCCCCTACTACGACCGAGAGGAGTGGAGCGAGTCGGAGCGGATTGCCGAAGCGGTGGCGGTGGCCTTGGGAGAGGCGGCGGAGCCGCTGGCGACGCACCTCAAGGATCAGCTCGCGCGGCATGTGGTCGAGATCGGTGGCGGGGCTGCAGCGCCGGTTGCCGCCATGGATGAACTGGCCGAGCCGATCGCGGTGCCGGCCTTCGATCCGGGCGACCCAGATCAGATCGGCAACATCTCAGCAGCAGACGTGCTGGCTGCAGTGCTGCCGATGGAGGGCAATGCGGATGCCGGCCGTGAGCTCTTCCGGGCGCAGGCGTGCATCCACTGCCACACCTACGCCAATGGCCAACGTCCGAAGGGACCGCACCTGGTCGATATCGGCAAGCGGTCCACCAAGCAGGAACTGCTGATGTCGATTCTCGACCCAGGCAAGACGATCGCCCAGGGCTTCGACACCTGGAGTTTCCTGCTCGACGACGGCCGCGTGTTCACCGGCTTTGTCGCTTTGGAAAGCGCCGAGACGGTCACGATCCGCCAGACCGACGGACTGCCGCACGAGTTTCCACGGGAGGCAATCGACGAGCGGATCAAGCAGGAGGTGAGCATGATGCCCAGCGGCATCGTCAACAACCTCACCACCGAGCAGCTGGCCGACCTCGTTGCCTACCTGCGGTCGCTGCACTAGCTGTCCGTGGGAAAAGTCCTCCATGGGCTTTTTCCACAGACAGGTTCTTCGTTTCGCGGCGGCACCGGAGTTGCGCGATGTGGCAGAGGCCCCGCATTTTTGTGGCGGGTGAAGTCCGTCAGGGTCCGCCGGCTGCCCCTTGCTCCAGCGTCTCCATGACTTTGTCGAGCGAAAAGCTGGCGGCCTTCATCCGTGGTGGGTAGTCCTTGAAGGTGGCGAGAAACTGCCCGACATACGCCTGGGCTGGCACGAGCATGAAGGCCCGGTCGAGTAGCCAGTCGTAGTAGGTGTTGGACGTGATCGTGGCCCGCTCATACGGGTCGCGGCGGAGGTTGAAGATGAGCGGGAGGCGGAGCGGGGTGAAGGGCTCCATCCACACGCGAAGCGTGCCCTGCGTCTTTTGCTCCATGAAGATGAACTTCCAGTCGGCATACCGCAGCGCGGTCAGGTCGCCATCGTCGGAGAAGTAGAAGACCTCTTTCCGCGGGCTGGGCGTGGCTTGGGGATCCTTGAGGTGATCTCGCAGGTCGTAGCCGTCAAGGTGCACCTTGTAGTCGCGGCCCAGGGCAGGCGAGGTGTAGCCGTCGAGCAGGTCCTGCTTGATGTCAGACTTGCCCGCCGCCGCCAGAAAGGTGGGCAGCCAGTCCATGTGGTGGACGATCTCGTTGGAGATGCTGCCCGGCTTGACCACGCCCGGCCAGCGGACCATGCAGGGCACCCGCCAGCCGCCCTCCCAGTTGGTGTTCTTTTCACCACGAAACGGAGTTGAGCCGGCATCCGGCCAGGTGTTGGAGTGCGGGCCGTTGTCGGTTGAGTAGTGCACGATCGTGTTGTCGGCGAGGCCGAGCTCGTCGAGAAGCTCCAAAAACTTGCCGATGTGCATGTCGTGCTCGACCATGCCAACGGTGTATTCGTCGGCCCGCGGATACTTCTTTTTGATCTCCTGCATCCGCTCGTCGCTGACGTGCGTGCGGAAGTGCATTCGGGTGCCATTCCACCAGACAAACCAGGGCTTTCCCTCCGCATGCTGGCGACGAATGAAGTCGATGGCCCGGTCGCTTGAGTCGTCATCAATTGACTCCATCCTCTCGCTGGTCAGCGGGCCGGTGTCCACAATCTCACCGTTTGCAAACGACTTGATCACGCCCCGCGGGCCAAACCGCTTCCGAAAGGACGTGCCATCGGGCAGCACCAGGTCGCTGGGATAGTCCTCGTTTTCGGGCTCCTCTTCGGCATTCAGGTGGTAGAGGTTGCCGTAGAACTCGTCGAAGCCGTGGTTCGTCGGCAGGTGCTCATCGCGGTCGCCGAAGTGGTTCTTGCCAAACTGCCCCGTGGCGTAGCCCTGGTCTTTGAGCAGTCCGGCGATGGTCGGGTCGAGCGTGCTGATGCCTTCCTTCGCGCCCGGGAGCCCAACCTTTGAGAGCCCTGTGCGAAAGACGCTCTGCCCAAGCAGGAACGATGCCCGGCCTGCCGTGCAGCTCTGCTCTCCGTAGTAGTCGGTGAACATCATGCCTTCGCGAGCGATTCGGTCGATGTTGGGCGTGTGGTAGCCCATCATGCCTCGTGAATACGCGCTGAGGTTGGATTGGCCGATGTCGTCGCCCCAGATGACAAGGATGTTGGGCTGCTTCGGCTTGGCCGCGGCAGCATGGGCAGACATCAGGCCGACCAGAGCCAAAGCGACGAGCAGGGCGACCGGAAGTTTTCGCAGGGTCATC
>ERZ891134.1402-NODE-1402-length-16505-cov-10.641398_pt1 | contig 16505 bp, 16 predicted proteins | sample MGYA00520888_ERZ891134 | MGnify/ENA primary metagenome ERZ891134 (study PRJEB32303, sample SAMEA104408692) | aquatic metagenome | biome: Brackish water; feature: Coastal; material: water | place: Baltic Sea | collected 2014-10-23 | depth 10 m ... | reverse complement strand
AAGCATAAAGGCTACAGCGCGAAGCGCGAGCCTTCTAGCTCCCTAGCCTCCTAGCTACAGCGCGAAGCGCGAGCCTTCTAGCTCCCTAACCTCCTAACCAATGATCCACCGCACATGCGCCCCTTCGTGGGCGCGAATGTTGATCACTCGGCCATCGGAAAAAAGGAGGTATTGCCCGCGAATTCCAGCTAAGATTCCCTCCAAACGTTGGTAGGCCTCCAATTTGACAGAGGTGACTTTCGGGGCGCCTTCGGACGGGTAGGTAAGCGTTACCTCTTCTCCCTCCGGCACAAAGAAATTGGCGGCCTCTTCCGGGAAAAATTGGGAGGCACGAAGGGCTTCCTCTGCAAGGTTTTCGCCGCTTTGGACACCGGCCAGCATGTGACGCCAGGAGGTTTTATCGCTGTAATGATTTTTGAGGGCGACTTCAATGACGCCTGCTTCATAGCGGTTCGTGGTTTCAGCGATCACCCGAACGCGCGACGCCCCTTGGTCCATCCAGCGCGTATGGCGTTGCGTTTGGCGCGTCACCCCCACTTTTAGGCCCCCTGAATCCGCCAAGTAAACCACATGGGGCTGCAGTTGGTAGCGGGCTTCGTAGTCGAGGTCGCGGTCGGCTTGTCCAAGGTGGGCAGTGGACAATTCGGGCCGTAAAATCGAATCACCCGCCATAGGGCTTTCGAAGAAACATCGTTTGCAGCAGCCCATTCGGAAGAGGGAGGTAAAGGTTTCCTGGCAAGCTTTGCAGCTCCAGGTTCCGGTGGATTCCAGTGCCAATGGTTTGCCAATCTGGCTATTGAGGTGCAGGAGGTGGGCGCCCGCTTCGGCATAGACTTGAATGGGCGTTTGGAACGCCAAAAGCATCTTGGAGAGAATCCCTTCGGTTTGCATGAAAAATGTACCTTTCCTTCTCAAAGGTAGTCCCTACACCATGGCCTTTTCTCCGCTCACTGATTTGATTGTTTGGCGCCTCAAAGGGCGTTTACCTCGCTTGCAGCGCATGACCGAGGCTCCCATGCAGGTGCAGCAGGAACAATTCAGACTTTTGATGCAACGAGGGAGCCAGACCGAATATGGCCAAACGCACCGCATGACGGAAGGTCTGAGCATCGAAGCTTTCCAAGAGCGTGTGCCCGTCGTGAACTACGAATCCTTGACGCCGTGGATTGAACGGACCATGAAGGGGGAGCAAGGCCTGCTCTGGGATGGTCCCATTTCCTGGTTTGCAAAGAGTAGCGGAACCACCAATGCGAGCAGCAAATTCATCCCTGTCAGCCGCGAGTCTCTGGACGATAACCACCTAGCTGTTGGTCGCGACCTGCTGGCCCTCTACACCTCGCAGCGCGAGGACTCCATGCTCTTTGACGGATTGTCGCTGCGCCTCGGCGGCTCCACGAAGATTAACGACTTGAATGGCGTGTCTTACTTCGGGGACCTTTCCGCCATCATGATTGAAAACTTGCCGTTTTGGGCCGAGTGGCGGTCGACCCCCTCCCACGAGGTTGCCTTGCTCGATGAATGGGAAGAAAAGATCGAACGTATCACGGCGCAGGTAGTCAAGCAAAACGTCACTTCCCTCTTTGGGGTACCCTCCTGGATGCTGGTGCTCATGCGCCGAGTGCTTGAGGTCAAGGGCGCAAAACACCTCAGTGAGCTCTGGCCCAATCTCGAACTATTTGTTCACGGCGGGGTCAGCTACACCCCATACCGCCAGCCCTTTGACGAAATTTTACCCCGCGAGGGCTTTCACCGACTCGAAACCTACAACGCCTCCGAAGGCTTCTTCGCCATTCAGGACCGCCTTAATGGGCCCGGCCTTCTGCTCATGCTGGACCACGGTATCTTCTATGAGTTCATTCCGCTTGCCGATTTTCAGGGGCGCAGCTCCGACCATGCCCTGACCTTGGACCAGGTCCAAATGGGGGTAGACTATGCATTGGTCATCACCACGGTGGGCGGACTATGGCGCTACATCGTGGGCGATACGGTGCGCTTTGTGTCGCTGGATCCCTATCGGATAGAAATTTCGGGCCGAACGCGCCTCTACATCAACGCCTTTGGCGAAGAACTGATGATGGACAATGCCGAACGGGCCATGGATGCCGCGTGCCAAGCCACCGGAGCCCATGTGGTGGACTACACCGCGGCCCCCTGGTATATGGAAGGCGGACAAAGCGGCGCACACCAGTGGTTAATTTCCTTCGAGCAAGCCCCCTCTTCCATGGAAGCCTTTGGGCGGGCCTTAGACGATGCCCTCCAGGCATTGAATTCGGACTACCAAGCCAAGCGCTATAAGGATCTCATCCTAGCGCCCCCACGAATCGTGGACATGCCCGCCGACCTCTTTCACAACTGGCTCAAATCCAAAGGAAAACTCGGGGGCCAAAACAAAGTACCGCGGCTGTCGAATGACCGAAAACTCGTCGAGGAAATCCTTCAATTTCACGCGCGCAAATCGTAGATTTGAGGGATATGCACATCGCGATTGCCGGCAACATCGGCTCAGGGAAAACGACCCTCACGACTCTCCTCTCCAAGCATTACGGCTGGGAGGCCCATTACGAAGAAGTAGACCACAATCCCTACTTGGATGATTTTTACAGCGACATGATGCGCTGGTCTTTCAACTTGCAAATTTTCTTCTTGCACAGCCGCTTTGCGCAAATTCATGACATCCGTAAGTCCGGCAAGGCCGTAATCCAGGACCGGACCATCTACGAAGATTCAACCATCTTCGCCCCCAACTTGCATGACATGGGGTTGATGACCTCCCGGGACTTTGACGCGTACATGCGCCTTTTTGACCTCATGGAGGAATTCATCAGTCCCCCCGATTTGCTGATCTACTTGAATGCTTCCGTGCCTACCCTGGTCGAGCAAATTCAGAAGCGCGGCCGTCCGTACGAGAACTCCATCCGCCTCGACTACCTCCAGCGCTTGAATGAGCGCTACCAAGAGTGGATCAAAGGCTACGACAAGGGCAAGCTCCTCATCATTGATGTCGACAACAACCGCTTCCCTGAAAATCCGGAGGACCTCGGAAACATCATTTCCCGCATTGACGCAGAGTTGCACGGCTTGTTTTAGTACTGTCCCCCAACTCTTCGCTTTCCAGAAACCCGTGCCCAAAGGCCCGGGTTTTTTCATGGATTACGCGAATGGATTTCCTCCACGGCGCCCCCCAAGCGGGGGATAGGGTATAAAAAAAACCGCGGATTGCACCGCGGGTTTTTCTTTCAGTCATGTCACGTATCCACTTAGCTGTGGTGTGGGCAGGAGGCTCCTTCTTTCATGCACGCTGGGCTGCAGGTATGCGCTGAAGCCGTTTCCATACCCTCGGCCGCCTCTTCGTGGGCGGCATGCATCGGGCATGACTCGGGATGGCTGTGGCAGGCTTCGCTGCACTCGTGTGCGGCTTCCTCCGACTGCGCATGCATGGGGCAGTTGCCTGACGCCATGCATTCCGCCGAACACTGGTGCTCGACCATTTCCGTGGCATGTCCTGCATCTTCCCCATGGGCATCACCGCCTACAGAAATGAAGGGAGCAATAATCAAGGCCACGATGGACGTCAATTTGATCAAGATGTTCATTGAGGGACCCGAGGTATCCTTGAAGGGATCACCTACGGTATCGCCGGTGACAGAAGCCTTGTGGGCATCCGATCCTTTGTATTCCATCTTGCCGTCAATGTTGACCCCTTTTTCGAAGGACTTCTTCGCGTTGTCCCAAGCGCCCCCGGCATTGTTTTGGAACATGCCCATTAACACCCCGCTGACCGTGATGCCCGCGAGCAAACCACCCAAGGCCTCAGGGCCAAAGGCAAATCCAACCACAATGGGCGACAAGAGGGCCAATGCACCAGGCGCAACCATTTCGCGGATCGATGCCGCGGTGGAAATCTCGACACACTTCTCGTATTCGGGCTTCCCGGTGCCTTCCATGATACCTGGAATTTCTTTGAATTGGCGACGAACTTCCTTCACCATTTCCATGGCAGCCTTGCCCACTGCCGAGATGGCCAATGAGCTAAAGAAGAAAGGAATCATAGCGCCCACAAAGAGCATGGCCAAAACGTCGGCCTTGTAAATGTCGATGCTCGTGATACCGGCCAAGCCTACGTAGGCGGCAAAGAGTGCTAAGGCAGTCAAGGCCGCAGAGGCAATCGCAAAGCCCTTGCCTGTTGCCGCGGTCGTGTTGCCGACGGCATCCAAGTTGTCGGTGCGCTCACGCACTTCGCTGGGCAAGCCGCTCATTTCGGCAATACCTCCTGCGTTGTCCGCAATGGGGCCGAAGGCGTCAATGGCCAATTGCATGGCGGTGGTTGCCATCATCCCTGCCGCGGCAATGGCGACGCCATAGAGACCGGCGAGAAGGAAAGAACCGTAGATACCCGCTGCCAAGATGAGGATGGGGAGAACCGTTGACTCCATGCCGATGGCCAAACCTCCGATCACGTTGGTACCATGTCCGGTCGCGGACTTCTGGACAATGCTGTCCACGGGACGGCGTCCCATCGACGTGTAGTACTCAGTTACCAAGCTCATCAGCGTGCCGACGGTCAAACCTAACATGATGGCCCAGAAAACATCCATTTGGGTGATGTCCAAAACCACGTCACCACGGGTGAAGGTCATTACCTCGGGAAGCATGTACTGAATCAAGAAGTACGAAGAGATGGCCGTCAAAATCATGGAGCTCCAGTTGCCCAAGTTCAAAGCCATCATGACGCTGTCCGTGTCCTTCTTGATGCGAACGAAGAAGGTGCCGATGATGGAGTATACGATGCCTAAGCCCGCAATGACCATGGGAAGTAGAATAGGGGCCATGCCTCCAAAATTGTCTTCGCTGATGACTTCGCGGCCAAGGACCATGGTCGCCAACATCGTCGCGACATAGGAACCAAACAAGTCCGCACCCATGCCGGCGACGTCGCCGACGTTATCGCCTACGTTGTCCGCAATCGTGGCAGGATTCCGGGGATCGTCCTCGGGGATTCCCGCTTCGACTTTACCCACCAAATCCGCACCGACGTCAGCGGCCTTGGTGTAGATGCCTCCACCTACGCGGGCGAAGAGGGCAATGGATTCCGCACCCAAGGAGAAGCCCGCAAGGACCTCCAGGGCTTGGGCGACATCCGTGTACATGCCCGTGAAAACAATGTACAATGTGCCAAGACCCAAAACGGCCAATCCCGCAACACCCAGGCCCATGACGGCGCCTCCGGTGAACGAAACGGACAAGGCCTTCGCCAAAGAGGTACGCGCCGCTTGCGTCGTACGCACGTTCGCTTTGGTGGCGATATTCATACCAATCCATCCTGCAAAAGCGCTAAACACGGCACCAATGATAAACGCAATGGCAATCACCCAGTCCGTGTGTGCGGCGACCGCTTCCAACTCCGCAGACCAACCCAACAAGGCGGCAGCAATTACAACAAAGACGCCCAAAACGCGCCATTCAGCACGCAAGAAAGCCAATGCCCCGCGGGAAATGTGTCCTGCGAGCTCGACCATTTTTTCGTCGCCTGCATCTTGCTTATTAACCCAGATGGCTTTGCCAATCATGACGACCAAGCCCAAGAGGCCTAGTACGGGTACGATCCATTCAATTTGGTTCATAGTGATATAGATAGATGTGTTCGGTTCGATTTAAAAGGGGGGCAAAAATAGCCCAAAGGGATTAGTTAGCGAAATGCCGCTTAGCCTCGGTACATGACTTGCTTGACGGCTTGGATTAATTGCGCCTTATTGGGGAGGAATGCCTCCATCAAGGTAGGCGCATACGCCGCCGGCGTATCAGCCGTGGTCAATCGGATGACGGGGGCATCCAAGTAATCAAAGGCGCGCTTTTGCACCATGTAGGTGATTTCCGTGGCAATACTGCCCAAGGGCCAAGCCTCTTCCAAGCAAACCAATCGGTTGGTTTTTTTCACGGATTCAATCACGGTATCGTAGTCAATGGGGCGAACCGTACGCAAGTCAATCACCTCCAAGGAGATGCCTTCCTCGGCCAATTCTTCGGCGGCCTGCAAGGCCACTTTGATGATCTTGCCAAAGGACACCACCGTCACATCCGTTCCCGCTCGCTTGATGTCCGCCACACCGATGGGGATGGTATACTCTTCCTCAGGGACTTCCCCCTTGTCGCCATACATCTGCTCAGACTCCATCACGATGACGGGATCCTCGTCGCGGATAGCCGCTTTCAGCAAGCCCTTCAAATCGTAGGGATTCGAGGGAACAACTACTTTCAAGCCGGGGCAGTTGGCATACCAGCTTTCGAAGGCCTGGCTGTGCGTTGCGGCAAGCTGACCCGCCGAAGCGGTTGGTCCACGGAAAACGATGGGGATGTTGAATTGCCCCCCGCTCATCTGACGCATCTTGGCGGCATTGTTGATGATTTGGTCGATAGCCACCATCGAAAAGTTGAACGTCATAAATTCAACAATCGGGCGCAAACCGTTCATGGCCGCACCGACGGCAATCCCGGCAAAGCCGAGCTCGGCAATCGGAGTGTCCAGAACCCGTTTGGGGCCGAATTCATCCAGCATGCCTTTGGAGGCTTTGTAGGCTCCATTGTACTCAGCAACCTCTTCACCCATGAGGATGACATTGGGGTCGCGGCGCATTTCTTCGCTCATGGCTTCGGCCACAGCTTCACGGAATTGAATCTGACGCATCGGTTCTAAATGATTAGGGCCGCAAAAATAAGGACTTCAGCCCTATTTTTGTGGCACTTCCTGCGTTAAATGGGGAAGCAAAAAGGCTCAACATGAAGATTTTGGTTTGTATCAGCCACGTGCCCGACACCACTGCGAAGATTCAGTTCACCGCCGGCGGCACGGCGCTAGACCCGAATGGCGTGCAATTCGTCATCAACCCATACGATGAATTTGGCCTCACCAAGGCCTTGCAACTCAAGGAAAAACATGGCGGTTCCGTCACCGTAATCACCTACGGCGATGCGACGGTGGAACCCACATTGCGGAAAGCATTAGCCATAGGCGCGGATGATGCGGTGCGTTTGGATGGGGTCCCCACGGATTCCATGCAAGTCGCCTCCGAGCTCGCGGCCTACATTTCGGGCCAAGGATTTGACCTCATCATCTGTGGACAGGAATCCATCGATTACAACGGCGGGGTTGTCCCTGGGGCTTTGGCCGCCAAATTGCGCCTTCCCTTTGTCAATGCGTGCATTGGCCTCGACCTCGAAGGTTCCCAAGCCCAAGCACTCCGCGAGATGGACGGAGGGAAGGAAGCACTCACCGCGTCGCTTCCCCTCGTGGTTGGAGGTAAAAAAGGCCTCGTCGAAGAGAGTGAGCTCCGCATCCCCAACATGCGCGGCATTATGACCGCCCGAACCAAGCCCCTAGCCGTCACGCCCCTGACAGGCGCCACCGCCTTGACGGGCGCCGCCGCCTTTACAAAGCCTGCGCCCAAGGCCGCTGTGCAACTCATCGATTCCTCTAACCTCGACGAGCTGGTCCGCCGCTTGCACGAAGAAGCTAAAGTCATTTAATATGGTCCTCATTTTTGCCGAAACGTGGGAAGGCACGTTCAAGAAATCCACCTTTGAAGCCGTTCAATATGGTGCCGCCTGTGCCCAAGCCCAAGGCACCGACGCCTATGCCGTCGTGGTAGGACCCTGCACCCCGCCCGTGGAATCCCTCGGAGCCCATGGCGCTGCCAAGGTGATCCACTTGCACGGAACGGATCGCTTTGAGCCTGCCGCCTATGCCTCGGCGATCGCCTCGCTCGCGAAGGAATTGGGCACAACCCAGATAGTTCTCAGTGGCACGGCCAATGGCAAGTCCTTGGCCGGTGTCCTCGCCGCTGAAGCGGATGCCGCCGCCATCACGAATGTCACGGGCCTCCCTAGCCAATTCGCTCCTTTGACCGTGGAACGTTCCGCCTTCTCCTCCAAAGGCATCGAACAATGCACCTCCCATGCCGCATGCACCGTACTCGTCTTGATTCCGAACGCCTTGGGCACCCAGCAAGCGGGCACCCAGCAAGCGGGCTTTGAGGACCGCACGGTGACGTTTGAGCCCCGCAGCACTCCTGGGCTCGCCCAGGTAGCCAGCGGCAAGATTCCCTTGCCCGAGGCCGAGCGCGTGGTTTCTGCTGGACGCGGCATGAAGGGGCCCGAACACTGGAATCTGATTGAGGAATTGGCTTCCGTATTGTCCGCGGGCACAGCCTGTTCCAAGCCCGTATCTGACATCGGCTGGCGTCCCCACTCTGAGCACGTAGGCCAAACCGGCATTCAAATCAATCCCCAGCTGTACATCGCCATTGGCATCTCCGGAGCCATTCAGCATTTGGCGGGAGTAAGTGGGTCCAAAACCATTGTCGTCATCAACAACGATCCGGAAGCTCCCTTCTTCAAAGCCGCCGACTATGGCATTGTAGGGGATGCGTTCGACGTCGTTCCACGCTTGACTGCAGCCCTCAAGGCGCATCTGAGCTAAATGAGCGACAAAGTCCGACTCCACGTCAAAGGCCTCACGTACAGTGAACGGCCCACGGGGGCCTATGCCCTCCTGTTGGAATCGGAAGGGGACAAGCGCAAGCTCCCCATTGTGATTGGCGCCTTCGAAGCTCAAAGCATTGCGATTGCCCTGGATAAAATGACTCGGCCCCCGCGCCCCATGACGCATGACTTGTTTGCGTCAGTCATGGAATCCCATCACATCAAACTAACCGAAGTCCTCATCCGCGACCTCCAAGATGGGGTCTTCTATGCCGTACTGGTATTTGCCAAAGGGGATGATGTCCGCATGACCGACGCTCGCCCCTCGGATGCCATTGCCCTGGCCCTGCGGGCGGACTGCCCCATCTACGCCCACCAATCCGTCATGGACAAGGCGAGCATGGCCGAAAGCGAGGCCAAAGTTGCCGCCGCGAACCCCGACGAATCCCCCGAAGAGGTGGCCATGGATTCAGAAGAATCGGCCTTGGAAACGGCGGAAACCCAACGTGCGCTGAGCCAAGCTTCCCCAGAAACACTGGAAGATTTGCTCCATCGTGCATTGGAGCACGAAGATTACGAACTTGCGGCTCGTATCCGCGATGAACTGAACAAACGATAACGATGGAAATTTTACGCGCGCTCGGCAGCCTTGTCCTCATTTTGGGGCTTCTCTTTTGGGCCAGCGCCAACCGGCGCGCCATTTCCTGGTCCCTGGTGGCCAAGGGCATGCTCATTCAATTTGGTCTAGCCTACCTCATTCTCGAAGTAGACAGCATTTCCGCGGCCTTTGACTCCATCGGGAAAGGCTTTGTTGCCCTCCTTGGTTTCGCCCGCGAAGGCAGCCTCTTCCTCTTTGGGGACCTCGTGGGACGGGTGGACAGCTTTGGCTACATCTTCGCCTTTCAAGTGCTCCCCACCATTGTATTCTTTAGCGCCATCACGAGCTTGCTCTTCCATTTTGGCATCCTCCAACGCGTCGTATGGGTGTTTGCATGGTTCATGAAGCGCACCCTCAAGCTATCAGGAGCCGAATCCCTCTCCGCGGCCGCCAACGTCTTTGTGGGACAAACCGAAGCCCCACTTTTGGTCAAGCCCTACATCGCCGGCATGACGCGCTCCGAGCTCCTATGCCTCATGTCTGGGGGCATGTCCACCATTGCTGGAGCGGTCCTCGCCGCCTACATCAACTACCTCGGCGGAACCGATGAAGCCCGCCAAATTTTCTTCGCCCGCCACCTGCTAGCCGCCTCAGTGATGAGCGCTCCGGCCGCCATCATCGCCGCCAAAATCCTCATGCCCGAAACAGAAAAGTTTGTCGATACCGCGGATGTTGAGATTGAAAAACAAGGCAACTGGTTAGAAGCCATTGCCCATGGCACAGGCGACGGCCTTAAAATGGCCGTGAATGTCGGCGTGATGCTCCTCGTATTTACGGCTCTCATCGCGCTGGCCAACGCCCTTTTGAGCGGTGCCATTGGTGAGTGGACCGGCTTGAATGCCTGGATTGCTTCGGCCACCGACGGCCGTTTTACCGAATTTAATCTCCAAGCCATCTTCGGCATTACCCTGGCCCCATTAACCTGGATGATGGGCGTCCCTTGGGCCGATGCCGCAGCCGTGGGCCAGCTATTGGGCGAGAAGACCGTGCTCAACGAGTTCTATGCCTATGTCTCCATGGGGAATTTGATGGAAGGCGGCCAGCTCGGTAGTGAGAAGGCCCAAATCCTCTCCACCTACATCCTGTGCGGCTTTGCCAACTTTGCCTCCATCGGCATCCAAATTGGAGGCATCGGTGCCCTTGCGCCCGAACGCCGAAAAGACCTCAGCACATTGGGCCTGCGCGCCTTGTTAGCGGGTACCGCCGCTTCCTTGTTTACGGCTATCTTAGTGGGCATCTTGTATTAACCGCCCCGGAACACCGTTCCGATTCGAAGCACCCCGATGAAAGCCTACCACGACCTGATTCACCGCGTCCTCGCCGAGGGCGTGCACAAGGAAGACCGCACCGGAACGGGTACCCTTTCTGTTTTTGGGCACCAAATGCGCTTTGATCTTCAAGCGGGCTTCCCGATGATGACCACCAAAAAGCTGCATCTGAAGAGCATCTTGCACGAACTCATTTGGTTCATCCGCGGCGAAACCAACATCCGCTATCTCTGCCAAAACGGCGTACGCATCTGGGACGACTGGCCCTATGCCAAATACAAAGCCTCCGGCGACTTTCAAGGCGAGGACATTCGCGCCTTCGCCGAACGCATTGCGGAGGACTCCGCCTTTGCGGAAAAATGGGGGGAGCTTGGGCCCGTCTACGGTCATCAGTGGCGTTCCTGGCCTGGCCCCAACGGTGCCGTCGACCAGCTCAAGCAGGTCCTCGAAGATCTCCGCCGAAATCCCGATTCCCGCCGCCACATTGTCAGTGCTTGGAATCCTGGCTACATCGATCAAATGGCCCTTCCTCCTTGCCATGCCTTCTTCCAATTCTACGTGGCAGAGGGAAAGTTGAGCTGCCAGCTCTACCAACGCTCTGCGGATATTTTCCTCGGTGTCCCCTTCAACATTGCCTCATACGCCCTCCTCGTGCACTTTATGGCGCGTGATTTGGGCCTCGGAGTTGGCGACTTTGTGCACACCTTGGGCGACGCGCATATTTACAGCAACCACATCGATCAGGTTAAACTTCAGATCAGCCGCGAGCCGCGCACACTTCCCACCCTTTGGCTAAATCCAGACGTGTCCTCCCTGTTTGACTTCACTTTCGACGATGTGCGCTTGGAAGGCTATGATCCACATCCACACATTGCGGGGGCTGTGGCCGTTTAAACTTTCTATATGCTGACCCTCATTGTTGCGCACGACCAAAATCTCCTCATTGGCGGGGAAAACCGGCTTCTTTGGCATCTACCGGAGGACCTCAAGCGCTTCAAGGCCCTCACTACGGGTCACCCCATCCTCATGGGGCGCAAAACCTTTGAATCCATCGGCCGGCCTCTTCCCCAGCGCACCAACATCGTCATCACTCGCAACCCGAGGTGGTCCCATGAAGGGGTCCTGACCGCGGAGAGTCTCGAGGAAGCCATCGGGATGGCCTCCATGAAGGATTCCGAAATTTTCTTGATTGGCGGGGGCGAATTGTACCGACAGGGGCTTCCCCATGCGGATTTACTCGAAATCACGGAAGTTCAAGGCCACTACCAAGGCGACACATGGTTCCCTGAATACCGTGATGACTTCACCGAATTGTCGCGCGAAGTGCACCCCCCCACGATTGAACAGCCCATTGGCTACGCTTTTGTGCGGTACGCGCGGAAAAAATAAGTGGTTTTCTGGGGAATCAAGCGGTGATTACGCCGCTTTTAATCCATCTGCTTTGGAGAGCTGCTGCTCCACCATCTCAGCCGTCACGGTGACCGATTCAGGCAATTCGTACATGGCATCTGTCAGAATGGCCTCACAAATGCTGCGTAGTCCACGTGCGCCCAATTTGAACTCCAAGGCTTTGTCTGCGATGGCTTCGAGCGCGGCGGGCTCAAAGGTCAAAGCGATGTGATCCATCTCAAACAGGTGGCCATATTGCTTCACCAAGGCATTTTTGGGCTCGGTCAAGATGCGCAACAGCGTGTCGCGCGTCAAAGGCTCCAAGTACGTCAGAACAGGCATTCGGCCAATCAATTCTGGAATTAGGCCAAAGGCTTTCAAATCCTGCGGTGCCACGGCCGAGAGGAAGTTCTCTTCTTTCACCTCGCCCCGGCGAACGCTTCCTCCATAGCCAACCACTTGGGTATTTAGTCGTCGAGCTATGTGGCGATTGATGCCATCAAAAGCGCCTCCAGCAACAAATAGGATGTCACGGGTATCCACCTCGACAAATTTTTGATCCGGGTGCTTGCGGCCGCCTTTGGGCGGAACATTGACCTTGGTGCCCTCCAAAAGCTTGAGCAAGGCCTGCTGCACGCCCTCCCCGGACACGTCTCGCGTGATGGAAGGGTTGTCGCTCTTGCGGGCAATTTTATCGATTTCATCAATGAAGACGATGCCGCGCTGGGCTGCTTCCACATTGTAATCTGCCGCTTGAAGCAAGCGGGTTAGGATACTTTCTACATCTTCGCCGACATAGCCTGCCTCGGTGAGCACTGTGGCGTCGACAATGGCGAAGGGCACGTTGAGCATCCGGGCAATTGTCCGTGCCAACAGGGTTTTTCCGGTACCCGTTTCCCCGACTAAGATGACGTTGGACTTTTCGATTTCAAAGTCGTCCACGCCACCTTGCAAGACGCGCTTGTAGTGGTTGTAGACCGCGACGCTAAGCGTTTTTTTCGCCGCGTCTTGACCGATTACGTATTGGTCCAAATGGGCTCGGATGTCTTTGGGTTTGGGCAGCTCAAAGTCAGAGGCTTCTCCCCCTTGGCCTTGGCGCGCCTCTTCTAGAACAATCTCGTGGGCTTGTTCAATGCATGATTCGCAGATGTGTGCATCGAGGCCTGCGATGAGGAGCCCCGCATCGCCTTTGGGGCGACCACAAAAAGAACACTGCGAACCTTCTGACATCTTATCCGCGTTTTTTGCCCTCCAGCACTTCGTCAATCATGCCGTAGGCCTTGGCTTCTTCGGAAGTCATCCAGTAATCGCGGTCCGAATCTTTCTCCACTTTGTCAAATGGCTGACCGGAGTGATTGGCGATGATTTCGTACAACTCCTTTTTGAGCTTCAGAATCTCCGTCAAAGTGATTTCCATATCGCTGGCCTGGCCTTGTGCGCCACCCATCGGTTGGTGAATCATCACACGGGAGTGTTTCAAAGCCGAACGTTTGCCCTTGGTGCCGGCACACATCAGGACGGCACCCATCGAGGCCGCCATGCCCGTACAAATCGTCGCCACATCGGGGCTCACCACTTGCATCGTGTCGTAGATGCCCAATCCCGCATACACGGACCCACCGGGGCTGTTCAGATAAATCTGGATATCCTTTTTGCTGTCCGCCGATTCAAGGAAAAGGAGCTGTGCTTGCACGATGTTGGCAACTTGGTCGTTGATGCCCGTTCCCAAGAAGATGATGCGGTCCATCATCAAGCGGGAGAATACATCCATTTGCGCCACGTTCAATTGACGCTCCTCAATGATGTACGGTGTCAAGGAACTCTCGACATAGTGCTGCATGGTCAAACTGCTGATGCCCTTGTCGAGCATGGCATAGCGCTGAAATTCTTTACCTAGATCCATGACGGAAGTTATTTGTTGCTATTGGCCAATTTAAGGAAATCTGCATAGGTGCTCTTGCTGGTCTTGAGCGTAAAAGCTCCCTTGAAGAACGCCATCATCTTGTCCTGCAAAAGCTGTTCCGAAAGCTGTTCAGACTGCTCCCGATTTTGCAAGACGCTCATCGCCAACTGCTCGGCTTGCGCGTCGTCCATCATTTGGCCAAACTGTGCCATACGGCTCTTCACCATGGCCACCGCGTGGGCTACCAACTCTTCCTTGTGGACGTGCAAGTGGTACTCGCGGACCAGTTTGCCTTCAATCAACTGCCAGCGCATCGCTTTTTCGGTGTTGGGCCATTGCTCCTCCACTTCTTCCATGCTTGGGGCTTTCTCGCCCTGCTGGGTGATCCACTTCTTCATGAAGGCCTCGGGCATGTTCATCTTGGTCTTCATCAAGTGGTCTGTGACCGTATTGAAGAAATGCGTATCCGCATCGCGTTGGTACAATCCTTTGAGGTCCTCTTCGATTTTGCTGCGCATGTCCGCTTCGTTGTTCACGGCACCCTCTCCAAACAGCTTGTCAAAAAGCGCTTGATCGATGTCCGCCGGCTCCAAATGGTAGATGGTCTTCAAGGTCAGTACAAACATTCCAGTTGAGGCTGCCTGTTCGATCTCCGTGAGGCCCAAAACATCCTCCAGTTTGAAGGAGTCCGCAAAGTGCTTTGATGCGTTAAGTTCCAATGTGTCTCCCACTTTCATGGCCAACGCTGCTTTCGCCACTTTCTTGTCGCTGATGGACTTCATGCCGACACGGCCTTCTTTGGCCTCCGCACCGTCTACGGGTTGGCCTTTTTTATCGACCATTTGGAAGGATCCAAAGAGGATGTCTTCTGCGCCAACAGCATCCACTTCGGACATTTTTCCATAGCGGTTGCGAATGTTTTCAACCTCTTCATCGATTACCGCCTTGGTAGGCTCAATTTCGATGTAGGGCAGCTTCACTTTCTCGCTGATCTCTAGATCAAACTGAGGCGCTACGCCAATTTCAAATTGCACGTGGAAGCTTTCTGCCGTAAAGTCGACCTGACTCGGCATGGGCATGGGTTGGCCCAAAATTTCCAATTTCTCCGACTCCAGGTAATTGTACAAGCCGTCTTGCAACATCTTGTTCACCTCGTCAATGCGCACCGAAGATTCATATTGCTTTCGAATCATCGCCATCGGTGCCATCCCAGGGCGAAAGCCCGGAATACTAGCCCGCTTACGGTAGTCCGTCAAGGCTTTTTCTACTTTGTCAGCAAAATCGACCTGGGCGATTTCGACGGTAATAACTCCATTGTTGTTGGCGTCAATCGTGTGGGAAACATTCATAGGTTCAGAGTCTTTGAAAAAAGGACGGCAAAGGTACGAAGAGTTCGAGGTTCAAGCAGAAGAAGGTTTGGGTGGCGCTGCATGACAAAAACACACTGGCTCGCGAACGGGCCATAAAAAACCCGCCCTTTTGGGGGGCGGGAATCGTGTGGTGCGCGAAGGGGGACTCGAACCCCCACATCCTACGGACACTAGATCCTGAGTCTAGCCTGTCTACCAATTTCAGCACTCGCGCGCATTTGCAACATTTAGAGCCACTCATGGGACTCGAACCCACGACCCTCGCATTACGAATGCGATGCTCTACCAACTGAGCTAAAGTGGCAAAGGGGCGCAAAGGTATGACCCAGCCAAAGTTTTTTCAACTAGTCGCGTGGTTCTTTCTCCCGGGCTTGGATTTTCGACTCACTAATCCCCGCATTGGATTGGATCAAGATGTAAATCCACCCCCGAGATTCAATTTTTACCGCGGTGTAGCCTTCATCTCCATACGTATCGAGAATGCGAAGGGTTTGATCTCGATTGGGCTGATAGATTCGCCGTATGACCTCCATATAATCTTCGCTGTAACGGCCCGATACTTCATACCATGTCCGAATGGTTTCACCCTGTTCCTTGAAGGTCTTAAAATGGGTTCCTTGAAACGCATGGGGTACAGCAATGGCCGCGTTTTGTGACCACCCATAGAAGGAGTACAGGATGCTGAGCGTAAGAAGGATGCGTTTCATTTGGTATGAAGGATGACAAAACTACCTCATTTCAACGATGATATGCATACTTTAGGATAGTGGAAAAAAATTCTTCATCAAATAGAGGGTAAAAATTATCTACTTTTACACTAAATCCAAGGATACGACTATGAAAAAAATCCTCACCATTATTTCACTTGTGTTCACACTTAGTTCTCTTGCTCAAGAGGCTAAAGTTTCTACCAGTTCACCCATTTTGAAAGGTTTAAGTGAGAAGTTGGCTTTGCAATCGCCTAGCTTTGAGATAAATGCAGGTTTAGCAGTTCGGCACAAAGAAGGATTCTCCATTCCAAGAGTTACCGTTGGAGTCAATAATTTATTCAAATCAGGGATTGGATTTTACATGACGCCTGAGTACCGCGGAGGGATAACATTTGACGAAGACGGTACAAATTACTACTTCCGCATTCCCATGGGGCTCTCCTTTGAATACGGGACTATAGGTCTTTTTTTAGGAGCAGATCCGATCAATGCTTTAGCTGGAAAAAATTGGAGAAAGGAAATGGGCATAATTTATTCTGATCCATCAAAGTTGCCAGTGGATTTTCGGTTAGGATTGAGTTCTTGGGTTGGTGCTACATTCGGTATTGGATATCGTTTTCCAATGGCCAAGGACTAAATTTTAAGACTCAAATAAAAAAAGCCGGCGTTTGCCGGCTTTTTTTATTTCTGCTTGTCTTCGAGGGACTTGATTCGATCCTCCAGTTTGCCAAT
>ERZ891134.1397-NODE-1397-length-16536-cov-6.536679_pt1 | contig 16536 bp, 10 predicted proteins | sample MGYA00520888_ERZ891134 | MGnify/ENA primary metagenome ERZ891134 (study PRJEB32303, sample SAMEA104408692) | aquatic metagenome | biome: Brackish water; feature: Coastal; material: water | place: Baltic Sea | collected 2014-10-23 | depth 10 m ... | reverse complement strand
CGGCGTCGGAATGGATCGCATGGGTCTCGATCTTGAAGGCATGCTCAAACTCCGCCTCCTCGCGGGGGACGATCGACCAGGTCTGCGTGAGCCTGTCGTGCCCCACGAGTTTGCCTTCGACGAAGTAGAGCACGTGCCCGGCATACTTCACCGGATCGTGGTCGTGCACCAGTCCGATCTGATTGGAGGGCTGGCCTGAGCCGTTCGGCTCCTCTGCAGCCACCCGGCCGGCGCTTGCGGCGACGCCCAACGAGGCGATGAGGATGGCAAGCACAAACCGGCGGATCGATGGCATAGTGACAATCGCTTTCGAATGATTTTTTAGCAGAGGCAGTACGACGGAACGATACTTTTCTACACTATCTGTGTTTGTCCGTGGGACGCTTTTCGTGCATGCACCGGCTGTTTCGTGCACGGTGGTTGGCTTGAACGCCGGGAAAAAAATTAATTTTTTCTCCCGAAGACGCCTTTCTTTCCTCAATCTTTGGTGGACGTGACTGGTGTACAAAGTGTCAAGGCTCCAGAGGACTCCATCCACAGCCTCTGATTCCCTCGGCTCACGAGGCAGGCATCAGCCGGAAAGTGGTTGAGTGGGTGCCACTCAACGGGCTATCCTCCCTTGTGGCCCGCACGCGGTGTGGAACGGAGGAAGCCAGTCATGGTGAATGCGATGGCAGGAATATCGGGCGTGATCGATCGTGGATCACCCGCGGCGGCGACTGAAGCGATGATCACCCGTGTTGTCTTCGAGGAGCTGGACCGCGCACGACCCTCCATGAGCAACCGTCGCCTTTCCAGAGACGCATCGCTGGCCTCATGCGGCATCGACGCCGCACGATTTCTCGATGCCATCCATTGCCTCGAGGGCCGCTATGAGATGCGGTTTCGTGAGGAGTGGTTCGCCAACGTCGTCACCTGCGGCGATCTGATCGAGTGCGTGACCGCCTGCATGTTTGATGCGGGCGATCGAGCGGTTGTGGCTCAGCCCCAGCCGGTCGATAGGGAACGCTTTCCTGAATGCACTGCTTTCGAGGATCGTCTCGAGGGCCTTCGGGCAGGAGGGCTTGTCAACCCGTTCTTGCGGGCTAATGAGTCTGTTCAAGGCCGCACCGCTCGGATCAACGGCACAGACACGGTGAGTTTCACGAGCTTTGACTACCTCGGTCTCGCTGGGCATGCCGCCGTCAAGCGGGCGGCCAAGGAGGCAATCGATCGTTTTGGCTGCAGTGCTTCGGCAAGCCGGATGGTTGGCGGCAACACCACCATTCACGATCAGCTCGATGCCGAGCTGGCGGCATTTCTCCGCACCGAGCGAGCCGTGGTGTTTCCCTGTGGCTATGGAACGAATGCCTCGGTGTTCGGCCATCTGTTTGGAAAAGAAGACCTGATTCTCTACGACGCACTGGCCCACAACAGCATGGTGCAAGGCGCTGTTGCATCTGCGGCCGCGAAGCGTTCGTTTCGGCACAACGATTACCGCCAGCTCGACGCCCTCCTCCGCGACCTCCGGCCGAACTACCGTCGGGTGGTCGTTGCGATTGAGGGCGTGTACAGCATGGATGGGGATTATCCCGACTTGCCGGCCTTTATCGATGTCAAGCAGCGGCACGATGCGCTGCTCTACGTGGATGAAGCACATTCGGTCGGCACGATGGGGCCGGAGGGGCGAGGTATCTGCGACTTCTTCGGCATCGACCCCGCGCTCGGTGATCTCTGGATGGGCACGATCAGCAAAGCCCTCGGAGCAGGCGGAGGCTATCTGGCGGGAAGTGACCGCCTGATTCACTACCTCGGCTACACGACACCAGCATTTGTTTTTTCAACTGCCTGCTCACCCCCCAACGCGGCAGCGGCTCTGGAAGGCCTGCGGGTGATCTGTCGAGAGCCCTGGCGAGTCACGGTGCTCCGTGAGCGGTCGGAGCTGTTCTTGAAACTGGCCATCGACGCCGGCCTCGACACTGGCCCCAGCGGTGACACGCCGGTGATCCCCGTGATCGTTGGCAGCTCGGCGCGGGCGATTCGTGCCTCACAACTGCTGCTGGAGAGGGGCATCAATGCCCAGCCGATTCTCTTCCCGGCGGTCCGCGAGTCAGCAGCGCGGATCCGGTTCTTTCTTACGGCCGAGCACTCGGAAGATCAGATCGTTCGCGCTGTGGCCACGATGGCCGATGTGGTCGCTGAGACTGCGGAGATGGCCGGCGCGGTCTAGCCACTTCGCTGGGCCACCTTGTCGACCACGATGAGGAGCGGCGGCTGGGTTGAGCGACCGCCCGGAACCTCAAACCGAAGGCGGTGAGCAGACTGCGGATCAGGTCTGCCGCCGAAGGATGCGGTGCCGGCGACCTCCAACGACCTCGGCTTTTTAGGACGTCTCTTGAGTGGAAAAAGGCTCTCAATGGTTCTTTCCACGGACGGCTAGGCGATGATCGATTCCGCGGGTGTGAAAGGCCGGTTGCCTGGGCCGAGCCGTTGGGTCACGCCCATCGTGGCGAGCATCGTGTTGTAGACGTCGAGGCCCTCGGCCTGCACATCGAGCAGCTGCCCGGTCTTGAAGCGGCCGCCTGCTCCTGTGATCGCGTGAAACACGCCAGAGAGCTCTCGCTTCACGTCGTTGTGTCGGCCGTCTCCGGACTCGGTCGAGACCGTGATCAACGCGTTGTCGAGAATCGTCTTCCCGTTGGGGTCGAGGGCGTCGGGCGTGTCGAGCAGACTGAGGAAGTAGGCCACCTCCCGCATCTTGAGATGGGCGTGGGCCCGCAGCTGCTCGTTGGACTTCTTCTCATCGAAGTCGTGCCACCATTCATGGCTGCAGCCGCCTGAGCCAGAACGCTTCCGTTGCCCGGCGTCGTCGAAGGCAAAGACCGTGCGGCCCGCATAGGTGTAGTCGCCCGTGAGGCGGATCCGCTCGCCGGCAGCCAGGAACGTAAGGGAGCCAAACCGCGTGCGGTCGGTCGTGATCGCCAAGGCGTAGAGCTCGGCCATCAACCGCCACTCGGCCGTCAGCTCGTCGAGCGTGATGTCGATGCCTTCACCGCCCGGGTCGGCGGCGCCGCCGTGGAGCAGCCGCGAACTCGCGGGAACCTCAGGCGCCCCCGGCACCTTCCCCTTGAGGGCAAAGGCCCGTTGCTCATACTCGCGGATGCGTTCGAGATGCTCGCTGACACGGGCCTTCGAGGTGGCGCCGAGCGGTGAGTTGGCACCGGTGAAAAACCTGTATTCGTCAACGACCGCATCGAGCACACTGCGGCGAAGCCGCTGCTCGCTTTCGTCGGCAGCATCGCCGGCTGTTGCCACGGTGCCGAAGACACGTTCGAAGAGATCTCGCGGCTTTTCCTGCATCGTGGCCGCCACGGTGCCGTCGGGGTTGAAGCTGTGCACGTAGCGGCAGACCCGACTCCGCCGGAAGAAGGTTCCCCCGACGAGCGTGGGAACCATGCCCGGCGGCAGCCCGCCGGGATACCACTGCCGCCGCACCATCTGGTCGATCGACGCGCCGCCAGCCTTGGCCTCACCCTCCGGCGGTGCGGCGGTGAAGGCCGCTGCCGCGCCGTCGTAGTGGGCATTGATACCCTTCTCATCGGCCCTGACATGGTCGACGCCACGCATTACAAGAAGCTTCTCGCCCAGCGGCGCAAGCGGCTCGAGCACGCCGGCAAACCCCTCCTGCTGCAGTGGCGCGGGAATGCCGAGCCCAAAAAAGACGTTGAAGGCACGAACCGGCACCGCCACGGCCTCGGCGGCCGCGGCACGGGAAAGCTGCATCTCCTCAAGAAACGGCAGGCCAATCGTGACGGTGCCGAGCCCGCGAAGCATGGTCCTGCGAGAAACAGGCCGCCGAGAAACTGCCCGACTCTTCATTCCGCTGTCTCCGTTGCCGTTTTTTGCACGAGGTCGCTGAGGACGATCGCTGTCATCAGGCTGGTATAGGTGCCGCCGTTTTCCTGCGCCACGCGATGCACGTCGTTGAGCGTTTCTGCATCGGCCGCGACGAGGGGCCGGCCGAGGGCAAACTGGGCCACCTTCCAGGTCAGACTCGTCTGCACCCGCTCGCTTGCCGCCAAGAGATTCATCAGCTCGACCGACGACCCGTAGGCCACCGGCTCCGCCTCACCGGGGAAGAGGACCACGCCGTCGTCGCGGAGGGGGTTGCCATGCTCGTCGTGGCTCTGGAGGGCCCCGATGCCGTCGAACTTCTCCAGGCCGAAGGCCAACGGCTCAAAACGGGCATGGCACACGCCACACTGCTGGTTGGCGATGCGAACCTCGGCAATCCCTCGCTGCGTCAGCCCGGCCTTGGTGGGCGGTGGCGTGGTGTTGACGCATGGGGGTGGGGCATTGACCGTGCCCCGCAGCAGGTCGTGGAGCACAAACAGCCCCCGCGAAACCATCGAGGCATCGTCGCCACCAATTGTCAGCACGCTGCCGTGTGAGAGGAGGCCGCGACGGCCTGAGTCGACGGGGAGCTGGTATCGCTGAAAACCCTCTCCCGCCGGCACAAGCCCGTAGTGGGCTGCCAGCTGTGGCGTGGCAAAGGTCACCGGCGCATTGATCAGATCCGCCAGCGGCCTGCTGTCGCTCCAGACGATTTCCTTGAAGAACCGCCGCGTCTCCTCCCGCATGTCGGCGGCGAGCGAGGCGTTCCACTGCGGAAACCGGCGGGCATCGGGCTGCAGATGGGCCAGCCGATCGAGGTGCAGCCACTCCTCGACAAACTGCAGCGACCGCTCGACCGCCCGCGGATCCTTGAGCATCCGTGCCACCTCGGCTTCGAGTGCTGCCTGACCTCGCAGCTCGTTGCGCTCGGCGGCCTCAAGGAGCTGCTCGTCGGGCGGCCCGCCCCAGAGGATGTAGCTCAGCCGCGATGCCAGCTCGAACTGGCTGAGATGCCGGGGCTCCCCGCTGCCGCGATGGTTTTCGATCCGGTAGACAAACCGCGGCGACTGGAGCATCGCCTCGAGAATGAACCGCATCGCCTGTTCGAAGTCGCCGCCGGCGCTCGAGACAGTGGTGGCGATGCCGCAGTAGGCATTGATCTCTCGATCGTCGAGCGGCCCACGCAGTAGCCACATTCCCATCTTCGCCACGTGCTGTCGCATCGTGTCGTCGGTGGAGAGGCTCTGGCTCTTGGAAAACCTCGCCGCAAAGGCCAGCACATCCATCCGGTCGACGATCATCTCCGCCAGCTGACTAAGAGCCTCCACATGCTTGAGATCGACGCCCAGGTTGTAGGCGGTGTTGCTGAAGCCATCGGCACGCAGGTCCGCTGGCAGCCGTTCGCGAGCCTCCGCAGCGATCTCAACGCCCACGGCAGCCTTCACGGTGGCGATGTATTCCGCAACCGTGAGCCGCTGCACCCAGACCTCACCGGCTCGGTTGCTGTGGCGGTAGATCACCGGATCAATCACGTCGGTCGGCCAGGCCGCCCCGCCGTCGATCCACTCACGCAACGCGGACTTTTCGCCCGGTGAGAGCGGGGCCCGGTCTTCGGGCATCTCGTCGTGGGCAACCCGTTCCCACAACAGGCTCGCGGCAGCGCTGCCTGGTGTGAGCAGCACGCCGCTGTCGCCGCCTTGCAGGGCCGCGGTGCCGCGGGAGAGGTCGAGCCCTCCCTTGCGAATGGCCGGATCGTGGCACTCGATGCAGTGCCTGGCGAAGAGCGGCGCGATCTGTTCGCGGAAGGCGAGGGCGTTGCGCTGAGCCGGTGTTGGGGGAGGGTTGAGGGCGACAGACCCTGCGGCGAAGTTCTGCTGCACATCCTCGGGCGACAGCGGCCGGTCGTAGATCGCAGCCAGGTGCAGCGTGCCGAGAAATGGCCGATCGCCCGTGACTTCGTTGGCCAGGCTCAGCCGATGCGAGGCATCCCAGCTCGCCAGGCTGCCGGTCGTCTGTCCCGCACCTGCCTGCTCCCCATCCACGAAGAGCTGCGTCGTTCCGTCGGCGGTGCGGGTGAAGGCCACGTGCGTCAGCTGCGGCACCACCACGTTTCTGCGGCTCGCCGTGGAAGGATTGCCGTTGCGATCGGTCGACTCTGCCCGCAGGCGAACGTCGTAGGCATCCCGGTCTTGGCCGAGGGTGACATTTCGTTCGCTGGGGTTTTTCGAGAGCGAGACGATGCGGGCCGGGCCGCTCTGCTCGCCGCTCGCTGGGGTCACCCAGGCTTCGATGGTGAGCCCTTGCGAACGCTTGATCGCATCGACAATCCGCTCTGCGGGCTCAGCGGAGAGGATCACCGCTGAAGCCTCCACTTGGAGGCCAGTGCCGAGCCAGCGAACGCTTTCCGGCCGCTCGATCACCAGATCAAGCGATGGCTCCACGCCGGAACGATCCCGGATGACGGTGCCGTCGGCCTCGGAGAAGTCATAGAAGGCGACCAGCCCATCGCGGACACGTTGTGGCTGGGGTTCGCTGGAAACTGCTGCCGCAGTTATGCACAGCAGCAGCCCAGGCAACAGGCTTCCAATCACCGCACCAGGCAGTCGTTTCACCATGCGATGCCTCTCACGCTCGAAAAACTGGGGGCCCCACGCGGCTGGCCGCAACCCCACCCACTTTACCCGAGAAGCATCGACACTGCCTGACTGGCAGCTGTATGTGAGAAAGAAAAACACAGACAAGATCCGCGGGGAACGCTACGTTGTGAGCAGAAGGCGGACGGCTGGCGTCGCGTTTTCACATTTTTCTTTTGAGAAAGGTTGAGCGGCATGTCTGATCAGCCCATTTCGTGGCCCGATCTCGCGATCGGCCTCTATGATCGACTCACCGGTCGGCAGGCAGAGATCACCTATGAGTTTTCCGATCTGCACATCAAGATTCCCAGTGACACGGGCCCTGCACCGCAGCACGCTGAGTGGATTCTGAGCGGCACGCTCAAAGTCCGCACTCGGGATCTGTCCAACTCCCCAAACTCGTGATGGCCGGCAGCCTCACGGGTACGCTCGATGGCCTGCCGGTCGATATCTCGGTGAATGAATCCGAAGGAGTTGTGCTGAGACTGCACTCTTTCGCATCGTTACGAGGGTTGCTTCGCTGTAGCCCGCAGTTTCGTGAAGCGACTCGCTTCCTACGTGGAAGACAGATCTCGATCCAGCTTGTCGTTCCTGGAGGGTGGCGGGTTCCTCTTTCTCCTCAGCCGCACTGGCTGCTGGCCTTGCTCGGCGTGTAGGCGAGCGAGTTGTGCATCGGAAATCACTGCTCCTCTGGGGCGGTGCTTTCTGAGGCCGCGTTTTTCGCTGTTTGGTGGAGTGTGCGAGCGAAAAATGTAAATATCGCCAAGATCAGCACCCCATAGGCCATCGCCATCAACGCCAAGGCGAGGTCGTACGGTTTTGGTGTGGAAAGAGAAACACGCAGCAACACTGTCGAAATCACAAAGCCTGCGTTTCGGAAGACGTATTCATATTTGTCGTAGTAGGCGAGCGATACGATCAGCAGGAACACGTCCGTGAAGATCATAAACTCGTAGAACAGGGGGAAGAAAAAGAGGTCGACATTTCCCCCGTGATCAGGCACTCCGGGAAACCCGTCGGGCAGCAGCCGCAACCAACTCAATACATTCATCGCTGCGAAGATGATCAGCACCGGGAGCAGCAGCACAGCGACCGCTTTTTTGAGTTCGATGAAGCTGTTGAGGTCACGCTCAATCGGCAGCCGAGGCGCAGCCTTTCTCAGCGTCGCGAAAACGGTTACCAGGAAAAACATTGCCGCTGCGCCCCCCATATCACGCAGCACGGCCACTACAGCGTCTGTCTCGGCCAGCCAGTTTTCAATGTCGCCGAAACTGCCGATGTCTTTAAAGACCCGCCGCACAACGATCAATGAGATAATCTGGTATTGCTTTGAGATCTCCTCTGAGTGGGAGTTCGCAAGCGAGAAGACCAGCAGCACGACTTCATAAAAAAGGATCACGCTAAACGGGGTGTAGATGGCGTGCAGCAGGCTGCGGTCGAGACCGATGAGCACCGTCTCTGGGAGATCTGGGAGGGCACGCAGCACAGCAATCGCGATCAGGTGGCCGACAAATCCGAGCGCCGCCGTTCCAACAGCCAGTCGCTCGAGCCGCCGTTGATTTGACGACGTGAGAAGCTGGTCGTACACCTTCGCGAGCGCTCGTCGGAACATTACAAACATCGCTCATCCTGGTGTCGCAGCGGTGGAACAAGCTTGTGAGAGCCTGCGGTGGTTTCGTTTTTCACACACCTCCCACTCTACACAGCTGCTGTTGTTGCGGCTCTCCAGCGGCTATAGGGATTCCTCCCGGGGCGGCTGCCGGAGCACCTCGCTCAGCCAGCGACGCGCCTCCCGCCTGGCAGGCCCGGGACGGAGGGCCCAGTCGTCGTCGTGATTGAGGAAACCGGTCTCGCGGAAGCGGAACTCGCCCTCGACGCCGGCCTCACTGAGAAAGGTCCGCGTGGCGGCAAGGGCAGGGGATGCGGCTCCTGGCTCACCGACGGACTCGGCCATGATCAGCTGCGGTTTGCCGTGCAGCCGCCCCAGCCGCGTGCGGGCGGCCGCCGCCGAACTTCCTTCAAAAGGCCAGGCTCGGAGGCCGTCGTAGTGGCTGAAGCAGACCGCCGCCTGCCAGAGTCCGGCGATCTCGTCGTCGGCCAGGCCCAGGGCGTTGCAGGCGATTGCGCCTCGCGAGAAGCCGACGAGCACAACCCGCTCTGTATCGCCACCCCACCGCTTGCAGACGTCGCGGATGGCAGCCTTTGCGTAGGCCAGCGTGGCTGCCGCATCGTGCGTTGGTGGCGTTCCCCACCACATCGAGACGTTGTGGTGGCCGGCACCGTCGAGGTAGGGCAGCCCCAGTACGATCGCGCCGTCAGTTCCCGCCAGGCCCTGGGCGAGGGCGGCGTCTTCCACCCGGCCGGAGTTGGTGTCGCCGGCTGCCGAGCGAAACGGTCCGTTCCCCGCCCACTCAGCCAGCACGGGAAACCGTCCGTCGGGCCGCCAGTCTGTCGGCAGGCTCACTGTGTGGTAGACGTGCTGCGACGGCGGCTCGGGCAGACGCATGATGACCCGCCGGCCGGCAGCCGCCGCCGCCGATGTCAGCGGTGGCAGCAGCACGTCGGGCTCCGTGTCGCTGATCGTCAGCGGCGTTGCCCGCGGCCGGCTCTTGGGCACCAGCCGGATCTGCCGGATATCCATCACCGCAGCCCGCTGCTTCTCAAGGCACGCAACCTCAAGCACATGCCGCTCCCCTGGCGGCAGCTCGACCGTGCCCGCGTGCTGCCAGCGGAAGTTTTGGAAGTGACCCGTCTCGGCCACGTCATACGCAAGCGTCGCCTCCCCGATCGTAAAGCGAACTCTGCTGCCTCCCTGTCCACGCCCGCACCCCTGCAGCACGTGAACATCCCAGGTCCCGGCCGTCTCCGTGCTGAAAAACCACTCCGCCGTGTCGGCCTCGTTCACCCAGTAGCCCACGGTGTTTTTGTGGGGCAGCGGCTCAAACTGCAGCTTCTCCCCGTCGACCAGAGCATGCCGTGCCGGGAGGGTGATCGAGCCGTCGCTGGCAGCGGTGCAGACGTGCCCCTGCGGCGCAAAGAGCGGGGCGGAGGCGAGTTCGAGCACGATCCGGGCGGGGTAGGTGATTGCGTTGGGGAGGCCGATCGTCCAGGTCTGCGGCGTCTGGGAGAGCGAGAGCAGCCGCTCGGCGGGCACGAGCTGCGGCGGCCGATACGCCGAGTGCTCAAGCGGTGCCACTGCTTCAGCAGCGTGCAGCGGCTCCTCACGCGGCTCCCACGACACCTGGAGCACCACGTTGTTGAGCCGCGGGAATGTGAGGCCCGGCTCTGCTGGCGGTGCGAGCATGTCAAACTCGACGCGGTTGCCCACGGCGCGGCACGCAACGCCCGCGGGGGTGGGGAGCAGCCAGGCCTCGTCGGCGACCGTGGCTGCCGGCTGGCCGAGCACCGCTGCCGAGAAGACGAGCGCGAGCAGCCGCAGCCTTGCCGAACACACGCGGGGCGAGGCCTGCAGGGGGCGTTGGCCGACTTTCCACGGTTGGGAGGGGGGCAATGGAATGTTCATCGCAGCAGGTAGACCTTGTTGTTGGAGGGGGAGCCGTGTCGCTCGTTTCAGCCACCGACAGCCGACGGTGCGGGGAGGGAGACGTTTCTCACAACAGCACATCCCACTCGTCGTCGACGAGGCTGACCTGCTGGCCGATGCCGAGCTCGGTGGCCCGTCGGAAGAGGGCCGTGGCGACGGCGAGGTCTTCGATCGCTAGGCCAAAGGGGTTGAAGAAGATTCGCTCATCGTCGCGCTCCCGGCCCGGCCGGCTGCCGGCGACGATCTCCCCAAACTCGGCATGCACCTGCTGCCGGTCGAGCAGGCCTTCGCGGTGCATGCGGGCGAGCACCCGGTCGGAGTGGATGCACTGCTCCCAGTCGTCGACCACGATCTTGTCGGCCCGCTGCACGAAGGCGAAGGTTGGGTCCATCAGCGAGACATTGAGAAACAGCGAGCCCTCGCGAAAGCACTCCGGGGCGACATAGGCCTCCTTGGCGGTGGTGGCGGCCAGGGCGATGTCGGCATCGGTGAGGGCGTCTTCGTAGCGGTCGGTCACCTCCACGCACACACCGAGCGTCTGCATATGCTCGGCAAAGCGATCGGCCCGCTGCGGATCGAGGTCGAAGCAGCGGGTGGCTGTGAGCGACGGAAACCAGCTGTGCAGCACGTGCAGTGTGAGGGCCGAAATGCGGCCAGCCCCCACGACGCCCACGGTTGCGGCATTCGGCCGTGCAAGCCGCCGTGCCGCGAGCCCCTGCACGACGGCCGTTCGCAGGGCGGAGATCAGCCCGCCCTCCATGATCGCCAGCGGCAGCCGCGTGTCGGGATCGTTGAGCACGATCACCGCGTTGGCCCGCGGCAGCCCTCGGCTGGGGTTTTCATGCGCACTGCCGATCCACTTGATGCCCTCCACGTCGAAGCTGCCGCCGAGGTGGGCCGACAGGCCGATGAAGCGGTCGGCCACATGCGGCCGCTCGGGCCGTTTGAGAAAACTGCTCGGCGGGGCGGTGAACTGCCCGGCGGCGTGGATGCGAAACATCTCCTCGAGCGCCGCGGCCACGAGGTCGAGATCGGCAGCACCGCAGGTGAGTAGGTCGCGGTGCGTCAGCAGGAGCGTCATGGCGTGGTCTCGGAATGCGAATCAGTAAACAGCTCAGGCACATCGATTCCTCGCACCGACAGCCACTCCTTCTCAAACTGCGTGTCGCTGTAGCGGCTGCCATGATCGGGCAAGACGGCCACCAGGTTGTCGTCGGGGCCGTAGGCGGCTGCGGCCCTGTCGCGGAGCACATGCAGCACCGCCCCGCCGGTTCCGCCGGCCAGAATCCCCTCGCTGCGGGCGAGATCAACCGCGGCTCGAATCGCCTCCGCCGCACGCACATAGGCAACGTGGTCGATCACGTCGGCAAATGTGGCAGGATCGTAGTTGGCTGGCGGCATACTCGTGCCCATCCCGTTGAGATGCCGGGCCGCCGCCCCGTGGTTGCCAGGCAGCGCCAGCGAGCCAAACTCGTCGACCAGCCAGATGTCGGTCTGCGGTGAGTGCTCCCGGAAGAACCTCGCCACTCCCATCGAGCTGCCGCCCGTGCCGGCACACAACGCCACCGCTCGCACCCGGCCTTCGAGAGCCTCGAGGATCTCGGGCCCGGTCGCTTCCTGGTGGGCGGCCACGTTGGCGGGGCTGTCGTATTGGTCGAGATAGACCGCACCGGGATGCTCTGCCTTGAGGCTTGCGATGCGGTCCAGCCGGGTCAGGTGATAGCCGCCGGTCTGGTCTCGCTGATACACCTTGACCACCGTCGCCCCGTAGAGCCGCAGGCTCCGCTCCGTCACCGGCGAGATCTTCGGATCGACCACGCAGATCAGGCGAAAGCCCTTCACCGCACAGACCATCGCCATCGCCAGGCCCATGTTGCCGGAAGTGGCCACGATGAGTGTGCTGCCGGGCCGCAGGCGGTGAGCCGTCTCCGCCTCCTCGATCATCCTCACGGCCGCCCGGTCTTTCATGCTTCCGCTGGGGTTGGTCGACTCAAGCTTGGCAAACAGCCGCGGCTCAATGCCGCAGCCGAAGCGACGGAGCCGCACCAGGGGCGTGTGGCCGATCACGTCGAGAACGGAGTCGCCAACCCGCAGCCGTGGGGCGGGGTGTGCGTGGACGGGGTCTGACGGGGCCATGTGTGGCTCGCGGCTGGGTTGGTGGCGTCACTCCCGATGCGCCTGCGGTTCAGCATACCGGAGAGTTGACGGCGGGCCGCTGGGGGTGAGCCCGGGGCTGCCCCTCCGGACGCTCACCACCCACGCAAGCGGGACGGGTCCACGGGCCGCGGAGCGGCCTCGGCATCGCCGAGGGGCCTTTGGCCCCCGCGGACCCGTCCCGTTCAATTCGCCTTCGGCCCCCGCGGACCCGTCCCGTTCAATCCGCCCCGGCCCCCGCGGAGCCGTGGGCGGGTTTGCGGTATTCTCTGCACAGGAACAACGCTTCGTGGGGAGACTCTGTGACACAACTTAGCGGGCTGATTGCGGCCACGTTTACGCCGATGACCGCCTCTGGCGAGGTGGACTGCGGGCCGATTGTGCCGATGGTGGAGCGGCTGATCGCGGATGGAGTCACGGGGCTCTACGTCTGTGGCAGCACCGGCGAGGGGCCGTCGATGACGACCGAGGAGCGGAAGCGGGTCGCCGTCGCTTTTGTCGAGGCGGCCGCTGGACGGATTCCGGTGGTCGTGCAGGTGGGCCACAACGCGGTTGAGGAGGCCAGGGCGCTTGCCCGGCATGCCGAGGAGGTCGGTGCGGATGCGATCAGCGCCGTGCCGCCGTCGTACTACGGCATCGCCAGCACGAGCACCCTCGCGGCAACCGTCGCCGAGATCGCCGCTGCGGCTCCACACACCCCGTTTTACTACTACCACATCCCGCAGCTCAGCGGCCTGGGCTTTGATGCCGCTGACATCATGGCCGCCGCCGCCGAGCGGATTCCCACCCTGGAGGGGATCAAGTTCAGCCACACGCAGCTCGACATGCTCATCCGCTGCCGGGCCCTGCAGGAGGGGCGGTTTCAAACGCTCTTTGGCGTGGATGAGATGCTGCTGGCCGCCTGGGCAGCCGGCTGCGATGGCGGCGTGGGCAGCACCTACAACTTTATGGCCCCTGGCTCGCTGGAGATGCTGGCCGCCTTCGACGCAGGTCGGCTCGACGACGCCCGGCAGCAGCAGCAGCGGCTCACGGCGATCACCCGCAGGATTGTGAAGCAGCACGGCATCAGTGGCTTGAAGGCGACGATGAGGCTGGTGGGCCCCGACTGCGGGCCGACGCGGCTGCCGCTTCCCCAGATGACGCCCAGCGAGATCGCCGACCTGCATCGTGACCTCCTGGCCGCCGGCCTGGGAGCGGGAGCTGCCGGAAGGGGCTGAGGAGATGACGACCTGGCGAACGTTGTTGGCGGTGCTGCTGTGCGGATGCGGCCAGGCCTGGGCGATCGAGCTGACGAGCGACGCCCTGCCGCCGCTTCCCGATCCTCTCGGGGTGGCAGGGCCGTTTGTGGGTGTGGATGGCGATGCGGTGATCGTGGCGGGCGGGGCCAACTTTGCTCCGCCGGTGTGGGAAGCCGACAAGGTCTGGCACGACGCCATCTGGGTGCTGCTCGCCAGCGGCCAGGAAGCTGGTCCGCGGTGGCTCGCCGGAGGCCAGCTGGAGCGGCCGCTTGGCTATGGGGTGTCGGTCTCCACCTCCAAGGGCATCGTCTGCGCGGGTGGCAATGATGCGACGACGGCGTTTGCCGACGCCTTCCTGCTGACCTGGAACGACGAGCAGCAGCAGGTTGAGCACCGCCCCTTGCCGCCCTTGCCGCAGCCATCGGCCTACGGATCCGCCGCCGCGATCGGCGACACGGTGTATGTCGCTGCCGGCACGCCGTCGTCCTCCCTCGCCGATGCGACGCCCCGATTCTGGTCGCTCGACCTCAGCGGTGACGACGCTAGCCACTGGGCCTGGCAGGAGCTGCCCGCCTGGCCCGGCCCGGCGCGAGGCTTCGGCATCATGGCGGCCCAGCACAACGGGGAGGCCGCGTGCGTCTATCTGATCAGCGGTCGCCGGGAGAGCAAGGAGGGCGAGATTGAGCTGCTCCGCGACGTCTACGAGTTCTGCCCCGCGCGGCATCTGCAAAACACCACCCGTGGCTGGCGGCAACGGGCTGATCTGCCTCGCTGCGTGATGGCGGGAACGGGCGTCGCGCTCGGGCAGAGCCATCTGCTCGTGCTCGGCGGCGACGACGGCAGCCTGTTTGGCAAGGCCGACATCCTGCGGGACGACCACCCGGGGTTTCCCGCCGAAGCCCTGGCCTACCACACCATTACCGACACCTGGACGCCGGTGGCCGGCATGCCTGCCGCTCCCGTGACAACCACCGCCGTCAGGCTCGGCCCCGACCCGCTGCTCGACCCGATCATCCTGCCCACCGGCGAGATCCGCCCTCGCGTGCGGACGCCTGCGGTGTGGAGCCTGCGGCTGAAGCCGGAGGAGAGCCGCTTTGGCGGGCTCGACGCTGCGGTGCTTGGGCTCTACCTGCTGGCGATGGTTGCCGTGGGGGGCTTGTTCTCACTCCGCAACAAAAACACCAATGACTTCTTTCGCGGCGGCCAGCGGATCCCCTGGATCGTTGCCGGCCTGAGCATCTTTGCCACCATGCTCAGCTCGATCACCTTCATGGCGATTCCGGCCAAGGCCTACGCCACCGACTGGGTGTATTTTCCTGTCAACATGATGGTGGTGGTGATCACGCCACTGGTGGTGGGCATGTTTCTTCCGTTCTTCCGCAAGATCGACGCCACGAGCGCGTATGAATACCTGGAGAAGCGGTTTCATCGATTCGTGCGGCTGTTTGCCAGCGGTTCGTTTGTGCTCTTTCAGGTCGGCCGCATGGCGGTGGTGCTCTCTCTCTCCGCCCTGGCGCTGGCGGTGATCACGCCGCTCTCGGAAGAGCAGAGCATCCTGCTGATGGGGCTCCTGAGCATCCTCTACTGCGCCCTCGGCGGCCTCGAAGCGGTGGTCTGGACCGACACGGTGCAGAGCCTCGTGCTCCTCGGCGGAGCGGTGGCGAGCCTGGCCTTGATTCTGATGCAGGTCGACGGCGGGTTTGCGGGGGTGATAAATGTTGCCCAAGCCGATCAGAAACTGCACATGCTCAATGTCGACTTCTCGCCGACGAGTTTCAGCACCACCGCGATCTGGGTTGTGGTGCTTGGCGGGCTGGCCCAGGCGCTTGTGCCCTACAGCTCCGACATGGCGGTCGTGCAGCGGTATATGGCGGTTTCCGACATCGCCCGTGCCCGCCGAGCGATCTGGACCAACGCGATCGCGGTCGTGCCCGCCTCGCTGCTCTTCTTCGGCGTGGGCACGGCGCTCTTTGTGTTTTACGCCGAACATCCCGAGCGGCTCGATCCAGCGTTTAAGACCGATGCGATCTTTCCGCTGTTTATCGCCCGCGAGCTGCCGGCCGGACTGTCGGGGCTGGTGGTGGCGGGCATCTTCGCGGCCGCCCAGTCAACGATCTCCACGAGCATGAACAGCATGTCGACGGCCGTGGTCACCGACTTCGTGCGGCCCTTCGCCAGCCGCTGGCAGGAGCCGACTTACCTCTGGCTTGGCCGGGGGCTGACAGTGCTCTTTGGCGGCCTCGGCGTGTGGCTCGCGTTGCTCTTTGCCTCCGCCGATATCAAATCGCTGTGGGATCAGTTTATGACCATCCTCGGCCTGCTCGGCGGCTCGATGTGCGGCCTCTTCTGCCTGGGGATTTTCACCACGCGGGCCCATGCGACAGGGGCCATGGTGGGCGCGATCGTGGGAGCAGCCGTGCTCTCCGCCGTGCAGCAGTTCACAGACACCCACCTGCTGCTCTATGCCGCGGTAGGCGTGGCGGCTTCGTTTCTGACAGGCTACGCCGCCAGCCTGCTGCTGCCGGCACCGCAGCACGCCATCCAGGGGCTGACGATCTACACCCTGGGCGAGCCGCTGAACGAGCCCTCCCGCGAGCCTCCGCAGGAGATCCCTGCATGACCAGCGACGAGCAGGCCACGCTGGCCGCCTTTTATCGTGACACGCTCCTCAATGACACGCTTCCGTTTTGGTTTCCCAGGTGTGTCGACGAGCAGCACGGCGGGTTTTTCAGCTTCTTCGATCGCGACGGCAGCCTGATCGACACCGACAAGAGTGTCTGGGCCCAGGGCCGCATGGCCTGGCTCCTCGCCACACTCCACGCGACGGTTGAGCCACGCCCGGACTGGCTCGCCTGGTCAAGGCACGGCATCGACTTCCTCCGGCAGCACTGCGTCGACGCTGACGGGCAGCTGTTTTTTCAGGTCAGCCGCGAGGGCCAGCCGCTGCGGAAGCGGCGGTATGCCTTCAGCGAGGCCTTCATGGCGATCGCACTTGCCGCCTACGCCCGCGCTGCCGCCGACGAGCAGGCCGCCTCCGAAGCCCGCCGTGCCTTTGCCGCGTGTCGACGCCTCACCACCACCCCCGGCCTGTTGC
>ERZ891134.1396-NODE-1396-length-16544-cov-6.615986_pt1 | contig 16544 bp, 17 predicted proteins | sample MGYA00520888_ERZ891134 | MGnify/ENA primary metagenome ERZ891134 (study PRJEB32303, sample SAMEA104408692) | aquatic metagenome | biome: Brackish water; feature: Coastal; material: water | place: Baltic Sea | collected 2014-10-23 | depth 10 m ... | reverse complement strand
CTGGCCAATAAATTAAAGACTGGCATGCCTGCTGAAGCAAAAGCCAAGCCTCCGCCACCAAAGGTTACTTTTGAAAATGAGCAAAAAACTGCTGCTTGATCCTCAGCCCCTGATCGCGTGATCAACTCCCAGGTTGGCGTTTGATCCGGCGAAGGTAAAAAATCATGTAATAAATAAGCGTGATCAAAAATAAATAAAAACTCCTCAGAATAAGACTGGCCAGCTTCAAGCATGGCTGTAATATTCTCGTCAGAGTAAGTATCGCCCGTTGGATTAGAATGACGAGGCACACATACAATGCCTTTAATATTTTCATGCTCTTGAAGCAATGCATTAAAAACTTTCATATCAATTCCAGAGCCTGTCAAAGGAATGGTTAACATCTCTATTCCAAAATCTTCAAGCAACCTAAAGTGTCTATCAAAGCCAGGAACGGGGCAAATAAATTTAAGATTCTCTTGATCTTTCCAGGGCGTTTTTAAACCGAATAAATAGTTGGCTAGGATTAATTGATAGATAAGTAAAAGACTCGACTGCTCCCCCACCAAAGTTTTTTCAACCGGAGCTGACAAAAGGCTTGCGCCCAGCGTTCTAGCCTCCAAGATGCCCAAGGGCTCTCCATAATTTCGCACATCAACTCCACTAGGAGTCTGAGAAAAAACCTCCATGCTCAGTAATGCGTTAGATAAATCTAGCTGGTCTGCTCCTGGCTTTCCGCGAGTCAAGTCAATCGATAGGCCTTGTGCTTTTAAAGCAGCAAATTTAGATTCCAAAGATTTTTCCATAGTATCATTAGCTATATTAGTGAATATATTTTATAGGATAAAGTAATAAGTGGCATACATATCCATACTATTGGTTGTAATTATTCTGCTCTTAGGGATCTTGATTTATTTAAATCTGAGACCTGACGCTTCATCCGTGAGCTCCAGGGAATCCTTGAGAGATTTGGATAAGGCGGTAGAAAGGCAAGAGGCGACATTGTTTGATCTTTCGAAAGATATTCAATCCTTTCAAGACCCACTGAGCAAACTCAATCGATACTTATCTGGTGGCACCCTGGCTGGAAAATTTGGTGAATGGTCGCTGGACGCAATTATTAAAGATATTTTCCACACCAATCAATATACGGCCAATGCAGAGGTGATTGCTGGCTCTAGCAGAAGAGTCGAATTTGCTATCAAGCTGCCCGAGGGGTTGCTCTTACCGATAGATGCAAAATTTCCCTCTGGGCTCTTTGATAGCTACCTTGCTGCTGTGGATAATAGAGACGCTCAATTAATTAAAAAATCTACCGATGATATTCGCAGGCACGTCTTAAAAGATGCCCTAGATATCAATAGTAAATATATGCAATCAGGCGTAACGGTTGATTTAGGCATCATGTACATACCCAGTGAGTCTTTGATGCAACTCATAGATTCCATAGGCAATATTAGAGAGGAGATCTTTAGAGATTATAGGGTTCTGATCATGGGTCCTAATTCTTTGGCAGCATACCTAATAAGCGTTCATATGGGGTTTAGAACCCTTGCCCTGAATGAAAGAGCTGGTGAAATTATGACAGAGTTTGGCAAGCTAAAAAAAGAGTTTGCCAATTTTGGCAGTTCTACCGAAGAGCTTCAGAAAAAAACTGATGCGATGCTCAGGGCTGTCAATGAGCATGCTATCAGGGAGAGACAGATGAATAAGGCAATCCAGAATATGGACCAACTAGACTCCTAGTTAATAATAAAAACGTCTCCACATATTCAACCCAAACATCGTTGCCAAAACCCACAAGATCACTTCCAGAATATTAGGGTTACTGTTGTAGCCAAAAAAGCCTTTTAAGAACACGCCCATGGTGCCCTTGTCATGCAACGGATGGTAAGACGGGGAAGCACCAGGCTGCACTGAAGATGGCTCTAGAATATTCCATACTCGATAAATAGAAGTTTCTTCTATTTGCTCAGATTTAACTAAATACTCCTCTGCCTCATGGGTTCCATAGGCAATCATTCCTGAGGCTAAAAATACCAGCAAGAGTGTGGTGTATTGAAAGACTTTTTGTAAGTTCACCTTTCTGCCCTGTCTGACAATCAAGAGCCCAATCATGATGGCAAGCAATGCCCCTAAGAAAAAGCCGAGGTAAGAAAATACACCGGTAATGGAAAAACTAGAGATTAAAAAGATAGCGGTTTCAAAGCCCTCTCGCAATATTGCAAAGAAGACAACAAAAAATATTCCCCATGATGAAAGCTCGATAGCATTCAGCGTCTGATCCTCTAGCACCTTTTTATTGCTTACATTTTTGGATAGCCAAAAAATAACATACCAAATTAAGAAAGCCGTGATAAACAAAAAGACCGCCTCAAACAAGGCTTTGGTTGAATCATTTCCAAGGGCGCTTTTGGCCTGAATCACTAAAAAACCTACCGCCACACTTGCTATGATGGAAGCGATCACCCCATACCAAAGCTTAGGTAAATAAATAGTTTGATTAGTTTTTTCAAGCAACAGATAAATAATTCCTACAACCAAAGATGCCTCTAGGACCTCGCGAAATACTATAATAAATTCTGCCATTATATAATGTGATAAAAATCAGTTTGTATTGGATTATTATATCCAATCCTCATTACAATTAATGCTCTGTGTATAAACATTATTATGAATAAAACATCACTTCACACAACCCATCTGCAGCTTGGCGCCAAAATGGTTAATTTTTCAGGATGGGAGATGCCCATCACCTATACATCCTTAATTGAAGAGCATCATGCTGTGAGAAAAAGTGCTGGCATTTTTGATGTTTCCCATATGGCAGTCTTTGATTTTAATGGTGGCGATCAAATTAGATTTTTTGAAAAGATCTTTGCTAATGACATTAAAAAGATAGCCAACGCCAACAAAGCTCTCTATGGCGTCTTACTCAATGAGCATGGCGGCATCTTGGATGATCTCATCATCTATCATGCCGACGATAAATTTAGATTGGTTTCAAACTGCTCTACGCGAGAGCAGAATGCTGCTTGGTATAAAAAATATGCTGCAGAATTTGGCGTGGAAGTCATTGAAAGAAAAGACATGGGGATCTTGGCTATTCAGGGCCCTCACGCGATTGAGGCAATCTTAGCCATGAATGAGATTTCAACCTCTATTAATGACCTAGAGACCTTTGGGTGTATGTTTGCTGGAGATCATCTCTATGCTCGAACAGGCTATACAGGTGAAGATGGTTTAGAATTAATTGTTCCCAATGATGTCATAGTCAACCTTTGGAATGTCGCGCTTGATCAAGGTTGTGTGCCCATTGGACTGGGCGCCAGGGATACTCTGAGGCTCGAGGCAGGGCTCAACCTCTATGGCAATGACATGACTATATACAATCACCCTTATGAGTCTAATTTGAGCTGGACCGTTGATACCCAAGAGGACTCAAGAGATTTTATTGGTAAACAAGCCTTACTTGCAGTAGATCAAAGTGCCTGTCAAAAAATTATTGGGGTGATTTTAAAGGATCGAGGGGTCTTGAGGCCTGGGTATGAGATTACTCACAAGCAAGGAAAAGGGATCATCCTGAGTGGGACCTACTCCCCAACGCTTGAGGCCAGCATTGGTTTGGCAAGAGTGGATCAAGGGTTTGGGGATAGTGGCACAGTGATGATTAGAAATAAGGAATTAAATGTTAATTTTGTATCGCCTAGATTCTTAAGACAAGGTAAAATTTCATCATGAGTGATATACCAGGCGACTTAAAATTTCTTTCTTCTCATGAATGGGTCCGAGTTGAAGTCGATGGCACGGTAACCGTTGGCATCAGCGATCATGCCCAAGACTTATTGGGTGATATTGTTTTTGTTGAGCTGCCAGAGGTTGGTCAATCCATAGATGCAGAAAGTGACGCTGCCATTGTGGAATCTGTAAAAGCAGCATCTGATGTCTACTCTCCTCTTTCTGGTGAAGTGATAGAGGTGAACTCTCTGTTAGAGGATCAACCTGAGATTATTAATTCTTCTCCATACGATGATGGTTGGTTTTATAAAATGTCTCCTTCAGATCTATCGGAAATAGATAACTTGCTGTCTCCTGAAGACTACAGTGCAGTCTGCGAAGATTAGCTCTCTCCAATAGATTGCTCGCCTTAGAATTGTTGAATCATGTTGTTTAACTGTTTAAATATTTATGGAAAATTACAATAGCTTTGCCTTAAGGCATCTGGGTTTAAACCAATCGGACGTTGATGCGCTCTTAGCTGAGCTGGGCTATACCAACTTGGAAGATTTTTCTAAATCTGTCTTGCCTGAAAATATTTTTATTGAGGATAATCTCGCTTTAAATGCGCCCATGTCGGAAGAAGAAGCCTTACAAGCTTTAAAAAAAATTGCTAAAAAAAATCATATCTTCAAATCATTTCTTGGGCAAGGATATTACGGAACCATTACCCCAAAGGTTATTTTAAGAAACGTCTTTGAAAACCCAGGATGGTATACCTCATACACACCCTATCAGCCGGAGATATCTCAAGGCAGACTTGAGGCACTCATTAACTTCCAAACAATGGTGAGCGATCTGACGGGACTGGAGATTGCCAATGCATCTTTGCTTGACGAGGCAACCGCTGCGGCCGAAGCGATGACCCTTGTCTCAAGAGTAGGAAAATCAAAGTCGCAAAAATTTTTTGTAGATGAGCGCTGTTTTCCGCAAACTATTGCAGTATTGAGTGCTAGGGCTAAACCCATAGGCATAGAGGTGGTCGTTGGAAACCCTCAATCTTTAGAGGAGCTATCTGAAGAAGTATACTTTGGGGTCCTAATCCAATACCCAAACAATCATGGTGAAATTTCTGATTACACTTTGGCAATCAAAAGTGTCCACGAGCATAATGGTTTGGTGGTTATGGCCACGGACCTTATGGCGTTGACTCTGCTAAAGAGCCCGGGAGAGCTTGGGGCTGATATTGCCATCGGCAGTTCGCAGAGATTTGGTGTCCCCCTTGGTTTTGGTGGGCCTCATGCAGCATTTATGGCGACCAAAGAAGCTTACAAGAGATCATTGCCTGGAAGATTGGTGGGCGCATCCATTGATCAGCATGGCAAGACAGCCTATCGCTTAGCCTTGCAAACAAGAGAGCAACACATCAGACGAGAGAAAGCCACAAGCAACATATGTACTGCTCAAGCCTTGCTGGCGATCATGGCTGGGTTTTATGCTGCCTATCATGGACCCGAGGGTCTCAAACAAATTGCCCAAACCATTAATACCAAAGCCATCACATTAGCCCAAGCCATTAGCGCCCATGGGTTTGAGTTAAGAGCTGGTAATTTTTTTGATACGGTGTGTATCCAAACCAAGGGTTCAACCCAAGCAATTTATCAGGCAGCTCAGGCAAAGGAAATAAATATTCGATGCGTTGATGCTGACTTTATTGTTATCTCACTGGATGAGACAACGACCTCCGATGAAATAGAAACATTGATTGGGTTGTTTGGTGGCTCTCAACACTCTGATCAAGGTCATAGGGAGCTCGGGATTCCCTCTGCTCTATCTAGAACTTCGTCTTATCTGATACACCCAGTCTTTCATTTGTATAGAACCGAAACAGAGATGCTGCGCTATATCAGAAAGCTCTGCGACAAAGATATTGCCTTGGATCGAGCCATGATCCCACTAGGCTCATGCACCATGAAGCTTAATGCAACCTCTGAAATGATCCCTGTAGGCTGGGAAGAGTTTTCAAATATTCACCCCTATGCTCCAAGCGATCAAACCAAAGGATATCAAGAATTGGTAGATAGTCTTGAGTCTCAATTAGCGGTCATTACTGGCTACGCTGCGATTTCACTGCAGCCTAACGCTGGCTCTCAAGGTGAATATGCAGGATTACTTGCCATTGATGCTTTTCATAGGGCCAACAACGACCATCAGCGAAAAATCTGTCTCATTCCTGAATCTGCACATGGAACTAACCCAGCATCAGCCCAAATGGCAGGCATGACAGTGGTGCCTGTTAGTTGTGATAAAAAAGGGAACATTGATCTAGAAGATCTGACAAGTAAATCAGAAAAATATTCAGATGAATTAGCGGCGATTATGATTACCTACCCTTCTACTCACGGAGTCTTTGAGACAACTGTGACTGAAGTGTGCGACATCATTCATTCGCATGGCGGTAAAGTCTACATTGACGGAGCCAATCTTAATGCCATGGTTGGGTTATGCAAACCTGGAGAGTTTGGTGGAGATGTCTCTCATTTAAATCTTCATAAAACTTTCTGCATCCCTCACGGTGGCGGTGGCCCGGGTGTTGGCCCGATTGGAGTCGTTAAAGAATTGGTGCCATATTTACCCACTGATCCCTTAAGTTATGATCCGACTTCTGGAAATGTTGGGCCCGTCTCTGCAACAAATTTTGGCAGCGCATCTATTCTTCCAATAAGCTGGATGTATATTCAGATGATGGGAGCCACAGGCTTGAGAAGAGCCACGCAAATAGCAATCCTAAGCGCTAACTACATTGCACAAAAGCTTAGCCCCCACTACAAAGTCTTGTATACGGGACAAAATGGGCTGATTGCGCATGAATGCATTCTAGATATTCGTCCCTTAAAAGAGCTTTGTGGGGTCGAGGTTGATGACATCGCCAAGCGTCTCGTTGATTTTGGGTTTCATGCTCCAACCATGTCTTTCCCGGTTCCAGGAACTTTAATGATTGAGCCTACAGAGAGTGAATCCCTTGCTGAGCTTGATCGATTTATTGAGGCCATGGTGAGCATCAGGCAAGAAATCAAAGACGTGGAAAATAAAAAATATACCATTGAAGACAGCCCTTTAAGGCATGCCCCACATTGTGCAGAGATCGTCACCGGCGATGCATGGGCGTACAAGTACCCACGATCTGTTGCAGCTTACCCATCAACCAATAGTGATAAAAATAAATATTGGCCACCAGTTGGCAGAATTGATAACGTCTATGGAGATAGAAATCTGATGTGCACCTGCCCATCAATGTCAGATTTTAAAGAAGAAGTTTAGATTCTGGGCAAGTTGATAATTGTCCAACCCCTTGCTGCAGCAATTTTTTCAAGCGCAGGATCAGGGCTCACCACCTTGGGATGCCCCACTGCCTCTAACAGAGGCAAATCATTGATTGAGTCTGAATAAAACGTAACATCCTCAAACTCAGTATAGTCATTTCTTGCCATCCATTGTGTAACCAGCTCGAGCTTTCCGGCCCCAAGAGCGGATGGAGGGATGTAAGCACCTGAGCACTGATTATTTATAAATTCTACTTGGGTTCCAATGACATTTGGTATATCAAGCCTTTGAGCAATCGGCCGAACAATCAATTCATTGGTCGCGCTTGCAAGCAAGATGGTATCGCCCTGATCGCCATGGTCATGAATCATTTTCAGCGCAAAGATATTAATGAGTGGCTCAATCACCTTGGCAACAAACGGCAGGATTAACTGATTGATCTCTTCAAGAGTGAGGCCAATATAAGCACTTAATGCAAAGGAAGTATAGGCATCAAAATCGAGCTCGCCGCGATTATAGTCCTCAATAAATTGTTGATTTTGGATAGCTGCGCTCTCATCTAATATATTTGTATGCACTAGATAATTAACCATCGCATAATCGGAATCACCATTTAAAATGGTATTATCTAAATCAAAAATTACTAGGGAAGGCTTGCTCATAAGGGGTTAATCTAACATGAATGATAAATCTTACAGAAAAAATGTTGGCTTAATTGTGCTGAATAGCCGAAATCAATTATTGATTTGCCAAAGAAAAGATCAAAAAACATGGCAATTTCCTCAGGGAGGAATTGATGCAGGAGAGTCGCCGAAGGTGGCAGCTCGCAGAGAGCTCTTTGAAGAGGTGGGTATAGGAAAAAATGATGTCTCAATTATAAAAGAAAGTGAGCATTGGTATCCATATGATCTCCCTCAAAAATATCAAAATAGATCCGATAGCATGAAGAAATTTAAGGGACAAACACAAAAGTGGTTTATGCTTAAAGCGAATATAGAGCTTGAAATCAACCTATTAAATCAGATGCCGCAGGAATTTGTTGCTTATCAATGGGTGAGCTTCTGGTACCCACTATCACATATTGTGTCATTCAAAAAAGATGTATATTTAAGTGTGCTAAATGAATTTCTTCCAGCATACATTGAGATAGCTCATGGTTGATCTATTGCTTTTTCTTCTCTTGGGAGGCTTTACAGGCTTGCTGGCTGGCATGTTTGGCATTGGCGGTGGCAGTATATTGGTTCCCGCTCTTATTTTTATTTTTTATAAGATGGGTTTCGATGCATCCATCGTGGTTTACCTCGCCATTGGAACTTCCCTGGCTAGTATTTTTTTCTCAGCTCTGTCTTCAGCTTATTCGCACCACTTAAAACAAAGTGTAGAATGGAAACTGGTCGCACCCTTGTCTGCTGGGATGGTGATAGGAGCTATCATAGGTTCAAAGTATGCAACTTCCTTGAATAGTGGTGACTTAAAATTAATTATTACCATTTTTCTTTTAGCTGTTGGGACGGACATGATCTTAAATTACTCTCAGCGAATCATGGGCAAAGCAAAAAAAATAGTCTCTCTGTCTAGCGTGACTACTCCTATTCATGGCACGTGGATTGGCAGCCTTTCAGCAATTATTGGTATTGGTGGCGGTTCCTTCACAACCCCTCTCTTGATCGCTGGTGGGTACAATATTAGACAAGCCATAGGAACTGCTGCTGCCTGTGGTGCGCCTATCGCCATGTCCGGGGCTCTAGGATATATATACTTTGGCCAAGATCATGCCAGTCTCCCTCACATGACATCAGGATTTATTTTTTGGCCGGCGGTCTTGGGCATTGCCTGTGCTAGCGTTGTAACTGCAAAAATTGGAGCAAATATTAGTCACTCTATTTCTGAGCGCATCCTCAAAATTTTGTTTGGTCTCTTTTTGATATTGGTTGGCATTATGCTGGCAGTCAATTGATCATAGAGCTCTCAGAATTCTTTAATAACCCCAGTCTTATCAATCTTGGGTTTCTAAAAATTCAATACTATGCCGTTACCTGGGTATTGTCTGCAGTCTTTATTTTTCAATACCTAAAGAATCACTCCATCATTAAAGAGCTAGGTTTAAGCGAAGAGCAAGCCAACGACATAGTGTTTCTCTACGGGCTAATATTTGGCGCAATGCTGGGAGGCAGAGTAGGCTACATGCTGTTTTATGGTCTAGACCAATTGATAGCTAATCCCATCAGTTTATTTTTTGTATGGGAAGGTGGTTTGAGTTTCCATGGCGGCTTGATGGGCGTCATTACAAGTCTTTACGTCTACTCAATCAAGCAGGCTATCTCCTTTCTGAGATTGGCGGATGCTGTTTGTGCTGCCATGCCCATTGGACTCGGGCTTGTAAGAATTGGTAATTTTCTGAATGGCGAGCTTTATGGGCGACCCACAGATGGAAGCTGGGGATTCATTTTTCCAACAGACCCCTATGGTCTTCCAAGGCACCCTTCTCAACTATATGAAATGTTGTTTGAGGGAATCATTCTATTCCTTTTATTAATATGGATTGGGAAAAATACCAATAAAACTGGTGTATTAAGCGGCAGTTTTCTAATGGGCTATGGGGTTATCAGATTTTTTATTGAGTTCTTTAGGCAGCCTGATGCTCACATGGGATTTATTACATTACAATTAAGCATGGGCCAGATACTAAGTATTCCAATGTTTATGATTGGCCTGATATTACTGATCAAATCGCTAAAAAAATATGAAGCAATATCTTGAGCTATTAGAGTACATCTTAGAAAATGGTGAAAGTCGAGACGATCGAACTGGTACTGGAGTTTTATCATCCTTTGGCCATCAACTTCGTTTTAATTTACGGGATGGTTTTCCAGCTGTCACAACCAAAACACTTGCCTGGAAGGGTGTGGTATCAGAGTTGTTGTGGTTTTTAGAGGGCTCGGATGATGAGCGCCGCCTTGCTGAGATTAGGTTTCAAAAAAAGAGAGAAGATCTCACTGATTTACAAAAATTTTCTACCATCTGGACCGATAACGCAGATAATCAGGGGGTTACCCTGGGTTATACGAATTCTAACATTGTCAAAAAACTGGGCCCCATATATGGCGTGCAATGGAGAGATTGGGGCGGCAAAGATCAGGTCAAAGAATTGATTGCAGGTCTTCGCTCTAACCCTATGGGCAGAAGGCATATAGTAAGTGCGTGGAATGTTGGGCAGCTAGATTTGATGGCCTTGCCACCCTGTCACGTCATGTCCCAATTCTATGTTTCAACCAATGGACGCCTTTCATGCCAAATGTATCAACGCAGTGCAGATATGTTTCTAGGAGTCCCCTTTAATATCGCAAGCTATGCCTTGCTGCAATCCATTTTAGCCAATATCTTAAATTTGGAAGTAGGTGACTTTGTCCATACTTTTGGGGATGCTCATATCTATAAAAATACTATCGATCAGGCCCGCGAGCAGCTAACGCGAGAGCCTAAAAAATTACCTCAACTCATCATGCCAAACATTGAGTCTATCGAGGATATAGATGCTCTAAGTATTGATGACTTTGTATTAGATGGCTATGAATCGCATCCAGCCATCAAGGCCCCGATGGCAATATAGTATGCAAATCTCTCATCTAGTTGCCTTATCACGCAACTCTGTCATAGGTGTTAATAACAATCTTCCATGGAAGCTTAAGCGCGATCTCCAGCACTTTAGCGCTTATACTCAAAAAAAAGCAATGGTCATGGGAAGGAAGACTTTCGAATCGATAGGTAGGCCCTTGCCGAATAGGCATAACATTGTTATCTCCTCTTCTCTGGACTGCCTGGATGGCCTTGAGATTGTTCGTAGCCTAGAAGAAGGAATTCAAGCGGCACATACCTGGAATGTTGCTCATCAAATTGAAGATGAGGTGGTGCTAATTGGTGGAGGTCATGTCTTCAAAGACAGCATGCTAATGGTTAATAAATTAGTGTTAACTAGAGTGGATTGCGAGATTGCAGGAGATATATTTTATCCAGAAATTAACTTACAAGAATGGCGCAATATCTCAAGCGAAACTCATGCAAAAGATGAAGATAACGAATATGACTTTATGATTGAAACGTATCTAAGAGACTAAGAGTTCTTGCTCTGAGCTTTGGCAGTAGACTTTTCGATAAATTCCCTTCTTAGGGCTAGGTTTTTAACTCTAATGGATTCATTCTCAGCGTACTTAATCCAAGAGTTAGCGGTTGTTTTAATGCGCTTATCTTCATCTCGCGCAGCTGCTCTAAATTGTTTCTTTGCTTCTTCAAAATTCTCTAATTCAAAATGTGCTTGCCCTAATACTAACTGGGCCTGAGATCTACTTTTAACTTTAGGTTTTTTGAGTCCCATCTCAATCGCACGAATAGAGTCCTCCATTCTATCTTCAAACAAATAAAGATTTCCCAGGAGAACATAGAGATCTCCATCTTGAGACATCTTAGCGGCCCTTTCAAGAACTGGTATGGCTTTGTTTATTTCTTGAGCCATTCTCCAGGAATCAGCCAAGAGCTTTAAATTTTTCTCTGTATCTTTGACGACGGGGAAAGTTTCTTCTTCACCTGTTTTTTCGTTTTTAATCACGATTTTTTTCTTTTGCCCAGAAACCAAAACCTGAGCAGCCCAATATGGATTTTTATACAAAAGAAGTAGTTGCGCCAAGGCAAGGTACTCACTCTCTTTATCTAACAGGTCTTTATCAAAAGCTGCTTTGAGAACAAGCATGTAGTCTTGCTCTCTTTCCATTTGAGCGTATGTTCCACCCAATTGAATAAAATATAACTTCTTAGGGTAGTAATTAACAAGAATCTCATAAATTAATACTTGCTGCTCTAAAGCATACTGGTCGCTAACGACTTTAGCTTCCTTTAGCTCGTAAAGACATGCTGCCAATAATACATACCACTGTTCTTTGGGCCTATAATTTTCAACCTCTTCAGCTATCCTAATTGCTTCTTCTATAGATTTTCTGGACCGCACATAGTCTTTCTTTTGATAATATGCCTGGCCTAATAATGAATGGGACTGCGCTGTGACATTCTCTACCTCGTCCATCCACTGCAGAATCAGTGCAATGCCTTTGTCCCAGTTTTCTTTTACTAGGTTTAATTGGGCTAATGTAAGCAATGATGCAGTTCTAAGCGAGATGGTCGCCTCTGGCTCATTTAAAAGCCTTTCATAAGATCTCATAGCATTATCATAATCTTCATCGCTAAAGTAAATATATCCCCAGTAATTCCACATTACTGAGCGATCATAACTTTTGAGCTCGTCTTGCCTGTTTAGCAATTCAGTTAGCAGTCGTCTAGCCTCTATAAAATCTGGATCATCTTCTTCCTTCTCGATAAACTGTCCTTTATTCAGCGGATCTGGAGCTTTTACAATTTTTTGTCTCTCAAGAGCCTCTACTACTTTTTGTACTTGTTTTGCCGTGGAGGACATTAGCACTCTAGCTTCTTTATATGTTCTGGTTTTTCCTGTTTTATTTGAGCTGCCACCTGTTGAAGGTTCATCATTGCTGCTTTGTGCTGATAGATCAGAAGTACTGAATGCAAAACCAAAGGCTAATAAAATAAAGGCATTGCGAGTAATTTTATTCAGCATTAGGATTCCTCCAGAATAAAAGTGAACTTATGTGGGACGTTATCAACCCTTACAGCTTTTCCATCAACAATTTTAGGTTTATATTTAAGCTTAGTAGCAGCACTCGCAGCGGCTGAATTAAAGATAGAACATGCCCTATAAACCGTTTCAGGGTCAGTTGGGTCTCCACAAAAACCTTCTAGAGCTTCGGTATTTTCGACAGTTCCTGTTTCGGTTATAGTAAAGGCTACTACTGCATAACCCATAATGCCTCTTTCTTGGGCGCGTCTTGGGTAAATAGGAGTGACTTTAAATAATGGAATATATTCGCCGTCTCTAAAAAAACCTCCATTGGCAGCAAAATTTGCTTTTGGTTTCGGGAGGCTAACATCCATTCCTGCAATAGGCGCAAGATCTAATTCTGGTTGCGCAATATCTTCTGGCTGTTCTTCTGGCTCTTCAGGCTTATCAACATTATCGAAAAGAGTATCAATATCCCTATCAGGCATGATTACATCCCCAAGTTTACGAGAGTTATCTGTTGGCAAGGTGTCATCTCCAAGGGAGATCAACGCCACCATCAAAAAGAATAATGCAAGAGTGATAATGGCAGCAAAAGCTGTTCCTGCTAGATATTTATTATAGTTAAAAGCTTTGTAATACAGAGCCGCCAATGGATCAACAACCTTAGATAAAAGCTGAGATACAGAATTTAAACTATTAACAGCAGTATTCAATATGATTCTCTATTTTGGTTCAGATGCAAGAGAGATGTTAAATACGCCTGCTTCTCTCGCACCATCCATCACTTTAATAATCGTATCAGCCATTGCTTTTTCATCTGCTTGAATCACAACAGATCCCTGTGGATTATCAGCTAAAAGCTTAACAACGTTGGCTTTGACTTGTCTTGCATCAATTCGCCTGCCATCCATCCAGATTTCACCGGAAGCGCCAATGGCAATTAGAATAGCTGCATTCTCTTGAGTTTCAGCTGTGCTAGCATCTGGTCTATTAATTTCTAAACCAGGTTCTTTGATAAAGTTTGCTGTAACAATAAAAAAGATAAGCATGATGAAAACAACATCAAGCATGGGCGTCATGTTAATTTCTGCGTCTTCGTCTTGTACTGCACTTGATATAGCGTTTCTTCTCACAATATTCTCCTCGTTAGCTTTTAATTGTAGTTTTGATTGTATTCTCTTCTCTATTTTTTGCAGAAGTTAGGTAAATGGTAGCAAACACGCCTGAGAGAGCAGTGGTCATTCCAGCCATGGTTGGAAGAGTTGCTTTGGAAACGCCGCCTGCCATTGATCTAGCATCCCCGCCTCCAGTAAAAGCCATCACTTGGAAAACTTCAATCATGCCTGTAACTGTTCCAAGCAATCCAAATAGCGGTGCCAATGCAACGCAAGTGTTTATTAACGAAAGGTGTTTATTAACTTCTTCTTTAGCCTGAGAAACAAGCTTGTCTTGAATTTGCTTGGCCTTCCAGGTTGTATGATCGCCTACAGCATCCCATTCAGACTTTAGCTCAATCATGTAAACTCTGTGACCTGCATTAAAGTACCAAATTCTTTCTAGTATAATGGCCCACATAAATGCTGCCAGCAGAGCAATTAACCAAAGCACACTTCCCCCAGCAGACATAAAGTCTCTGAGGGTATTAAATGCTTCAGTAATTGCGTAAAACATTGTTTCTAATTACTTATCAGAATGCTCTGCTACGATTCCTGTGCTTTGCTCTTCAAGAACATTAATAATGCCTCTTGCTGAAGAATTAGCAAAAGAATGTAAAAGCGTTGTAGGAATAGCAACTACCAGACCTAGCACAGTAGTAACAAGGGCTTGCGAAATACCACCAGCCATAATTTTTGGATCACCTGTTCCAAACAAAGTAATTTGCTGGAAGGTCACAATCATCCCCGTTACTGTTCCAAGCAAGCCAGCCAAAGGAGCAACCACTGAAATAATTTTTACAACATTAATGCCTTGCTCAATTGCAGGTCTTTCAGCCATGATGGCTTCTGCCAATCTAAGCTCAAGAGTCTCAATGTCTTTGCCCATGTGCTCTTTTCCAACGGCCAGAACTCTACCTAGTGGGTTGGACTGGTCGTGTGTTTTTGATGTGGCTTGCTTTTTAACTGCTACGCCCATGGTGTATAGCTGATACAGCTTCCAAAAGGCTATGGCAATACCGATTAAACCAACAAAAATGATGATGTAACCAACTTCACGCCCTTGATGCACTCTCTCCATTAGACTTGGATTTTGAATCAAGTTTGCAAGCAAGCTTCCACCCACTGGGCCAGTAGGATCAACGCCGAATTTAACTACATCGCCTGCGTCAGCTTTAGATAATTTTTTAGCCGTGCTGACATAACGTCCTTCTGGCTGCTTTCCAAGAAATGCATACTGCCCTTTGCTGCCAATGTATTCTAAATATTTGCCATCACAAATGACGTTGTATAAACCAACTCTGGTCACAGCACATTCAACAGATTCACCATCGAGGGTAATAACATTTGCATTAAAGGTTACAACCTCGGATCCGGCAACCATTTCTCTTTGAAGTTCATACCATAGACCTTCAAGCTCTCTGATGGTCGGTAACTCTGTCGCACTCGACATCTTGGAGGAAAGGTTATTAAGGAAAATTTCTCTGTCTCTTCCATACTGTCCAGAGGATAAAGAATCAGCAAAAAGTGCGCTGGCTTCACCTGCGGAGCTCTGCAAATGGCCAAAAAGCTCTATCAATGAACCAAGTTCTTTTTTATATGCAGCTTCTTTAACCACTAAAATAGATTCATTTGCCTTGTATTCTGTTTCGAGCTGATCAGCAATTTTTTCTTGTCGCGCTAGCTCTCTTTTTTCAGCAGCTAATTTAGAAGCCTGTTTGTTTTTATCAACAAGGAAGTCTGCTTCCCGTTTAGCGTTAACTGTTTGTTCAGAGGTTCTTCCTTCTTGAACTAACTGAAGTAGACCTTGAATAGTAGTTGGTTCGCCTTCTGTAGCATCTTGAGCAAAAGCTGAAATTGATCCAACCAAAGCAAAAGATAGCAAATATTTATTGAAATTTTTCATGAAGCTTCTCCTCTGTAGACAATCGGCAGCATCATGATATCCATTGGTGCTAATTTTTGAGCCATTCGAATACCATCTCTAACCTGGACTCTATAGCTACCGGAAAGCTCTTCCCAAGACCCAGTAACAGTATCGTAATAGCCTGTCTTTCTTTCATCTTTTGTTTGAAAGAACATGCCAAGCCTGCCAACTCTTAAAATATTGACAACCATCTCTTTGCCTTCTAATACAATAGTCTCGTCGTAGGCATCAAGCTTTCTTCCATACTCACCTTCAATATTATAGGCTTCAAGGATTTGTCTCACTTGCTCAGATGCTGTGACTTTAGGGTTAGAAAGGGAGGCTCTCACTAGATCTAAACGCTGCATTCTTTCTTCCAAATGAAATGGTGTGTCAAGTTTTACATACTTCTCAAGTCCTTCTAGCATGCGCTGAGCTAGAGGTGGTACTTGTCTTTGCATAATCACAACCTGGATGAGTTGCTCGTCATATTGATCCATAAGATCAAGCTGAGCTTGGATTTGAATCCTTTTTTGAGCATTGTAGAGTTTTAAACCCTCAACTTGCTTGGAAACAACCTTAAATTCGTTGACTATCTTGTCAGTTTCAGATTCCGTTTGATCAATTTTATCTTGAGATTGAGCAGAAAGATCTGTGTTATCTCTACCAACTTCTAAGACCTGCTCCATTTCCGATGCTGCTACAAATGTAGTAAGCAAAGTAAGAGCTAATAAACTTTTATTTAACATTTTTTTCTCCCTTAGAAAAATGACGGGTTAGTCTAACCAGTGTTTTAAAAATATTCAAACATTTTAAACGATAACATTGTACCTAACTT